>Ga0126306_10001297_pt1 | contig 13228 bp, 12 predicted proteins | sample Plot27_FD_92592 | JGI IMG/M metagenome (GOLD analysis project Ga0126306, IMG submission 92592) | Serpentine soil microbial communities from UC McLaughlin Reserve, CA, USA - Plot27 | ecosystem: Environmental > Terrestrial > Soil > Grasslands | place: USA: UC McLaughlin Reserve, Lake County...
CCTCTTCTTCCACTGTTTGCGGCGCCGCGCCGAGTCCGAGAGCTCGTCGAGGTAGCGCTCGAGGGCGGCGATGTCGACCCGCGAGTACCAGACGTCGAGGTCGCGCAGGCCGGCCAGACGCCTAATCTCCTCTCGGTAGCCGGCCGCCGCGGCAGCGACCGCCGAGCGACATTGGTTGCCCTTCAAGCCCAGCGCCCGACCCGCTACGGCGAAGCTCGCAGCGAGACGCTTTACGTCCCATTCGAACGTTCCCGGGTGAGTCTCGTCGAAGTCGTTGACGTCGAAGATCAATTGGCGATCCGGGGCCATGAAGGCGCCGAAGTTGCTCAGGTGCGCATCGCCGCACAGCTGGACGTTCAGCCCGGAGCGCGGGGTGGCGGCGAGATCGGCGGCCATGATGGCCGCGCCGCCCCGATAGAACGTGAACGGCGAGACCAGCATGCGGCCGTGGCGGATCGGGACGAGCTCCGGGATCCGCGTCGCGTCCTGGCGCTCGAGCGTCTCGACGGGATCGGGACGATCCGGGCCCGGCTCCCAGGTGGCGTGGCTCTTCCGTCGCGCCCTCGACCTGGCGGCCTTACCGGATGCCTCGCGCTCACCGAGAGTCAGAGGCTGAGTCAAGGCCACGCCCACAGCCTCCCACCAAACGCGCCGTTCGGCAATGGGCCGGCGGGCCGGGTCAGGCGAGCGCGGCTTCGATCTCGCCGATCGCGGCGCGCTCGGCGTCGCTGACCCGCTCGCCGCTGAGGCCGAGAAAGCCCTCCTTGCGGGCCTCGGCGACCCGCTCGGCCAGGCCGAGGATGAACTTCCGGTACTCCTCGACCTCCTCGTCGGTCGCCTTGGTCCTGAGCAGCGCTATTCCCTGCCTGACGTTGTCGAGGTTGTGCTGCTTGAGCTCCTCAGGCGAGCCGGCTCGAGTGCGATCCATCTCGGGCTTGGCGGCGGCGATTTCGTCGAGCAACTCGCTCTCGCCGTGCTGCTGCCGGGCCTCGGTGTAGGCCTTCGCCATCGAGAAGGTCTCGCGAATCGAGCCGCCGCGGTCAGAGAGGATCACGACCAGCCCGGCGCTCGGGGGCCCCTCGAGGATCGTCTTCCACTCGTCCTCGGTGAAGTCAGCCTTGGCGGTCATCTGCGTGCAGTCTTTCGCAACTCAACGGAGCGCGTCGCCCGGGACCGAGAACGAGTCCATGTCGACCCGGGAACCCCTGAACCGGACTCCCTCCTCCTCGAGCAGGCGGCGCTGCCGATCGCCCTTGGCGAGCGAGCCGTCCGCCCGCACGACCCGCTGCCACGGGACGCTCGGGTCGTGGCAGGCGGAGAGGACCTGGCCGGCGAAGCGCGGCGCCCCGGGCGAGAGGTCGCCGTAGGTGGTGACGTGTCCTTCGGGGATCCGCCGGATCCGTTCCAGCACCTCGCGCCTCCGGTCGGAGCTCAGCCCAGCCGCCATACCGTCCACGCGCCGGCGAGGGCCGCGGGCAGCGCGGCCGCAATTCCGCGTGCTCCCGCCGTGCGCTCCGTCGTACCCAGCGCGACTCCGAACGCGAAGGTGTCCCCGGCGTCGGCCACGGCGCTGGCGAGCGTCGCCGCTCGCAGGCGATCGCGATCCTCCACGGCGGTGAGCGTCGCGATGCCGAGAACCAGGTCCCGAATGCCGGCGATGCGGCTGACCAAGACCGTCGCCGGCCTGATCTCGCTGAGGCCGAGGGCGCGGAGCGACAGCTCCGGCGCCGCCAGCATCCCGATACCGATCGCGACTCGGCCGAGGCCGGAGGCCAGCGACCATGCGCGCACATCCGGGGAGTGCACCGGGACCTCGCTCATGATCGCTGCCGCGAGACCGAGAAGGTCTGCATCTTCCGCAGTTGATCCCCGGACATTGCGGCCATTTGATTCACCCTAACGCCACGGAGCGCGGTCGCGGGCCAGCGTCCAATGTAGGTTCGCCCTTCAGCAGCGGCGCCGTTGTCTTGTCATCAGAGAGGGGTGAATCGTGAAGTTGGTGATCGGCATCGTCCGGCCCGAGAAGGCCAACGACGTGTTGGAGGCGCTCTATCGAGCCGAGGTCCGCGGAATCTCGATGAGCCGGGTCCAGGGCCACGGCGGCGAGCTCGACCGCGTGGAGACCTATCGCGGGACGACCGTCAAGGTGGAGCTCTCCGACAAGGTCCGCTTCGAGATCGCCGTGACCGATCCGTTCGTCCAGCCCACCATCGACGCGCTCTGCGAGGGTGCGCGGACCGGTGAGGTGGGCGACGGCAAGATCTTCGTCGTCCCGTGCGAGCGAGCGGTCCGGATCAGAACCGGCGAGACCGATGAGGCCGCCGTGACCCCGGTGGGTGCCTGATGGACGCGCCGATACTCGCGCAGGCAACCCAGATCGACACCGGAGACACCGCGTGGATGCTGGCGTCAACGGCCCTCGTCCTGATGATGACCATCGCCCTGGGACTCTTCTACGCCGGATTGGTCCGAGCCAAGAACGCCCTGAACACCTTCATGATGTGCGTCAGCGCGATCGCGATCGCGGGCGTCACGTGGGCGCTGATCGGCTACTCGCTGGCGTTCGACGGCACCGGGGATCTGATCGGCGGGCTCAACTATGTGGCGCTGCACGACGTTACCTTCGCGCCGCGCGACGCGACGACGATCCCCCACCTGGTGTTCTTCGCCTTCCAGGCCACCTTCTGCATCATCACGGTGGCGCTGATCTCCGGCGCGGTCGTGGAGCGGATGCGATTCGGCCCGTGGATGGTCTTCGCCGCGCTCTGGTCCGTGCTGGTCTATTCCGTCCTCGCCCACTGGGGCTTCGGAGGTGGCTGGCTGATGGAGGGCGGAACGCTCGACTTCGCCGGGGGCATCGCGGTCGAGATGGCCTCGGGCTTCTCCGCCGTTGCGGCCGCGATCGTCGTCGGGGCCCGAAAGGACTACGGCCGCATCGGGCTCCTGCCGCACAACTCGGTGCTCGTGCTGCTCGGCGGCGGACTGCTGTGGTTCGGCTGGTTCGGATTCAACGGCGGTAGCGGGTTCGGGACCGGTGATCCGAGTGTCCTGGCTTTCACCAACACGCTCCTCTGCCCCGCCGCGGCCCTGTTCACCTGGATGATGCTCGACCTGATCCGCGACAGGAGGGTGACGGCGGTGGGCGCCGCGACCGCGATCATCGCCGGCTGCGTGCTGATCACCCCCGCGGGCGGCTTCATCAGCCCCGGCTGGGCCCTGGCCCTCGGGGTGCTCGGCGCGATTCCGGTCTATTTCCTGATCGTCTACCGGCCCCGGACACGGGTCGACGAGACCCTCGACGTCCTAGCCGCCCACGGCGCGGCGGGGTTCCTCGGGATCCTGGTCATCGGGTTCGTCGCGCAGGAGTCCTGGAACGGCGTCTCGGACGGCTGGTTCTACGGCAACATCAGCCAGCTGGGAGATCAGGCGCTCGCCGCCCTGGCGACGCCGCTCTACGCCTTCGGAATGACCTTCGTCCTGCTCAAGGTGATCGGGGCGGTGATGCCGCTGCGTGGACCCGACCACGACGAGTCCGTCGGGATGGACTCGATCTACCACGGCGAGGAGGCCTACCCGAGCGGCGAGGGGGCGATCCTGGTGACGCCCGAGGCGGGCGAGGAGGCGCCGGTGCCGGTGGCCCAGCCGTAGGCCTACTCGTACGCCAGAGCCTGGAGCACGTCCAGCCGTGAGGCCCGCCGTGCCGGGGCGATCGCCGCGAGCACGCCGGCGAGCGCCGCGATGACCAGGATGAAGGCGAGCTGGCCGACGGGGTAACTGAGCACGAAGCCCTGGTCCTCGAGCGGTACGGACATGAGCGCCGCGAAGATCAGGCCGAGCACCATGCCGAGGACCGCCCCGATCAGCGCCGTGATCACCGACTCGTAGCGGATCAGCCGCCGCACCTGGCGGCGCGACATGCCGACTGCGCGCAGCATCCCGAGCTCGCGCGTTCGCTCGTAGATCGAGAGCGCCAGCGTGTTGGCGATCCCGAAGAGGCTGACGATGATCGCCAGGGAGAGCAATGCGTAGACGAGTCCGAGCAGCGGGTTGATCTGGTCCTCCTGGTTCTGCTTGAGCTCCTGCTGGTTCATCACTTCGGCGGTCGGGAACTGCTGGGCGAGCAGGGTGTCGATCCGGTTCTGCACCGCCGATGCGTCCGCCCCGGGCGCGAGCTTCACGAAGTCGAAGGTGTCCTGGGTGACCGCGAAGTCCACGGTCATCGCCGCCTGGGTGACGACCAGGCTGCCGAGCAGGTCAGCGTTGTCCTTGACCTCCCCGATGATCCGGAAGCTGCCACGCGTGCCGGTCTGGCCCAGGGTGTGGATGGTGTCCCCCACCTCCAGGTTGTTGGAGTCGGCGAAGCTCTCGTCGACGATCGTCTCGTCATTCCTCATGTTCCGAAGCGTCTGCTCAGTCGTATCGCCCTGGAAGTCGAGCTTCAGGACCTGGGCCGCGGTTTCCGGGTCGAGCCCCGACGCGCGCGGCTTGCCCCCCACGCCGTCGATCCTGATCTGAGTCGTCTGGAGCGTTGAGACCGTCTGGACGCCGGGCACGTTGCGGACGGCCGCGGCGACGCCCGTCGGGATCGGGTCGTAGCCATTGGTGTTCTGGATCTCAAGCTCGCCCTGGAAGCTGTTGTCGATCGCGTCCGCGATCGAAGCCTTGAGCCCGGCCGCGAACACGGTCACGAACGACACCAGCGCCAGCCCGATCATCAGCGCGGCCGCGGTGGCCGCGGTACGGGACGGGTTCCGCTGCGAGTTCTCGCGCGCCAGGCGCCCGGTCAGGCCACGCGCTCTCTCGAGCGGCGCCCCGATCGCGCCCGCCAATGGCCGCACCAGCCGCGGGCTGTAGAGCGACACACCGAACAGGACCAGAGCGGCGCCGCCGCCGAGCATCAGCGCAGCGTCGCCGGTCTTCTGGTTGCCGAACAGGCCCACCAGCACCAGCGCGAGCCCGCCGGCCGTGAGCAGCCAGGCGATCGCCGCGGTGATCATCGAACGGCGGCGGCTGGCGGTCAGCTCGAGTTCCTGCATCGCCGCGATCGGCGGTACCCGAGTCGAGCGCAGGGCGGGGTTGAACACCGCGATCAGCGTCACCGCGATGCCGATCACGAGCGAGACCACCACGGTGCGGGTCGCGACCACCAGCGCGGTGGTGGGCAGCCCGATCCCGAGCGCGTTGAACAGCGACTCGATCCCCTTCGCGAAGAGAAGTCCACCGAGCACCCCCGCGACCGAGCCGAGTAGGCCGATCAGCGCCGCCTCGACGAACACCGAGCTCAACACCTGGCGGCGGGAGGCACCAAGGGTGCGCAGCAGCCCGTACTCGCGGACCCGCTGCGCGACCGTGATTGAAAAGGTGTTGAAGATCACGAACGCTCCCACGATCAGCGCTACGGCTGCGAAGACGCCGAGGAAGATCGGCAGGAAGCTGAGCTGGTCGTGGATCTCGTCGGAGGAGCGGTTGGCGTTTTGCTCCGCGGTCTCCACCCGGAGAGTGGGCGGCACCGCCCGCTCGATGCGATCCTTCAGCTCTTCCGGCGAGACATCGGGGTTCAGCCCGACCGAGATCTGGTTGAAACGGCCGACGTTGCCGGTGATGAACTGGGCCTCGGGCAGTGTGAGCTGCGCGATGCTCGCGCCCCCGAAAGAGGTACCGCCGAGCTCGGTGAGGCCGACCAGCCGGTACGTGCGGGCCCGGCGCTCACCGGCGATCCGGATCGGGTCGCCGATCGAAAGGCCGGCGTCGTCGGCCGCCGCTTTGTCGAGCGTCGCCTCCTGGGAGTTCGTCGGCGGATGCCCCTCGACGGTCTTCAGGCTCTCGATCTGCGGCGGCAGGACCGAGGAGATGAACTTGGGGGCGAACTGAGTGCCGACCTGCTCGTCACCCTTGAAGATGCCGCCGCCGGTGAAAATTGCGCCGGAGGCGAGCTTCACCCCGGGAACCCCGCGAACCTCCTTGAGGACGTCCGCGGGAAGGCTGGTGCTCGTGTTGGTCTCCTGCGTCACCGGCTGCTTGGGAGTGATCACGACCGCGGTGCCCTTCAGCGAGTCGCGGAAGATCTCGTCGAAGGCCTTGTTGATCGTGTCCGTGATCACGTAGGTGCCCGCGATCAGCGAGACGCCGACGAACACCGCCACGGTCGTGCCGAGCGCCCGCAGCTTGCGGGCCCAGAGGCTCTTGATCGCGACGCTAGCCAAGCTGCTTCATCAGCTCGATCACGTCATCGGTCGAGCCGGGTGCCGCATCGGAGACGATCTCGCCGTCGCGCAGGGTGAGCAGGCGGTCCGCGAAGGCCGCTGCCTCCGGCGCGTGGGTGACCATCACCACCGTCTGGTCGAACTCGTCGACCGCCTGCCGGAGCAGCCGCAGGACGTCCTCAGAGGCCTTGGAGTCGAGGTTGCCCGTCGGCTCGTCGGCGAAGACGACCGCGGGTCGCGAGATCAGCGCCCTGGCCACCGCGACCCGCTGCTGTTGGCCGCCTGAGAGCTCCGAGGGCAGGTGAGTGCGGCGCTCCTGCAGCCCAACCGTGCTGAGCAGCTGCTCGAGCCAGTCATTGTCGGGCTTGCGGCCGGCGATCGAGAGTGGCAGCACCAGGTTCTCCTCGGCCGTCAGAACCGGCAGGAGGTTGAAGAACTGGAAGATGAAACCCAGCTTGTCCCGCCGCAGCTTCGTCAGGTCTGCATCGTCGAGCTGGGTGATGTCGGTGCCGTCGATCAGCACGCGGCCGCCGGTGGGGCGGTCGAGGCCCGCAAGCACGTGCAGGAGCGTCGACTTCCCGGACCCCGACGGCCCCATGATCGCGGTGAAGCGGTCGCGCTCGAAATCGACGCTAACGTCGCGGAGCGCATCGACCGCCGCATCGCCCTGGCCGAAGCGCCGGCTGACGTCGATCGCCTGCACGATCGGGCGCTCGCCCGCCACCGCTGCGCCGGCCGCTCGCGCCTCTGTCTGCTCATTCACCGGATCGGTCATCCGTGACAACCCCTGCGTTGAAGGACGGCCGCAAGCTAGCGATTCGGACCGCTCGGCGTCCATACTGGATGACCCTTATGTGGGCCGAGGGAACGATCAGGGGCAGCTCCGGGCTGCCGGCCGGCTCCGAGTTCGCCGGTTTCCGGATTGAGCGCACGCTCGGGCGCGGCGGGATGGGGATCGTCTACCTCGCACACGAGCTCCGTCTCCAGCGGGAGGTCGCGCTCAAGGTGATCCGGGCCGAGCTCGCCGATGACGAGCGCTTCCGGGCCCGCTTCCGGGAGGAGTCACGGACCGCGGCGTCGATCGAGCACCCCCGGGTGGTCACGGTGTTCGGCGCCGGCGAGCGCGACGGACTCCTCTACGTCGCGATGCGCTACGTGCCCGGGCGCGATCTCGGCCGGCTGATCTCGGCCCGCGGCGCCCTCGCCGCGGACGAGGCGGCCGGGCTGGTCGCCGAGGTCGGCGACGGCCTGGATGCCGTCCACGCGGCGGGCCTGGTCCACCGCGACGTCAAGCCCGCGAATGTTCTCGTCGGGGAGCCTGGGCCCGTTGACGAGGGGCCGACGGCGTACCTGACCGATTTCGGGCTGGCCAAGATCGCGGCGTCGACGAGCGGGCTCACGGCCACCGGTGAGGTGATCGGCACCGTCGACTACATGGCGCCGGAGCAGATCGAGGGACGCCGGGTGGACGCGCGCACCGACGTCTACGCCCTGGGATGCGTCCTCTTCCACGCCCTCACCGCCGAGGTCCCGTTCCCCGAGCGAGAGAGCTCCTCGAAGATGTGGGCCCACCTCAACGAGCCCCCGCCCCCCGTCGGCTCCGGTGACGGGGGACGAGCTGCGCTCGACACGGTGATCCGCAGGGCGATGGCCAAGGACCCGGCGGACCGGTTCCCCTCCACCGGCGACCTGGGGCGTGCGGCGGTGGCCGCGGCACGCGGCGAGGCGATCACGGAGCCCGAGCATCCGGTCGGGATCGGGGAGGCCGCGCCCCTGCCGGAGACGGTCCCGCTGGCCGTGACGGCACCCACCGACCGCCTGCCTCGGCGTCGACGCAAGCCGCGCCGCCTCCGGCGGATCCTGATCCCGCTGATCGCGCTGCTCGTCGCCGCCGCTCTCACCTTTGCCGCCCTGATCGCGATCCCGAGGCTCACCGACTCCGACGATCCAGCGCCGAGGGCGAACGGCGTCACGGTCCCGTCGCTCGTCGGCCAGCCGCTCGACATCGCCGAGCAGCGGCTCGATGAGCTGGGGCTGCAATCGACCGAGGAGGGCGGTGGGATCTTCGGAGTGCTGATCCCCTCCGACTGGCAGGTGTGCGGGACCTCGCCCTCGGCGGACTCGACCGTGCGTCCGGGCGCGACGGTCCGGCTGCTGATCGACCGCCCCGGCGCCTGTTAGTGCGACTCGGATCGCCCGTGCGCGGGTAGTAGTGTCGGGCGAATGGCGGACCAAGCGTTCAAGGACGCCCTCCAGGAGCGCAGCGAGGTCGAGCTCACCATCACCGGGCGCAAGTCCGGGCGGGAGAGCACCCGTCCGATCTGGTTCGTGCAGGACGGGGAGAGGCTCCTGCTGCTGCCGATCCACGGAACCGATACCGACTGGTACCGGAACATCGCGAAGACGCCGGAGATCAAGCTGGCCGCCGACGGGCCCGAGATTCAGGTGACGGCACAGACGATCGAGGATCCGGCGGCCGTGGCGGACACCGTCGAGAAGTTCGGCGAGAAGTACGGGGCCGACCGGGTGGCGGAGTACTACCCGAAGCAGGACGGGTTCGTCGTGGTCCCGCTGAGCTGAGCGGCGACCGCGGTCGTAGCTACGGAGCCGCCGCGGCCTTCGCCTCCTCGGCCGGCTCCATGTCCGGGAGACGAACCCCGGCGACCGCGTATGCGTCCTGCTGGTCGAGTGTCTCGCGGTCGAGCAGCGCGTTGGCGAGGGCATCGAGCTGCTCCCGATGCTCCTCGAGGAGGTGGACCACGGCGCGCTCGGACTCCTCCACGATCCGCCGGACCTCCTGGTCGACCAGCTCCTGCGTCGGCTCCGAAGCCGGCATCGCGCCGGGGAGCAGCGCGCCGTCTCGGCGCCCGTCGGTGACGGCGATCGGTCCCACCACATCGCTCATTCCCCAGCGGCCGACCATGCCGCGAGCCACCTGGGTGAGGTTCTGGATGTCGGACTCGGCGCCGGTCGAGAGGTCGTCGAAGACGACCTTCTCGGCGGCGCGGCCGCCGAGCGCAACCTTGATCTGCGCGAGGAGCTCGTCGCGGCGGTAGTTGTAGCGATCGCTCTCGGGAGTCGAGAGGGTGACGCCCAGTGCCTGTCCGCGCGGGATGATCGAGATCTTCCGCACGGGATCGGCACCCGGGGTGAGCATGCCGATCAGGGCGTGGCCGGACTCGTGGTAGGCGGTGCGCCGCCGGTCGGCGTCGGTCATCACCACCTGGCGCTCGGCGCCGAGGAGGATCTTCTCGATCGCGTCCGTGAAGTCGCTCTGTTCGACCATGGCGTGGTCGCGGCGCGCGGCGAAGATGGCGGCCTCGTTGACGAGCAGCGCGATGTCGGCACCGGTCGACCCCGGGATCGAGGCCGCGATGCGGTCGAGGTCCACGTCGCGCGCCAGCGGCACTCCCCTGGTGTGGATCTCGAGGATCTCGACGCGGCCCGGGCGGTCGGGAGGATTGACGGCGATCCGTCGATCGAATCGTCCCGGCCGGAGCAGCGCCGGGTCGAGGATCTCGGGACGGTTCGTCGCGCCCAGGACGATCACGTTCGTGCCGGGCTCGAAGCCGTCCATCTCGGTGAGGACCTGGTTGAGCGTCTGCTCGCGCTCATCGTTGCCGCCGCTCAACCCCCCCACGTTGCCCGAGCGTGAGCGCCCGATCGCGTCCAGCTCGTCGATGAAGACGATCGACGGCTTCGCCTCCTTGGCCTGCTTGAAGAGATCGCGCACGCGCGAGGCGCCCACTCCAACGATCGCCTCGACGAACTCGGAGGCAGATAGCGAGAAGAAGGCGGCATGCGCCTCGCCCGCCACGGCGCGGGCGAGCAGCGTCTTGCCGGTCCCGGGGGGCCCGTAGAGCAGCACGCCGTGCGGCACCCGCGCGCCGAGCTTCGTGTAGCGCTGCGGGTTCTTCAGGAAGTCGACGATCTCGACGAGCTCGTCCTCGGCCTCGTCGATCCCGGCCACGTCCTCGAAGCTGACGCGCTCGGTCTCGCCGGCCTGGACGCGCCGCGCTGTGGTGCGGCCGAAGCCGCCGAGGACGCCGCCCGCACCTCCCTTCATCTGGCGCCGAATGAGCCAGATGAAGAAGCCGATCAGCAGGATCGTCGGAAGGAAGCCGAGCAACAGGGTCCCGATCAGCGAACGGCCGCTGTCCGGAGCCTCCGCGTTGATCACGACGCCGTGTTGGCTGAGCAGCTGGGTGATGGAGGCGGGGTCGATGAACGAGGGGACCTCCGTCTTGAAGTCCTTCACCTGTATGGGCTTGTCATCGCCGGGCGGGTCATACGTCGCCTCGGATTTGAGCGAGCCCTCGATCGAGTCCTCTTGTGAGGTGATCTCGCGGACGTTGTTCGCGTTCACCTGGCTCACGAAGAACGGCTGGTACGGCACGCGCGGCCGGTCGCCCGGGCCGCTGGTCAAGAACGAGATCAAGAGGTTCACCGCGAGCAGCCCGAGCAGGAACGCGATGAACGCCCTGCTCCGCGGGATCATCGGCGGCTTTTCCTGCGGCGGCGCCCCCCTCCCATCAGGGGCCGGATCCACGCGCCAGCCCTTCGGGTGCGTTTTCGGCGGGGTCGAGCTGTCGGCGGGGGAGTCGGGAGCCAAGGCTCGAATGTACTCCCCTAGACGAGCCTACTCGCGGGCGATCTCGTCGCGAAAGGCGGCGTCTTCGGCCTCGACTTTGCGTGCCTCCGCCAGCACCTCGTCGATCTGCCCGTCCGGGATCACGACAGCGCCCGAGGAGTCGGCGAACACATACTGGCCGGGCATTACACCTACGCCATCGACGACTACCGGCACGTTTGCCTGAAACGGCATGACACGGTCGCCTCCCCACCGCGTCGCCTCACCAGAGCAATAGGCGGCGAAGTCGTAGCGCGCAAGCTCGTCGAAATCGCGCAGCCGGCCATCCGTGAGTACCCCGGCACATTCGTTCTCATGGAGCCGCAGCAGCTTGGTGCCCCCGCCCATCGAGGTGTCGGTGTAGCCGTTCGACGCGAGCACAACCACCTTTCCGGCCGGCTCTTCGCCGACCGCCTCGTAGAAGAGGTTGGCGAGGTTGTAGCGCTTGGGGTCGAGCGCGGCGGAGCAGCTCGGGAAGTAGGAGATCGTCACCGCCGGGCCGAAGAGGATCCGCCCCGGCGTCGGGCTGACCAGGTCGAGGATGTGGCAGCGATGCCGGTGCAGGCGGCCCATCGCATCGACGAGGTCGGCGCACTTGAGGCCGGCGAGATCCATCAGCCGAGCAGCTCCCGCTCCTGACTAGCCGAAGGTGAACACGTAGGCCTGAACCCCGGCATCGAGAAACATGATCTCGAAGGTCCGGTCCGAGACGCTTCCGGGCTGGCGAATCAGCTGGTAGCACCGCGACTCGTTGACCGTGCCGTTGCCCTCGTCGTCGACGTCGATTCCATGGGCCGGGCCCGGGGCCGCCCCGTCGATGAGCATCCGGAACCGCACAGGAGCTCCCGACGCGGATGGCCCGAGGACGAGGTTCAGATCACGGGCGTGGAAGCGAAACGTGATCCTTCCGCCGGGCTCATTCATCGCGGCGGCCTGCCTGCCCACCGTCCAGTTCCCGGACAGCGACCACTGATTCAGCTCCAGCGCCGGCGGATCAGCGTACGCGCGCGGCTCGTCGGGAAGCACCCCATCCGGGGCGACGAGGTTCTGCGCCCGCGCGTAGCCGACATAGGTCTCACCGGATCCGAGCGTGTCGAAATCGGCGGAAACCTCCAGACCACTGGGATCGACGGAGACCGGCTCGTGGTCGACGGCCGCCGATCCCGCCTCGGCTAGCAGCTGCTGGATGACGCGCTCGGTGCCCTCGTAGCGGCCCTCACCGAAGTGGTGGTCTCGCAGGCGTCCGTCCGGGTCCGCGACGTAGAGCGCGGGCCAGTAGTTGTTCCCGAAGGCACGCCAGACCGCGAAGTCGTTGTCGATCGCGATCGGATAGGTGGCGCCCAGCGCCTCGAGGGCAGGGCCCACCCTCTCGACGTCGTGCTCGAACGGGAATTCCGGCGAGTGCGCACCGATCAAGACCAGCCCGTCGTCGCGATATCGCTCATTCCACGCACGGACGTAGGGAAGGGTGCGCAGCCAGTTGACGCAGGAGTAGGTGCAGAACTGGACCAGTACGACCTTCCCGCGAAGCCCGACCGGGGTCAGCGGCCCGGAGTTGAGCCAGGCCGTCGCGCCGCCGAGATCCGGGAGCTCACCCTCGATCGGCAAGTTGGCCGCCGTGGTCAACGCAGTGAGCTGAATGCAGCCTGCACCTCGGTGGAGAAGAGCTCCGGCTCCTCCCAGGCGGCGAAGTGGCCGCCCTTGTCGACCTCATTGAAGTAGGTGACGTTCGGGTAGGAGTTCTCGACCCAGCTGCGCGGGGTCCGCCAGATCTCGCCGGGGAAGGAGGTGAACCCGACCGGGAGCGAGACATCAGGAGGAGCCTGGCCGGCCGCAAGAGCTTCGCCTCGGGCTCGTCCGTCCTCCCAGTACGACCGGGCCGCCGAGGCGCCGGTGCCCGTCAGCCAGTACAGCGTGATGTTGTCGACGATGGTTTCCCGGGTGAGATTGCCCACGGGCTCGCCGTCGACGAAGGCGCGGGAGATCTTGTAGTAGCTGTCCGTGTCGTGGTCGAGCATCCAGGCCGCCAGGGCGACGGGCGAATCCAGCAGGGCGTAGCCGATCGTCTGCGGCCGCGTGGCCATCTCCAGGAAGTAGCCGAAGCCGCTCTCCCTGAATGTGGCGAGCTGGTCCGCCGCCGCGCGTTCCTGCTCGGACTCCGCCGGCTGGGGACCGCCCAGCGCCGTCACGAGCAGGTTCATGTGGATGCCCAGCAGGCCCTCGGGCGCCTGCCGTCCCATCGCGTCGCTGACTCCGGCGCCCACGTCGCCACCCTGGGCGACGTAGCGGGTGTATCCGAGGCGGCGCATCAGCTCCGCCCAGGCGTGCCCGACGCGACCGACACCCCAGCCGAGCTCGGTCGGCTCGCCGGAGAAGCCGTAGCCGGGCAGGGACG
>Ga0126306_10001298_pt1 | contig 13224 bp, 10 predicted proteins | sample Plot27_FD_92592 | JGI IMG/M metagenome (GOLD analysis project Ga0126306, IMG submission 92592) | Serpentine soil microbial communities from UC McLaughlin Reserve, CA, USA - Plot27 | ecosystem: Environmental > Terrestrial > Soil > Grasslands | place: USA: UC McLaughlin Reserve, Lake County...
GATGGTGGTGAACGGCTGGGACGTCGCCGTCGACAACAACAAGAGCAAGTCGATCGGCGCGCAGCTCGCGATCAAGCCGATCGATCCGGTCGCGTTCTACGTGAACTACATCGGTGGGCCGGAGAACTCCGACGACAACAGCAACTTGCGACACGTGGTCGACCTGATCGGCACCGTGACGGTGAACCCGATGCTATCGCTCGGAGTGAATGCCGATTTTGGCCGAGAGAATGGTACGAGCATCGTCACGCCGGGCGGCAACGCGACCTGGAACGGCTTTGCCGGCTACGCGAAGATCAGCACGGCCGGTCCGTTCATGCTCGGACTCCGTGCCGAGACGTTCAAGGACAACGGCGGCACGCGTCTCGGCATCGGCAAGGCGCGCGTGAACGAGTTCACGATCACCCCCGCCTTCAAGTTCGGAAGCAACTTCGTGATTCGGGCCGAGGGCCGGTACGACTCCGCAGACGTGGCGACGTTCGAGGACGACGCCGGTCTCCCCAAGAAGGGCCAGGGCACGATCGGCCTGAACGCGATCTGGGTATACTGACCCAGCCGAGAAAGCAGCTTTGCTGGGGGCAGCAAGCTGTGGATCCACAGTGGAGGGCGTGCCGACAGGCACGCCCTTCATTGCGTTCGGGCGGCTCCGCATTCGTGCGGCGCTCCGGCCCGCTTCCCAGCGCCAGTTCATCGCCTGGTTCATCCTATCGTAATGTGACGGCGTATTGCCGGTTCCAACCCTAGGGCCTAGCGTGGTGTCTCTCATTCACCGCTCCCCGCCCGCCCCCACTGGAGATCCACCGTCATGGATCCGATTCGCAGGCTGCGTCAGCACTGGCGTCCCGCCGCCGTGGCCGCACTGCTCATGCTCGGCACCGTCGCGTGGTACGCATGGCCTTCATCGACGTCCGCCGCGGAGGCGGTCCTCACTGCGCCGGTGAAGTCGGGGGAGTTCAGGGTCCTCGTGACGACCACGGGAGAGCTCCGCGCCCGCAAGTTCGTCCAGGTGAGCGGCCCCGCGACGGCGCAGTCGGTGCAGGTCTACCAGACCAAGATCGCGTCCATCGTACCCGAGGGATCGCTGGTGAAAGAAGGCGACGTGATCGCGGAGCTGGACAAGCAGCCCGTAGCCGCCAAGCTCGCCGACGTGACCCTCACGCTGCAGAAGGCGCAGGCCGATTTCACCTCGGCGCAGCTCGATTCGGCGTTGAACCTGGCGCAGGCGCGTGAGGACGTCCGCACCGCGGAGTTCACGCTCGAGGAGAAGAAGCTGGCGCGCGAGCAGGCGAAGTACGAAGCACCAACGATCCGGCGCCAGGCAGAGATCGACTTCGAGAAGGCGCAGCGTGCGCTGGAGCAGTCGAAGCGGAACCTGCTCACGAAGACGAAGCAGGCGATTGCCAAGATGTCGTCCGTCGGCGCCGACCTCGGTCGGCAGCAGAACAATCTCAAGAACCTCGAGATGGTGCGCGACCAGTTCTCCGTGCGCGCACCTACGCCGGGAATGGTCATCTACGTTCGCGAGTGGAATGGCAAGAAAAAGGGCGTCGGCTCCATGTGGAACGCCTGGGAGTCGACTGTCGCGACGCTTCCGGACCTCACCCAGATGGAGTCGCAGACCTACGTGAACGAGGTGGACGTCCGAAAGCTCGCCCTCGGTCAGAAGGTGCAGATCTCACTCGACGCCGATCCGACGAAAAAGCTCGCCGGCACCGTGACGCACATCGCCAATGTCGGCGAGCAGCGGCCCAATCAGGACTCCAAGGTGTTCGAGGTGAAGATCGAGATCGCCACCGCGGACACCACGCTTCGTCCGGGCATGACTACGTCGAACGCCATCGAGACGGCGTCGGTGAAGAACGTGCTCTCGGTGCCTCTGGAAGCGGTGGTGACGGAGGCGGGCTTCTCCTACGTATTCAAGAAGAGCGGCCGTGGGCTGGTGAAGCAGATGGTCGAGACCGGCGCGATGAACGACAACGAGATCGTCGTGCGCCGAGGCGTCGAGGCTGGTGATCAGGTCCTGCTGACACCACCAGCCGATCGCTCGGGCATCGAGACCGAGACCATTCCCGGGCTCATGCCGACGACGGCGCCGATCTCCGGTGGCGACACGGCGAAGAGCGTCAAGATGCCGTCCAAGACTCCTGCACCGGCCGCGCCACCGGCCGCCGGTACGATGGTTCCGGCACCGAAGACGAAAAGCTGAGCGATGACCGCCGTCCCTCTCCCGGCGGCGACCCTGCCCTCGCGGATGCGTGCGCTGGTCGCGCACGTGATCTTCAGCTCGGGGATCGCCGCCGAGGCGGTGGTGCACAACAAGCTCCGCGCGAGCCTCACCTCGCTGGGCATCCTGTTCGGCGTCGCCTCGGTGATCGCCATGCTGGCGATCGGCAACGGCGCCGAGCAGGAGATCCTCGCCCAGATGAAGCTGCTCGGCGCCAACAACGTCGTCGTCACACCCATCGTGGAGCAGAAGGAAGGCAAGGTCGAAAAGGACGACGGCAAGAAGCAGTCGAAGAAGTTCTCTCCCGGCCTCTCCCACCTCGACGCGCAGGCCATCAGGACGGCGATCCCGGCGGTCGGCGCGACGAGCAGCGAGGTGGTAGTCAACAGCGTCATCACGCGTGAGGGACACCACCGCTCCGGCAAGGTCGTGGGTGTCGACTCGAGCTATTTCCAGGTGATGAATCTGCGGCTCGCCAAGGGCGGCGGGTTCGCCGCCCTGCATTTCGAAGGTGCCGCGCCAGTGGCGGTGATCGGTCAGGGAGTGAAGTCGCGCTTCTTCACGACGGAAGATCCCATCGGCCACACGGTGAAGGTCGGATCCCAGTGGCTCACGATCGTCGGGGTGCTCCAGGACCGGAAGGTCTCGAGCGAATCGGCGAAGCGGCTCGGCATTCGGGACGCCGACATGGACGTGTACGTCCCCCTCAACACGATGCTCCTGCGCTTCCGGAATCGCAGCGAGGTGACCCAGAGCGAGATCGAGGTCGCATCGAAGCGGGACAATTCCGTCGACTCGACGGAGACCGAGGACCAGCGGTCCGAGAAGAAGAACTATCACCAGCTCGACAAGGTGATCGTGCAGGTCACCAACTCCAGCGACGTGACGGCGGTCGCCGACGTCGTGCGGCGCATGCTCCAGCGCCGGCACAACGACGTCACCGACTTCGAGATCAGCGTCCCCGAGCTGCTGCTCAAGCAGGAGCAGCGCACCAAGACGATCTTCAACATCGTCCTGGGCGCGATCGCGTCGATCTCGCTGGTGGTCGGCGGGATCGGGATCATGAACATCATGCTCGCCTCGATCCTGGAGCGCATCAAGGAGATCGGCGTGCGGCGCGCCATGGGCGCGACTCAGGGCGAGATCCTCGCGCAATTCCTCACCGAGGCCGTGATGATCAGCGTCGCCGGCGGCGTCGCCGGGATCATCCTCGGCGTCGTGTTCGCCTCGGCGATCGAGCGCCTGGCGCACATCCACACGATCGTCTCTCCGCTGTCCGTCGTCTTGGCGTTCGGCGTATCGGTGGCCGTTGGCCTGGTGTTCGGCATCGTGCCCGCCTCGAACGCTGCCAAGCAGGATCCGATCGTCTGTCTGCGGTACGAGTAGTCCGTCGCGCCCACGCGGCGCGTCTCACCCGAAGGTTGCCATGCGAGCCTCGCTTCTCATCGCGTTCGTCGTTGTTCCTGCCACGCTCGGCGCACAGGCGGCGACGCCGAAGGCCCTCACTCTGCAGGAAGCCATTCTCCGGGCGCAGCAGCAGGGGCCAGCCGCCCAGGTCGCGCGGAGCACGCGCGATGCGGCACGCTGGCGCGACAACGCATTCAACGCCCGCTTGCTCCCCCAGCTCGTGCTCGAGGGTGAGGCGGCAAACCTGAACCGCGCGATCAATCCAATCGACCTTCCAGACGGATCGACGCAGTTCATCAGCCAGGCCAACAACCGATCGTCACTCGGTCTCGGCTTCAGTCAGCTCATCCCGCTCACCGGCGGTCGGGTCACCGTCGGATCGCGCGTGAGTCGCATCGACGAGTTCGGGACGCGGAGCTCGCGGATCTATCAGACATCGCCCATCGTCGTCCAGCTCGAGCAGCAGTTGTTCCGTCCTCGCCAGATCGTATGGGACAAGCGCATCCAGAACCTCGACGCGCACGTCGCCGAGCAGTCGTACCTGGAAGCGCGCGAAGATGTGGCGCGCTTCACTGCCGACGCGTTCTTCAACCTCTACGCGCAGCAGATGACGCTACGCAACGCGTCCAGCAACGTCGCGATCAACGATACGCTCTTCACGCTCAACAAGGGGCGCTACGAAGTCGGCAAGATCGGCGAGAACGACCTGTTGAAGAGCGAGCTCGCGCTCCTGCGCGCGCGCGCCGCCGTCGAGGACGCCCGCGTCGCACGTGCGCGCGCGGAGGCGGCGCTCCGACGACAGATCGCCTATCCGGAGGGACAGCCGCTGGAGATCGTCACGCCAGACTCCATCCCCGTCGTCGATGCCGACCCGGACGTGGCCGAGCGCGCTGCGCTCAAGAACTCGAGCACCATCCAGCGGAACGAGCTCGACGACGTCGAGACGCGATACGGGATCAACCTGGCGCGGGCGAACAACCGGTTCAACGCGACCGTGGCAGCGAGCGTCGGATTCAATCAGACGGCGACAGCGTTCGGACAGTCGTATGAAAGCCCGCTCGGGCGCCAGCAGCTAGCGGTGGGCGTGAACCTGCCGATGCTGCAGTGGGGTGCGGGCCGCGCCGCGGTCGAAGCGGCGAAGTCGGAGAATCAGCGGGTGGTGACGAACAACAAGATCCGGCGCGACGCGCTCGCCGAGGATGCCCGCTTTTCAGCGCTTCAGCTGCAGCAGGCGCAACGGACCGTGCTTCTCGCCGCCAAGGCGGACACGGTAGCCGGCAAGCAGTTCGAGGTCGCCCGCAACCGATACATCATCGGCAAGATCGCCAACGACGCGCTGTACCTCGCTCAGAATGAGAAGGACGCCGCGGTGCTCGCCTATGTCCAGGCGCTGCGCGCCTACTGGACGTCGTACTACTACCTGCGCCGCGTCGCCCTGTACGACTTCGCGACGAACCGCGAGCTCTCCGACGAGCACTAGCCGACGAGAGTCCCTCCCGCCGCGACCGCGACGCGATCAGCGCAAACGCGCGAACAGCACCAGGATATACAGCGTGAGAGCGGCCGCCGTGAACACGGCGTTGCTCTTCTGAAATCGCTTGTCCGGCCAGAGCGCCGCCACGATGAAAAGGCTCAAGAGCACCAGGTGGAAGCCGAGGTTGGCCGCTCCGGGGAGATGGCCACTCAGCACGACATCCTTGGTGAGACTCGTGACGAGGGTGAGCACCCCCGCTCCGAAGAACCAGCGCAGGTGGCCGTAGTAGTGCTGCCGCAGATCGACCGTCTCGCGTGCCGTGAAGTCCGGAAGGATGAAGGCGGCCTGCATGTACAGGGCGAGCACCTGGAGCAGGACGACGGCGAACCCAGCGAACGTCCACTCACGCAGCTCGCGCAGTCCGAACATCGCCCACCAGGACTGCACGCAAATCACCATCACGATCGCGGCCCACAGCACGGGCACCCAGTACACGCGCACCCGCCTGCGCGCGAGCACGATGCCGCGGAATCCCAGCAGCAGCTGAGTGATCGCTAGCCCGAGGATGATCGAGATGAGAACCGAGAGATGGCCGAAGGCGTCCATCGCTCGCTGCTACGCCTGGAAGGTGCGTTGGTCCTGCGCCGCGATCAGCAGCGCAACCGCCATCTCGTTCAATGGCGTCGGGATGCCGTGCTTGCGCCCCAGCCTGACGATCGCGCCATTGCGGGCGTCGATCTCCATCGGCCGGCCCGCCATGCGGTCGGCGATGAGCGAGTTGAGCGAATCGGATGGCGCTTTCCGCGCGCCCTCCACCACCGCCTCGACGATCCCGTCGTCGAGCACGGCACCTTCGGCGCGGCCCACGGCGATGCACTCCCGCACGATGCCCCGCGTGAGCTCGGGAATAGGGTCGATCTGGATCACACCCGTGGGCTTCATGAGAATCGCCGAGATCGCGCCGGGGGCGTTGATGCAGAGCTTCGCCCATGCGCGCGTCGTGAAGTCACCAGTGGACACGTCGAAGTTCGTCTTCGCGAACAGGGGCACGAACGCACGCCCGATCGCAGTGTCGGGCACTACGATCCACGACGGTCCACGCTGGCGCATCAGGCCCGGCGCCGTGCGCTCAGCCGGACAGTCGATCACCGCCGGGACGAGCCGCTCGACCGGCACGTACGGTGAGAAGCGCTCGACGTGCTCCACCCCATTCTGCAACACGACGACCGGTGTGTTCCTTCCGCAGACGCTGGGGAGCCACCGCGCGGCGCTCGCGGCATCGTAAGCTTTGGTGGCCACGAGCACCCAGTCCACAGGCTGTGCATCCGCGGGGTCCGTCACGACACGCGGCACCGCCGTGATCAAGCCGGTGGGCGTCTCCACCTCGAGCCGGTCGAACGGCGTGCGCGCACACACGGTGACCGTGTGTGCCGGATCCTGCCCGAGCCACGCCGCGAGGATGCCACCGATCGCGCCCGGTCCGATGATCGCGATTGTCGTCATCCCCGAACCTAGCCCGACCACAGGAGACCGACAATCCGGTTGATTTCAGTGGGGCAGCGGCTCGATCGTCGCTCGAGCGGCGCCGTCGACGCGATCGATGCGCACGCGATACCAGGCACGATCCCCGAAGCGCTCCCGCAGCAGCGTATCGCGTGAACCGAAGTCGCGCGCGAATACCACGTCGCCGCTCAGGCGTCCATCTCCATCGACACGATTGCGCGGCAGATAGCGCACGTAGTCGGCGCCGTTCGACCTCGCGGACATCAGCTCCGCGCGGCACACCGGCGGGAGAGCGCGGCCAGGCTCGAGCGAAACCTGATCCGTCGCCTCCATTCCTGGCACGGGCACCGCAGGTACCGCGGTATGGAGCGAACCGAACACGTAACGTGCACGCTTTTCGACAGGGCCGGGCAACTGTTCCGCCGAGTCGACTATCTGCTGGAGCATGCAGGCGTCGTAGTACTCCACCATCTCCTGCGCTGCGTACGGGCGGGCGCCGAGAGCGCTCAGCCGGGCGATGAGACGTGCGCGCCACCCATCGGTGATGAACACCAGCGCGTGGTCGAGTCTTTGCTCCGTGATCGCGCGGTCGATCATCCGCATCGCCGTCGGCTGCTCAGCGGCGCGACGGGACAATGCCCAGACGCCCGATGGTTGTGCTACCGGCGCCGGGAGCAGCCAGCCCAACAGCATCCAGATCGGCACGAGAACCGTGACGGCCCGGCGCCAGATGGGTCGCGTCATGCGCTCGCGAAATGCACCGGCGAAACGGGTGGCGTACAACAGGAAGACGGGCGCCGCGGTGAAGAGGAAGCGTGGCCCGAGCGCGCGTCCCTCACCCCAAAAGACCCAGTACCCGACGAGCAGCGCGCCGAGGATCCCGAGGCACAGCTCGTCCCACCGGCTCGACCGGCGCTGCCACGCGAGCGCCGCGATCACGAGCAGCAGCGCGGGAATGGGCCAGCCGAGCAGCACGGCGTCGAGCCGGAGGAGATATGCCGAGACGTTGAAGACACCACGCCGCGGGGTATGGAGCTCTCCCATCGGATCGATGTGGAACCCCGGCCGATGAGCCGACCCGTTCAGCGCGTCGTATGCGAACGTCAGCGGCTCGCCGGTCGTCGCTGCGTTCGCCGCGAGCAGCAGCGCGACGGGTACGCAGCCAGCGAGCACCTGAACCATCAGCGAGCTCGCGAGCACGCGGTTGCGACGTAGCTCGCGAAGCTGGAACAATCCGATCACCAACGCCGAGAGCGCGGCATCGTACGGCCGGATCGTCGCCGCGGCACCGAGTCCCACGCCGACGACGGCCCCATAGCGTCGGGCCCGGGACGCACTGTCCGCCGCCGCCCACGCGGGAAGCGCGGCGATGGCCAACCAGATCGCGACGAGCGCCGGCATGTGATCCAGTTGAGTCGCCGCCATGAACAGCACGAACGGCGACGACGCGAACAGCAGGCTCACCGCGCGCGCCTCGGTCTCGGTCGTGGTCGACGCGAGGAAGCGGTAGACGAGGATCGCCGCGATCGCGCCCAGCACCGGATTCACGAGCCACGGCACCCCCGCCGCCATCGCCACGCTGAGCACGGCGGCGGGTCCGATCGGGAAGTGCGTGAACAATCGTCCGTCGACGACGACCGTCTGCATGTTGCTGAAGAACTCGGGGTACGGCTCGGCGCGCGCGAACAGGCGGCCACTTGCCAAGAGCCGACCCTGCCATTGCAGTGAGAGCTCGTCGATGGTGAGCGGCTCGAGCCCGAACAGGTACCACGAGAAGAAGACGCCGAGCAGGCAGACCGTCACGCCGAGTAACAGCGTGAACAGCCAGCGCGATGGACGTAGCAGGGTCCAGGTGAGGAGCGCCGGCAACGCGTCGCACTTTCGTGGTGCCACTCGCGCGATGGTCAACGCCAGGACGGCGACCACCAGTGACCAGAGCGTCCAGAGACGTACCGACTGGTTCCACCATTGCAGCCCGCTGCCAGGTGCGACGATGTTGGCCATCGGCACAATGCCCAGCGCGAAGAGCACGAGCGCCATCAGCCGTAGCGGCCACACACGTGTCGTACGGTCGGTAAGAGGAGTCTCGCTCATCGCTTCATGACGCCCGAGCGAGCCGGATCGTCTCAGGCCACCTCCGCGGCGATGGCGGCAGGACGCTCGGCGCGAGGACGGTAGCCGATCGCTTCGGCGACGTGGTCCGGCGCGACGCTCCCGCTGCCCTCGAGATCCGCGATCGTTCGCGCCACGCGCAGCACTCGGTGGAAGGCGCGTGCGGAGAGGTGCAGTCGCTCCGCGGCCTCGTTGAGGAGTGTGCGCGCCAAGGCGTCGAGCCCCGCGTGTACGTCGAGCCAACGACCCGGTGCGCGCGCGTTGCACGCCTCGTCGCGCCCGTAGCGCTGCCGCTGTCGGCGCCGCGCCTCTTCCACGCGCTCGCGGATCGCCGCGGAGCTCTCCCCCGACTCACGAGACGCCAGGCGGCTGAGCGTGACGGGAGGCACCGGCACGTGCAGGTCGATCCGGTCGGCGAGCGGACCGGAGAGTCGCCCCCGGTAGCGCACGATCTCCGCGGCGGCACAGATGCACGCGTTCTTCGGATCGCCGGCGTGGCCACAGGGGCACGGGTTCATCGCGGCCACCAGCGCGAACCGCGCCGGGAAGCGCAGCGAGGCCGAGGCGCGCGCGATGGTCACCGTACCGTCTTCCATCGGTTGTCGGAGCGCCTCGAGCACCTGGCGTGGAAACTCGAGCAGTTCGTCGAGGAAGAGCACACCGTGGTGCGCGAGGCTCACCTCACCTGGCCTCGGCGACGAACCACCGCCGACCAGGCCTGCCGTCGAGACCGAGTGGTGCGGTGCGCGGAATGGGCGGCGTATGACGGCACCGAGCGTGGGATCGAGCAGCCCCGCCACGCTGTGAATGGACGTCACCTCGAGCGACTCCGCGCTCGTCATGTCCGGCAGGATGGTCGGCAGGCGCCGCGCGAGCATCGTCTTGCCCGCACCTGGAGGACCGATGAGCAAGGCGCCATGGCCTCCCGCGGCCGCGATCGTCAGCGCGCGCTTGGCTCCCTCCTGACCCGCGACGTCGGCGAAGTCGATCGGGTCCTCGGCGTGAACGCGACTCGCGTCCCGGTCTGGCCGCGGCAGTGATCCGCCGCGTCGGAGCCAGTCCACCAGCTCGGCGAGCGTCGCAGGCGCGGCGAGTGGAAGCGTCGGCACGAGTGACGCTTCGGCCACGTTCGTCCGGGGCAGGACGAGCGCCGAATGCGGCGACGATGCGCGCCCTCGGGAGATCATCCGCGCGATGGACAGTGCGCCTCGCACCGGCCGCACACTGCCGTCGAGTCCCAGCTCCCCCACGAAGGTGTGGCGCTCGACCGCCTCGGCGTCGACCACCCCGGTTCCGACGAGGACGCCCAGCGCGATCGGAAGATCGAACGCCGTGCCCTCCTTCCGGATGTCGGCCGGCGCCAGGTTGGTGGTGATGCGTCGAGGCGGGACGGTGAAGCCCGAGTTGAGCAGCGCCGCGCCGACGCGCTCGCGGCTTTCCTTCACCGCGCTCGCCGGCAGGCCCACGGTCGTCCATTGAGGTAGGCCAAGCGCGACGTCGACCTCGACTGTGACGTCGTACGCGTCGATACCGAGCACGGCGGCGGAGCGGATCGCGGCGAGCATGGCGGATGATGGCACGCTCCGCAGACCTTGCCGCACCCGAGGAGTTCGGCCGGCGTCCAATTACCGCAAGGATCGGTTTTTGTACCACTCACGCCACTAACGCATGACTTCAACGGCGAAGGTGAATCGTGGCGGACACTGCTGGGCGACGCAAACGCAGGTGGGCGGACATCGTAGCCATCGTCGCATCGGTCACGGCGCTCGGGAACGCCATGTGGGGGCCGCTGATCTTCTCGACGATCTCCAGTCGGGTGACCACTGACCAGGGGGCCGGCTACAACTGGTTCGCTTTCGGGGTCGGTGGGATCCTCGGCGTGCTCGGGCTCATCGTGGCGCAGAAACGGCCCATGCCTGGACGGATCGCGCTCGCCATCGGCGGTGTGCTGCTCGTCGCCGTGCCATTCGCCTACGAGAACCGCGCACTGCTGCCGATCGCGACCTCCGTGGTGCTCGGCGCTGCGATGCTCGTCTCGTCGGTGTTCCTCGGACCGATGCCAGCGCCGCGGCGCATGCCCGAAGGCCACGAGGCGCGGCCCTGACCCGCACCCGCCCCTCGCTCACGCGCAAAGGCGTGAGTGCGAGGGGCGGATCACGGCTTGTGGAAGGCGACCTCGTGCTCGAGGAAGGCGCAATCGAATGCCTTCCCAAAGCGTGTGCCCGAGGTGCTTGTAGCGCGCATCCGTACCCCCCGCAGGGTGTGAATTAAACGGTATTGTCAAGATTTGCTTTGACTTATTCCGTTTTTCATTATCTTGGGGCATAACCGGGAGAGTTTGGATGCGTTGGTGGGAACGGCAGATCGGCGGCCCAGCACGCGGCCGCATCATCGCGTTGCTGCGGCGGGGGGCGTCGACGGTCGAGGAGCTCGCAGCAGCGCTCGGCGTTACGGATAACGCCGTCCGCGCCCATATACAGCTGCTGGAGCGCGAGGGCGTGGTTCGGGCCACGGGCAGCCGCCACGGGCCCGGAGCGGGGAAGCCGGCGACGACCTACGAGATCACCGCGGGTGGCGAGTCGGCCCTGTCGAGCGCGTATGCGCCGGTACTCGCGGCTCTGCTCCAAACCCTCGCCGAACGCACATCGCCGGAAGAGCTCGACGCGCTTCTTCGTGAGGTCGGACGGCGGATGGGACCTTCCGGGCCCCAGAGCGGATCGCTGGACGCGCGGGTGCGGACTGCGGCTACCCTGCTCTCCGGCCTCGGGTCGGAGCTGGACGTGGAGCGCACGCCGGACGGATACCTTCTGCGCGGCTATGCCTGCCCGCTCGCGACCGCGGTGCGAGGCCAGCCCAGCGCGTGCCACGCCGTGGAGGAGCTTGTCGCCGCCGTGGTCGGCGAGACCGTACGGGAACGCTGCGACCGATCCGCAGGAGCACGGTGCCGGTTCGAGGTGCTGCGCGCCACCGCCTGACCGGGCGCGTTCTCCGGTTAACGCTCGATCTGAAGGGACATGCGCACGAGTGGGACGCGCACGCCGTCCGGGAGCTGGAGCTCGATGCGCTCTTCGGCCGTGAAGCCGAGTGCGCGATAGAGTGGCTCGCCGGGAAGTGTCGCCATCAGCTCCATGCGGTTAAATTCCGCGGAGAGCGCGTCACGCACCGCCGTCTCGAACAGCATCCGGCCGAGCCCGCGCCGCGACCATTCCGGATGAACGAAGAAGGCCCGGATTCGCGCCGGCTCGCGCCTCGGATCGAGCAGATCGTCGGCTTCGTGCTTCCAGCGGTCGCCGCCGAACAACGTGCGTCGCCTGCTCCATCCACCCGCCGCGGTCAGCACGTGGCCGCGAGCAACCACGAAGTACGTGCCGTCGTCCACGAGTTGCCTGTCGACACCGAAGAGGTAGCGCAGCGCGCTCTGGATCTGCACGGGGTCGTACCACGGAGAGCTCAGCTCACGCACGGAGCGCTCGATCAGTTCCTCGATCGCGGGCACGTCATCGCGCCGGGCGGGACGGACGAGAAAGGAATCTGCCGACGTCATGCTCAAGCATCGCCGCTCGGACGACGAGCCGCTACAAGCTCAGCGAGAGCTGTGGCGACGTGCTCTGCTCACCGTCGGCCATCTCGGACGTTTCCTCCTCGTCGTCCTCTGATTTGTAATAGCGGTCGAACACGACGCCATGCGCTGCACAGAGGACCCGAAAGTGCTCGCGCAGACCCTGTCTGTAGCGCTCGCCGACGGTGTGGCTTCGCGCGTACGTCGAGCGATAGCGGTCGGCCAGGTGCGGGAACTCCGCCTCGATGAACGGCAGGTATCGCTGTCGCGCGGCCGACTGTAATCGGAGCGCGCACGCGCCGAGGTACGATGCTCCCGCCCCGGCAACCGAGCGCACGAGCGAGTCGAGCAACCGGGGCGCATCGGTGATGCCGGGGAGCACCGGCATCACGTTCACGCCCACCTCGATGCCGTGCGCGCGCAGCCGCCCGATCGCCCGCAGGCGAGCTTCGGGCGTCGGTGCGCGCGGCTCGAGTCGGCGCGCCAGCTCCCGATCGGCCGTGATCAGCGAAACGTGGACGGAGAGCCGCGACTGGGCGGCGATACGAACGAGCAGGTCGACGTCGCGCGTGACGAGGGGACTCTTGGTGATGATCGTGACGGACAGCCCGACCTGATCCGCGAGCGTCTCGAGGACGCCGCGCGTGATGCGAAAACGTCGCTCCGCCGGTTGGTACGGGTCGGTTGCCGTGCCGATCACCACCGTCTCGCGCTGCAGGGCACGAAATCGGGCAGGTCGCCTCAACTCTCGGCGGAGGACGGCGCCGGCCTCGCGCTTCACGAAGATCCGCCGCTCAAATGCGAGCCAGTGGGGTAGCACGGAGAGCTCCTCTCGCGCGCCGTCAGCGCTCACGACAGCGTCGGACAGGCGCTCGGCGGCGTAGCGGTGCGCGTAGCGGGCGTAGCAGTAGGCGCAGCCGAAGGCACACCCGACATACGGATTTA
>Ga0126306_10001299_pt1 | contig 13223 bp, 12 predicted proteins | sample Plot27_FD_92592 | JGI IMG/M metagenome (GOLD analysis project Ga0126306, IMG submission 92592) | Serpentine soil microbial communities from UC McLaughlin Reserve, CA, USA - Plot27 | ecosystem: Environmental > Terrestrial > Soil > Grasslands | place: USA: UC McLaughlin Reserve, Lake County...
TACCAACTGTTGGAGGAGAAATTTATTTCGAAGAGTGTTATCATACTAATCCTTTGGTAAACGCTATGAGCGTAGGAATAGTAAAAGCGGGAAAAACTATATCTGCAACAGCAAAAGGAAAGGGAAATCCTGTAATGTACGTAGGAAGTGCAACGGGTAAAGACGGCATTGGCGGCGCCTCGTTTGCCTCAGCAGATATTACAGCAGAAAGTGCAGAAGAACTGCCGGCAGTACAGGTTGGAGATCCCTTCCAGGAAAAGAAACTATTGGAAGCTTGTCTGGAAGTGATAGAAACAGGAGCCGTCGTGGGTATGCAGGACATGGGTGCTGCTGGTATTATTTGTTCTACGGCAGAAATGAGTGCAAAAGGAGAAGTTGGAATGCGCATTGATCTGGATAAAGTACCAACGCGTCAGCAGAATATGAAAGCATGGGAGTTGTTATTAAGCGAAAGCCAGGAAAGAATGTTATTAGTGGTAGAGCAAGGCAAAGAGATTGCGGTAAAAAGGGTTTTTGATAAATGGGATCTTGAAAGCTCAGTAATTGGTGAGGTTACAAGTGATGGTTTATTGAGCTTTTACATCGACGGCAAACTGGAAGCACAATTGCCTGCACAGGAACTGGTATTAGGTGGCGGCGCCCCACAGTATGACAGGCAGTACAGTGAACCGGAATACCTAAACAAAATCCGTTCGTTTACAATGGATACTATTGCTGAACCCAAAGACCTTAAAGGTATTGCTGAACTATTAATTCAATTACCATCCATTGCTTCCAAAAGATGGATCTATAACCAATACGATAGCATGGTAGGTATCGTCAATGCTTCTACTAATGAGCCGAGTGACGCACCTGTTGTCTTAGTTCACGAAACAGGCAAAGGATTAGCCGTAACAGTAGATTGTAATAGTCGTTATGTATATGCAGATCCATACAAAGGAGCCATGATTGCTGTATCTGAGGCGGCCCGGAATATTGTATGTAGCGGCGGCAAACCTTTAGGTATAACCAATTGCTTGAACTTTGGTAATCCATATGATGCCGAAGTTTATTACCAGTTTGTAAATGTTATAAAAGGTATGGGTGAGGCTTGCCGGAAGTTTGATACGCCAGTTACTGGAGGCAATGTCAGTTTTTACAACCAAAGTCCAGATGGTCCTGTTTATCCAACTCCTACTATTGGTATGGTGGGATTGGTAGAAGATTTAAAGAAAAAAATGACTTTAAACTTTAAAAATGAAGGTGACTTTATTTATGTCCTTGGCTATTTAAAAAATGATATTAACTCGTCTGAATATCTACACAAACTTCAGGGTGTTGAATTTTCTCCCGCACCTCATTTTGACCTCAAAGAAGAATTCGTGTTACAACAAAAAGTTACCGAATTAATACGGCAAGGAATTATAGAATCGGCCCATGATATTAGTGAAGGAGGATTGTTTGTAACCTTATGTGAAAGTGGTTTCACCGACAGTTTGGGCTTTTCTGTGCGTTTATCCGAAGGGTTGCGAAAGGATGCTTTTTTATTTGGCGAAGCGCAAAGCAGGGTAGTTGTAACAGTAAGCCCGGTTAATTTAGAAGCGTTCAAAAGTGTAATACAAGACTTTCCGCATCAGCAGGTCGGCTTTGTCATAAATAATGATATAGAAATAAACGGGGAGAACTGGGGTAGTATAGAAATGTGGAAGGATTTGTATGATACTGCTATAGAAAAACACTTGCAGAAAACAGATAGCGAGGCGGCATTGACGTTACTATAATGGGGGCATTATTTCCCTTTACTATAAGGATTGTTAATTACATACAGTTTCTGACATTCATTTTAGGAAAACAAGTCCTGAACCGAGTTTTCCAAGGTTTTTCCACAACTGTGTTAAAAAGATATTACCACCTTAAAATTTGACGTAGGTTTGCATGACCTCCCGGAATTTTTTGACCATTCCGCTGGTCAATGGACAAGCTCAATAGAATTATAAAAGGTACAAGTGAGTGACACAACGGACGATGAGTAGTATGATGCAGCTTGTTCTATAATCAACAAATTAACTTTTCGGCAATCAACCATTCAACAATGGCTAAATATATTTTTGTTACAGGTGGCGTTACTTCTTCTTTGGGTAAGGGCATTATTGCAGCATCGCTAGCTAAACTTTTACAGGCGAGGGGGCTTCGTGTAACGATTCAAAAACTGGATCCCTATATTAATGTCGATCCTGGTACGTTGAATCCCTACGAACATGGAGAATGTTTTGTAACCGAAGATGGTGCAGAAACTGACCTTGACCTGGGACACTATGAGCGATTTTTAAATATTTTTACCTCCCAGGCCAATAATGTCACAACTGGCCGCATTTATCAAACAGTAATTAATAAGGAGAGAGAAGGAGCTTATTTGGGCAAGACTGTGCAGGTAATTCCTCATATCACGGACGAGATAAAAAGAAGAATGCAGTTGCTTGGACAGAATGACCAGTTTGATATTATTATTTCAGAAATTGGTGGTACAGTGGGTGATATTGAGTCCCTACCTTACATTGAAGCAATTCGTCAATTACAATGGGAATTACCAGATGAAGATCTTTTGGTCGTTCATCTCACGTTGATACCTTATTTGAAAGCAGCGAAGGAATTGAAAACTAAGCCTACTCAGCACTCGGTGAAAATGCTTAGTGAGAACGGGGTATTTCCGGATGTAATTGTGTGCAGAACAGAACAGCCACTAAACCTTGAAATAAAGAAAAAAATTGCCCTTTTCTGTAATGTCAAAGCAGAAGGCGTAATTGAAGCCCCGGATGCCAACACTATTTATGAAGTTCCATTGCTGATGATGAATGAGCAACTCGACCTAATCGTGTTAAAGAAATTGAATATTACACAATTTCATGAGCCGGAGCTTGCTAAAAGGAAAGAGTTCTTAAACAAATTAAAATACCCTAAAGCCAAGATCACGATTGGTTTAATTGGTAAATATGTTGAATTGCAGGACGCCTATAAATCGATTCTTGAATCCTTTGTTCATTCAGGAGCAGTGAATGAATGTAAAGTACAGGTTGTTTCAATTCACTCTGAGTTTATAACTTCTGAAAATGTGGGGGAAAAATTGGGTTGCCTTGATGGGTTATTAGTAGCTCCGGGCTTTGGCTATAGAGGTGTCGAAGGGAAAGTGACAGCTGTCAAATATGCCAGGGAAAGCGGGTTACCATTTTTTGGTATTTGCCTGGGTATGCAAATGGCAGTGATAGAATACGGTAGAAATATTTTAAAAATAAAAGAAGCTCAGTCTTCTGAAATGGATCCTCATGCTACAGAACCTGTAATAGACTTGATGGACGAACAGAAGAAGATCACAACAAAAGGAGGTACGATGCGTCTTGGATCTTACCCCTGTGAAATCAGGCAAGATTCTCTGGCTTATAAAATATATGGAAGTGGTGTTATTTCGGAGAGGCATCGCCACAGGTATGAGTTCAATAATAAATACCTGCAACAATACGAGAACAATGGCATGATAGCGAGCGGACGTAATCCCGAAACAGGTCTTGTTGAAATTATGGAAATCTTGGGGCATCCTTTTTTTATTGGCTGTCAGTATCACCCCGAATTAAAAAGCACTGTTGAAAACCCCCATCCTTTATTTGTACATTTTGTAGGAGCAGCCAAACGCTTTAGTGAGCAAAAAGCTTCAGTTAAAAGCCCTTTATTGCAAAGTGAAATGCTATAATACAGGTTTGTATAGTAGAAGTCGGTCGGCTTCAAATAACTCCCTTAGTTTTTATTTTGCGAATAAGTTTAAGTTCTCCTTGTATCTTAATTCGTTATGCTTGTTGCTTGTTCTGCCTATCTTTGCCGCCTTTAAATAAGATATAGAAGAGCCTTTGAAGGCTTCTTTTATCTATAAACATTTATCATAAGATGAATTTTGACCGTAATACCATCATCGGTTTCGTTGTATTAGCACTGTTATTCTTTGGATATTTTTATTTTAATAACCAACAGCAGGTTGCTTATCAGAAACAAAAAGCAAGGCAGGACTCAATTGCCAAGTCTAGTCAACCCAAAACTAGTATTGCTGTTCAAAGAACTGATAGTTTAAGAAATGATTCGGTCCAACAAACTTCTATTGCTGGCGATTTCCAGCCTTTTAGCATTGGCACCGAGCAAACTACTTCAATGGAAAATGAAGTATTGAGAATAGTTTTCACCAACAAAGGAGGTCAACCCAAATTAGTTGAATTAAAGAATTTTAAGGGTCCTGATAGCAATAATGTAAAATTGTCTTCTACTGATTTTGATAAGATAGATTATACTATAATTCCAGCGCCAAATACAACTGCGGGCATTACCAGTTTTTATTTTACAGGAGGCCAGGTAACACAGAATGCAGATGGATCAAAGGTTATTACTTATGAGATGCCTGCCGCAGGCAAATCTATAAGACATCAATTTATACTTCGGCCCAATGACTACATGCTTGATTTTAATGTGGAAGTTAATGGAGCGAACCAGTTGTTTTCAAATAATACAATGAATCTTACCTGGCAAAACAAAGCGGTGCAATTACAAAAAGATCTTAAATATGAAAGACAGCAATCGGAGGTGAGTTACCGGGTTGATGGTGGCTATGATCATAGTTCTGCTCTTAGCAGTAGCACGGAGGAATTCAACAAACCAGTGAACTGGATTTCGATAAAACAGCAGTTTTTTAATACTACGCTAATTGCAAAAAATAATTTTGCTTCAGGCACAGTTGAATGGACGGCTCCTGCAGCAACTGATCAAAAAACGGTAGTTCAGGCTATAGCTAACCTAAAAGTGCAGGTTCCATCTTCCCAGGGAATTATTCCATTGGCTGTTTATTATGGCCCTACGGATTACAAAATTCTAAAGAAGTATGATAACGACATGGAGGATATGGTAAATCTGGGTAGTGGTATGTTTGCCTTTGTCAAGTATATCAATCGGTGGGTCATTCTTCCTGTTTTTGACTTTTTTACAAAATTGACAACGAATTATGGGATCGTAATTCTTTTACTCACTTTGTTTATTCGTCTTTTAATTTCTCCGCTCACGTACTCCAGTTATTTAAGTGGTGCAAAAATGAAAGTATTACGTCCTGAGATTGAGCAGTTAAAAGCCAAGTACGGAAGTGATCAACAGCAAATCAGTGTGGAACAAATGAAATTATTCAGAGAAGCAGGTGTCAATCCTTTAGGGGGATGTATTCCGGGATTACTTCAAATTCCAATATTCTTTGCTTTGTATAGCTTCTTTAACTCAAACGTGGCCTTACGTGGGCAGGGGTTTTTATGGGCAAAAGATTTATCGCAATATGATTCAATTCTTGACTTTGGGGTAAATATTCCTTTATTAGGAAGTCACTTAAGTCTATTTACACTAACCGCCGTCTTAACCAGCTTTTTGATATCTATTTACAGTATGAGCATGACTCCGGATCAAAATAATCCGGTACTAAAATACATGCCGTATTTTTTTCCAATAATATTATTGTTTGTATTTAATGGCTTGCCTTCAGGCCTAACCTGGTATTACACTATTTCCAACATTATTACACTTGCATTACAATTTGTTATTCAAAATTATATTATTGATCATGATAAGATACTGGCGAAAATTGAAGTGAATCGTAAAAAGCCAAAAACAAAATCTAAGTGGGCAGAACGGATGGAACAAATGCAGGAACAGCAGAAGAAGATGCAGGAAGTGCAGAAAAAGAACAGAAGTTAATTTTTATAAAATATTAGATCCCGTCTTTTTAACAAGGCGGGATTTTTCTTTAAGCAACTATTGCAGATATTTGATTCGTCTTCTTGTCGTCAATTCATTATTATGAAGCATTTTTATAAGGTATTATCAGTTTTGTTTCTCTTGTTTGCTTTGCCTGCTTTGGCGCAAAAAAAGTTTACAGAAGGAACTATCTCTTATGACATAGTTATCAATACCGGCACTGACAAACCTCAAGGCGCTGATTTTCTGGATGGGGCTACAAGCGCTGTTTATATTAAAGGATCAAAAACCCGCACCGAAATGGTGAGCCCACTGGGAACGCAATCTACTATCCTGGACGGTACTAAAAGCTCTATAGTTATTCTTAAAGAGTATGGCGAACAAAAATATATGATCAATTTAAAGCAAGAAGATTGGCGGGATGCCAACAAAAGATATGAAGATGTGAGTTTTACTTATGATACAGGAACCAAAACCATTTCGGGGTATAACTGTAATAAAGCTGTAGGGAAGTTAAAGGATGGTACCACTTTTACAGTATGGTATACTACTGATTTATTACTTGAAAATAAAGACTTCCAATACGCTAACCGGACGCTCCCGGGGCTTGCCTTAGAATATGAAACTAATATGGGTAATTTGAAAGTAACTTATACCGTTTCAAAAATTAGTTTTAGCCCAGTGCCTGCTGCAAAATTTGATATACCAAAAGCTGGTTTCAGAATTCTATCATACGAAGAAAGCAAAAGCAAGATGTAATTTAAAAGGATGGCTTGAACTTAATTTTGTCTAGCAGAACTTTCTTTTTAAGAGGAAGTACATAAGTAGCATTGCCTTTTTGATAGGTCGCTACCGTATTCAACATGATAAATTTCTTTTCCGGAGCTAAATTAAACAGGCTGTTGCTTTTGTAGTTATATCCGGAGCGTAGACTGAAAGTCTTTGAACTCAAAGGTAGAGAGCTTATCATAGAGTTCTTTTGTCCTTTTTTACCGCCGTCTCCTAAAGTAGCAAAAGCAGCCAATGATGCCGAAATAAGCACAGCAGTGGCTATTTTTCTCTTAAGTAAACGTTTAATAATTGCGGCGGTGAGGTTCATTCTGGCACAAAGATAGTATTAAATATTAACATTCTTTCAACCACTTGTTCATTTCTTTACGATTTGTTTAACGCAAAAAGCAGGAATTTGTTTTAAAACTTGGTAGATTTTGTTTGAAAGAGTAATTTGTTATAGGAGAATTTAAATGATAGGAGATCCATACTACGACAAGGAAAGTATAGATGAATTACTGAAGCATTATAACAATCTTCGTAATGGTCAGTCCACTATTTTTTTGGAAGAAGAGGCGTTTGAGAAGATCATAGACTACTATGACGAGCAGGATGAGATTAGTAAAGCACTCGAGGCGGCAGAAACCGCTATTGACTATTTCCCTTTTTCAGCTCCCCTTCTCCTAAAAAAAGCTGACCTTCTTTTGGCTACTAGAAAGTATAGGGACGCTTTGGACCTTTTAGAGAAAGCTGAATTATTTGACGCTACCGACATAAATCTCTACATTTTAAAAACAGATGCCTACCTCGCCATGGATATGCAGGAAAAAGCTGTAGAGCTACTGGAGAAAGCTGTAAATTCCTTTGAAGGCCAGGAAAAGATTGAACTATTATTTGAGCTTGCGGATGTTTATGATGATTATGAGGAGTTTGATAAAGTGTTTGACTGTTTGGCCGTGATCCTAAATGAAGAACCTACAAATGAGGAAGCGTTGTATAAAATTTGCTTTTGGACAGATTTTACCGGCCGCAACGAAGAAAGCATCAAACTTCATTTAAAAATCATTGATGATCACCCTTTTAATGAGTTGGCCTGGTTTAACCTTGCGGCAGCTTACCAGGGAATAAAACTATATGAAAAAGCTATTGATGCATACTTATATGCAATAGCAATTGACGAGAAATTCGATTATGCATATCGGAATATAGGGGATGCTTATATAAGATTAAGAAAGTATAAAGAGGCCATTGAAGCCCTGGAAAAGGTATTAGAACTTTCAAAGCCGGAAGAAGTTATTTACGAAGCTATTGGTCATTGTTACGATCATTTAAAAAATTATGCGCAGGCAAGATTTCATTACAGAAAGGCTTCACACCTTAATCCCGATGATAGCAAATTGTATTACAAGATTGCTTGTACTTATTACAATGAAGGTCAATGGGCAAGTGCAGTAAAACAATTGGAATCAGCACTTAAAATTCAGCGATCTCAACCGGAGTATAATTTGCTGATGGGTGAATGCAAATTGCAGTTGAACGAAATTAAAGAAGCAGTTCAATATTTATCTACTGCAGTGCGTGTAAGGCCACGGAATATTTCAGGATGGGAGGCATTAATCCGTTGTTTATATACAGCTGGATTTTTTACTGAGGCCCGCCAACAAGCTTTGGCTGCATTAACACATACTAATAACAAGACTGTCTTTTTGTATTATTTGAGTGCTATTTTATTTGCTATGAATAAATCAAAAGACGCCTTACTCTACCTGGAAAAAGCGTTGGCAACGACTCCAAAACATCTGAAAAAATTTGTTCAATTAAATCCTTCTATACTACAGAATCCGCAAGTGATTGATGTTATTGCCCAATATAAAAAAGGAAGGCGATAATAATAACAAAGCAATTTTATTTACTTCCCTATTTTTGCGGCCAATAATTACAACTGCTGAACAATGAATTTTCATCTCTCCCAAATCCCGGACCGCAATCAGAAGCCGCGTATCTCAGGTATAACAATGGTCATGGATAAAGGCCTTAGCGTGGAAGAAGCAAAGAATTTTTTAAGTGTTTCACATCCTCATGTCGATATTATAAAATTAGGCTTTGGGACTTCTTTTGTTACCCCCAACCTTGACGAAAAGCTTGAAGTATATCGCTCATATGACATACCGGTTTATTTTGGAGGAACTTTATTTGAGGCTTTTTTAATCAGGAACCAGTTTGATGATTTTCTTGCTGTGTGTAAGCAGTTTGGTATTAGTTATATGGAAGTGAGTGATGGCTCCATCGACATACCTCATGCTGAAAAATGCGGTTATATTGAAAAACTTACCAAATATGGCACTGTGTTAAGTGAAGTGGGAAGTAAGGATGCGGCGCACATTATTCCACCATATAAATGGATTGAATTGATGAGAGCAGAGTTAAATGCCGGATCTACTTATGTGATTGCAGAAGCACGTGAAGCAGGCAATGTGGGTATATATCGGGGAAGCGGTGAAGTAAGGGAAGGATTGGTTCAGGAAATACTAACCCAAATTCCAGGCGAAAAAATTATCTGGGAAGCGCCGCAAAAGGCACAACAATTATATTTTATGGAATTGCTAGGTTGTAATGTTAACCTGGGCAACATTGCTCCAACTGAAGTAATCCCTATGGAAACAATGCGGATAGGATTACGTGGTGACACATTCCATTTGTATCTGAATAAAGAGAACTCAAGATGAGACGTTTCGGCCTTATAGGGAAAACGCTGAAACATTCATTTTCTGAGAACTACTTTACACAAAAATTTAAAGACAATTCTATTGTTGATTGCAGGTACGAAATTTTTGAACTGCCATCTATAGATGAACTTCCTTCGCTACTTAATACTTACGCTGATATAAAGGGATTAAATGTAACCATACCTTACAAAGAACAGGTTATCCCTTTTTTGAATGAAAAGAGCGACGTTGTTGAACACATTCAAGCCTGCAACTGCATAAATGTTATTAATGGAAAATTGCATGGCTTTAATACAGACGTGATTGGATTTAAAAAGTCTTTTCAGCCAAAGCTCAAATTGCACCACAAAAAAGCATTAGTACTTGGTTCTGGTGGGAGTGCAAAGGCGGTTAAATATGCTTTAAGTGATTTAGGAATAGAATACCGCGTGGTGTCAAGGCGTAAAGGGTTTGATGATCTTGGTTATGAAGATGTGGATGATGTCATTCTGGAACAATACACAGTTATAATTAATACCACTCCATTAGGAATGTTTCCTAATGTAAATGATGATCCGCCAATTCCGTATGAGTACATCACTTCAAGGCATTTTTTATTCGACTTAATTTACAATCCCGAAAAAACAAAGTTTTTACAGCGTGGGGAAAAGCAAGGTGCACAAATATCTAATGGGCATGAAATGCTGGTAACGCAGGCGGAGGAAAGCTGGAAGATATGGAATAGTTGAAGCTGTTAAGTGATTTAAATGAGCAAATAAACACCAGGCGTTTTGTAGAAAATCGATCAGTTTCCAACTTGCAATCTTAGTTTTACCTCTTCAGGAATAGCGACCACTTTTTTGTTTTTATAATTGTAACAGACCATACCCGTTTTTGCCACGGCTACAACTCTTTCGTTTTTTTCATTAACCAGTTTGTAATATATATCAAACCCTACTTTGCCAAAATCCGTGGCAGTTACATAAGCTTTTACAAGGTCTCCGTAAAATAGTTCTGACTTAAATTCTATGCCTACATCGCTCATGATTAGACTTGTGATCCCAAACTCCAGTTCTGTATAATTAAAATGCCCAAGGAATTGCATTCGGGCTTCGTGTAATAAGGTTAGTACTGTATCATTACCAACATGCCCACCATAATTAAGATCGGTAATTCGAATTGAAATTGTTGTACTAAATTCAAAATGTTCCGGAAGAATAATCTTGATACGGGCCATCTTCAAGATTACTGATTTTCTTTAAGATTTTTTAGCATCTCTAGAACGCCTGTGAAATCCGTCATGACCCCAGTCGCAGCAAACTTTTGTTGCAATTGCATCATCTGTTGTTGACATTGTATGTCTTGTTTGACACAGGCTATAAAATCGAATAATTTTTTTGGAAGCTTCATAGCATTGCCATCACCATCACTATAAACCATATATTTTTCAACAGGCTCGTCCGGACTAACGGTTTGTTTGATATGCGCAACCTTTGGTATAAACTTTTTGCTAAGAACCACAAAACCCAGTTTCATTTGCGGCCTCAATTTGTTAAGCAACGTTTTCTTTTCTTCTCTTAAATTTTCAATAGTGCTGGTCTCGTTTTCCTGGGCAGCAGCAAGTGTATGATTATTTTTAGAATTTATGCCTGTTTTAGAAGTTTCCAAATTCACTACGGTGGCAGGTTGACCTGAACTGTTCGAACTGGTGTGTGGCCCGGTTGGCCTTGTCCTTTTGCCTATTACGAAGGTAGACGTTATAACTATTGTAAGTAATATAGCGGCTGCCGTGGAATAACGCACTATTTTCCTGTGTTTAATAAAAAAAGGAACAACCTTTCCCGATTGTGATACGAGAAGCTCATTATTTATCTTGTTCCAAACTCTGGCAGGAGGCGTTTCTTCAAATTGATAAAGTTTCCTGGAAAGAGAAAATCCTTCATCCAAGGCATTATTAATAGCATCCCAAACGTTCTCCGGCGGCTTAGGCGCATATTCCAACAGCTTATTTTGGATTTGGTCACTCATGTTACGGAACTTTTTTTCTTCTTTCGATAAATTGCTGTACCAGGTCCTGCAATATCAGCTTTGCTCTCGACAATTGCGATTTACTGGTGCCTTCGCTAATTCCTAATGCTTCTGCAATCTGCTTATGTGTGTATCCTTCCACCACATACATGTTAAAAACCGTACGATAGCCAGGCGACAGTTGCTGAACCAGTTGAATAATATCTTTCTCGGCCAAACTGTCTAATACCGTCAGGTATTTTCCTTCTACCGTATCCTCCTCATAATCTGTTATCGGCTGCAGGTATATCTTCTTTCTAAAATGCTCAATTGCTGTATTTACAAATATTCGCCTGATCCAACCTTCAAAAGAACCTTCGCTTCTAAAACTGCCTATTTTATTAAATACCTTAATAAAACCTTCCTGCAAAATATCTTCAGCTTCTTCTGCATTGCCTGCATAACGCAAACAAACGCCATACATTTTAGGGGCAAATCGTTGGTACAACTCTCTTTGCATTTTACGATCTCCCTTTATACAACCCTCAATTAAGTCGGAATCACTATATATATGGTTGCGTACATCGCTCAATTATTGCCTATTTAAGGTAAATGATTCAAAAATGTTACCAGCTTAGCCACTGCCTTACTGCGATGGCTATAGCGATTCTTTTCTTCGGTCGTCATCTCTGCAAAGGTTTTGGCTGCCCCTATGGGTTTAAAAACCGAATCATATCCAAAGCCTTTTTTTCCTCTTGGCTGAGTAATTATTTCTCCTTCGCAAGTTCCATCAAAGAAAAGCTTTATGCCATCAAGAATAAGACAGATTACGGTCCGGAACCGTGCAGTCCTGTCTTCGTGATCTTTGAGCTTTAAAAGCAATTTTTCAATATTCTTTTCAAAAGATTTTTCCTCGCCAGCGTATCGTGCACTTTTCACACCGGGCTCATTATTTAATGAGTATACTTCCAGGCCCGTGTCTTCACTAAAACAATTGGTCTTTACAAGTTCAAAAATTTTACTTGCTTTCTCTTCTGCATTTTCCTGGAGCGTATTGTATGGTTCAGGTATATCAATGTCAATTCCTGCTTCCTTTAAGGTAATAATAAAAAAGCCGGATGGTAAAACAGACTTGATCTCTTCTACTTTATGTTGGTTGTTAGTGGCAAAAATTAGCTTCATCGTATGATTATAATCCAAAAAGGGTTTTTAAACTATGCCACAATTTTAGCTTTAATCCTTTATCTGCCTCTAGCTCGCGTAATGCGGGACTATACAGGTAAGTGCGTTTGTTGAACGGTTGCAATTGAAAATGAGGAAAATTTATTGGCAAGCCAATCGATAATGGTGTTATTCCAAACAATAAAATGTTACGAGGTGCCAAAGGCTGAATTGCCGTTTCTATTTGATCCTCTTTTAATGTGTAGACGTTTACAAGGGCCACGTCTGCCAGGCTTAATTGGCAAGCAGCGAGAATGGTTGTTAGAAAGGAAAGTTCGCTGTCCGATAAAAACGGTGCACTGCTGTTGTTAACAAGCAGAACAATATTCTTTGCATTATTTCCTAAGTACCTTATCGCCTGACCTTTTTTCTGGTCCTCGTACTCTTGCACGACACTTGCGCTTTTTAGTTCTATAAGAACATTCGAATAAAAATCGGTTAGCAGTTGACTGGTTAATTGTATCTGGTTTAAACTCATTTACGTAAGCTTTCTGTTTCTTAGCCAGCTAAATTAAAGTATTATGCTTGCTACCATAGATATCGCAACAATAAGGACTTAAAGAGGTAAACTTAAAAATTTTGAGCCTAACAATATCCCGTTTGAAAAGCGCTCAACTGGGCATATGCTGTAAACCCCTATGAAAACAAAACATAGCGAGCAAGCGCTAAAATCCTTGCTTTAACCCATTGTGCATGTTGCACAACTAAGATATCAACAGGGTGTGAATGAACCAAATGCAGAATAGTTTTTGTGGTTGATTGTTATGCAAGGAA
>Ga0126306_10001300_pt1 | contig 13219 bp, 10 predicted proteins | sample Plot27_FD_92592 | JGI IMG/M metagenome (GOLD analysis project Ga0126306, IMG submission 92592) | Serpentine soil microbial communities from UC McLaughlin Reserve, CA, USA - Plot27 | ecosystem: Environmental > Terrestrial > Soil > Grasslands | place: USA: UC McLaughlin Reserve, Lake County...
CATCCCTGTGAGAACCTCACCCTCCTCTTTCACGGAGGATCCCTCCTAGCTCGTCCGCATTCACCTTACACGTTCGCTTCAGGTGCGCAAGATCAACCGTTTTTGACCTGTACCTCAACTACAGGTCCAGTCTCGTCGTGTGCTACATTTAGCGCGTTCTGAGCATGCACGGGCCACATATAGGGGCTCGAGGCGAGGCCTCGGACGGGCGGGTAGGATATATCCGACGCAAGGGCGGATGTGCCGCCGGACCGCGGGAGGACGGTACGTGGACGCCTCAAGGTAAAACGGGATGGGAGTAGTGGCCAAGATGACGGTCGAGAAGGCCGCGCGCAGCCTCGGCATCAAGGAAGAATCCGTGCGGAAGCGCGTCCGCAGGGGGAAGATGCGCTCCGAGAAGGGCCCGGACGGACGGCTCTACGTGTACGTGGACGGCATAGACGTGGCTCGGGATGGAAAGGGGGGCGAGTCTCAAGGACAGTACGGAGACCGGTCCAGGGACGAACCAACTGACGCCGCTCGGGAAGTCATGGAGGCCAAAGATGAGACGATCCGCATCCTTCGACATCAGCTTGAGGAAGAGCGAGAGGCCAGGAGGCGGGTGGACACGATCGTTGCCCAGCTCACGCGGCTCAACGCGGCCCTAACCACCCGCGTGCCACGGTTCGAGGCCCCGCCCACCGAGCCACCGGACACGGAAGGGACGGCGGTAGCTACCGCGGAGGGGGCTCAGTTGCCCTCAGAACACAGTTCTTGGTGGAGAAGGCGCCTAGGAGGGGAGTAGGGCCGTGCAGAGCGTGCTGAGTTGGCCGCACCTGCCAGCCTTCGTCGCGGTGGGTGCGGTGCTGCTACTCATGTTCTTCCTGAAGTTTCAGCGGTCGGCGACCGGCGAAGTCCGGTTTAGGCTTGCGGCGATTCCGAAGCCCCGGAGCGTGCGGGCTCGGGGAGCGGTGCTCCGGAGGAGATCACCCGGCATCGCTGCGAGGTTCGAGGGCATGGACGTCGCAGAGTTCGAGGCCGAGGTGAGTAGGCTGCTCCGCGAGTTCGGATACATCGTACGGTCCGCCCCACAGTCGGGCCTCCACGACGTCGACCTCCTACTCGAGATGACGGGCCGTAAGGTGGCGGTGCAGCTCAAGCGTTGGAAGGCGCCAGTGGGCGACCGCTCCGTCTACGCGCTGTTCACCGGGAGGATACACTACGCCACGGACGAAGCGTGGCTGATCACCACCAGCGAGTTCACTCGAAAGGCGGTCAAGTTGGCCGAGACCACCGGGGTGCGGCTCGTGGATGGCGTCGAACTGGCGGAGTGGCTCGTAAGGCGCGAGGAGCGGTCTCCTGCGTTACCCAAGAACGATCCTAAGTCGCCTGCACGGTCGGCGCGTGCTTCTCCAGAGCGCTCGGAAGTCACTGGCGGCGCCAAGGCGTCCGCGTCCGTCCAGAAGAGCGCCGAAGGTACCCAAGAGACACCATTAGGGCGTGCGTAACATCGGAGCTTCCGGGCGCGGCGATCCGGGGAGCGATCCTGGTGGCTGAGGGACGGCACAACGGCGACGACTACTATAGCCCCGCGCAAGCCGCGCGCGTCCTGCGTGTGACGCCCACCCGCGTGCGCCAACTCCTGCAAGCCGGCGAACTCGAAGGGGAACGCGATGGGGCAGGGCACTGGTCGATACCTGCCCGCGCCGTGGTCGAGCGCCTGGAGCGGCTCCGCCGCGAGCAGTTCTTGGAGGCGGCCGGATACGACCCCGTGAGCATCCGCGAGGTGCAAGAGCGGGCCGAGGCTCTGCAACGCGAGCTCGGGCGCTTGGAGGGGCGCCTGGAGTCGGAGGAGAAGGCCAGCATCTCTCTCGAGGTCGATCGGGCCTTGCTGGCAGAGCGCCTAGAACGCGAACGTTTGCGCCGGGAGGAGGTCGAGCGGGAGCGTGACAAGCTGCTCTGGCGACTGAAGACCTTCACAGTGCCGTCAAGAGTCCCGGAAACGGCGGCGAAGGACTTGGAGAGGGAGGACACCGGCTCGGTCAGCGGAGGCGCCCGAGGAGTCTCAGAGCGGCGCTCGTGGTGGCGGAGGGTATTCGGAGCTACCAACTAGGATGATTGCGCTGGACTCCGCAGACCGTCTTCGGGAATACGCTGGGGGCATGGACGAAGCCGGCGAACCGCGGGATCCAGTAGAAGGGAAGGTTCGGTGAGAGACGATGGAGCGGCCCTGAGCGAAGAGCAGCTGGAGCATCTTGCACGGTACTTTTATGAGGAGGTTATGTCGAGCAGAAACTACAAACCTCCGTACCTCGGGAGGTTAAGGTTCCATGCGCAGCTACCTGATGACACCCGGAACGTGCGCTGGGAGCCGGGGCATGATCCACTGTATAAGGGGTCTGTCGGATGGTAGGGAACCAGCTCGCCTGCAAACGACTCCAATCTCGAATAGATGTGGCGTGTGCTGATCGCTCGCCCTAGACTGCCACCACTACTCTCATGGCAGTAAGGCATTGAGAAGAACCATGTTGGTCGGCTCACTTGGTGAGCGGCGCGGTGAGCGACGAGCCGTACGCAAGGGCGACCACAGGGTCGGAGGAGCGAACCGGTGCGTCTGAGCGTAATCACCGACGAAATCTCCCTAGACTTGGAGCATGCCCTCGGAGTCTGCGCAGACCTGGGGATCAGGGCGGTGGAACTGCGCGCGGTCGGAGGCGCGAACATTGTCTCCCACGATCAGAGCAGCCTGCAGCGGATCAAAGCCATCCTGGCGGACGGGGACTTCGACGTCTGCGCTATCTCCTCGCCTTTTCTGAAGAGCCATCTCTACGAGGGCGGAGCTCCGCGAGGTGCGATGCATTTCGCGACTCCGGCGTCGAGGGAAGAACAATGGGGAATCCTGGAACGCTCGCTTAGGGTCGCGCGGCTTCTTGGTGCTCCGGTAGTGCGTGCTTTCTCCTTCTGGCGGGTCGAGAAACCGGAAGAGGTGAGGGAAGAGGTGGCCGATGTTCTCTCCGAGGCAGCCCGGCGCACCGAATCGGCCGGGCTCATGCTGGGGCTTGAGAACGAGCACACCTGCAACGTTGGTACCGGAGCCGAGGCGGGGTGGGCGCTGGGGCAAATTTCTTCCCCGTCCTTCGGAGTCATCTGGGACCCTGGCAACGAGGCCATGCTGGAGTCGAGACCATTCCCCGACGGCTACGGTCACATCCGGGGCCGCATCGCCCACGTTCACCTCAAGGACGTGGACGAAGAGGGCAACTGGGTGAGGGTGGGCACGGGGGTAATAGACTACCCCGGCCAACTCCACGCGCTGGCCGAGGACGAGTATGCGGGCGTACTCTCTCTAGAGACGCACTACGAGGTCGCGGACGACGGGCTAGAAGAGGCGACGCGGGAGTCGGTCGCCGCCCTCCGAGAGTTGTGCGGGCAGGCCGGCGTGGAACTTGAATCTTGACTGTGCGAGGAGATCGTATAGAGACATTCGGCGTCGGCATCACCGGGGCGGGGACCATCGCCGCCGTCCACGCGGAGGCGCTCGGCAAGATCGAGGGCGCAAGGTTGGTCGCGGTCACCTCGACGCGCGAGGCTACGGGCCGGGAGCTCGCCGATGCGCACGGGGCCGAGTGGCACGCCGAGCTCGGGGAGCTGCTCGCGAGGCCAGACGTGGACGCGGTGATACTGTGCACCCCCTCCGGGCTGCACGCGGCGGAGGCTGTGGCGGCGGCCCACGCCCGCAAGCACGTGATCGCAGAGAAGCCGATGGCTACGACCCTCGCGGACGCCGACCGCATGATCCGTGCCTGCCGCAATGCGGGAGTCACCCTGTCGGTGATCCTCCAGTACCGCTCCAACCGCGACGCCTTGCGCCTCAAGCGCGCCGTTGAGGCCGGGCTGTTCGGCCGTCCCGTGCTGGGGAACGCCTTCGTCCACTGGCACCGTACGCAGGCGTACTACGAGGAGAGTGACGGCTGGCGCGGCACCTGGACTCTCGACGGTGGCGGCGCCCTTATGAACCAGTCCATCCACGCCATAGACCTTCTCCAGTGGATACTCGGGCCCTTAGAGAGTGTCTGCGCCTATGCCGACACCCTCGCGCACGATATAGAGGCCGAGGACACTGCCAGCGCCGCCCTGCGCTTTGCGAGCGGAGCGCTGGGCGTCATTCAGGGTACGACCTCCGCACACAGAGATTGGCCCCTCAGGATCGAGATAAAGGGCACCGAAGGCAGCGCCACGCTGGAAGGGCCGCGGTTGACGGTCTGGCAGCCCGTTCGCGAAGAGAACGTGCTCTCCGCGCGCGAGCTCAAGTCCCTCCCCGGGCGTAGTGAAGACGAACCCCTCGGTGTCGCACACAGGCGGCAACTGGAGGAGATCTTGGCTGCACTGCGCGAGGGCCGTGAGCCGCCCGTCCCAGGCGATGAGGCCCGCAAGGCGGTCGAGATCATACTTGGGATCTACGGGGCCGCGGCCAGCGGGAAGCATGTTACCTTCCCCCTCGACCCCGCAGTGGACGTAACGCCTCGGTCACCTACCACGCAGGCGGAAGAGAGATGAAGGGTCGAGATCTGAGGCCGGATAGGCTCTTTGACCCCTCCTGGCGCCCGGTCGTCCGCGAGCTCTACGAGTCGGTCAGGGATCTACCACTGGTGTGCCCTCACGGCCACGTCGACCCGTCGCTCCTAGCCGACCCGGGCGCCACTTTGGGCACGCCGGCCGAGCTCTTCATCATCCCCGACCACTACGTCTACAGGATGCTCTACAGCCAAGGAATACCGATGGAGGACCTCGGTGTTCCGACCCTCGACGGCACGCCGGTGGAGACCGACCACCGCAAGATCTGGCAGCGTTTCTGCGAGAACTTCCACCTCTTCCGCGGTACCCCGACCGGTCTCTGGCTCTCCGACGAGTTGGTCAACGTGTTTGGCGTAACCGAGAAGCCAAACAGGGAGACCGCGCAGAGGTTGTACGACCACCTGGAGGAGCGACTCGCGAGCCCCGAGTACTCTCCGAGGGCGCTCTTCGAACGCTTCGAGGTCGAGGTACTCTGCACCACGGACGCAGCTACCGACACCCTCGAGCACCACGCGTCGCTTCGGTACGAGGGCTGGGGAGACAGGGTGCGCCCCACCTTCAGACCAGACGCGGTGACGGACCTTTCAACCCCCGCCTGGCTGGAGAACGTGGAGAAGCTCTCGGAGGCATCCGGGATAGACGTCGTGGATTACCGCTCGTTCGTGGGCGCCATAGAGGTGAGGCGCTCCTTCTTCAAGGAGATGGGGGCGGTCGCAACCGACCACAGCGCCACTGCTCCTCACACGCAGCGCCTGCCAGAGAGAGAGGCGCAAGAAATCTTCGACCGGGCGCTCGGCGGAAGGGCGAACGGGGAGGACGCCGCGCGGTTCACTGCCCACATGCTCGTGGAGATGGCTCGCATGAGCGCCGAGGACGGGCTGGTCATGCAGTTGCACGCCGGCAGCCTGCGCAACCACAACGAAACGGTGTACCGACGTTTCGGCCTGGACGCGGGCACGGACATACCAGTAGCCGCCGACTGGACGCGTGGGCTGAGTGCCCTCTTGAACGAGTTTGGCAACGACCCGCGCTTCCGCCTTGTCGCCTTCGCCCTTGACGAGAGCGCCTACACCCGGGAGCTCGCGCCCATGGCAGGACACTACCCGGCCCTGCTCCTCGGAGCACCGTGGTGGTTCTTCGACAGTCCCCTTGGCATGCGGCGCTACCTGGACTCGGTGATGGAGACGGCGGGTCTGTACAACACCGCGGGCTTCAACGACGATACGCGGGCCTTCGCCTCCATCCCGGCGCGCCACGACGTATGGCGCAGGGTCAGCTGCGACTGGCTCGCGGGCGCGGTCGTCACCGGTGTGGTGGACGAGGAAGACGCCCGCGACATGGCGCGCCAGTTCGCCCACGGTCTCGCCAGGAAAGCCTACGGGCTCGAGCAGGATCCGGTCGAGAGAGCGTGAGGGGGAGGTAGGGTCGTGAACGGCGCACTGGAAGATCTCTTCTCCCTCGAGGGACGCGTCGCCGTCGTGACCGGCGCGACCGGAGTCCTCGGCGGCGAGATGGCAACGGGGCTCGCCCGCGCAGGCGCCCGGGTCGGCGTGCTCGGCCGCCGCGAGGAGAGGGCCAAGGAGGTGGTGCGGGAGATCTCTGGTGTGGGCGGCGAGGCAGTGGCCCTGCTGGCCAACGTCTTGGACGAGGGGCAGCTGCGGGATGCCCGGGACACCGTATTGGGCCGTTGGGGGAGCGTGGATATCTTGGTCAACGCCGCCGGCGGGAACGTCCCCAGCGCGACCCTGAGCGGCGACGCGACTATCTTCGACCTGTCGCGAGAAGCCTTCGGGGAGGTCTTCGACCTCAACCTGGTGGGCACGCTACTTCCCATCCAGGTCTTCGGCGAGGCGATGGCCCGGGGGGCAGCGGGTTGCATCGTCAACGTCTCTTCCATGGCCGCCGCGAGGGCGATCACCCGGGTGGCCGGCTACTCCGCGGCCAAGGCGGCGGTGGAGAACCTTACCCGCTGGCTCGCCGTGGACCTCGCCCAGCGCTACGGGGACGCCATGCGGGTCAACGCTATCGCCCCTGGCTTCTTTATCGGGGAGCAGAACCGCGCAATGCTGACCGAAGAAGACGGGAGCCTCACCGAGCGGGGGCGCACCATCGTCCAGCACACACCAGCGGGGCGTTTCGGAGAGCCGGAGGAGCTCGTCGGAACGATAGTCTGGCTGTGCTCCCCGGCCGCGGGCTTCGTCAACGGGGTCGTTGTGCCGGTGGACGGCGGCTTCGGCGCCTTCAGCGGGGTTTAGAGGGCACGGGCTCGGATACGCTGACGGTTTTCCACCCCCAGCTCAATCGACAGCGTTGCCCCTGCTCTCGAACACCCGGAACGACCCGGTGCCTGGTTAAGAACGCCAACACTTCCAACAGCCGTTGAGTGTGGAATCTACCGAAGGTGCCTTCTGGCATGCTTTTCGACTAAACTTTGGTCCTGTCCCACAACATCGGGGGGATTATCAATGTGCGGGATAGCTGCTCAGTACGGCAGCATCAACCTTAGCGCTGCTGATCGTATGCTGCGGCGGATCGCCCACCGTGGCCCTGACGACGAGGGTAGCGTCTCGATCGGCGGGAGCTGGCTCGGTCACCGTCGGCTATCGATCGTAGATTTACACGGTGGTCGGCAGCCACTATGCAACCAGCCCGAGGATCTTTGGCTAGTCTGCAATGGAGAAATCTACAATCACAAGGCGATTCGTCGGGAACTTGAGGACCGGAGATTTATCACCGACTCCGATAATGAGGTGATCCTCCATCTAGTTGATTCACGAGGGCCCGAAGCGATCTCGGACTTGCGTGGGATGTTCGCCTTCATCGTTGCCGGAACTAACGGTCGCTTCCTGGCAGCGCGCGATCCTGTGGGCATAAAGCCGCTGTATTGGGCCCGAAAAGCCGGATGCATACAATTCGCTTCCGAGCTACGTACCTTCGATCCTCATTGGCGCCCTTACGTAGAACTCTTTCCGCCCGGGCATTATTGGACACCCAAGAGGGGACTCGTGCGCTTTGCTGCCCCAATACGGGAGTTAAGTCGCTTTTGCTTTCGGCGGCCGTCGAAGCCCGGCGTTGAACCACCGGACCACCTTCTAGACCAGTTGCGGGAGACGCTCATCGATGCGGTCGAAAGGCATATGATGAGCGACGTCCCGGTTGGTGCTTTCCTCTCTGGGGGGTTGGACAGCAGCTTGGTGGCCGCCATTGCGGCCCGCTACTGCCGCCGTAAGAAGCTAAGGCTACAGACCTTTACAGTTGGCACACCGGACAGTGCTGACCTCGCCGCAGCCCGACGGCTTGCCAGGTTTTTGGATTCTGACCACTACGAGCGTATCTACAATGCCGAGGAAGCCGTCGCTCTATTGCCCAAGGTAATCAGGACTGTAGAGTCCTTCGACCCAGCACTCGTGCGTAGCGCGGTACCCAACTACCCGCTCGCCGAACTGGCCGCACAGCACGTGAAGGTCGTGCTCACTGGCGAAGGCGCCGACGAACTTTTTGCTGGCTACGAATACATGCGGTCTCACGATAATGAGATCAAGCTTCACGCTGAACTGGTGCGGATACTTGAGGAGTTTCACGGCGACGGTCTGCAACGCTGTGATCGCGTCGCGATGGCTCATGGGCTGGAGGCCAGGCCGCCCTTTATGGATCTCGACGTTATTGCAACTGCGCTGTCTATCCCTGCGAAGTGGAAGCTTCAAACCAATGGCTGGCCCGAAAAGTACTTGCTGCGGGTTGCCTTCGACGGATGGTTGCCCGACGACATTCTGTGGCGCGAGAAGGTGCAGTTTGGCGACGGTACCGGCGCGGGGTTTAAGGTGCGCCGTGAAGCCGAGGCTAGTGTGACAAATTCCGAGTTTGAACGGGAGCGTACGAGTGCCGAGCCTCCCTTGCGAAGTTGGGAAGAGACAGCGTACTATCGTGTCTTCCGCCGCTACCTAGACGGCATACGTCCCGAGCGGACAATCACGCGTACAGTTGGGCAAGACTTGCCAGTGCCTAGCAGGCTATAGTGAGCACTGCTCTAAGGAGACACGTGAGCGGCCAAGCGCTGGTTCGTCATCTGTTAACCGAACAAACCCGAGCGAGGTTACATGTTCGAGGAGGAGAAAGTTGGCGCGACGATCTATAAGGTCGTACTGAACCACGAAGAGCAGTACTCCATCTGGCCTGCCGACCGTGAGAACCCTCTCGGGTGGAGCGACGCGGGGAAGAGCGGCACCAAGGCAGAGTGCTTGGCGTTCATCAAGGAAGTGTGGACCGACATGCGGCCGCTCAGCTTGAGACGTCTGATGAAGGATGGCGACCCGCCGAGGTGACGACATGACCGCAATCGACGCCGAATACTCGTACCCGCTCTCGCCCCTTCAGGAGGGCATGCTGTTTCATACGCTGGTTACCCCCCGCTCCGGGGTTTACGTCCAGCAGCAGGTTGGCGCGCTGCACGAAGAGCTGAACTGTCCCGCGTTCCGACAGGCTTGGCAGTGGGTCGTAGATCGGCATCCGGTGCTGCGCACGAGGGTCGGCTTCGCCGAGTACTCGGGCGAGCTCCTCCAACGCGTGCACACGGACGCCGGGCTCGCCGTTGAGGAGCATGACTGGCGCGGAACCGAGGCGGGAGAGCGCGAGGAGCGACTGCGCCTCTACCTAGACGCCGATCGCCGGCGCGGCTTCGAGCTCGGGGCGCAGGCACCGCTAATGCGACTCGCGCTCTTCCGGATGGATCAGGCGGACTACCGGTTTGTCTGGACCTACCATCATGCGCTGCTCGACGGTCGCTCTCACCTACGCGTGCTCACGGAGCTCTTCTCCGCCTACGAAGCTTTCTGCCGGGGCGAGGAGGCGCCGCGGTGCGAGCGCGCGCGCCCCTACCGCGATTACATAGAGTGGCTGGGCATGCACGACACGGACGCCGAGGCGGAGCGCTTCTGGCGAGGCGCGCTCCGGGGTTTCAGCGCCCCGACGCCGTTGGTTGTGGACACCGCCTCTTCTAGATCCGACTCGCCGGACGATGACGGCTTCGCGACGCGAGGTGTTCGCCTCTCTAAGCGCTCAACCGCGGCGCTCAAGCGGCTGGCAGGCCAGCACGGGCTTACGCTCACCACGCTCGTGCAGGGCGCCTGGGCGCTGCTCCTGAGCCGATACAGCGGCGAAGACGACATCGTCTTCGGTGCGACGCGAGCGTGTCGGACGCCAGAGGCGCGCCCGGATGAGGTGTGGGTCGGACTGTTCATCAACACCCTTCCCGTTCGGGTTCGCCTCTCCCCAGAGGAGCCGCTGATACCCTGGCTGCAACGGCTTCGGGCGCAGTGGGTCGCGGCACGCGAATACGAGCACACGCCGCTGGTCGACATCCGAGCGTGGAGCGAGGTACCGCCGGGCACCCCACTCTTCGAGAGCGTGGTGATGTTCGAGCACCAGAGCCTGCGGGCCGCTGTGCGGGAGCAGGGCGAGCACTGGTCGGGCCGGGAGTTTCGGCTCATCCAGGCGACGAACTACCCCATCACCATATCAGCGTTTGGCGAGACGCAGCTTCTGCTCCAGATCGGGTTCGATGCCGGGCGCTTTGAGGCTGTCACGATCGAGCGTATGATAGGGCACCTCGGGAGCCTGCTAGAGGGGATAGCCGCGCATCCGCAAGCACGCCTCGGCGAGCTGGAGCTGCTAACGGAAGCGGAGCGACATCAGCTGCTCTTCGAGTGGAACGACACCCCTACAGAGTACCCTAGGGATCGGTGCATCCACGAGCTCTTCGAGGAGCAGGCAGAGCATACACCAGAAGCCGTTGCGGTGGTGTCAGGGGATGATCAACTCACCTACCGAGAACTGAACGGGCGCGCCAATCAGTTGGCACGTCACCTACGTGCACTGGGCGTGGGACCGGAGGTCTTGGTGGGCATCTGCGTCGAGCGCTCTATGGAGATGATGGTGGGGCTCTTGGGCGTCCTCAAGGCCGGAGGGGCTTACGTGCCGCTAGATCCAGCCTACCCAAAGCAGCGGTTGGCCTTCATGCTGGAGGATACTCAAGCGCCGGTGCTACTGACCCAAGAGCGGCTCGTTAAGGGGCTCCCCGAGCACGGGGCTGAGATGGTGTGCCTGGATGCCCACTGGCCGCTCCTCGCCCGGGAGGCTGAGGACAACCCCGCTGGCGCAGCCAAGGCCGATAGCCTCGCGTACGTGATCTACACCTCGGGTTCGACGGGCCAACCCAAAGGCGTGATGGTCGAACACCGTGCGCTCTGCGGTTTCATCGTAGCGGCCACTGCATCCCGTGAAATCACTGCCTCGGACCGTGTGCTTCAATTCTGTGCGCTAAGCTTCGACAATAGCATCGTGGAGATCTTCCCCCCTCTGACACGCGGCGGCACACTCGTGTTACGCAGCGACCGGATGGTCGAGTCGATGCGGCGGTTCGTGCGCGAGTGCCGGGAGCACGCGATCAGCGTGATGAGCCTGACCACGCCGTTCTGGCACGAGCTAGTGGCAGCCTTCGATAGGGAAGGGCTGGCCTTGCCACCATCGGTGCGCCTGATGATCATCGGCGGCGAAAAGGTGCAGGCTCATCGGGTAGCGCAATGGCACGCGCACATGGCCCAGAGCGCTCGCCCGACGCGCCTGATCAACGCGTATGGGCCGACCGAGGCTACAGTAGTCGCAACCCAGTGCGAGCTGCGTCCAGAAGGTGGCTGGTACCGTACAACCCAGCGTGAGGTACCGATCGGTCGGCCGTTGGGTAATGCCTTTATTTACATCCTGGACGGGAGACTGAATCCCGTCCCGATCGGGGTGCCTGGCGAGCTGCATGTCGGTGGGCCGGTCCTGGCCCGGGGCTACCTCAACCGCCCCGAGCTTACGGAGGAGAGGTTCATTCCCGACCCCTTCACCGAGGAGCCCGGTGGACGTCTGTACAGAACAGGTGATTTGGCTCGCTACCTGGCCGACGGCAACATCGAATTCCTGGGACGTGTCGATGACCAGGTGAAGATAAGGGGCTTCCGCGTCGAGCCAGGGGAGGTCGAGGCGGTGTTGTCTGGATATCCGGCTGTGCGCCAGGCAGTCGTGGTAGCCAAGAAGGATGCCAATGGCGGCGAGCGGTTGGTAGCCTACGTTGTTGTCAGTCGGAAGCATGCACCTTCGGTCGCCGAGTTGCGGGGCTACTTGAAGGAGAAGCTGCCCGAGTATATGGTGCCCTCTGCCTTCGTAACACTAGATACCTTACCGCTGACACCCAATGGCAAGGTCGACCGCCGCGCCCTACCGGCACCTGGCGGCATGCGTCCGGAGCTGGAGGACGCTTTGGTGGTGCCGCGCGACGCCTTAGAAGAGCAACTCGCCGGGATCTGGGCCGAGGTGCTTGGGCTGGAGCGGGTGGGCGTTCACGACGACTTCTTCGAGCTTGGGGGGCACTCCCTGCTGGTCACCCAGGTCGTCTCGCGGCTGCGCGACGCTTTCGGGGTGGAGCTCCCGCTGCGCAGCCTCTTTGAAGAGCCCACCATCGCCGGGTTGGTCAAGAAGATCAAGGTGGCCCAGGAGGCCGATCTTGCTCTGCCCATAGCCATGCCGAGTTCAGACTCAGAAAACCTCGAGGAAGAAAGTTTGTAAAGAGAGATGGAGACCTAATGCAGGTGACAACATCACTCCTGGAACTGCTGCATAACGGCAGTCACTTATGGGTCGAAGGCGACGAGTTGCACTTCCGAGGCCCCAAAGGGATTCTAACCCCGGATCTGCGCGAGGAGCTCTCTCGGCATAAGGAAGAAATTGTCGCCCTGCTGGGGCAGCAGACAAGGTATGTGTTGCCTTCCTTCGCTCAGCAGCGAATGTGGTTGGTTGATCAGATGGAGCCCGGCACCCCAACCTACAACATTTCCAGGGCCGTGCGGTTCACCGGCCGACTTAACGCAACAGCGCTGGAGCGAAGCCTCGAAGAGATCTTGCGGCGTCACGAAGCGTTGCGCACGACCTTCGCCGTGATGGATGGGACTCCGGTGCAGGTCATTGCTCCGGCTTCGTCCGTGACGTTGCCACTGATCGACCTAAGCGGGCTGCCGCAAGCCGAGCGAGAAGCCGAAGCCGGGAGGTTGGCCAAAGAGGAGGGGCGGCAGCCCTTTGATCTTGCGCGCGGCCCGCTGTTACGGATGACACTGCTGCAGCTGGGCGAGGAAGAGCACGTGTTGCTGATCAGTATGCACCACGTGGTAAGCGACGGCTGGTCGATGGGCGTGTTCCAGAGGGAGTTGGCAGCACTCTACGAGGCCTTCTCGGTCGGCAAGCCCTCGCCTTTGGCAGAGCTACCCATCCAGTACGCGGACTTTGCCATCTGGCAGCGGAAGTGGCTGCGGGGCGAGGTGCTCGATAAGCAGCTTGGCTATTGGAAGCGGCAGCTGGCCGACGTCCCCGCACTGGAGCTTCCCACGGACCGCCCCCGCCCACCGGTTCAGACTCATCGGGGCAGTGAACGAGGGCTCACGCTGTCTAAGTCCTTAACCGAGGCGCTCAAAGAGTTGAGCCGGCGGGAGGGGGCGACGCTGTACATGACCCTGCTTGCGACCCTTCAGACGTTGCTCTCGCGCTACAGTGGCCAAGACGACATCGCGGTGGGCTCACCGATCGCGGGGCGCAACCGGGCGGAGATCGAGGGGTTGATCGGCTTTTTTGTCAA
>Ga0126306_10001301_pt1 | contig 13204 bp, 10 predicted proteins | sample Plot27_FD_92592 | JGI IMG/M metagenome (GOLD analysis project Ga0126306, IMG submission 92592) | Serpentine soil microbial communities from UC McLaughlin Reserve, CA, USA - Plot27 | ecosystem: Environmental > Terrestrial > Soil > Grasslands | place: USA: UC McLaughlin Reserve, Lake County...
CGGCCGCGAACCCCAGCACCCCGCACAGGAGTGCCGCCACCACCTGGGCGCGGGTGGTCCGCGGGTGCAGCGCCGACCGCAGCCTGGCCCGGCCCTTCACCGGCTCGCCCGGCTCGGCGGCCCCGGGCGCTCCGGCCGGCCCGGCCGGCTCGTCCGGCCTGGTCATGCGCTGAACAGGTGGCGGCGGATCGACGCCGCGTTGGAGAAGATCCGGATGCCGAGCACGACCACGACACCGGTGGAGAGCTGAGAGCCGACGCCGAGCTGGTCGCCGAGGTAGACGATGAGTGCGGCGACGAGCACGTTGGCGACGAACGACACGACGAACACCCGGTCGTCGAAGATGCCGTCGAGCAGGGCACGCAGCCCGCCGAAGACGGCGTCGAGGGCGGCGACGACCGCGATCGGCAGGTACGGCTGCAGCCAGGTGGGGACGGTCGGCTCGAGGAACAGCCCGGCCACGATGCCGAGCACGAGTCCGAGCGCCGCGATCACGGTGTGCTCTCCCTGTTCTGCTCGCTGTCCGAGCTGTCGTCCGAGTCCTGCGGCATCTGCCGGGGGCTGACGGCGTAGCGCACCGTGACAGCCGCCGAGGCCGGCAGCGACAGGTCCTCCTCGTCGGTCACGGCATAATCGATGCCGTAGTCGCGCAGGACCGCAAGGTAGCTCCCGCCGAAGCCGCCGACGAAGGTGGCCCGCATGTCGTCGGCCCCGACTGCAGTCACCTCGTAGGGCGGGCTGAGCGGCCGGAAGTCGACCAGGATCGCCTCTCCGGCGGAGCGGATGGCACTGAGTGCCGTGAGCCGCTGACCGTTGACCGCCACCGCCTCGGCGCCGGAGGCCCACACCTCGTTCACCAGCGTCTGCAGGTCGCGGTCGCTCACCCGGCCGTCGTCGCTCTGGTCGGTGCGCGGGTCGACGTCGGCGCCGGACGGGTCGGTCGGTGCGTCGTCGAGGCGCAGCACGAAGCCGGGTCCGGTCACCGCTCCGGCACCGGTGACCGTCTCCAGCCGGGTCAGCTTGCGCTCCACCGCTGCGCCCTCGTCGGTCGCGCGGAGCTGTTGTCGTCGCTCGCGGGCTGCCCGGGCCCGTGCCCGGTCCAGCGCTCGCTCGACCCGGTCGTTGGCGGCGGACCGGCCCTCGATCTCCGCGGTCAGCGCGTCGCGGGCCTCGGCGACGGTGTCGGCCCGCTGCCGGGTCTCGACGGCGGCCGTCGTGAGGAGCAGGCCGACAGCCACCAAGCCCACCACCAGGACGACGCGCCCGTGGCGCGCCGGCGGCTCCCCCGCGGCACGGCGGGCGGCCGCCCGCGCGTAGCCGTCGTCGAGCGAGTCCTCGACCAGGCTGGTGAGCAGCAGCATCGACGCGTCACGGCGCGCGGGCTGCTGGTCGGGCGGAGCGGTCGGCACGCGGCCATGGTCGCAGACCTGGGGCCGTCCTGAGCCCCAGGCGTCAGCGCTCGGTGTCGCCCAGCACCCGCACCCATCGCTCGAGCAACGCGGCCGCGGCGGTGTCGTCAGCCGCCTCGGCCCAGACGTGGGTCACCGGCTCGGCGGGATCGGGCAGGACCAGCGCCCAGCTGCCGTCCGGCTCGACGACGCGCACGCCGTCCGTCGTGTCGAGGACCCGGTCGGCCGCGTCCTCGATGACCGAGCGCATCACCACGCCCTTGGCCGCCCACGGCGTCGGCACCGAGCGGCGCGCCACGTGCGACCGCGGGATCCGGGAGTCGATCTCGGACAGCTGCAGCTGGGTCCGGGCCACCAGGCCGACCAGCTGGACGAAGGCCGCGATGCCGTCGACGGTGTGACTGAACTGCGGCACGACGAACCCACCTCGACCGTCGCCACCGAAGACGACCGCCTCGTCGGCGACCGCCTGCGACAGCGCGGCCGGCGTGAGACCGATCCAGCGGATGTCGAGCCCGTGGAACGCGGCGACGCGCTCGGCCACCCGGGTGAGGGTGACCGGCAGGGCCACGGTGCCCTTGCGGGTCTCCGCAGCCGCCAGGTCGAGGACGACGAGGAGAGCTCGCTCGTCGTCGATCACGGCGCCGCGGTCGTCGACCAGCGACAGCCGCTCGCCGACCGGGTCGAAGTGCACGCCGAACGCCGCCTTCGACGAGGCGACCAGCCGGCCCAGCCGGCGCAGCGCCTCTTGCCGCTCCTGCGGCGTCTCGGTCGGCCAGGTCTCGTCGAGACCGTTGTTGACCGTCAGCGCCTCGACACCGAGCCTCCCCAGCAGCGACGGCAGGACGAGGGACGCGGTGCCGCCCCCCGTGTCGACGACGACCTTGAGCCCGGCCTCGGCGAGTCCGGACGTGTCCACGCAGCGGAGCAGCTCGAGGGCGTACCCCTCCATGACCCTGGGCGGGAACGCGAGGTCGCCGATCTCCCCGGGGAACGCGCGCCGGAACTCGCCGCGGGAGAAGATGCGCTCCAGCCGGCGCTGGCCGGCCTGCGAGAGGTCGGCCCCGTGCTCGTCGAGGAAGGAGATGTCGACGCTATCGGGCTGGCCGGGCGAGGTGCGGATCACGACGCCACCGGCCGAGCCCTGCGCAGTCTCGAGCCGGGCTACCGGCACCGGCACCATCTCGAGGTCGATGACGTCGATCGCGCTGGACGTGAGCGCGGAGATGACGGCCCGCTTGAGCGAGCGCGCGGCGCGGGACACGTCACGCGACGTGGTGACGGTGGTGCCCTTCTTGAGGGTCGACGCCCAGGCCGACGCCAGCCGCACCGCGAGCTCGGGGGTGATCTCGACGTTGACGATCCCCGAGATGCCGCGCGGACCGAACAGCGTGCGCTGCCCGCGCGACTCGAAGATGACGTCGGAGCTCACGACGGCACCGGCCTCGACGGTCTTGAAGGGGTAGATGCGCACGCCGGTAGTGACGATCGCCTCCTCCCCCACGACGCACTCGTCGCCGACGACCACGCCCTCCTCGAGCCGGGCGCCGCGCATGATGTCGGTGTTCTTGCCGACGACGCAGGCCCGCAGGTTGGTCTGTGGGCCGATGAACACGTTGTCGTGCACGACCGCCCGGTGCAGGAAAGCGCCGCTCTTGGCCACGACGTTGCTGCCCAGGACGGTGTACTCGCGCAGCTCGACGCCGGCCTCGACCTTGGCGTAGTCGCCGACGTAGAGCGGGCCCTTGAGGACCGCCTCCGGATGCACGTCCGCGCCCTCCGCCACCCAGACGCCGGGCGAGACCTCGAACGCGTCGAGCTCGACCTCGACCTTGCCGGACAGCACGTCTGCCTGGGCGCGGACGTAGGAGTCGTGGGTGCCGACGTCCTCCCAGTAGCCCTCGGCGACGTAGCCGTAGATCGGCTCGCCCATCTCGACCAGCCGCGGGAACACGTCGCCGGACCAGTCGACGACCTCGCCGACCGGCACGTGGTCGAAGACCTCGGGCTCCATCACGTAGATGCCGGTGTTGACGGTGTCGGAGAAGACCTGGCCCCACGTGGGCTTCTCCAGGAAGCGCTGCACCCGGTGGTCGTCGTCGACGATCGTGATGCCGAACTCGAGGGGATCGGGCACCCGGGTGAGGCACACCGTGACGAGCGCGCCCTTGTCGTGGTGGAACTTGACCAGGTCGGTGAGGTCGAAGTCGGTCAGCGCGTCGCCGGAGATGACGACGAACGTGTCGTCGCGCAGGAGGTGCTCGGCGTTCTTGACGCTGCCCGCGGTGCCGAGGGGCGTCTCCTCGGTGGCGTAGCGGAGCCGCATGCCGAACTCCTCGCCGTCGCCGAAGTAGTTGCGGACGAGGCTGGCGAGGAACTGCACCGTCACGACGGTCTCGGAGAAGCCGTGGCGTGCGAGCAGCCGCAGCACGTGCTCCATGATCGGCTTGTTGACGATCGGCAGCAGGGGCTTGGGCATGCTGGCCGTCATCGGCCGCAGCCGGGTGCCCTCCCCGCCGGCCATGACGACGGCCTTCACGTCGTCACCGGCTCCCGGTCGGCGGCGACCAGCTCACGGACCTGGCGCACGTAGAGCAGCCCGGCCCACCAGTAGAGGGCGGTGCCCCAGATGGCGAAGGCCCAGCCGAAGGCGTGGGCGACCTGGCTCACGACGCTGTCGCCCTCGCCGAGCAGCAGCAGAGGGAAGCCGGCGAGCAGGTTGAACGTCGCCGCCTTGCCCAGGTAGTGCACCGGCAGCGGCCCGTAGCCGTGCCGGCGCAGCACCGGCAGGAAGCCGGCCAGGAACACGTCGCGGCCGACGAGCACGAGGGTGAGCCACAGGGGCACCACGTCCCGCACGGTGAGCCCGATCAGCGTGGCCAGGATGTAGAGGCGGTCGGCAGCCGGGTCGAGCAGCGCCCCGATCTTGGACATCTGGTTCCAGCTCCGAGCGATCTTGCCGTCCAGCCAGTCGGTGAAGCCGCTCACCATCAGCACGGCCACGGCCCAGCCGTCGTGCTCCTCGAGCACCAGCCAGAGGAAGAGCGGGACACCGAGGAGGCGCAGGAGGCTCAGGGCGTTGGGCACGGTCAGGACCCGGTCGGTCGTCGGCCCGGCCGACGGCGCGTCGGGCTGCGTCCCTGCCTGCACTCCGCCCTCCTCCCCATGGGCCGGCCGCCGTGGCAACCGCCCCGGCGACCCCGACCCCGAGCCTATCCGCCCGCCGTCACGTCGGCCGGTTGTCGAGGACCACCCGGCGGTCGTCCGGCCCGCGCCGGGTGCTGGCGGCCCGGTCGAGCAGCTCGAGCAGCGGCACGGTGACCCGCCGGCTCGAGCCGAGGGCCGTCCGCGCCTCGCTGACCGCGAAGGGCTGGGGCAGCCGGGCCAGCGCGAGCCTGGCCCCCTCCGGGGCATCCGGCAGCAGGACGACCGCTGGGGCGAGCCGCAGCAGCCGGCCGGCCCGCTCCGCGGCGGCCAGCTCGGCCTCGCCCAGGCCGAGCTCGCGCAACCGGGCGGCGTCGGGGGCGGCGAACGGCGCTTCCCGCAGGTCCGCGACCAGACCGTCCAGACCCTCCAGGACGTACGTAGGCAGGCCGGCCCGCGGGTCGACAACCCGACCGGCCCTGACGACGTACGGCGCCCGGACCAGCACCGCAACCAGGGCGCGGTCGGGCAGACCTAGCGCGTGCGCGACGGCCTCGACCGGCGGGCCGTCGTCGAGGGGGTGCGCCGTAGCGTGGTCGTCGACGACCGCAGCCAGCCGGCGGCGCAGCGCCTCGAGGTGCGCCGGGTCGACCAGCCAGCCTCGGACCGGCTCGACCGGCGGGGCCAGCCCCAGGTCGGCGAGCTCGGCGACGCTCATCACCTGGCGGCGGGCGAGCTCGCCCGCAGCGTCCAGCGCGGCGAGCTCCCGGCCGCGGGCTGCCGCTGCTCCGCGCCGGCTGAGCGCGCGTGGCCGCGGGTCGAGCACGGTGATCCCGCTCAGCACGGCGTGCCGCCCTGGGTCGCGCAGGAGGCCGACGTCTCCGGCAGCGATCGGCAGCGGTCGCCGCAGGGTGAGCCGAACCACTCGTCCGTCGAGCGGGCGCAGCCGCACCGGCACCGCGGCCGACCCGAGGTGCAGGGTGAGCTCGGCGGGTGCGTGCATCAGCTCCGCGGTGGTGCGGACGTCGAGCTGTCCGGTGAGCACCCAGCCGCCTGCGGGTGCCAGGAGGGCGTCGCCACGACGTACGTCCTCGTGGGCGACGCCGCGCAGGTTGACCCCGACCCGCGCCACGGCCGGGACCTGGTCCCGGGCGACACCCAGCGACTCGAGCCCGCGCACCACGGCCGGCCGGTCGCCGACCCGGATCTCGTCGCCCACCCGGATCGTCCCGGCCGGCAGGGTGCCGGTCACCACGGTTCCGGCGCCGCGGACGGTGAACGACCGGTCGACCCAGAGCCGCACCGGCGTCTCGAGGTCCGGCTGCGGCAGGCCCGCCACGAGGTCGCGCAGGGCGGCGCGCAGCGCGGGCAGGCCGCCGCCGTCCGGGGCGCTCACCGCGACCGTGGGCGACCCGGCGAGCGAGGTGGAGGCGAGGCGACGGCGCACCTCGGCCGAGACCGGTGCGGGATCGGCCAGGTCCGCACGGGTGACAGCGACGACCGCGTGCCGCACCCCCAGCGCGTCGAGGGCCGCCACGTGCTCCTCGGTCTGCGGCATCCAGCCGCCGTCGGCCGCGACGACGAGCAGCGCGGCCGGCACCGGCCCCACCCCCGCGAGCATGTTGCCGACGAAGCGCTCGTGGCCGGGGACGTCGACGAGCGCGACCGTGCTGCCGTCGGCCAGGTCGGTCCAGGCGAAGCCGAGGTCGATGGTCAGGCCGCGGCGCTGCTCCTCTGCCCATCGGTCCGGGTCGGTGCCCGTGAGCGCCCGCACCAGGGTCGACTTGCCGTGGTCGACGTGCCCCGCGGTGGCGACGACGTGCTGCATCAGCCGATCCGGCCTGCGCCGCCGCTCGCGGTGGCGGCCGCTGCCTCGACGGCCGCGCCGAGAACCTCCTCGCGGTCCGGGGGTACGCAGCGCAGGTCGAGCAGCAGCCGGCCCTGCTCGACCCGGCCCACGACGGCCGGCCGGCCGGTGCGCAGCGGTGCGGCGAGGGCCTCGGCCACCGCGACGGCCCAGCCGGGCAGCCGGACACCGGGGGCTCCCCCTCCGCCGACCGCTCCGTCGACCTCCACCACGTCGGCGCCGACGCCGACGACTCGTAGCCGTGCGGCGAGCGCCGCGGTCCGGGCACGGAGGACGTCGCGATCGGCGTGCAGCGCGTCGCGGGTGGGCGTGCCGGCACCGAGCAGCGTCGCCTCGAGCGCCGCCAGCGTCAGCTTGTCGACCCGCACCGCCCGCGCGGCCGGGTGACGGCGGACGCGGTCGACGAGGTCGGTCGCGCCGAGCAGCAGGCCGGCCTGCGGCCCGCCGAGCAGCTTGTCGCCGCTGGCGGTCACCAGGTCCGCGCCGTCGGCAAGGGCGCTCGCCGCGTCGGGCTCGTCCGGCAGCGCCGGGTCCGGCGCCAGCAGCCCGGAGCCGATGTCCACGACCAGCGGCACCGGCAGGTCGGCCAGGTCGCGCACCGCGACCGAGGACGTGAAGCCCTCGACGACGAAGTTGGACGGGTGCACCTTGAGGACGAAGGCCGTGTCCGGGCGGACCGCCCGCTCGTAGTCGGCGAGCGACGTGCGGTTGGTGGTGCCCACCTCGCGGAGCCGGGCGCCGGCCGACTCGACGAGGTCGGGCAGCCGGAAGCCGTCGCCGATCTCGACCATCTCGCCACGGCTGACGACGACCTCGCGGCCGGCCGCCAGCGTCATCGTCGTCAGCAGCAGGGCGGCGGCGCCGTTGTTGACGACGTGCACCGAGCCGGCCGCCGGGACCGCGCGCCGCAGCGCGGCCGTCGTGGCGGCACCGCGCCGCGAGCGCTGCCCGGTCGCCAGGTCGAGCTCCACGTCCGTCGCCCCGGACGCGGCGACCACCGCAGCGACGGCCGCGTCGGACAGCGGTGCCCGGCCGAGGTTGGTGTGCAGCACGACACCGGTCGCGTTGAGGACCGACTGCAGCGAGGCGGCACCGTCGGGCAGCGCTGCCAGGACGGCGTCCACCAGGTGGCCCGGGTCCAGCGCTCCGCGACGTACCTCCTCCTGGGCCTCGGCGACGACCGCCTTGACCTGCGCGCGGTCGAACCGCTCCAGCACGTCGGCCAGCCGGGAGTCGGCCAGGACGGTGTCGGTGCGCGGCACCAGCCGCCGCACGTCAGGTCCCCCTCCCCCGGTCGGTGTCGTGTCGGCGACCACGCGCGCACCCTACGTCGCACCCACCCCCCGCGAGTGGTGGAGGTTGGGGCCGATCCCGAAGTGCCCCGACGTCCACCACTCGGCGGACGGAGGGCGGGGGCGGATGGGTGGCGGAGGCGGACGGGAATCGAACCCGCCTGACCCAGGTCCTGGGCCACGTCGGTGTTGAAGACCGCGCCGCCCACCAGGACGGGTACGCCTCCGCCGCCGATCCTATGCAGCCGACGTAGGGTCGCCGGCATGACGGCGACCGCCGGCCGAACCACGGACGTCCGCCTGACGCAGTACGCGCACGGCGGCGGCTGCGCCTGCAAGATCCCGCCGGGCGAGCTGGAGTCGGTGGTGGCCGGGCTGGGCATCGACGCGGTGCCCGGTGCCGGTGACCTCGTCGTCGGGCTGGCGACCGGCGACGACGCCGCCGTGGTCCGCATCGACGGGGACCGTGCCGTCGTCGCGACGGCTGACTTCTTCACCCCGGTGGTCGACGACCCCTACGACTGGGGCCGCATCGCCGCGGCCAACGCGCTCTCCGACGTCTACGCGATGGGCGGCGAGCCGCTGGTCGCGGTCAACCTGCTCGGCTGGCCGCGCGACGTCCTGCCCTTCGAGCTGGCCCGCGAGGTGCTGCGCGGTGGCGTCGACGTCGCGACACAGGCCGGCTGCCACGTCGGCGGCGGCCACAGCGTGGACACGCCTGAGCCGACGTACGGCATGGCGGTCACCGGCCTCGCCGACCCGGCCCGGCTGCTGCGCAACGACGCCGGTCGCGCCGGGCTCCCCCTGACGCTCACCAAGCCGCTGGGCACCGGCGTGCTCAACAACCGGCACAAGGCGACCGGCGAGGTCTTCGAGCAGGCGGTCGCCACGATGACGACCCTCAACCGCGACGCCTCGCGAGCCGCGCTGGTTGCCGGGGTAACCTGCGCGACCGACGTGACCGGCTTCGGGCTGCTCGGCCACCTGCACAAGCTGGCGCGGGCGAGCGAGGTCACGGCGCGCATCGAGAGCCGCGCCGTCCCCTACCTCGACGGCGCCCGGGCCGCTCTGGCCGGCGGCTTCGTCAGCGGCGGCACCCGCCGCAACCTGGACTGGGTGCGTGCGCACCTCGACACCTCGGCCGACGAGGACGAGCTGCTCCTGTTGGCCGACGCGCAGACCAGCGGCGGCCTGCTGGTCGTGGGCGAGCTGCCCGGCTACCCGGTCGTCGGGGAGCTCTTGGCGCCGCGGTCCGACGGCGTGACCGTCGAGGTGGTCTGACCCCGACCTTCCAGCCGGCCGCGCTGCGGGACGACGACGTACCGCGGGTCCTCGGTGGACGCCACGCCGCCCTCGAAGATGCCGAACCGGGTGACCGCCGCCGCGGTCAGCAGGCTGAGGCCGGACAGCCCGCGCACCACCCTGCTCCGGCGCCCGAGGAGGGCCCCGGCCACGCCGAGCGACGTGAGCACCTCACCGGCGTGCAGCAGCCGCCCCGGGCGCCCGGTGGTGTAGGGCTCGCTGAGGATCCCGAGGTTGTGTCGCACCGACCGCGCGGCAAGGAGCTCCATCCCGGCGCCGACGACCGCCAGCCGCTCCGCGGGCCCGACCTCCCGGTCGCCCGCCACGATCAGCCCGACGCCGGCGCCGCTGGCGAGCGCGCTGCCGGCGAACACGAAGGGCAGCTGCGGATAGGCCTCGTGCCACGACGGCACGGCGGTGTCCGCGAGCAGCACGGCGGTGTACGTCGCCAGCGCCGGTGAGAGAGCAGCCGCGGCCAGGCCGGCCGGCCGGCCGGCCACGGTCACGACGCGGGCCAGCGGCCGCAGGACCGGGCCGCGCGGGTCGACGGCCCGGGCGACCTCGGCGGCGACAGCACCGGTCGCCGCTCCCCCGTAGGCCACCAGGACCCAGCTGCCCACCGACATCGGCGAGGTCGGCTTGGCGACCCGGAGCATGTTGAGGAACCGCTCGGGGCGGCCAAGGTCCTTGACCAGCAGGCCGGTGCTCGCGAGCAGGGCGGCCATCGCCGTCGCACGCCCCGCGCGGCGCAGCCCCGGCCGGCCGGTCAGGTCGCCCCCGGCGGCGAGGAGCGACGAGCCCGCCGCCAGCCCGCCGGTGAACAGGTAGGCCGCGATCTCGTGCGTCCACACCGGCCGCTTGAGGATCGGCCGGCCGTAGTAGGAGCGGAAGTCGGCGGGCGGCACCATGACGTCCTCGCCACGCCGCGGGCTCATCGGCGGCCGCGCACGAACGCCGCCACGGTCGCCGCGGCCATCGCGGCACCGGCCAGCGCGGCCCGCCGCCACATGGCGGGCAGGTCGCGGGTGGTGACGACGGGGTCCGGCGGGAGGCCGTAGACCTCGGGCTCGTCGAGGAGCAGGAAGAACGCCCCGTCGCCACCGACCCCGTCGTCCTCGTCGTGGCCGTAGAGGCGTGCCTCGGCGACGCCGGCGCCGTGCAGGTCCTCGACCCGGCGGGCAGCCCGCTCGCGCAGCTCGTCGAGGTCGCCGAACTGGATCGACTGGGTGGGGCACGCCGTCGCACAGGCCGGCTGCAGGTCGCCCTTGAGCCGGTCGTAGCAGAGCGTGCACTTCCAGGCCCGGCCGTCGCCCTCGCGCCGGTCGATGACCCCGTAGGGGCAGGCGCTCACGCAGTATCCGCAGCCGTTGCAGATGTCCTCCTGCACCACGACGGTGCCGAACTCGGTGCGGAACAGCGAGCCGGTCGGGCACACGTCGAGGCACGCGGCGTGGGTGCAGTGCTTGCACACGTCGCTGGACATCAGCCATCGCAGCTCGGTGCGCTGGTGCTCGGGCGACGCCCCCGGCAGCGTCGAGGTCGGCATGCCGAGGAACTCCGGCTCGCGGGCAGCGGGTGCCGGCTGCTCGATGAACGCGACGTGGCGCCAGCTGCTCGCGCCGAGTGCGCCGGTGTTGTCGTAGGACAGGCCGAGCAGGTCCATCGACCCGGCGTCGTCGGCCGGCAGGAGGTTCCACTCCTTGCAGGCCACCTCGCACGCCTTGCAGCCGATGCACACGCTGGTGTCGGTGAAGAAGCCGTTGCGCGGCGGCGGGTCGGCGTGGCCCGCGTCCGGCGCCGGGTCGAGGGGGCCGAAGAGGCTGTTGCGGCTCATGACCGGCCCGCCTCATCGGCCGCGGTCACGAAGGGGATCTCGTGACCCTCGGCGATCCCGGCCCGCTGCCGGTAGTCGTGGACGTACGCCGTCAGGTCCGGCCCCCGTGGCCGCCGGCCCGGCCGTACGTCACAGGTGCCCACCTTGCTCTCCTGGATGAGGACGTTGGGGTCCAGCGCGATGCCGACCAGGTCGTTGGCCGCGTCGCCGGAGGTGAGCCCGCCCTGCCCCCAGTGGTAGGGCAGCCACACCTGGTGGACCACCCGGCCGTCGATGCGCAGCGGCCGCAGCCGGTCGGTGACGACCACCCGGCCCTCCACGGCGGAGCGCGAGGTGACCAGGTGGCACCACCCGAGGTGCTCCAGCCCGATCTCGGCTGCGAGCTGCGGTGAGACCTCGACGAACATCTCGGGCTGCAGCTCGGCGAGGTAGCCGACGTAGCGGCTCATGCCTCCCGCGGTGTGGTGCTCGGTCAGGCGGCTGGTGGTGAAGATGTGCGGGAAGACCTCGGAACGCTCCTCGGGCGGGCTCGGGTTGGTCACGTTGTTCAGACCCTCGTACGACTTGCGGGTCGGGTTGGCCTGCTGCCCGTGCAGCCGGTTGCGGAAGGGGGACTCTGCCGGCTCGTAGTGGGTGGGCATCGGGCCGTCGATCAGGCCGACCGGCGCGAACAGCCACGCCTTGCCGTCGCCCTGCATGACGAACGGGTCGTCGCCGGCGATCGCCTCGACACCGCTCGCGCCCTTCGACGGTCGGTAGGACGGCGGCTTGTCCACCTCGAAGTCGGGCACGTCCGGCCCGACCCACCTGCGCTGGTCCTCGTCCCACTCGACGTAGCGCTTCCGCTCGCTCCACGGCCGACCCTCGGGGTCGGCAGAGGCGCGGTTGTAGAGGATGCGCCGGTTGGCCGGCCAGGCCCAGCCCCACTCGGACGCCACCTGGTCCTGCTCGCCGCGAGGCTTGCGCCGGGCGGCCTGGTTGACGCCGTCGGCGTAGACCCCGGTGTAGATCCAGCAGCCGGCGGCCGTCGACCCGTCCTTCCTCAGCTCGGTGTAGGACGACAGCGGTGACCCGTCGGCCACCTGGAAGCCGTTGATCTCCCGGAGCACGTCCTCGGCGCTGGGCTCCTCGGTCTCGCCGTGCGTCGGGTAGTCCCACACCAGGTCGAGGACCGGCCGGTCCCGCCGCTCGGTCGAGGCCGCCAGCCGCTCCCGCACCAGCCGGCCCAGGTGGTAGAAGAACCAGAGCTCTGACCGGCAGTCCTCCTCGGGCTCGACCGCCTGCTCGCGCCACTGCAGCAGCCGCTGGGTCTGGGTGAAGGTGCCGGCCTTCTCGACGTGGGAGGCGGCCGGCAGGAAGAAGACCTCGGTGCGGCACTCCTCGGGGACGATCTCCCCCGTCTCGATCTCGGGGCTGTCCTGCCAGAAGGTCGCGCTCTCGACCAGGAACAGGTCGCGCACGACCAGCCAGTCCAGGTTGGCCATGCCGAGCCGCTGGGCCTTTCCGTGCGCCGACCCGACCGCGGGGTTCTGCCCCAGCAGGAAGTAGCCCGTGACAGTCCCCGCGATCATGTCGAGGACCGTGTTGTAGGTGCCGTGGTCGCCGGTCAGCCGTGGCAGGTGGTCGTAGCACCAGTCGTTGTCGGCGGTCGCCGCCTCGCCGAACCACGACTTGAGGAGGCTGACCCCGAAGCCCTACGCGCCGGACCAGAAGCCTTTCTGCCCCGGGTGCCGCACCGCGTCCACCCAGTCGCGGAACGTCGCGTGCTGCTCGTGGTGGGGCATCGGCAGGTAGCCGGGCAGCAGGTTGAACAGCGTCGGGATGTCGGTCGACCCCTGGATGCTCGCGTGCCCGCGCAGCGCCATCACGCCGCCGCCGGGCCGGCCGACGTTGCCCAGCAGCAGCTGCAGGATCGCGCCGGCCCGGATGTACTGCACGCCCACGCTGTGCTGGGTCCAGCCGACCGAGTAGACGAGCATCGTGGTGCGCTCCCGGCCGCTGTTGGCCGTCCACGCCTCGCACACCTCGCGCAGCTGCTCGGGCGAGATGCCGCAGGTGCGCTCCACCATCTCGGGCGTGTAGCGCGCGAAGTGCCGCTTGAGCAGCTGGTAGACGCACCGGGGATGCTGCAGCGTCTCGTCGCGCATCGGGTGGGCGTAGGTCGACCCGCCGTGGGTCTCGTGCTGCATCGCCGAAGCGGTCTCCCGTTGGCTGTGCGACTCACCGCTGCCCGACTGCTGCTGGTCGTCCTCCTGGCCCTCGTACTGCCAGGACGACGTGTCGTAACTGCGGGTGTCCGGCTCGAAGCCGGAGAAGAGGCCGTCGGCGTCAGCCGCGTCCACGTAGTCGTCGGAGA
>Ga0126306_10001303_pt1 | contig 13201 bp, 10 predicted proteins | sample Plot27_FD_92592 | JGI IMG/M metagenome (GOLD analysis project Ga0126306, IMG submission 92592) | Serpentine soil microbial communities from UC McLaughlin Reserve, CA, USA - Plot27 | ecosystem: Environmental > Terrestrial > Soil > Grasslands | place: USA: UC McLaughlin Reserve, Lake County...
AAGACCCCGGTCGCCGGCCGGCCGCGTGTCGCGAGACTCCGCGGTCAATGGGGCGTCGCGCCGGAGTGGCGCCCGTCAACCGCGGAGTCACGGTGGACCACGCCTCTCAGCATGCGGAGCCTCTCAGCATGCGGAGCCTCTCAGCATGCGGGCGGGCGGGCCATCGCTAGACTCGGCTACACCGCGCCGGGGGGCGTGACCGATCGAGGACGACGCAGTGAGGGGCCTGAGCCTGTGAACGACCAGGGGAGTCATCAACCCGCGACCCTGCTCTCCAGCATGCGATCGCCGGAGCAGCTCAAGGCACTCCCGCCGGAGGCGCTGCCAACCCTGGCGGCCGAGATCCGCGACTTCCTGGTCGACAAGGTATCGCGCACCGGTGGCCACCTGGGTCCCAACCTCGGCGTCGTCGAAATTACGCTGGCGCTGCACCGGGTCTTCGACTCACCGCGCGACAAGATCGTCTTCGACACCGGTCACCAGGCCTACGTGCACAAGATGGTCACCGGCCGGCAGGACGGCTTCGACCAACTCCGCCAGCACGGCGGCCTTTCCGGGTATCCCAGTCAGGCCGAGTCCGAGCACGACCTGGTCGAGAACTCGCACGCGTCCACCGCGCTCTCCTACGCCGACGGGCTGGCCAAGGCCTTCGCGGTCCGCGGCGAGGACCGGCACGTGGTCGCGGTCGTCGGCGACGGCGCGCTCACCGGCGGCATGTGCTGGGAGGCGCTGAACAACATCGCGGCCGGCAAGGACCGCCCGGTCGTCATCATCGTCAACGACAACGGCCGCTCCTACTCGCCGACGATCGGCGGTCTCGCCGACCACCTGGCGTCGCTGCGGCTCAACCCCGGCTACGAGAAGGTGCTCGACACCGTCAAGGAGGTGCTCGGTCACACCCCGCTGGTCGGCGCCCCGCTCTACGACGCGCTGCACGGGATCAAGCGCGGGCTCAAGGACGCGATTGCCCCGCAGGGTCTCTTCGAGGATCTCGGCCTGAAGTACGTCGGCCCGGTGGACGGCCACGATGTCGACGCGATGGAGGTGGCGCTGCGGCGCGCCAAGGCGTTCGGTGGCCCGGTGATCGTGCACGCCGTCACCCGCAAGGGATTCGGCTACGCGCCCGCCGAGGACGACGAAGCCGACTGCCTGCACGGTCCGTCCGGCGCGTTCGACCCGCTCACCGGCAGGCTGCTCGCCGCGCCCGCGCTCAAATGGACCAGCGTCTTCGCCGACGAGTTGGTCCGGATCTGCGACGAGCGCGCGGACGTGGTCGGCATCACCGCGGCGATGGCCGGCCCGACCGGCATCGAGAAGCTGGCCCGCAAGTACCCCCAGCGCGCCTACGACGTCGGCATCGCCGAGCAGCACGCGGTCACCTCCGCGGCCGGGCTGGCGATGGGCGGGCTGCACCCGGTGGTCGCGGTCTACGCGACGTTCCTCAACCGCGCGTTCGACCAGACGCTGCTCGACGTGGCGCTGCACCGGCTGCCGGTGACGTTCGTGCTGGACCGCGCCGGCATCACCGGCCCGGACGGGCCGAGCCACTACGGGGTGTGGGACTACGCGATCCTCGGGGTGGTGCCGGGCATGCGCGTGGCGGCGCCGCGGGACGCGGTCCGGCTGGTGGAGGAGCTGCGCGAGGCGGTCGCGTGGGAGGACGGGCCGACCGCGGTCCGGTTCCCGACCGGCGCCGTGCCGGCCGAGATCCCCGCCATCGAGCGGATCGGCGAGACCGACGTGCTGCGCCGCGGCGCCGCCGCCGACGTGCTGCTGATCGCGCTGGGCCCCTTCGCGGCGATGGCGCTGGACGTGGCCGAGCGGGCCGCCGAGCAGGGTATCGGCGTGACCGTGGTGGATCCGCGCTGGGTTCGGCCGGTCGGCCCGGAGCTCCTGGAGCTCGCGAAGGCGCACCGGCTGGTGGTGACGCTGGAAGACGGCGTCCGGGCCGGCGGCGTCGGTACCGCGATCGGGCAGGCGCTGCGGGATGCGGATATCGAGGTTCCGCTGCGCGACCTCGGCGTCCCGGTCGGGTGGCACCCGCACGGTAGCCGGAAGGAGATCTTCGCCGACCTCGGGCTGACCGGGCAGGACGTGGCGCGCAACGTCATCGAGTGGGTGTCCCGGCTCGACGACGACCCGAGCACCGCCGTCGAGCAGAGCACCCGCAAGGGCCAGCGCGCCGGCTCCTGAGCCAAGGGGGCACGTCGAGTGTCGGAATGTTGCACGAGTCGGATCGATTCAGGAGCGCAAAATTCCGACAGTCGAGCGGGGTGGCCCGAACTCGGTTGCCGCCGCGGCCGGCGGCGCCCTAGGGTTCCGCCTCGGTTGGAGTAGCCAGCGGCGCCCCGGCATCGCCGGTCGGCGTCCCGCGCATTGGTGCTCCGGCCGCATCGGGTACAGCGCCACAGCGCTCAGGTTCGACTCCTGTTAGGGCGCGCCCCTGTCACCGACCCGCGAGGGCACCGGTGCCCGGCTCTGCGGGCTCGGTGGCGCACCGTGAGGTGCCCGCCGGAGGCCCCCGCCGGGCGGCGGCGGGCGGCCGGGGCGCGTCCGCCGGGATGCCGGGACGACATCGAGGGGAGGGGACGCATGGCCACGGTCACCGTCATGGGGTACCAGCGCGTGGTGTCGTTCGTGGACGGCCGGCTGGCCGGCGTTCTCGACCCGGGCCGGCACCGCTACCGGCGCCGCCGCACCCAGCTGTCCCGGGTGGACATGCGCCCGCAGCTGCTCATCGTCCCGGGCCAGGAGCTGCTCACCGGCGACGGGCTGATCGTCAAGGTGAGCGCGCTCGTTGGGTGGCGGATCGTCGACCCGGCCGCCTCGGTCACGGCGGCCGCCAGCGCGTACCACGTGCTCTACGCGGCGGTGCAGACGGCGATCCGGGACCGGGTCGCCGCGGTGACGCTGGACGCGGCGCTGGCCGACCGGCCGGCGCTCTCCGCCGGGGTGACCGAGGCCGTCGGCGGCGCGGTCCGCGAGGTCGGCATCGAGGTCATCTCGGCCGCGGTGAAGGACCTGATGCTCGGCTCCGAGCTGCGCCGCGCGCACGCCGAGACCGCGCTGGCCCGCGAGCGCGGCCGGGCCGACCTGGAGCGGGCCCGGGCCGAGGCGGCCGGGCTGCGGTTGCTCGCCAACTCGGCCCGGCTGCTGGAGGAGCACCCCGGCCTGCTGCACCTGCGCACCCTGCAGGCGGCCGCTGAGCCCGGCACGACCGTGGTCCTCACGCCGGCGCAGCCGCGCTGAGCCGCGGTCGGATCGGGCCCCGTCCGGGCCGATCCGACCGCGGGTACCGTCACCCTCACAGCGACTTCACGCTCCGGTTGTCAGGCTGGGGCGGTACTTCGGGATCGAGGGAGACGAACAGTGCGCGTGCTCGTGGTCGAGGACGAGCGGACCATCGCCGACGCCGTCGCGCGAGGCCTGCGCCGCGAGGGAATGGCGGTCGACGTCGCGTACGACGGCACGCAGGGGCACGAGATGGCGCTGGTCACCCGGTACGACGTGGTGGTGCTCGACCGCGACCTGCCGGGTGTGCACGGCGACACCATCTGCGCCGACCTGGTCTCGTCCGGCGCGCTGACCCGGGTCCTGATGCTGACCGCCAGCGGCACCGTCGCCGACCGGGTCGACGGGCTCAGCATGGGGGCGGATGACTACCTGCCGAAGCCGTTCGCGTTCGACGAGCTGCTGGCCCGGGTGCGGGCGCTCGGCCGGCGCGCCACCCCGGCGGCGCCCCCGATGCTCACCGCGGGCGACGTCGTGCTCGACCCGGCGCGGCGGGTGGTGACCAGGGCGGCCAAGCCGGTCGACCTGACCCGCAAGGAGTTCGGCGTGCTGCAGGTGCTCCTCTCCGCCCGCGGCGCCGTGGTCTCCAGCGAGGAGCTGCTCGAGCGGGTCTGGGACGCCAACGCCGACCCGTTCACCACCACGGTCCGGGTGACGATGATGACGCTACGCAAGAAGCTTGGGGACCCGCCGCTGATCGAGACGGTGGTCGGTGCCGGCTACCGGGTACGGGCATGACCATCTATGGGACGCGGCCGCCGCAGCGTCCGACCCGGCTCCGCCCCACGCTGCGGCTGCGGCTCACCATGCTCAACGGCCTGCTGCTGGCCGGCGCCGGGCTGCTCCTGCTGCTGCTGTCCTGGCAGCTGGCCGGTGGTTCGCTATCCTCCCGTGACCAGCTGGCGCCCGGCTCCACCGTCGAGGTGGTCGGCGAGGACGGCACGCCGCAGCGGCGGGACGCCACCGAGTGGCAGAACCAGCTCGCCGCCGACACCACCCGCAACATGCTCGGCAAGGGGCTGCTCGCGCTCCTGGTGATCAGCGCCGCCGGCGTGGTCGGCGGGTACCTCGTGACCGGCCGGGCGCTGCGCCCGCTACACCAGGTCACCGCGACCGCGCGCCGGTTCTCCACCGAGACACTCGAAGAGCGGCTCTCGCACACCGGCCCCGACGACGAGGTGAAGGAACTCGCCGACACGTTCGACGAGATGCTCGGCCGGCTCGGCGCCGCGTTCGGCAGCCAGAAGCGGTTCGTCGCCAACGCCAGCCACGAGCTGCGCACCCCGCTCGCGGTGATGCGCACCGAGATCGACGTGACGCTGGCCGATCCGGACGCCTCCCGCGAGGAGCTGCGCCGGATGGGCGTGGTGGTTCGGGACGCCTCGACCCGGGCCAACGAGCTGATCGAGGCGCTGCTGCTGCTGGCCCGGACCGAGGCCCAGGCCGGCCGGCGGCTCAACAAGCAGGTCCCGGTCGATCTGGCCACCGGCGTGCCGGTGACGCTCGGCGCGGTGTCCGCGGAGGTCCAGCGCCTCGGCCTGACCGTCACCACCGACTTCTCTCCCGCGATGGTGATCGGCGACCCGAGCCTGCTGGAGCGGCTCGCCGGCAACCTGGTGGAGAACGCGGTGCGGTACAACGTGCACCATGGCCGGCTCGCCGTGCGGACCGGCAGCGACGGCAAGCATGCCCAGTTGGTGGTCGCCAATACCGGCCCCGAGCTGGATCCGGCCGAGGTGCCGGGGCTGTTCGAGCCGTTCCGCCGCGGCGGCGTCGAGCGGACCGGCACCCGCGGCGCGGGGCTGGGGCTCTCGATCGTGCGCGCGGTGGTGGACGCGCACGGCGGCACGGTCCGGGCCAAGGCCATCCCCGGTGGCGGCCTGGAGGTCACGGTCTCGCTGCCGGCGGCCGGCACGACGCCGCTGCCGGACGAACCGACGATCCGCGGCATCGCCCAGCTCGGCCGCCTGCCCGGCGCCCGCTGAGGCTGCTCAGAACCGCTGGGACCGCGCAGACGGGTAAGCAGGCGGGTAACGCCTCGGTCGCGACGGGGGCGCCCGGTTCCGCGATGAGGGAGGCTGGGGGCGTGGAGATCCTCGAGGGCGGCGCCAAGTCCCGTCGCGACCGCGCCGACCCTGACCGGGGGCAACGCGCGGCCCCGTTGCCGGCCTCGTCGCGCGCGGTCACCGCGAAGCTGACGCCCGGTCCGCGGCGCCATCGGTGGCTGCACGCCGTCCTGGACGCGCGAACCCCCGGCGGCTCCCGGTGGGTCGCGATCGTGCTGGTCGCGGCTGTGCTGCTCGGCGGTGGGTGGCTACTCCGGGCCGGTGCCGGCGGGCTGGAGTCGTCCCGGGACGAGCGGTCCGGCGCGCCCGGGCCGGCGGGCTCGGCGGCCGGGACCGCGCCGGACTCCGAGGCGTGGGGGTCGCCGGTGCTGCCGCCGGGCGCCGGCTTCACGCTCGCGGTCCAGACCGAGGATCGGCTGGTCCGGATCGAGCACGGGAGGGACGGGACCGCGCTGGTGCCGCTGCCGGCCACCGCCGCGGGAGTGCGCGCGAGCCTGGACAACGGCGGCTGGGTGACCGCTGGCGAGACCGTGATGCTGGTGCCGGGGCCGGGCGGGCTCGGCCAGTCCGCGGTGGTGCTGCCCCGCGAGGGACGCGCACCGGTGCGGATCGGTCCGGGCGCCCGGATCCTGCCCGGGGCGCACGGCTGGACGGCGTGGGTTCTCCGCGCGGCCGGTGCCGGCCGGTGGACGCTGCAGGGCTACGCGCTCACCGGCGCCGCCCGCGGCCCCGCGGTCCTGGTGCCGGCGGGGCGCGAGCCGGTGGCGGTACTCCGGGACTCGGTCGTGCTCACCGCGCCGGACGGCGGCCTGGCGCTGTGGCGTCCGGGCCGCGGCGACGCCGATCGGCTGGCGGTGTCCGGCCGGGTGGTGAGCGCCGTGCAGGATCGGCTGGTGGTCGCAGAGGAGTGCCCGCGCGGGCCGGCGTGCCGGCACTGGCTGGTGAACACGTCCAGCAAGCGGGTCACCAGGCTCGCCGACGCGCCGGAGCTCCGCCCGCTCGGCGAGCCGGTCCTGTCCCGGGACGGGTTGTGGGTGGCGGCGATGGTCGACCCGGACCCGCGCGACGGCCGGCCGGAGGCCGCGCTGGCCGTCGCCACCGTCTTCGACGCCGGCGCCCGCCCGCTGGTGGTGGCCGGCACCCGGTACCTGCTGGCTGCGTTGGCACAGGTCAGCGAGGCGGTCCAGCCGGCGTGGTCGCTCGACGGGCGGGTCTTCGGCGCCGCGCCGAGCGCGATCGGCCTGTACGGTTACCAACCTGGTGAGCGCGGCGCGCGCCGGCTGGACGTGCCCGGTCTGGGGTCGGTCACCCGGATCGTTGCGGGATGAGTCGATCGTCCTGCTACCCTCGCCGCCGAACCGCGCAGGCCGCCGGAGCACAAGGCGTATCCTGTGGCGGGGCACCCCAAAGCCCCCACCCACCGCGGGTGGCCGGCCCGACCGGCAGCCGCGAGTGGCGCGCTACGCGCCACGTCCACCAGGAGAGGAAGCTCGTTCCGCGATGGTCATCGGTTTGTCGGTCACGCTCGTCATCTCGAGCCTGTTGCTCGTCGTTCTCATCCTTCTGCACCGCGGCAAGGGTGGGGGGTTGTCGAGCATGTTCGGTGGTGGCGTCACCTCGAACCTTTCCGGGTCGTCCATCGCCGAGAAGAACCTCGACCGGTTCACCATTCTGATCGGCATCGTCTGGCTCGCCTGCATCATCGGCCTGGGCCTGCTCCTCAAGGCGTCCACCGCCTGAGGACTCCGGGCCGCGTCCTAGACTCACCCCCCTCTCAGTAGTCGTAGAAGGACAGGAGCGCACAGCCGTGGCTGGTGGCAACGCCATTCGTGGTACCCGTGTCGGAGCTGGTCCGATGGGAGAAGCCGAGCGAGGCGAAGCCGCCCCGCGCGTGCACGTCCCGTTCTACTGTGCCAACGGGCACATGACCCGACCGTCGTTCGCCGTGGAGGCGGCCATCCCGGACCACTGGGACTGCCCGCGGTGCGGCCTCCCGGCCGGGCAGAACTCCGAGGCGCCTCCCGCGGCGCCGCGCAACGAGCCATACAAGACCCACCTCGCCTACGTCCGGGAGCGGCGCAGCGACGCCGACGGCGAGGCGATCCTGGAAGAGGCGCTCACCAAGCTGCGGGAGCGGCGCGGCGGGCTCTAAGGCTAGGCAGCTGGACCGCGACGAGGCGGCACGCATCCTGACGTCGGTGCGTGCCGCTTCGCGTGATCGGTTCCGTGCCGGCGACACCCACCCGGTAGCGTCAGCGGTCTGATGAGCGCCACTCTTCTGGCCAAGGACCTCGCCGCCGGCCACGGCGACCGCGCCCTGTTCTCCGGCCTGGACCTGGTCGTCGCGCCGGGCGACATCGTCGGCCTGGTCGGTGCCAACGGAGCCGGCAAGTCGACGCTGTTGCGGCTGCTGGCCGGGCTGGCCACGCCCGAGCACGGCGTGATCCAGCTCAGCCCGCCGAACGCCACCGTCGGTCACCTGCCGCAGGAGCCCGACCGCCGCGCTGGCGAGACCGTGCGGGCGTTTCTGGCCCGCCGCACCGGCGTGACCCTGGCGCAGCGCGAGCTGGACGCGGCAACCGAGGCGCTCACCGCCGGCGCGCCCGACGCCGACGACGCGTACGCGCACGCGCTGGAGCGGTGGCTCTCGCTCGGCGGTGCCGACCTGGCGGAGCGGGCCGACGCGGTCACCGCCGACCTCGGGCTCAGCGTCGACCTCGACCACCCGATGACCGCGCTCTCCGGCGGCCAGGCGGCCCGTGCCGGCGTCGCGTCGCTGCTGCTCAGCCGGTACGACATCTTCCTGCTGGATGAGCCGACCAACGACCTGGACCTGGACGGACTGGACCGGCTCGAGCGGTTCGTCAGCGGGCTGAGTGCCGGCACCGTACTGGTCAGCCACGACCGCGAGTTCCTGGCCCGGACGATCACCCGGGTGCTCGAACTCGACCTGGCGCAGCAGCAGGTGAACCACTACGGCGGCGGGTATGCGTCCTATCTGGAGGAACGCGAGGTGGCCCGCCGGCACGCCCGGGAGGCCTATCAGGAGTATGCCGACACGCGTGCCGACCTGCAGGTCCGGGCCCGCACCCAGCGCGCCTGGATGGAGAAGGGCGTGAAGAACGCCCGGCGCAAGGCGACCGACAACGACAAGATCGGGCGGAACAAGCGCATCGAGACGACCGAGAAGCAGGCCGCGAAGGCGCGCCAGACCGACCGGCTGATCGAGCGGATGGAGGTCGTCGACGAGCCGCGCAAGGAGTGGGAGCTGCGGATGGAGCTGGCCGCCGCCCCGCGCGCCGGCGCGGTCGTCGCCTCGCTCCGGGGCGCCGTGGCCCGGCGCGGCTCGTTCGTCCTCGGGCCGCTCGACGCCCAGGTCGACTGGGCGGACAAGGTCGCGATCACCGGTGCCAACGGGTCCGGCAAGTCGACGCTGCTCGCCGCCCTGCTCGGCCGGCTGCCGCTCGACGCCGGCCACGCCTCGCTCGGCCCCGGCGTCGTGGTCGGCGAGATCGACCAGGTCCGCGGGCTGTTCCTCGGCGGCGAGCCGTTGCTGGCGGCGTTCGGGGCGGCGGCGCCCGGGCTCGACAACGCCGAGGTCCGGACGCTGCTGGCGAAATTCGGGCTGCGCGCCGCGCACGTGCTCCGCCCGGCCGGCACGCTCTCGCCCGGCGAGCGGACCAGGGCCGCGCTGGCCCTGCTGCAGGCACGCGGTACCAACCTGCTGGTCCTCGACGAGCCGACCAACCACCTCGACCTGCCCGCGATCGAACAGCTGGAGTCGGCGCTGGCCAGCTACCCGGGCACGCTGCTGCTGGTCACCCACGACCGGCGGATGCTCGACGCTGTCCACACCAACCGCCGCTTCCAGGTCACCGCCGGCAAGGTTCGTGAGGTCTAGAGCTGGTTCACCGCGGTCACCCGGACCACCGCGGTGCCGGCCTCATCGGAGGCAGCCAGGTCCACCTCGGCGCTGATGCCCCAGTCGTGGTCGCCGGCCGGGTCGTCGAAGATCTGCCGGACCGTCCACTTGCCGGGTTGTGTCTCGATCATGATCAGCTGCGGGCCGCGGGCGTCCGGGCCGGTGCCGATCTCGCCGTGCTCGGCGAAGTACGGCTCCAGGGCGGCCGCCCAGTCCTCGGCCGAGAAGCCCGACCCGGCATCCAGCTCGCCGAGCCCGTCCCAGCGCCGCAGGGCGGCCAGCTCGACCCGGCGGAACAGCGCGTTGCGGACCAGCACCCGGAACGCCCGCGCGTTCCCGGTCACCGCGGGCGGTCGCTCGTCCAGCGGTGCCGCGACCGGCACGTCGGCGGGGTTCCGTAGCTGCTCCCACTCGTCCAGCAGGCTGGAGTCCACCTGGCGGACCAGCTCGCCCAGCCACTCGATGAGGTCGTTCAGCTCCTCGGTCTTGGCGTCCTCGGGGACGGACTGCCTGACCGCCTTGTACGCGTCCGCGAGGTACCGCAGCACTAGGCCCTCGGAGCGGGCCAGCCCGTAGAAGCCGACGTAGTCCACGAAGGTCATCGCCCGCTCGTACATGTCGCGGGCCACCGATTTCGGCCGCAGCTCATGGTCGGCGACCCACGGGTGGCCGCGCCGGTAGAGCTCGTACGCGGCGTGCAGCAGCTCGGCCAGCGGCTTCGGGTAGGTGACGTCGTCGAGCAGCTCGAGCCTCTCCTCGTACTCGATCCCGTCCGCCTTCATCTGGGCCACCGCCTCACCGCGGGCCTTGAACTGCTGCGCTGACAGCACCTGGCGCGGGTCATCCAGGGTGGACTCGATGACCGAGAGGACGTCGAGGGCGTAGGTCGGCGACTCCCGGTCGAGCAGCTCGATGGCGGCCAGCGCGAACGGTGACAGCGGCTGGTTCAGCGCGAAGTCGAGCTGGAGGTCCACCGTGATCCGCACGGTCCGGCCGTCCTCGTCGGGGATGTCCAGCCGCTCCACCACACCGCCGGCGAGCAGCGCCCGGTAGATCGCGATCGCCCGCCGGATGTGCCTGAGCTGCGCCCGCCGCTCCTCGTGGTTGTCGGTGAGGAGGTGACGCATGCCGGCGAACGCGTCGCCGGGGCGGCCGATGACGTTGAGGAGCATCGCGTGGCTCACCGCGAAGCTCGACGTCAGCGGCTCCGGTTCGGCGGCGACGATGCGCTGGAAGGACTGCTCGCCCCAGGAGACGAACCCCTCCGGAGCCTTCTTCCGGACGAACTTGCGGCGCTTCTTCGCGTCGTCGCCGATCTTCGCGAGCGCCTTCGCGTTCTCCACGACGTGCTCGGGTGCCTGGACCACCACGGCGCCGACCGTGTCATAGCCGGCCCGCCCGGCGCGCCCGGCGATCTGGTGGAACTCGCGCGCCTTGAGGTGCCGGGTCCGGACCCCGTCGTACTTGGTGAGCCCGGTGAACACCACCGTCCTGATCGGAACGTTGATGCCGACGCCCAGGGTGTCCGTGCCGCAGATGACCTTCAGCAGCCCGGCCTGGGCGAGCAGCTCGACCAGCCGGCGGTACTTCGGCAACATCCCGGCGTGGTGGACGCCGATGCCGTGGCGCACCAGCCGGGAGAGCGTCCTGCCGAAGCCGGCGGTGAACCGGAAGTTGCCGATCAGCTCGGCGATCGCGTCCTTCTCCGCCCTCGTCGAGACGTTGATGCTCATCAGCGCCTGGGCCCGCTCCAGCGCCGACGCCTGCGTGAAGTGCACCACGTAGATCGGCGCCTGCTTGGTGGCGAGCAGGTCCTCGATGGTCTCGTGCAGCGGCGTCATCACGTACGAGTAGTGCAGCGGCACGGGGCGCTCGGCCGACCGGACCACGGCAGTGTCCCGCCCGGTCCGGCGGGTCAGGTCCTTCTCGAAGTGGGTGACGTCGCCGAGCGTCGCGGACATCAGCAGGAACTGCGCGCCGGTCAGCTCCAGCAGCGGCACCTGCCAGGCCCAGCCGCGGTCCGGCTCGGCGTAGAAGTGGAACTCGTCCATGATCACCTGGCCGACGTCGGCGGCCGTCCCGTCGCGCAGGGCGATATTGGCGAGGATCTCCGCGGTGCAGCAGATGATCGGCGCGCTCTCGTTGACGCTGGCGTCGCCGGTCAGCATCCCGACGTTGGCCGCTCCGAACGTGGCGCAGAGCGCGAAGAACTTCTCCGACACCAGCGCCTTGATCGGCGCCGTGTAGAAGCTCCGCCTGCCCTGCGCCATCGCGGTGAAGTGCGCGCCGACGGCGACCAGGCTCTTCCCGGACCCGGTCGGGGTGCTGAGGATCACATTGGAGCCAGAGACGATCTCCATCAGCGCTTCCTGCTGCGCGGGGTAGAGGTCGATCCGCTGGCCGGTCGCCCACGCGCTGAACGCGTCGAAGAGGGCGTCGGGGTCTGGGCTGGCCGGCAGGTGATCGGTGAGCGTCATGGTGCCCTCGATGGTGCCCGGTTCGGTTGTGCCTTGCGTCACCGCCCCCTGGCGGAGGCGCCGGTGAGGGGCGTTCCGGGGGACCGAGGGATTCCCTCTGTGCCTCGTCGAGTGTCGGAATTTTGCGCCGAGCGAATCGATTCAGCGGCGCAAAATTCCGACACTCAACGGGTGTGGGCGCTGTTCGGGCGGCCGTGCGAAGCTGGCGTGGTGCGGGGCGAGGAGCGGGTGGCGGCGGTCTACGCGCGGGCTACCGCGGCGGTCCCCGAGCTCGCGACGCTCATCGCACCGGGAACGTCGGCGCTGCCCGGCACCGTCCTCACCGACGCTGGCTGGCTCGCCGACCGGCTCTCGGACGCCGCCCGGCTCTGGGCCGTGGAGAACCGGCGGGTGATCGGCACGCTCTGGTGGTACGCGGCCAGCTCGACTCTGCTGGCGCCGCCGGTGATCGCGTCGCTGGTCGCCGGCAGCACGCTGGACCTGGCGCCGGCCGCCCTGACCGTCTGGGTCCGACCGGACGGCTACCTCGGCGGCGGACGGACCGACCGGCTCCTCGACGACGGGTCGACCCACCTCGGTGCCGCCGTGCGGATCCACCTCGGCGCGATCATCCGCCCGCTCGCCACGGTCAGCGGCGCGACCGAACCGGCGCTCTGGGCCATCGCCACCGACTCGCTGAGCACCTGGGCGCTGCGCGCCGGCACCGCGGTCGGCTCGGTGGCCCGGGGCACTGGGCTGGCCGTGGCGGTGGCGCGGCAGGCCCTCGCCATGCCTGCGCCGCGGTTCGTCGAGGTACCTGGCCGTGGCGGGGCGCCGCGCTGCTACGTTCGGCGCTGTTCGTGCTGCCTGATCTACCACCTGCCGGGCGCCGAGCTGTGCATCAGCTGCCCGCGGCAGCCGCCAGCCGAGCGGCTCCGCCGGCTCATCGCGCACGCCCGCTCAGACTGACCGGCGGCGGCACCGCGCCTGCCGCGGTCAGCCACCGTCCCAGGGTCGGAATTTTGCGCGGATCGAATCGATTCAGCCGCGCAAAATTCCGACCCTCGGGGTGGGGGTGAAGCCGCACTGCCCGCTCAGCGTGGCCGGGTTCGGCGGGTGGGCACCGCGGTGAGCGGGTCCTCCGGCCACGGGTGCCGCGGGTACCGGCCGCGCAGCTCAGCGCGGACCTGCGGGTACCCGGTCCGCCAGAACGAGGCCAAGTCCCGGGTGACCGCGACCGGCCGGCCGGCGGGGGAGAGCAGGTGCAGCAGGAGCGGGATCCGGCCGTCCGCCACGGCTGGCGCGTCCCGCCAGCCGAACGCCTCCTGGACCTTGACCGCGAGCACCGGCGCCGCCGGGTCCGCGTACGACACCCGCACCCGCGACCCGCTCGGCACCGGCAGCCGTTCCGGCGCCACGTCGTCGAGCCGCCCGGCCACCGACCACGGCAGCAGCCGTCGCAGGGC
>Ga0126306_10001304_pt1 | contig 13199 bp, 14 predicted proteins | sample Plot27_FD_92592 | JGI IMG/M metagenome (GOLD analysis project Ga0126306, IMG submission 92592) | Serpentine soil microbial communities from UC McLaughlin Reserve, CA, USA - Plot27 | ecosystem: Environmental > Terrestrial > Soil > Grasslands | place: USA: UC McLaughlin Reserve, Lake County...
ACTCGAACTCGCGGGCGTACCAGACCACGTCGTGGAAGGCCGTCTCCCCGATGCCGGACAGAGGGGCCTGGAAGCAGAAGGGTACGGTGATGCGCCGGCCGAGTGGGGAGTTGGTCTCGAGATCCTCCGCGGAGACGTCGTACCAGCCTCGGGCGAGCCCCGAGTCTTCGTCGTCGAAGGCGAAGGACCACTCGCCGTTGAGGTTGGTCCAGTCCGGCCGGCGGAACTGGGGTCGGGGGTACTCCGGGCGCAGCACGGCGCTCATGGAAGGCGCTCTCTCACGCTCTCGAGTGGGTCCGTCTCGCCGTAGACGGGCGCGGCGGACGGTGTGGGTGCCGCCCAGCGTGCGGCGTTGCAGATGACCCGCTGCACGTCGGGGTTGTGGTAAGTCGGCACAGACTCGTGGCCGGGGCGGAAGTAGAAGATCCTACCCCGCCCCCGCCTGTAGCACAGTCCGCTGCGGAATACCTCACCCCCGCCGAACCAGCTGACGAAGATGAGCTCCTCTGGAGGAGGAACGTCGAAGGGTTCGCCGTACATCTCCTCTTCCAGCTCTATGTACTCCGAAAGGCCCGCTGCTATGGGGTGCCCCGGAGCCACCACCCACAGGCGCTCGCGGTCGTCGTGGCGCCACTTGAGGTCGCAGCTCGTCCCCATCAGCTTCTTGAAGAGCCTGGAGAAGTGCGCGGAGTGCAGCGCGACGAGACCCATGCCTTCCAGAACGCGCCGGTGCGCCCTCTCGAGCACCTCGTCGGCGACCTCGTCGTGAGCCAGGTGCCCCCACCAGAGGAGCACGTCCGTCGCGTCGAGGACCTCCTCTGTGAGGCCGTGTTCGGGCTCGTCTAGCGTCGCTACACGGACTTCGAGTCCATCCCCCTTCAATGCCGCCGAGATCGCGCCGTGGATGCCGTCGGGGTAGATCCTGCCGACCTCCTCATCGCTTCTCTCTTGCCGGTACTCGTTCCAGACCGTTACGCGCGGCCCGTTCATCTCGCTCCTCCCGCATACCAGATCAAAAAGCCGACAAACAACGCGTCTCGCGTGTTCTGCTATCTTCCCATCGTAGCAGGGACAAGGAGACGGAGTACGCAAATGGATGTTCTTGATGGCAGGTTCTACCGGTGGCTGGAAGTTTTCTCCAACCTCCTCCTCAACCTGCTGTGGCTCCTGGCCTGCCTGCCGATCGTCACGGTCTACCCCGCCACGGCAGCGATGTTCGGCGTGGTCAGGGACTGGGTGAGTAAGAAGGAAGATAATGGCCTCTTGCGGACGTTCCTGAGGCATCTCAAGGAGAACCTCAAGCAGAGCTTCATGATCGGGGTATTGTGGACCCTCTTCGGCGCTGCGTTGCTCCTGGACTACTACCTAGTCGACCAGATGCCCTCCGGCCCGAGGCTCGTTGCGGGCTCGCTGCTCTTCCTCGTTACGCTCCTGTACGTCTTCAGCTCTCTCTAGTGCCGGTGGTGCTGAGGAACTCGTTGCTGCTCTCGATCGGGCAGCTCCCGACTACCGTTCAATGCCTGCTGGTCGTGGCGGCGATGGCCGGCATCTGTCTCTTTGCTCCGTTCCTACTGTTGATCACCGGCAGCCTGACCGCCTACATTGTCTATCGGCTCTGCGACCGGGCTTTCCGGAGGGTGGAGTCGAGCTCCGGAAGAGGTTAGGGTCTCGGGCGTTCTTGCCGACTTCGGAGATTGCCTCCTACAATGTTTTCTCAGGGATTCAGGACAAGGAGGCACGCGCGTGAAATTGGCTCTCCGTGAGGATATGACTCCGGGCGAGACGTTGCCCGAACGGTTGGAGTGGCTGGCCGGGTTCGCGTTCGAGGGCATCGAACTGGTTGAGCCGTCGTCGCTGGAGCTACCGCCGCGAGAGTTAGAGGCTATCTTCGCCGATTCGCCCGTGGAGGCGGCTAACGTCGCGGGTAGTGGCGCCCTGCTCGACCCCGACCCGCAAGAGCGGTTCGCCGGCAAAGAGCTCACGAAGGAGCGGTTGCACCTGGCCGGGATTCTCGGTGCGGTGGGCGTTCTCGTCGTGGCCCAGTTCGGGCCGGTGCCACGCTTGCCCGACCTCTCTCCGTACAAGACGGCCGCCGAACTGGAGCGGGAGCTGTGTGTGGTGCAGCTCCGGGAGCTCGCGCCCGCCGCTGCCGAGGCGGGCGTGCCTATCTTCCTCGAACCGCTCAACCGCTACGAGCAGCACCTCGTGAACCGCTTGGATCAGGGCGTGGCGTTCTGCGAGCAGGTGGGAGAAGAGATCAAGATCATGGCCGATTTCTTCCACATGCACATCGAAGAGGTAGACATCGCCGGGAGCATCCTGGCGGCCGGCCCGCACATCGTCCACGTCCACGTCGCTGACAGCAACCGTCTGCAGCCGGGCCGGGGTCACCTGGACTTCCGCACCGGCTTCGCCGCGCTCAAAGAGGTGGGCTACGACGGCTACCTCGGCATCGAGTGCCGGGTCGAGGGCCCCTACGAAGAGTCTCTGGCCGACTCCGCCGCGCTCCTGCGCGAGCTGTGGGCGACGGTCTGATCCGCCCAGAGACAGGAAAGGAGAGACGCGATGGCGATCAGATTCGGACTCTTCGTTCCGCAGGGATGGCGGATGGACCTGGCTGAGATCGAGGATCCAATCGAGCAGTACGAGACGATGACCGGGGTCGCACGCGTGGCGGATGAGGGCGGATGGGACTCGATCTGGGTCTTCGACCACTTCCACACCGTGCCCACGCCGGAGCTCGAGACCTGCTTCGAGTGCTGGACGATCACCGCGACGCTTGCGCGCGACACCGAGCGCGTCAGGATCGGGCAGATGGTCGGCTGTAACGGTTACCGCAACCCCGCGCTCTATGCCAAGATCGCCTCCACGGTCGATGTCGCCAGCCACGGCCGGCTGTACGCGGGCCTCGGCGCCGGCTGGTACGAACATGAGTGGCGGGCCTACGGCTACGGGTTTCCGGAGCTGCGCGACCGGATGCGGATGTTCAAGGAAGCCTGCGAGATCATCCACCGCATGTGGACCGAGGACTATCCGCGGTTCCAGGGCGAGTATTACACGATCGACGGGCCGATCAACGAACCCAAAGGCGTCCAGAGACCGCACCCGCCCTTCTGGATCGGCGGCGGGGGCGAGAAGGTAACCCTGAAGCTGGTCGCCCAATGGGGCGACGCCTGCAACGTCGCCGGCCCGGTCGCAGCGGACGTCGAGACGATCCGGCACAAGCTCGGCGTGCTCAAGCGCCACTGCGACGAAGTCGGCCGCGACTACGACGAGATCATCAAGTCTACCAGCGTAGATATCCACCTCGTAGACGATATGGCCGACGCCGGGCGGGCCACGGTGCAGGCCCGCGGTGATCGTCCCTACGAAGAGTACGCCAGGGGCACCATCGTCGGGACGTCTGAGATGGTGCGCGAGCGGCTGCAGCCGGTGATCGAGGCGGGGATCGACTACTTCATCGTCACGATCCCGCGCGAAGCCTACGACCAGGAGCCGGTCCGCCGCTTCGCGCGCGAGGTCATCCCGCTTTTCGGCTAGTCCAACCGCTTACGAGAAGCGGATACCGAGCTTGATAGACCGTTCGGGGTGCTCATCGATCTCGCGATACGCATCGACGCACTCGTCAAACGGAACGATGGGCGTAACAATGCCTTCCGTGCGGAGGCGCCCGGACACTAGCCAGCGCAGTGCCACCTCCACCAGCCGCTCCAGCGTCCAGGCGGGGCCGTCGCGCAGGGGCAGGCTCTCCACGCGGGCGGAGACCAGCTGCAGGCGGTTGACGTGGAACTCGTTGCCCAGCATCAACCCGGCCGCGTCCCCTCCGTAGTACGAGATCATGCAGATGGTTCCGCCGAAGCGCGTGGCGCGGATGGCGTGGTGCAGCGCCCGAATGCTCCCGGAGGCTTCGACCGCGACGTCAACGCCACGTTGGCCGAACTGGGTGGGGACCTCCCAGTACCCGCCCGGCACGCGTGTGCCTGCCGGAGGTTCGACGCCGGACTTCGCGGGGCCGGAGATGCGCCGGATCTCCATTCCAGCGTCGCCACCGTCGGCTAGCGGGTCGAGCGCGACATCGGCGCCGAGGGCCATCGCCACCTCTCGTCGCGCCTCGATGGGATCCAGGGCTATTACCTTGTCCGAGCCAGCAATGCGGGCCATCTGCAATGCCATCAGGCCTATCGCGCCGAGGCCAAACACCGCGACGTGGTCGCCGAGGCGGATCGAGGCGTCGCGCAGCGCCAGGGCCATGACCGCTGGGTCCAGGCATACGACCGCCTCCGATTTCAGGCGCTCGGGCAAGGGGTCCACCGCCGTCTCGTCCACGGTGTGCGTCTCGCGGATCGAAAGATGCCCGAACACCCGCTCCCCAGGCCGGAAGCGGGTCGCCTCGGGACCGACCTCGGTGACGACGCCGACGGCCATGTTCCCCAGCGGCATGTCCCGAGGCGCCTCCACCTCCGGACGCGGTAGCACGCATCCCCATTCGGGGTCGTACAGGCGGTGCGCCGACGGCTCGTTGCGGTAGCCGACCATCTCCGTGCCGTGCTTCGGCGAGGCGAACTCGGTGCGGATGCGGATCTGACGGAGTCGCAGCTCCGGCTCCTCATACTCCCGTAGCACCGGCTTGCGCGGCTCGAGGGCTATCAGTTCGCGCGGCATCTGAGGACCTCCTTGTTCTGGCCGCAGCGGTCATTCTGCCGCCGGTACACTCTTTTGGGTTATCGTAAGATACGCTATAATCTCGCTGGTGATTAAAAAGTGGGGTTGCCTAACGTAGGGCTCTCGTACCTGAGAACGGGGTCGCGGCGGAGTTCCTCTGCGCCGAGGAGGAGATAGGGATGAAGAAACACAGGTTCAGCCGGGGACACTTCCTGCGCATCTCCGCCATGACGGCTGGCGGCGCGCTGCTAGCCGGATGTAGCCTCGAAGAGGGCGGCCCTCCCGGGGCGAACCAGGGTGACGACGAGGCCGCGCCGGACTTCAGCAAGATCCAGGCGTCCGGGCAGAACCAGGAGCTGGAGAAGCTGGCGGAGAACTGGAAGCCTTACGACGGGCCGCCGGTGGAACTCTCCATCTGGATGTACCCGCAGGACGAGGGTTCCTTGAAGGCGTACAAGAAGGCGTTCGAGAAGAAGCACTCGAACATCAAGCTCAAGTACGTAACGTATCCTGAGGAAAACTACATAACCAAGATCAACGTCGCGCTCCAGGCGCACAACCCGCCTGACGTAGCGATAATAGAAGAGATAGCCTGGATGAAGGCCGGCCTGGTAGCCGACCTCGCCCCGTTCTACGGGGCCTGGGGCATCTCCATCGAGGACTTCGCTCCGGGCGGCGTCGACCGCATCACGCTCGAGGAGGTGTCGAATAAAAACATCTTCGGCGTGGGTGACTTCCTCGCTGGCAACATCATCGTGTACAACAAGGACCTCTTCGACCAGGCGGGCGCCGAGTATCCGCCCGCGGACAGGTCGCTGGAGTGGCCCGAGTACGCCGAACTCGTCCGCCAGGTAGCGCAGCCCGACTCCGACCCGACCAGGAGGGTGTACGGGGGCTCGGCGCCGGACTTCGGGTTCGGCCTCTGGGAGCGGTGGATCTACGGGCCCGACGGACGGCAGACGATCGGCTACATGGACTCCAGCGAGCACGTCGAGGCATGGAACCTGGGCACGGCGCTCGTCCGCGACAAGGTCGCTCCGAGCAGTCAGGTCACGGCGACTGTGACCGAGCCGGATCTGTTCACCCAGAAGCGCATCGCGATGACGTGGACGGACTTCACGTTCGTCCAGGACTACCGGGCTGCGGGCATCGACTTCGGCCTCGCGCCGTGGCAGGTGATCAGGGGCTCTGATTCGTTCGTGGACACCTGGACCGCGGCATGGGGCACGTTCGTCGAGTCGAAGCACCTGCACGCGGCACTGACGTTCCTGCAGTTCCTAGGGACAGCCGCGCAGCGCATCCGCGCCCAGGTGTCGGCAGACCCGCCGCTCTCGCTCAAGGTCGCCAATGAGATCACCTGGGGCGCAGGCGACCCGATCAAGGAGCAGTACCTGCAGGTGCTCGAGGTGGCGGCAAAACCGCAGGTGTTCGTCCCCCCTCAGCCAGAAGGCGCCTACGAGCCTGCAGAGGTATATAACAAGATGACCGTCCAGGGCCAGACGGACGCCGGGCCGATCCTAAAGGCCGAGGCGAAGAGGACGCAGCCGATCCTCGATCGAGCCTGGAAGGACTGGGAGGCGCTTGGCAGGGGCTAGGACGGGTTGAGCCAGTACCAGGGCGAGAAGCCGGAGGTGCCGGTATGAGCATACCTTCTCAGCGGTTGGGCAGACCGCCGGAAGTGCCTGCCCCCACGAGCAGGAGCAGGGCCGCCGCGAAGGAAGAGAGAGTTGCCTATCTGTTCCTGTTGCCCTGGTTCGCCGGGCTCTTTTTCTTCCTCGCCATCCCTCTGGTGTACTCGCTCTACATCAGCATGACCGACAAGCGCCTGATCAGCCGCGGCCGCGAGAATTTCATCGGCCTCGACAACTACGTCTACATGTTCACGCAGGACGGCTTCTTCTATCACTCCCTGTACATAACGATGAAATGGATCGTGCTGAGCACCCCACTCTTCCTGACGGGCGGGTTATTGATCTCGCTGCTTCTCAACCAGAAGTACTTCGGGATGAACGTTTTCAGGACGATCCTGTACATCCCGGCGGTGGTCTCTGGGGTGGCCGTGGCGGTCCTCTGGCTGCAGCTCTTGAACCCCGAGCTCGGTGCCGTGAACTACGTGCTGACCACGCTCGGCGTGGACAACCCACCGTACTGGCTGGAAGACCCCAAGTGGGCGATGCCCGCGGTCGTGTTGATGGGCTTGTGGGGGGTGGGCGGGACCGCGATCATCTACCTCGCCGGCCTGCAGAACATCCCGCCGCACCTCTACGAGGCGGCTACCATAGACGGCGCTGGAGCCTGGGGGAAGTTCCGATGCGTGACGCTGCCGATGCTCTCCCCGACGATATTCTTCCTGGTCCTCAACGCGGTAATCGACGCGCTCCTGATCTTCGGCCCGCTGTTCGTGCTCACCGCCGGCGGCACCGGAGGCGTGGGCGGCCCAGACAACTCGCTGCTCTTCTACATGCTGTACCTGTATCGGGTGGCCTTCGTGCAAGGATTCATGGGTTACGGAACCGCGCTCGCCTGGATCCTCACGATTATCGGCGTGCTCATGGTCTTCGTCATGATGAAGCTCGAGCGACGCTTCGTCTTCTACGAGTCGGAGGACTAAAGAACGATGGCACAGCGCGCCGAGGAGAGGAAGATCAGAGCCCCGCGCTTCCCGCGCCTGCCGCGGTTGCTGCACGCGGCGTTCGTGTACGGCCTGCTCATCCTGGCGAGCCTGTTCATCCTGCTGCCTGTGGGCTGGATGCTGACGGCCGCGCTCAAGCCCGACACGGCGCCGGTCTTCACGTTCCCACCGGAGTGGTTCCCGACGGAGCACTGGAACTGGCAGACGTTCCGGGAGGCCCTCGTCGAGGAGCGGTTCATCCGCTACACCGCCAACAGCGCCTTCCTGGTGATAATGAACGTGGTCGGGGTGGTGCTCTCCTCCTCACTGATCGCATTCCCGTTCGCGCGGCTGCGGTTCCGCGGCAAGAACGTGCTCTTCACGTTCCTGATTGCCACGATGCTGCTGCCGGCGCCGGTGCTGCTCATACCCCAGTTCCTGCTCTTCTACCGCATCGGCTGGTACGGCACCTACTATCCGCTCTGGGTGCCGGCGTTCGCGGGGAACGCCTTCTTCATCTTCCTCATGCGGCAGTACATGCGCTCGATCCCGATCGAGCTGGACGAGGCCGCGCGGGTAGACGGGGCCGGCTACTGGACGATCTACTGGCGGATAATCATGCCTCTGTGCGTGCCCGTGCTGACGGTAGCGGCTGTCTTCCAGTTCATGTGGACGTGGAACGACTTCTTCGGCCCGCTCATCTACCTCGACGACCCGGAGAAGTTCACCGTCGCGCTGGCCCTCGCGACGATGGTGCAACGCGTCGGTACGGAGTGGAACGAGGTAATGGCCGCGAACCTTATCGTCATGCTCCCCGTGCTGATCGTCTACTTCTTCGCCCAGGACAAGCTGATCGGCGGGATCGCGAACGTGGGCCTCAAGGGATAGGGGTCCGATCCGGCCTCCACATGCTCGAGTAGAGATATGAGGGCGCTACGCATAGCCCTGTTACCGGTCGCACTGATCGCGGCGGGCCTGCTCGCGCTGCTGGCGCTCTTGCCGTCCGGAGACAGGCTCCCGCCGGATGCAGACCTGCCGAGAGAGCAGCACGTGAGCGGGTGGCCGAAGGCCGCCGAACTCGCCCGCATCGACACCTTTGAACCGATCTACCTGCCGAGAGGCACGGGTAAGCCGGAACTGACGGTGCGCGGCATCCCGGGGGACAGCTCGCGGCCGCTCGCCGCCGAGTACGAGGGTGGTTTGATCATAAGGCAGGCGCACGTGGACGTAGATCCCCAACTGGAGGACGAGCCGGCAGAGGTCGATGGAGCGGACGATGCGTGGTGGGGCTCGGTCCAGGAGGTGACGTATCTCTACGTCCGCAGAGGTAAGACCCTCATAATCCTATCGGGCCTGCCGAGTAACGACCTGATCCAGACCGCAGGCTCGCTAAGGCCGGTAGAGGTCAGCGGTGACTAGGTGGCGCATCGTTGGACCGCTGATGATCTTGGTCCTCCTGCTCGCAGCGGGCCTGTTCACACTGACCCCGGTGCGCTCGAAGTTGCCGGGAGCAAACCACCGCTCCACGTACACGAACCCCGTCATACGCTGGGACTTCGCGGACCCGCACGTGCTGAGGGCGAGTGACGGCTGGTACTACGCCTACTCGACAGAGCACTTGACGTTCGAGCGCCTCGCGTACATACAGGCCGCACGCTCGAAGAACCTGGTGAACTGGGAGCTACTGCCCGACGCCATGCCAGAGAAGCCGGAATGGGCCAACACCACCCGCGACTTCTGGGCACCCGGCGTCATCGAGGCGGACGGCAGGTACTACATGTACTTCTCGGGCATTCACGACGAGCGCGAGAGCATGTGCCTCGGGGTCGCCACCGCCGGGTCTCCCGGCGGTCCGTTCGCTCCGGAAGACGAGCCCCTGCGGTGCGGCGAGGGCTTCGTGAACATAGATCCCATGCCGTTCGACGACCCGGAGACGGGGAAGCGGCTGCTGTACTGGGGTTCGGACGGCTCCCCCATCCTCGTCCAGCAGCTCGCGCCGGATCGGACGAGCTTCGCACCGGGCTCCAGCCCCGAGGAGCTCATCTACCCGGACGCCATGCAAGTGTACGAGAGGCTGGTAGAGGGAGCATTCGTCGTCTACCGTGATGGGTACTATTACCTCTTCTACTCGGGTGACAACTGTTGCTCGCCCCCGACAAGCTACGCGGTGATGGTCGCCCGCTCGCGCAACGCCACCGGCCCGTTCGAGAAAAGAGCCGAGACGACGGGCGAGTTTGGCGGCAGCGTCATCCTGCATATGAACCAGCGGTGGGAAGGGACCGGTCACAACTCGGTTATCAGGGACGAAGCGGGGCAGGACTGGACCCTCTACCACGCCATAGACCCGGACGACCGCTACAACCCCGGCACCGAGGCACCCAAACGCCCCATGCTTATCGATCCAATCGTGTACCGTGACGGCTGGCCGCAGATCAAGAACCAAACGCCCTCTACAACCGAACGCCAGGGGCCGGTGGTTCGCTAAACGCATACCGCCCGGTACCGCCGTAGACATTCGTACACAGCCTCAACCGCCCGGCTCTAAACGCAGCTGGACGACGCCGGGCATTCGGCAGGTCAAGCTCGAGTTTGATGGCACCATTTGTCAGGGTGATGCTCGGGCGGCAGCCTCGCCTTCGACCTGGAGCGCATGACCGAGCTTCGAGTCTACTTTGCAGATGGTCCTCCCGAGGGTTTGGGCTTCCGCACGGTTTTGGTGACCGAGCCAGAGCACACTTTTGTGCACACGGTCAAGGGTCTTCTCGACGGGATAGCAATCGGCGGGAACCCAACGCCGACCTTCGAGGACGGCTACCGTTGCCAGGCTGTGCTGGACGCAGTCGACCGCAGCCTCGAGAGCGGAACCTGGACGGAGCCGGCGAGGATCGACGCCAGGGCTGTCTGAAAGACCGATGGGGAGTGGACGCGCAGGCCGCTCTACGCTCCGGCGTTGTGCAAGAGCGCGATGATCTGCCGGATCGGCTCATGGAGCAGGCGGCTCGAGTCGGAAATCGACTGAAGGTGCGGATTCAACAGGGAGCCTGGCCAACCGTCACGCGTTCTGCCGTTTCGAACGATCTAATCGCCGCGTGAGCGAGTTCGAGCGCCCGGTATCCGGCGCGGGCATGAACCGGGGGCTCTCTTTCTTGCTTGAAAGCGCTCAATATCTCATCCACGTGCCGATCGAACGTGCGGTGGAAATCACGGTCGTAATCGTTGAAGTACCCCGCCTGCCAGACCCGGGCTGTCTCGTCACCAACGGCCTGGAAGGTGAACCGGCGTACGGTGTCCTCCACGAGTACGCGACCTCTGGTTCCGTTGATCTCCAGTGTGTGTGTTTGCTTGAAAGCGTAGGAGGAATCGTACGATCCCATCAGGCTGCCGACCGCTCCATCGACGAAGCGCAGGGCGAGGACCAGCGTGCCGTATCCACTTCCCGTTTTATCCGTCATCTCCGCCATGACGGATGAGATCGGGCCGCACAGATACTCCAGCGTGTCGAACCCGTGGCATTGAGTCTCTATAAGGTTGGCGTAGGGGTGGTGGTCCGAGGATCCCTCTCCACCGAACCGCCAGGTGGCAAAAACCATCTCGCCGAGATGTCTTTCCCGGATGGCCTCCTGTGCCATCTGCATCGGACGGGCGTACCGGTGGTTGAAGTTGATAGCGAAAAACAGGTCGCGTTTGGCTGCTTCGTCCAGGAGTGTTCGCGCTTCTTTCAGGTCGAAAACGAGCGGTTTCTCTACCAGCAAAGGGAATCCCGCCTCTATGACCTGGAGGGTAGGCTCGAAGTGATCGAGGTTTGGCAGGCAGAGGCTTACGAGGTCCGGTTGCTCCCCGTCCAGCATCTCCTGTATATCGAGGTAGTAGTTTGTGCCGAACTTCTCTGCCCGTGCCTTGGTCTTCTCCGGGGTTCGCCCCACCACCGCGCAGAAGTTCACGTCCGGGTGTTCGGCGAAGATGCGGGCGTGTTGCAGTCCCCAGCTTCCCGCCCCGATCAGTGCGACCTTGACGCGCCTTTCCCGGTTCACCGCTCTATCACGACCTTGCCGGTCTCCCCGCTGAAGAAGAGCTCGAATGCTCGTTGGATCTGCTGCACCGGGTATGTGTGGGTGATGATCTGGCGAAGATACGCGCGATGCTCGCGGAGTACCTCAAGGTTCTGAGCGAGCTCACCATAGCAGAAGTATTCGCCGCCGAGCACCGCACGTTCCGGCGCGATCAGATCTCGTGAAACGTCGAGTTCGAGACCCTCTCCGTGTCCCGTGCACACTAGCACCCCGCGCCTAGAGAGCACCTCCAGGCTTGAGCGCCTGGCGACACTCTTTCCGCTGGTGTCGATCGCCAGATCTATCGCTTCCAGACCGTGGCTTCGAACACCTTCGGCCACAGTCTGTTCGTTCAGATCCACGACCTTCCCGCCAAGACGCTCCGCAAGGGTGAGCCGGTAAGGAACGAGGTCCGAGATCACCACAGAGATCTCCGGGCCGAGCAGTATCCTCGCCATGGCGAGCACGCCCAATCCTATAGGACCGGCCCCGGCGATACCTATAGACTGGATATCCTGGCGTAGTTTTTGGCCCCGCTCGATTGCGTGCCTCGTGGTACCCATGATGTCTAGCAGCATGGTGGCTTCCGCCAAAGGTACGCTACTTTCAACGGGAAAGAAGATGTTCTCGCTAACCGAAATGTATTCACCGTAGCCGCCGTCCCTACTGAACCCGATGTCGCCCCGCTTGTTCAGACACTGGTTGGTAAATCCCAGCCTGCAGCTACGACACTCGCCACAAAAGTCCATCAGGTAGAGGACCCCGCAAGTGCCGACTTCGGTGCATGCTTCGGGTCCGGCGTCTACGATAACGCCTGCGATTTCATGACCCGGCGTGACTTCGGAACCGTCAAGAAACTGGCCTCTCTCGGACCCGCACAGCGCGTTGGCTTTGATCTGGACCAGTAGCTGACCACGTTTCGGCACCGGAACCGGCTTCTCTACAAAGTCGATCTCCCCCCTACCCAGGAACCTGGGAACCAGCATCTTGTCGGAGATGTCGTCAACCATTCGAGATCTTACTCAGGCCGAGCGGCGTGAAGTCGTTCGGGACGCGGCGTCGGGATCAACTCATGGTCCCCTTTCTCAAAGGCTCTCGTACCGTTGCGGTTCCGGCCAGGCCAGCTCGAAGCCAAGGACGTCGGCCAACAAACGCTGGAAGTCTTCCAGGCGTTCCGCGCGACCGCGGACCTGTCTCGGGACGAGGTCATTGTCCAGGCAGTAGGCGGCGAGTGCCCCGGACGCCTCGCCGACGTTCCACTCCACGGGATGCAGCCTGTAACAGCCGTTGGTGACGTGGGAAGTCCCGAGGTTCTTGCAGGCCGGCAACAGGTTTTCGACCCGCACGGGGATCAAGGCTCCGAGCGGAATCTGGAACGGCCAGCTGCTCACGTCCACGTAGCTGCGTCCGGCGGCGCTCGGATGCAGGTCTATGCGGTAGGCGCCGATGCCCACGCTGTCGCGGAAGGTCTGGGCGCCCCTCGCCTCGCCTCGCGCCTCGACGCCGACGTGCTGCTCCAGCACTGTGAACTCGGCCCGGATGCGGCGACCCTCGCGCACGTAGACGCGCTTGGCGAGGCCGTCCGTGGTGCCGACGACGTCGGGACGGAGGCGCAGGCCCCGGTACCCGTGTCCCCCGTCGAGCCTGGGGGCCTCGGTCTGCATCCAGTACAGCATCGAGAGGCTGAGCTGCCTCGCGCCTTGCAGGTGTTTGTGCCTCTCCCCTTCTCCGACGCCCACGAGGGGGCCGAGCCAGTAGTCTATCTGCGGCCAGTTGACCAGGGTGATGTCACTATCGAGCAGGCCACCGGAGAAGTTCTCGCGGGCGAGTATGCGCCGGTAGTGCCAGAGGTCGGAGCCGTCGCGCCCTCCGAAGAA
>Ga0126306_10001305_pt1 | contig 13196 bp, 18 predicted proteins | sample Plot27_FD_92592 | JGI IMG/M metagenome (GOLD analysis project Ga0126306, IMG submission 92592) | Serpentine soil microbial communities from UC McLaughlin Reserve, CA, USA - Plot27 | ecosystem: Environmental > Terrestrial > Soil > Grasslands | place: USA: UC McLaughlin Reserve, Lake County...
ATCGACGTCGTGGCGCAGGCCGAGGACGCCGACGGGCTGCTGCGGGTCGTCGGCGGCCACAAGCCCGACGTGGCGATCGTCGACGTGCGGCTGCCGCCGAGCTTCAGCGACGAGGGCCTGCGCGCCGCGATCGAGGCGCGCAGGCGGCAGCCCGGCCTCGGCGTGCTGATCCTCTCCCAGTACATCGAGCCCGTCTACACGAGCGAGCTGCTCGCCTCCGGCGAGGGCGGCGTCGGCTACCTGCTCAAGGAGCGCGTCGGCGACGTCCGCGGCTTCCTCGACGCGGTCCGGCGCGTCGCCGACGGCGGGACGGCGTTCGACCGCGAGGTCGTCGCCGAGCTGGTGCGCGAGCGCGACGCCGGCGGCGGCGGTGCGCTCGCCGAGCTCACCCCGCGCGAGCGCGAGGTGCTCGAGCTGATGGCGGAGGGCCGCACGAACGCGGCGATAGCCCGCGCGCTGGTCGTCCAGCCGGGCGCGATCGAGAAGCACATCTCGAGCATCTTCGGCAAGCTCGACCTGCCGGCGAGCGACGACGACCACCGCCGCGTGCTCGCCGTGCTGGCGTTCCTGCGCAGCGCGTAGCGGGGATGCTTGAGTACCCGGCATGGCCGGCTTCGACGATCCCGCGTTCTTCGGTGATCGGTGGGCGGACGTGTATGACGAGCGGACGACGCTCGATCCGGCCCCGGCGGTGGAGTTCCTCGCCGGGCTCGCGGGCGACGGACGGGTGCTCGAGCTCGCGATCGGGACCGGCCGGGTCGCGTTGCCCCTGGCCGCGCGGGGCATCGACGTCGAGGGCATCGAGGCCGCGGAGGCGATGGTGCGGCGACTCCGCGCCAAGCCGCGCGGCGAAGAGATCGCGGTCGCCATCGGTGACATGGCCGACGTTCCCACGCAGGGGCCGTTTCGGCTGGTGTACCTCGTCTTCAACACGCTGTTCAACCTGCCCAGCGCGGACCGGCAAGCGGATTGCTTTCGCAACGTGGCGCGCGTCCTCGAGGCGGATGGCGCGTTCGTCCTCGAATGCTTCGTCCCGGACGTGGCCCGGTATGACCGGGGGCAGCGAGTCGAGGCGCTTGCCGTAACGGAAGACGCGGCGACTATCGAGGTGGTACGCCACGACGCAGCGGCCCAGCGCGTGATGACGCAGAAGATCACCTTCGACAGCGAAGGGATCCGCCTACATCCCGTCGCCCTGCGCTACTGCTGGCCGAGCGAGCTGGACCTGATGGCCGCCCAGGCCGGCCTGCGCCTCCGAGCCCGGTACGCCGACTGGGACCGGCGGCCGTTCGGCTTCGACAGCGCCGGCCACGTCTCGGTGTACGAACCGGGCTGACCGCTTATCGTGATGTATGCTGTGCTGTATGTCGGCGACGCGCACCCAGGTCTACTTCACCGAGGAACAACGACGCAGCCTCGATGCCCTGGCTAAGCGCGAGGGCAAGACGCTCGCCGCGGTGGTGCGCGAGGCCGTGGACGCATACATCGCCCCGGCGGCCGACCTTGACGTCGTGCTCGACGAGACGTTCGGCTCGATGCGAGAGCTCGAGGTACCTGCCCGCGGCGAGTGGGATCGTGGCTACGGCTGAGCTTCTGGTCGACACCGACGTCCTGGTCGATCACCTCCGCGGCGTGCGACGGCTGGTCGCCGACGGCTCATCCCTCGGGATCTCCGTGGTCTCCCGCTGTGAGCTGTTCGCCGGTCGCGACGAGCCGGAGCGGCTGCGCCGGTTCTTGTCGCCGATGGTCGAGCTGCCCATCGACGCGCCGATCGCCGAGCTCGCCGGACTGACGCGACGGGAGACCGGGATCGCGACACCCGACGCGCTCATCGCTGCCACCGCCCTCACGCATCGCATCCCGCTGATGACCCACAACCGGCGCCACTTCGACCGCGTCGCCGAGCTGCGGGTCATCGCACCCGCGGGCTAGTGGTCGCGCACGGTGTTCCAGCTCTGCCACCTGATGCGCAGGATGAGCGCGGTGATGACCAAGCCGATGATGGGGTCGGCGATGGCAGCGCCGAGCGCGACGGCGAGCGCGCTGAGGATGACGCCGACGCTGACTAACTGGTTCTCGGGCGGCAGCGGGTTGATGATGCGCTCGACGGCGAACAGGCCGGCGGTGATCGCGCTGGCGAGGATGGTGAGCACGACGGCGAGGCCGGCGCCGCGCTCGGCGCGCTGAGAGCGCAGCAGGAACGCGACGCCGAGCGGGACGGCGGTCGGGGCGTCGCCGGCGTTGTGAACGAGATCTGCCAGCAGCGCGATGCTGTCGGTGGCGACGTAGATGGCGGCCTGGATGGCGGCCGTGATGGCCAGCAGCGCAAGCGAGATGGCAACGACGCGCAGCCCGGCGCGCGAACGCTTGATCGACGGGTCGACGAGCCCGTACAGGATTGATGGCCTCAATCTGGCCACCGACGGCGTAGTGGAGCGAGCGGTCCTTGCAGAGGCGCGCCGAGACGGCGGCGATCCATTCGACCCGCGGGGCGGTATGGGCGGTGATTATGAGCTCGTGTCCGGCGTCCCTCGCCTTCGTGGGTAGCGGCGTCGCGTCATGGTCGAGCTCGCCGTGACCGAAGTCGTCCGGCTTCCAATCTCGGACAGACATGCCCTCCCGGAGAGTGGCCGACAGCCCGGTGTTCTCGTGCGTCACCTGCGGCACGTAGCGCTCGAGCTGCGACTCGAGTCGCTGCACGGCCGCCTCCCAGCGCCTCACGGCTCGGCCCTCCGCGGCGAGCTTCGCCGCCTGATCGGGATGCTGCGACGACGCCAGCTCGCGCGCGACCGCCAGTCCGTCCGTCTGCGACACCGCGGGCTGGAGGGCGTCGATCGACTTCTGGACCGCGGTAACTTGCTGCTTGAGCGGTCGGATGAAGCGGACGCCGACGAGGGCCAAGCCGCCGGCGAGGAAGATCGCCGCGCCCAGCTCCACCATCAGGCCGGTCCAGTACTCCTCGGTCGCCTCCTCGAGCCAGCCGGCGACCGCGAGCGCCAACAAGCCGATGACCGTCACGGCGGCCACCAGCAACCAGTTGGTCTTCTGATCGTCTTCGCCCCGATGGAGGCCGGCGCCGCCGGCGTTCGGCTGTCCGCTCTCGGTGGGGGCTGCGACGGCGTCCTCGCCCGTCCTGACCACGGTCGCCGCCGACTCGCTCATGCCAGCGTGCTTATACCTCAGGGCCTCCAAGTCGAGGGATTTTCTGCGCGGGATCCGGTCAGGCGCCCGTCTCGGTGTGAAGGCTTGTTGTCGGATGCGTAACCACGGACCGCGCGATCGGTAGCTGGTTGCGTGCGCACATTTCGAGGCAACAGCCCGCGCTCGATCGCGACGGCAGTCCGCCGGCGGCTGCGGCCGCACCTGCCGGCGATCCTGCAGACCGCGGCCGCGGCGCTCGGCGCCTGGTGGCTCGCGATCCTGCTGCTGCCGACCGAGCGGCCGGCGTTCGCGTCGATCGCCGCTGTCATCTGCGTCGGCGTGACCTACGGGCAACGGCGGAGCCGCGCGCTCGAGCTGATCGGCGGGGTGCTGCTCGGCATCACCGTGGCGAGCCTGCTGCTGTTCCTGATCGGCACCGGCCCGTGGCAGATCGCGGTGCTGGTGATCCTCGCGATGTCGGCCGCGCTGCTGTTCAGCGGCGGCGAGCTGCTCGTGAGCGAGGCCGCGATCTCCGCGATCCTGCTCGCCTCGTACGAGACGACGGACGGCTTCTCCGCCGACCGCATCCTCGAGGGCCTGATCGGCGGCGGCGTCGGCCTAGCAGTGGCCTCGCTCCTACTCCCGCCCGACCCGGTCTCGATGGTCGGTCAGGTTGCGCAGACCGTGTTCGGCAAGCTCGGGCGCACGCTCGAGGAGACCGCGACCGCGCTCGAGTACAACGATCCCGGCGCCGCCGAGAGCGCGCTGCAGGCCGCGCGCGGGATCGACGAGGACGTCGAGGCGCTCGAGGACATGCTGCTGGTGGCGAGCGAGACGGCGCGCTGGGCGCCCGCGCGCCGCGCCGGGCTGCCGCACGTGCAGCGCTACCAGGAGACGATGCCGCAGATCGACTTCGCGGTCCGCAACACGCGCGTGCTCGCGCGCTATGCCGCGCGCCAGGTGCGCGCGGGCGAGCGCGCCCCGGAGCTCGCGGGCGCCGTGCGCGAGCTGGCCGACGCCGTCTGGGTGCTGGCCGCCCAGTACGAGCAGCCGGACCGCCCGACCGCGCTGCGCGAGCTGGCGCTTAGCGCGGCGGCCACGGCGGAGGACATCCACGACCGCGAGCCGTCGCTGATGACGACCCAGATCGTCGCCCAGGTGCGCTCGGTCGCCGTCGACCTCGTACGGGCGGCCGAGTCGCTGGCGGGCGAGCAGGCCGCGCCGGCGTGGGAGCTGCCGACCGAGGAGCTGCTCGCCGCGCGCCCGGCGTGACGGCTCACGCCGCAGGTCACGCCGCGCCGCGACCCGCCGCGCTGAAGCTGCTCAACACGGTCGACGCGACGGCGCCCGGGTCCGGCTCGGAGTGCAGCTCGACGCGGTCGATCCACTTGACCCACTGGAAGCCGCGCCGGCCCGGCGCCACGAGCCGGCACGGCGCGCCGTGGTCGTGGCTCAGCGGCTCGTCGCCGACATGCGTCGCGAGCAGCAGCCCGCGCGCGTGCCCGGCGTCGAAGCTCCAGCGGTAGCCGGTGCGCGAGATCACGCGCACGTGGCGCGCCTCCGGCGCGGCGCCGGCCTCGTCCAGCAGCCGGCCGAGCCGGACGCCGCGCCAGCGCTGCGTCGAGTAGAAGCCGCCCGTGCAGTCGAGCGTGGCGACCAGCTCGTCGCCGCGGTCGAGCTCGGCGGCGGTGAGCGCGAGCCGGCGCTCGACAAGACCGTCGACGGCGAGCGTCCAGCCGCTCGCGCGCACCGGTCGCGGCCGGTCGGCCACCCACGACGTCGACGGGAACGCGTTGCCGCGGAACGAGCCCGCCTCGTAGCTGCCGGTGAAGCGGCGCCGCCGGCCGGGCAGCCCGAGCGCGCGCTGGACGGGGCGCTGGAGCTGCCAGACCGCCAGCGCGCCGGCGCCGAGCGCGACCGCGGTCAGGAACTGGCGCCGGTCGCCGGCGTCGCGGCGGCGCAGCGGCTTGGCGCGGAGCAGCGCGTGCGCGAGGACGCCGAGCGCCAGCGCGCCGCCGAGCGCGGCGTGCCACGCCAGCAGCGTGAAGCCGCCGAAGCTCAGCTTGCCGGCGCTCGCCCACACGTAGCCGCTGCCGAGGGCGGCGAGCACGAGTCCGAGCGCCGCGATCCCGGCGGCGTTGCGGCGGTCCGGCCGTGCCCACAACCGCGGCAGCACGCGCCGCAGCTTGTAGACGAGCGCGAACGCGATAACCGTGCCGCCGACGGCGTGGGCGCCGAACACCCACGCCGCGCCCGGCGAGCCCGCGAACCAGGTGCCGAGCCCGGTCGCGACGGCGATCGCCACCAGGAGCGCCAGGCCCCAGTCGGTGCCGCGCGGCGTCACAGCAAGCCGACTCTAGCTCGCGCGGATGGCCGGCTTGTTACGCGTGGAGGGCCAGCAGCCGCTCGGCCTCCGCGTTGAGCGCGCGCCGCGTCGCGGCGTCGAGCCGCCCGAACGGCTCGACCTCGATCCGGCCGCGCTCGCGGCGCCACTTGCCGGCGACCGCGCCGTCGACCAGGAACGTCGGGAACGAGTGCGGCGTCTTCGTGCTGAACAGCTTCGGCCGATGCTCCTCCGGCAGCACGCCGGTGCGGCGCGCGTGGACGAGCAGCGTCGCGTCCCAGGTCGGCAGGAAGCGCGGCGGCGCCGGCGTCTCGGGATCCGGCAGCGGGCCGTCAGGGAGGTCGAGCAGCTCCGCGCCGTCCTCGCCGCGGAAGCGGCGCAGATCGAGCTTCGCGAGCGTCGGCGCGATCGTGGTCACGCCGAGCCCCGTGAAGCTCGCGACGTCGTTGGCCGATGCCGGCCCGAAGCCCGCGAGGTAGCGCCGCACGAGGTGCTCCGTGGCCGCCCGCACCGTCAGGCCCGGCGGCCCGATCCAGTCCTCCGCGGCGCCGTAGACGTCCGCCCGCCGGCGCTCCCACGTCCCCGCCGGCGGCACGCGCACGAGATCGAGCCAGAGCCCGACGCCGTGCGCCCGCGTCTTGCCGAGCAGCTCCTCGACCTCGCCGCGGCGGAGCTCTCCGTCGCGGGCGAGCCGGCGCCGGAGCGTCCACGCCGCCCCCGCCATGGCGGCGGCGCCGGGCGCATCGCGCGCGGACCTGAGCCAGCGCTCGCGCCGCGCGGCGCGCGTGGCGAGCGCGAACGGCCAGTAATCGGCGCGCGAGACGAGCTGGATCGTGACGCGCATCAGCGTGCCCTGGACGGCCGTGCGCTGCTCGAGCGCGGCGTCGAGCATGTCGCGCTCGAAGCGGGTCAGCCGCGACCACAGCCCGACGTACATCGACGGCGCATACTGGGCCTGGATGCCGGCGACCCGCTCGAGCGCCTCCGGCAGCGGCAGCGAGCCGCGCTCGAGCAGCAGCTGGCGCGCGAGCAGAGCGCGGTTGAGCTCGCGTCGCGTGAGCGTCCGCACGGCTCAGGCCCTCCAGTGGCTGGCGGTGAACAGCACCAGGACCGGGACGATCTCGAGCCGCCCGAGGTACATCAGCGCGGTCAGCACGACCGTGGAGACGTCGCTGAACGGCTCGAACGAGCCCATCGGGCCCGCGAAGCCGAGGCCGGGGCCGACGCCGCCGAGCAGCGAGGCGGACGCGGCGAGCGCCTGGAAGGCGGTCAGGTCGATCCCGCGGAGCGAGGAGTCGACGAGGACCACGGCCGCGCCGGCCGCGCAGACCCCGAGGTAGAGCAGGACGAACACGATGATCGCCCGCAGCGCGCGCTCGTCGACGGGCGCGCCGTTCACGCGCAGCGGCGCCACGAACTCGGGATGCACGGTCTGGTCGATCTCGCGCCGCAGCATCTTCGCGATCACGATGTGCCGGACCAGCTTGATCGAGCCGCTGGTCGAGCCGGCCGACGCGCCGATGATCACGACTCCGAACAGGACCAGCGAGGTGAGCGACGTCCACTCGTTGACGTCGGCGCTGGCGAATCCCGTCGTGGTGATCATCGAGACGGTGTTGAAGACCCCGTGGCGCACCGCCGCCTCGCCCGACTACGGATCGTGGACGGGCAGCTCGACCGTGTGCGCGACGTCGCCGAGACGCTGCCGAGGGTGCGCGCGTTCCACGCCCAGGCGTTCGATCCGGAGTTCCTCGAGCGCGAGCGGATCGGCCGCGCCACGGCGGCCGTGTTCTGCCTCAACGACGACGCCAGGAACCTCTACGGCGCGATCCTCGCGAAGGGGCACGGCGTGCGCCTGACGATCGCGCTCGTGCACGACGAGATCTCGGTCGACGTCTACGAGCGCGGCGGCGTCGACGTCGCGATCAACCCGCGCCAGGTGACCGCGGAGGAGCTGGTCCGCTTCGCCCACGACCCGCGGATCCGCCAGATCGCGATGCTCGAGGACGATCGCTTCGAGATCCTCGACCTGACCGTGCGTCCGGAGTCGGCGCTGGTCGACAAGCCGTTCAAGGAGCTGCCGGCGACCGGCTCGCTGATCGGCGCGGTGATCCGCAATGGGACGGTGATGTTCCCGCGCGGATCCGACATCCTGCGCTCGGGCGACCGCGTGATCATCTTCGTCGAGTCGCGCCGCGCCGCGATCGTCGAGCGGGCGCTCTGACGTGCGCCCGCTCGCGCCGCTGCCGGCCGCCGGCGCCGGCGGCTACCTGCTCGCCGTTCGCGGCGCGCTGACGCTCGACCTCGGCGTCGGCCGCCGCGTGGGGCCGCTCGGGCCGATCGTGCGCACGATCGCCGCGCCGCCCGAGACGGTGTTCGATGTGATCGCCGCGAGCGCTGCACGACGACGACGGTCGAGACCGTGCGCTTCGAGCGCCCGCGCACGATCTCGTTCCGGCCGGTGCGCGGGCCGGTCCCGCACGAGGCCTACGGGCGAGCTCCCGGTAGACGCGGTCGAAGCCCATCCCGGCCTGCTCAGCGAGTCGCATCCGCGCCATCTCTCGGGTGAGCAGCGATTTGCGCGCCGCGGTCTCGCGCGGCAGTCGGCTGGCGTCGAGCGTAGGAAGCAGCCCTCCCGGGCTGGAGATCGACAGCTCCTCGGGGGAGTGCACAACCTCGACGATCCCGGCCGCTTCCCAGTCGCGATGGGCGAAGGCGTTGGCCAGCAGCTCGCGCAGTGCGTCGGATGGGTAGTCAACGAGGTCCAGTTGCTCGGCCCCGGCTCGAATGCTCTCAGTGCGCTGAAGCACCGAGAGACGGTCGAGGAGGTCGTCTAGCAGCAGCACGAGCGGGCGGCGCGCGTCGTCCCGCCGCATCAGCACGTTTCCCTCGGAGCCCGGCGTCGACGCGGTGCGCAGCAGGACGCCCCAGTTGGCGATGTGAGCGCGCAGCGACGCCTCGGTGCCGTATAGGAGGATCGCGGCTCGGCGAACACGTCCGTGGACGGCCAGTAACCCGGTGTCGTCGAGGAACTGGCGCGCGTCGTCCTCGGCCGTGGCGGCGAGATCATCGACCCCGCGGCGCAGGCGCGATGCTGCCTCGTCGAGCGCGGCGCGGACCACCGCCTCGACTCCGGCGTCGACCGGCTCGGCGCTCCAGGCGTATCGGCCGCGCGCGGCGCGACGCGCGCGCATCGTCGGCTCGTCCAACGGGACGTTTCCGACGCGCTGGCGATGTTTGAAGACTCCGGTCGGGCCGCCGGCCGAGGCCGAGCGACGCGCGCGCGCTAGCCGTCGCGCACGGCGACGGCTATGTCCGGGTTGTCGGTGAACAGCCCGTCGACGCCGAGGTCGAGGAACTGGCGCACCTCGCCGGCGAGGTCGCCGTGCTCGGCCGGGTCGTCGGACGAGCGCAGCTCGCACGGCAGGAACGTGTTCTCCACGCGGAACGTGTACGGGTGCACGACCAGGCCGGCGGCGTGCGCGTCGTCGACGAACGACGTCGGCTCGAGCGAGCAGCCGTCCGCATCGCGCGGGACGATGTAGTCCTTCGACGGACCGGCGCCGTCGGCGTAGGAGGCCACGAACTCCAGTCCACCGGGAGTCGCCAGCTGCGCATACGTGCGCGTATCGCCGCTGACGACGAAGTCGTACGGCCGCGCGCCCTTGGCGCCGAACAGCTGCACCAGCGGCACCTTCAGGTCGTGATTCAGCGCTTGCAGGTTGCCGACCTCGAACGACTGCACGAACACGGGTGCGCGCTTGCGGTCGAGGCCGTTGCGGCGCAGCGCCCGCACGAGGCGCTCCTCGAGCGGCAGGCCGATGCTGCGGAAGTAGGTCGGGTGCTTGGTCTCGGGATAGACGCCGAGCGGGCGGCCGAGCTCCTTCGACAGGCGCTTGCGCAGGTCGAGCACTTCCTGGAACGTCGGCACCTCGAACAGTCCGTCGTACACGGTGTTCTGCGGTCGCAGCTCCGGGATCCGCTCCTTCGCGCGCAGCGTCTTGAGCTCCGCGAGCGTGAAGTCCTCCGTGAACCAGCCGGTGAACGCGGTGCCATCGATCGACTTGGTCGTCCTGCGGTCGGCGTACTCCGGGTGGTCGGCAACGTCGGTCGTGGTTGAGATCTCCGGCTCGTGGCGCGCCACGAGCACGCCGTCGCGCGTGATCACGAGGTCGGGCTCGATGTAGTCGGCCCCCTGGCGGGCGGCCAGCTCGTACGCCGCGAGCGTGTGCTCGGGCCGGTAGCCCGAGGCGCCGCGGTGGCCGATCACAAGCGCCTCGGCCGCGGGGTCGGGCTTCGGGCGGGCCGCGGCGGGGCCGGCCATGGGGGCCAGCAGCGCGGCCGCGAGTAGGAGCGAGAGGAACGTGCGGGTTCGGCTCATCGGCCTGATTCAACCGACCAGGCGCGCCGGTTGCGGTGAACATCGCGTGTGTGGTCCGAATGCCGACTTGCCACGCATGAGACACAGTGGTATCCACTGACGCGGGCGGTATTCCGCCCATTTTTCGGAGAGAGGGTGGCACTCCGGCGTGTGCCTGGCCGTTCCGGGTCAGATCCTCGATGTTGTCGACGCGGCCAACCACCTCGTCGCGGTCGACGTAGCCGGCGTCCGCCGCAACGTGAACGTCGGCCTGCTCGACGGAGTGGGCGCCGGCGACTGGGTGCTGATCCACGTCGGCTTCGCGATCTCGCAGGTCGACGAGGACGAGGCGCTCGCGACGCGCCGGCTGCTCGAGCAGATGGGCGCCGAGTACGAGCAGGCGCTCGAGGAGCTCAAGGCGAGCGTGATCGAGTGAGCGACCTGAGCTGCCACTGCGTCACATGCGGCGACGAGGCCGTCGCGATGCGGGTGCGGCAGGTCGACGAGCAGCGCGGGCTGGCGTTGTGCGAGGACGCCGATGGTCAGCGCTCGAGCGTCGAGATCGCGCTCGTCGACGCGGTCGCCGTCGGCGACGAGTTGCTCGTGCACGCCGGCACCGCGATCGCTAGGGCAGCGAGCGCCGACGAAGTCGGCCGCGGTGGCGAGCGAAGCGAGAGCGGATGAGGTACGTCGACGAGTTCCGCGACGCGGAGCTGGGCCGCGCGCTCGCCGGCGAGATCCTCGGCGCCGTCGAGCCGGGCCGCCGCTACAAGCTGATGGAGGTCTGCGGCGGCCACACGCATTCGATCTACAAGTACGGCATCGACGACCTGCTGCCCGGCAACGTGGAGCTCGTCCACGGCCCCGGCTGCCCGGTCTGCGTCATCCCGATGGGGCGCGTCGACGACGGGATCGCGATCGCGCACCAGCCGGGCGTGATCTTCACCTGCTTCGGCGACATGTTGCGGATCCCGGGCTCCGACGGGTCGCTGCAGGACGCCAAGGCGGAGGGCGCCGACGTCCGCATGGTCTACTCGCCGCTCGACGCGCTGCGGATCGCGAAGGCGAACCCGGACCGCGACGTCGTGTTCTTCGCGATCGGCTTCGAGACGACTGCGCCATCGACCGCGCTGACGCTCAAGCGCGCGAAGGCGGAGGGCGTGCGCAACTTCCTCGTGATGAGCAACCACGTCACGATCGTGCCGCCGCTCCGCGCGCTGCTCGACTCGCCCGACCTGCGCCTCGACGGCTTCATCGGCCCGGGCCACGTCTCGACCGTCGTCGGCGCCCGCCCGTTCGAGTTCATCCCCGCCGACTACGGCAAGCCGATCGTCGTTGCCGGCTTCGAGCCGCTCGACGTGCTGCAGGCGGTTCGGATGATCCTCGCCCAGCTCGCCGACGGCCGCTGCGAGGTCGAGAACCAGTACACGCGCGTGGTGCGCTACGACGGCAACCGGCGCGCGCTCGCGGTGCTCGCCGAGGTGTTCGCGCTGCGCCCGCACTTCGAATGGCGCGGGATGGGCTTCATCTCCCAGAGCGGCCTGAAGCTGTCGGACGCCTACGCCGACTTCGACGCCGAGCTCCGCTACGCGTTCCCGGCGTGCGCGTCGCCGACCCGAAGGCATGCCAGTGCGGCGAGGTGCTCAAAGGCGTGATCAAGCCGTGGGAGTGCAAGGTGTTCGGCACGGAGTGCACGCCGGAGCGCCCGATCGGCACCTGCATGGTCTCGAGCGAAGGCGCCTGCGCGGCGTACTACAACTTCGGCCGCTTCGCGCGGGAGCGGGAAGTGGTATGAGTAACTTCGACCGGACGTCCGAGCTTGCGACGACGGGAGGGCGAAACACCTCATCCCGCGAGCAACGCATCCTCGGGATCATCGAGACCGCGCGCGCGAAGCGGGCGAAGTTCCGCGACGAGCGGATCACGATGGCCCACGGCGCCGGCGGCAAGGCGACACAGTCGCTGATCGAGGGGCTGCTCGCGCCCGCATTCGGGATGGAGGAGCTCGCGGACGCGGCCGTCGTCGGCGGCGGCTACGCGGTGACGACGGACTCGTTCGTCGTCAAGCCGCTGCGCTTCCCGGGCGGCTCGATCGGCGAGCTGGCCGTCAACGGGACGGTCAACGACCTCGCGATGGCGTGCGCGCAGCCCGTCGCGCTCACGCTCTCGCTGACCCTCGAGGAGGGCCTGCCCGCCGAGGAGCTGAAGGCCGAGGTCGACGCGATCGCGCGCGCCGCGAGCGACGCCGGTGTGCGGATCGTCGGCGGCGACACGAAGGTCGTCGAGCGTGGCCACGCCGACGGCATGTACATCTGCACGAGCGGGCTCGGTCGCGTGGATGCCCGAGCGCAGCTCGCTCCCGCCGGGCTGCGTCCGGGCGACCGCATCCTGCTGTCGGGCCGGGTCGGAGACCACGGCACGGCGATCATGCTCGCGCGCGGCGAGTTCGAGCTCGGCGCGACGATCGAGTCCGACACATGCTCGCTCTGGCCGGCAGTCGACGCGCTGCTCGACGCCGCCGGCCCGCAGCTGCGCTGCCTGCGCGACGCCACGCGCGGCGGCGTCGCCTCGGTGCTGAACGAGCTCGCGCGCGCATCGAACGTGGCGATGATCGTGCGCGAGCGCGACGTCCCCGTCCATCCCGCGGTCGCCGGCGCCGCCGAGCTGCTCGGCATCGACCCGATGTACGTCGCGAACGAGGGCAAGTTCGTCGCGTTCGTCGCGCCCGAGGGCGCGGAAGCGGCGCTCGCCGCGCTGCGCGCGACGCCGGGCGGCGAGGACGCCGCCGAGATCGGCGAGGTCAGGACCGAGCCGCCGGGGATGGTCCTGGTAGAAACCGCGTTCGGCGGCCGGCGGGTGATGGACCAGCTCGTCGGCGACCCGCTGCCGAGGATCTGCTGATGCATGAATTGTCGCTCGCGGAGTCGGTGGTCGCGATCGCGAGCAGGCATGCGGCCGGCCGCCCGGTCGCGCGCGTAGAGCTGAAGGTCGGCCACCTGCGCCAGGTCGTTCCCGCGGCGCTCGAGTTCGCGTTCGAGCTCGTGGCGCAGGGCTCGGCCGTCGAGGGAGCGGAGCTGGTCGTCGAGGAGGTTCCCGCGGCCGGGCGCTGCCGCGCGTGCGGGACCGAGAGCGAGCTGCCGGGCTTCCCGCTGGCATGCGCGGAGTGCGGCGGGCTGGACCTCGAGCTGCTGCGCGGCGAGGAGCTGCTCGTCGACGCGCTCGAGCTGGAAGAGGAAGCGGTGACGTGAGAACGGAGGGACCGCATTGACGGCTGAACCGATCGCCCCGGGAGTCGAGGAGGTCCACATCCTCTGGATCTCGGAGGGCATGTCGTGCGACGGCGACTCCGTC
>Ga0126306_10001306_pt1 | contig 13195 bp, 13 predicted proteins | sample Plot27_FD_92592 | JGI IMG/M metagenome (GOLD analysis project Ga0126306, IMG submission 92592) | Serpentine soil microbial communities from UC McLaughlin Reserve, CA, USA - Plot27 | ecosystem: Environmental > Terrestrial > Soil > Grasslands | place: USA: UC McLaughlin Reserve, Lake County...
ACGCCAGAGGTCAGGACGCCAGAGGTCAGGACGCCAGAGGTCAGGACGCCAGAGGTCAGGACGCCAGAGGTCAGGACGCCAGAGGTCAGGACGCCAGAGGTGACGCCCTAGAGGTGACGCCCTAGAGGTACAGCCCGGTCGCGCTGGGTTCGACCCGTTGCGCCGCCACCGCGTGCACGTCGCGCTCACGCATGAGCACGTAGTCCTCGCCGTGCAGCTCCACTTCCGACCGGTCGTCGGGGTCGAAGAGTACCCGGTCGCCGACCTCTATCGCCCGCACGTGCGGCCCGACCGCGACGGCGGTGGCCCAGGCCAGCCGGCGCCCCATGGTGGCGGTCGCGGGGATGACGATCCCGGCGCTGGAGCGGCGTTCCCCGGGCTTGCCCTCCAGCTTGACGAGCACGCGGTCGTGCAGCATCCGGATCGGCAGGCCCAGCTCATCGCCGGGAGTCGCTGGGCGTGCTGCTGCGTCGGTCACATCATGAAACGGTACCGGGACGCGTTGCGGCCGCTCGGATGGGCATGCGCGGGTACGGTGGTGTCGGGTCGCACGCTGGGGGTGCACGCTGAGCTGGGTCACGCGAGCGAAGGAAGCCGCACGGATCCGGCTGGCGGCCGCCAGCCGGGCGAACGACGTTGAGCTGTCGGGCCGGCGGGCGCGGGTCCGTGCGGCCAACGCGGCCGCCACCGCGGCCGGTCCGGCCGGCACGGTGGAGCCCGAGACCACCCGGGTGGTCATGGTCGAGCAGGCGCCCACCACGGTCGCCGACGATGTACCCCGCGGACTGCGGATCGCCGCCGCCTGGGGCTGGCGGTTCCTGGTCCTGGCGGCCACCGCGCTGGTGCTGTTCCGGGTCATCTCCACGCTGAGTCTCGTGGTGATCCCGCTCCTGATATCGGTGCTGCTGGCCGCGCTGCTGCAGCCGGCGGTGGCCTGGCTGCGCGCGCGAGGGGTACCCGGCACGCTGGCCGCCGCGATCGTGCTCGTCGGCGGCATCCTCGCGGTCGCCGGCACACTGACCGTGGTGATCCAGGCGGTCGTCGGCGGCTTCTCCGACCTGAGCAACCAGGTCGAGCAGGGCATCGACAAGATCCGGAACTGGCTCGTCGAGGGGCCGCTGCACCTGTCCAACGCCCAGCTCAACGACGCGATCGACAACGCCCAGCGGGCGCTCACCGAGAATCAAGGCTCGCTCACCTCGAGCGCCTTGAGTACGGCGACGACGGTGGGCCATTTCCTCACCGGGTTCTTCCTCGTCCTCTTCACCACCTTCTTCTTCCTCAAGGACGGCCGCGCGATCTGGGGCTTCCTGGTGCGGGTGCTGCTGCCGAGCTACGCCCGCGACGCGGTGTATGAGGCCGGCCAGTACTCGTGGCGAACGCTGATCGCCTACGTCCGCGCGACCGTGCTGGTCGCCTTCGTGGACGCGGCCGGCATCGGTCTCGCGGTCTACTTCATCGGCGTGCCGCTGGCGCTGCCGCTGGGCGCGCTGGTGTTCCTCGGTGCGTTCATCCCGGTCGTTGGTGCCACCCTGTCCGGTGCGGTCGCGGTGCTCGTCGCGCTGGTCGCCAAGGGCCCGGTGGCCGCACTCCTGGTGCTCGGCGCGGTGATCGCCGTGCAGCAGCTCGAGGGCCACATCCTCCAGCCACTGCTGCTCGGCCGGGCGGTCGCGCTCCACCCGCTGGGCGTGATCGTCGCGCTCGCCGCCGGTGTGGTCCTCGCCGGCATCACCGGCGCGCTGGTCGCCGTGCCGCTGGTCGCGGTCGTGAACACCGGCGTCCGCTATCTGGTGGAACGAAGACGGGGTGAGGAGCCACCACCTGACGAACCACCCGGCACCAAGCCGACCGACGACGACGAGGCTGCCGCCGAGGAGGCAGCGCGCCGCGCCGACGGCAGGCCCGTCACCGGCCTGCAGCCGCGGGAGCCCGGCGACCGACCCGAGTAGCGCTCGCCGGGCCGGATACCTGCGGCACGCGCCGCGGCGGCCGCATCGCTCAGCTCGTGGCCTGCTCAAGCGCCCGCCGCCGCTGTTCGACCTCCTTGCCGGCCTCGGCCAGTGCCTGATGGAGCTTGTCCAGCGACGGCGAGAACTGCTGCCACGCGTCCCGGAACCGCTCAGCCGCCGGCCCAGTCCAGGTCGTGCCGGCGAGCGTACGGTCGATCACCGACTTGATCTGCTGTGCCTGGCTGCCGTTGCTGTCGAACGTCCTCGACAGCTGCGCCATCTCGTCCAGCTGCCCGCCCACGGTGTTCGCCATCGCCCACTCCTCGCGCCTGGCCGCGCCCGGTGGCGCGACTCATGCGATCACAATAGCTAAACGAGGGCAAACGAAAGCTAGTTATCCACAGCGGTCAGTTCGTGCCATCGAGGCGGCGGAGCGCGGCGCGCACCACGTCGCCCGAGGTGGTGTACCAGAACGGTGGAAGCGTCCGGCGGACGAAGTCCCCGTACCGCGCGGTGTGCAGCCGGGAGTCCAGCACAGCCACCACACCGCGATCGGCGGCCGACCGGATCAGCCGGCCGGCGCCCTGGGCCAGCCGCACCGCCGCGTGCGGAACCGAGACCGCCATGAAGCCGGAGCCGCCCGACTCGTCCACCGCCCGCGACCGCGCCGCCGAGAGCGGCTCGTCCGGGCGCGGGAACGGCAGCCGGTCGACCACCACCAGCTGGCACGCCGGCCCCGGCACGTCCACTCCCTGCCATAGCGACATCACGCCGAGCAGGCAGGCCTTCTCATCCGCCCGGAACCGCCGCACCAGGTGCGCGAGGGTGTCCTCGCCCTGCAGCAGGACCGGCAACGAGGTCCGAGCACGGAGTGCCTCGGCGGCCTGGCCGGCGGCACGGCGGGACGAGAAGAGCCCGAGCATCCGGCCGCCGGCGGCCTCGGCCAGCTCCACTAGCTCGGCCTGCGCAGCCTCGGAGAGCCCCGAGGCGCCGGGCCGGGGGAGGCGCGCGGCCACGTAGAGGATGCCCTGCTTGGGGTAGTCGAACGGGGACCCGACGTCGAGAGCCCGCCACAGCGGCGCGGGCTCGCCGTCCGACTCCACGGCCAGGTCGGCCGCGGCGCGGGCGGCGACCACCGCGTCCCGAGCCGCCTCGGCGGCGCTCTTGGCCGCACCGCCGCCCGCGGCTGCGCCACCGGGCGCGGTAGCGGGCGCCGGATCCTCCACAGCCGGCCGGACGTCCTCGGTCGCCGGTGTCCGGCCCTGCTCCACATCGAGCCCGAACGACCCGGCCACCAGATCGAACCGGCCACCCAGCGCGAGCGTCGCCGAAGTGGCCACCACCGTCCGGTCGCTGAAGAGCGTTGCGCCGAGCTGGCCGGCGACCGAGAGCGGCGCGACGACCAGGCTCCGGTGCAGCCGATCGTCCTCGGCGATCCACGCCACGTCCTGCGGAGACTGCTCCAGCAGCCGCTGCGCGGTCTCCCCGATGGCCTGGACCGTGGCCTTGGTCTGGGTCCTGCTCACCGCGTCGTTGTCGTTCGCGCTGACGTCGCCGATGCCGTCCAGCACCCGCCGGCCCGCTCCGTCGAGCACGATCAGCGCGTCCCGAAGTTCGTCCGGCAGGGCAGTGAGCCGCCCGACCGGGGTGGCCTCCAGGGCGGTGCCGAACGCCAGCCCGGCCCCCTCCAGGGTGTCCCGGATCGTCTCGTCCACAAGCGACTTCGCGCGCCGGGCGGCTCGGCTCACCAGCTCGGGCGTCAGCTCGGCCTGCGCGGCGGAGGTGACGCGATCGACCAGCTCGTGAGCCTCGTCGATGATCAGCAGGTCGTGGTCCGGGAGGATGTGCCGGCCGGCGAGCATGTCGACGGCGAGCAGGCTGTGGTTGGTGACCACGATGTCGGCCTCGCGGGCTCGCGCCCGCGACGCCTCCGCGAAGCACTCATCACCGAACGGGCACTTCACCGCGCCGATGCACTCCCGGGCGGGCATCGACGCGAGCCGCCAGGTCTGGTCGTCCACGCCAGGTTCCAGCTCGGTCCGGTCGCCGGTCTCGGTCTCCTCTGCCCACTCCCGCAGCCGGGTCATCTGCTTGCCCAGCCGGCCGGCCTGGCCGAGCCACTGTGGACCGTCGTCGAAGAGCCCGTCGGTCGGCTCCTCGACCGTGCTGCCCTCGAGCTTCGCCCGGCATAGGTAGTGATGCCGGCCCTTGAGTAGCGCAAAGGTCGGCCGGCGCCCGAGCAACGGAGCGACCGCGTCGGCCAGCCGCGGCAGGTCGGACTCAACCAGCTGCGCCTGCAGCGCCAGGGTGGCGGTGGACACCACCACCCGGCCGCCGCTGTGCAGCGCCGGCACCAGGTAGGCCAGCGACTTCCCGGTACCGGTGCCGGCCTGCACGATGAGGTGCTCGCCGGTGCGCGCCGCCTCCTCGACGGCAGCTGCCATGGCCTGCTGGCCCGGGCGCGCAGTACCCCCAGGTACCGCGCCGACCGCCGCGGCGAGCAGCGTCTCCATTCGCGGCCGGTCGGTCTTCTTCGCCGCCTCGGCCGTGGTCGTCATGGTCAAGAACGGTACTGGCGACAGGCGACGAGAGTGCGCGCACGCCCGGGATGTCAGACGGGGATGTGGGTCAGCTTCTCCGGGTTGACCACCAGCGCCACCCGTTCCACCAGGCCGCTCTCCCCGACGTCGACCGTGACCACGCCGACCAGGACATGCTCGCCGCCGTCGGGAGGGAGGACCCACCCGATCATGCCGGGCTCGCCGTTGACGATCGCATGCTCGGCCGCCCAGTCGGCCGGGCGCGCCTTCTCGACGATGCCGAGCAGGAACCGGCCGACCCGGTCGGCCCCCTCGATCGGGCGCCGGGCCGCCTGCACCAGACCGCCGCCGTCCGAGGTGAGCACGACGTCCGGATCGAGCAGCTTCACCAGCCCCTGCAGCTCGCCGTGCCGGACCGCGGCGAGGAACGCCTCCAGGACGGCCCGGTGCTCGTCCGGGGGCGCGGAGCGCCGCGGCGCCCGGTCGTGGACCGCCCGGCGGGCCCGGGACGCGTGCTGGCGCGCGGCTTCGGTGGAGACTCCGAGCACGCCGGCCACGCCGTCGAACGGAACCCCGAAGATGTCGTGCAGGACGAAGGCGACCCGCTGCTCCGGGGTGAGGTGTTCGAGCACGACCAGCAGCGCCATCCGGATCGACTCGTCCAGCACCGCGACGTCGGCCGGGTCGGGGGCGCTGGCGTCCGGCAGCCGGGTGACCAGCGGCTCTGGCAGCCAGGGCCCGACGTACGCCTCCCGCGTCGCGCGCGCCGACCGCAACCGGTCGAGGCAGAGCCGACCGGTGACGGTCGTGAGCCAGCCACGCAGGTCCTCGATCTCCGACCGGTCCACCCGTTGCAGCCGCAGCCACGCATCCTGCACGGCGTCCTCGGCGTCGGCGATACTGCCGAGCATCCGGTACGCCACGCCGGTCAGATGCGTCCGGTGCTGCTCGAACTCGCTGGCGACCTCGGCTTGCGTCACATCTGTCATCTTCACTGGACGAGCGGGAAGGGCCAAACGTGACAGGCCTCGCGGCTACTCTCGCGGCTCGGAGGTGTTGGCGGTGTCCGATGCGGCGGTGTTGCTCGTCGTCGGTGGTGTCGTGGTCGTGGCGGCGATCGGCGCGGGGATCTGGGGCGCCCGGGCCCGCCGCGAGCTGAGCCCGCTGGCCGGCGCCCATGCCCACAACGACTACCGGCAGCGGCGGCCGCTGGACAGCGCGCTGCGGTATGGCTATGTGAGCGTGGAGGCGGACGTCTGGGCCACCGACGGCGCCCTGCTGGTCGGCCACGATCGGAGTGACCTGGCGCCGGGGTGGACGCTGCGCCGGCTCTACCTCGAACCGCTGGCCCGGCGGGTGGCCGAGCGCGGCAGCGTCTACCCGGGGCTGGACGCGCCGTTCCAGCTCGTCGTCGAGGTGAAGTCGGACCCGGAGGAGACCTACCGGCTGCTCGAAACCGAGCTGAAGGGCTTCGCTGACCTGCTCACCCGGTACGAGGACGGCCGGATCGTGCCCGGCGCGGTACGCGTGGTGATCAGCGGCCGCTGCCCGCGCGACACGCTGGCGGCACAGCCGGTCCGGTACGCCGCCTGCGATGGGTCCTTCGCCGAGCTGGGCGAGGCGCTGCCGGCAAGCCTGGTGCCGCTGATCAGCGAGAAGCTGGGCTGGCGGTTCAGCTGGCGCGGACAGGGCCCGATGCCGGAGGAGGAGCGGCAGCGGCTGCGGAGGTACGTCGAGCAGGCGCACGCCGAGGGCCGGAAGGTGCGGTTCTGGGACGTGCCGAAGAAGCCCGGCCTGGTGCAGAAGGCGGTCTGGCGGGAGCTGCAGGCAGCCGGTGTGGACTACCTCGACGCCGACAAGCTCCGCGCGCTCAGCAACTTCCTCCGCCGGCTCGCCAAGCAGGCGGCCCGGAAGGTCGGCTGAAGGTGCGCTGAGCTCACGCCGAACCCGCGGTAGCGTGGCCGGCGATGTGCAGCCGGACATGCGGATCCCACGCCCCGCCGACCGCCCAGGCCACGCCCTCCACCTGCTTCGCGGCGTGCTTCACCGGCGCCAGCTGGCGGGAGACCTCGGCGGGCTCGGCGATCGCCCCGGAGGGGCAGTCCAGCGTGGCGACCGAGACCATCAGCGGGCCAACGTCCGTCTCCGGCAGCCGGTCGAGCAGGCCGCGGATCGCCAGCTCGGCCTCCGGCCGGCCGGTGAGCAGCAGGAAGTCGTCGCCGCCGATGTGGCCGAGCCAGGCGCCCGGCACCAGCGCGGCGACCGTCCGCAGCGCCTTGGCCACCTCCTTTATCACCGCGTCGCCGCCGGCGAAGCCGAGCCGGTCGTTCACCGCCTTGAAGCCGTCGATGTCGATCCAGTGCACCGCGACGCCGCCCGGCTGGATCAGCCGGCGGCGCAGCTGCTCCTCGATCGCCCGGCCGCTGGGTAGCTCGGTCAGCGCGTTGAGGGTCAGCGCGGTGTCGATCTGGGCGTGGTGCACGGCGGTGAGCAGGTCGTACACCCGGACCACGCCGAAGCACTGCCCCTCGCTGTCGACCACCACCAGGTCGTCGTAGATTCGGTTGCCGCCGCGCGAGGTGACCAGCCCGAGCGCTTCCCGCACCGGCGCGGTCGGCGAGACCACCCGCGGCGTGCTGGCATGCTGCATGGCCGAGCGCCTCGCGTTGAGCGCGTGGCCGAACGGGCCGCTCGCCGCGAGCATGAAGCGGGACCGGTTCACCGCGCCGGCCGGGCGTCCGGCTGGGTCGACGAGGACGACCGTGAGCAGGTCGTCGTCCTCGCTGAAGAGGGATCGGATCGTGTCGCCGGAGCTGTCCGTCGGCGCGGTCACCGCCCGGCGGGCGAGGTCGCGCATGAGCGGGCCGTCCGGCTCACCGGCTCCGGCGGCGGTGAAGCCGACTGTGCCCAGCCGCGGCGGCGGCACGGCGACCTCCGCGCTCCACCCGGCCGCCGGCGGGGCGAGCAGCATGCCCTGCCCGTACCCCACGCCGAGCGCGCGGAGTGCCCCGAGCTGCGCCTCGGTCTCGATCCCCTCGGCGACCAGCTGGGCGCCGATGCGCCGGCAGTAGAGCAGCAGCGCCTCGATCAGGGCGGCCGCCTCGTCGCTGTCCGGAAGATCGGCGACGATGCCCCGATCGGTCTTGACGGTCTGCGGCCGCAGCGCGGTGATCAACCGCAGCGACGCGTGGCCGTTGCCGACGTCGTCGATGGCTATCGCGTACCCGTGGTTGCGCAGCGACGCGCACCGGCGTTTCGCGGCCACCAGGTCCGGCACCGGCTCCTGCTCGGTCAGCTCGATCACCAGCGTGTGCGGCTCCCGGCCGGTGCGCGCGATGGCGTGGTCCAGCTGGTCGCGCAGATCGTCGACGCCGACCAGCGTGCTGGGTAGCAGGTTGACGTTCAGCGCGGTGGGCACACCGGCGCATGCGTCGATCGCGGCCAGCGCGAGCCGCAGATCCAGGGCGTTCACGTCGGCGGCCGCGGCGAACAGCTCGGCGACCGTGCCGGTGGCCGGCCGGGTCAGCGCCTCGTGGGCGATCACCCGCCCCGTCGTGAGGTCGACGATCGGCTGCACCACCACCTGCGCGGACGCGTCGGCCATGGTCTCCAGTCTGCCGCCGGTCCGGGCGATCCGGGGTTTTCGCGAGGGATGTTCACGCGACCGTTGCATGCCTGACACGCAACCCGCTGTGGTGTCGCACCGCGTCCGGCTGGGCATGATCTGGCCAGCGCCGATCGGAGGGACACCGATGCCTACCTCGTCCGACGTGGCTCACGTAGACATCCGCCGCCACCTGCGGGTCGGCCCAGGCCCGGTTGACCTGGGCACGATCGACCCGCGCAGCACCCCGGGCCTGCCCGGCGGCAAGGAGGTCAGCCGCGACCCCAAGCTGTGGTCCCGTGGGCAGGTCGCCGCCATCGGCGCCCACCTGGCCGGCCTGCAGGAGCGGCTCTACGCCGCCGGCAAGGCGGGGTCGCCGGACCGCCTGCTCCTGCTATTGCAGGCGATGGACGCCGGCGGCAAGGACGGCACCGTCAAGAACGTCGCCGGGCAGATGAATCCGCTCGGGCTGAAGATCGTCAGCTTCGGCAAGCCCACCCCGGAGGAACAGCGGCACCACTTCCTCTGGCGGATCCGCCGCAACCTCCCCGGCCCCGGCTTCATCGGCGTCTTCAACCGGTCGCACTACGAGGACGTGCTGGTGGCCCGGGTGCACGACCTGGTCCCGCCCGAGGTGTGGTCGAAGCGGTACGACGAGATCAACCGGTTCGAGGCGCGCGAGGTGGCCAACGGCCTGACCGTGGTCAAGGTGATGCTGCACATCTCCAAGGAGGAGCAGAAGGCCCGCCTGATTGAGCGGCTCACCGATCCGACCAAGCACTGGAAGTACAACCCCGGCGACCTGGAGGAGCGCAAGCTCTGGCCGAGGTTCATGGAGGCGTACGAGGCCGCGCTCACCTGGTGCAACACCGACGCCGCGCCCTGGTACGTGGTGCCCGCCGACCGGAAGTGGTACCGGAACTGGGCGATCGCGCACCTGCTCTGGGAGACTCTGGAGGAGATCGATCCCAAGTACCCGGAGCCGGAGTTCGACGTCGCGGCCGAACTGGCCAAGCTCAAGGCCTCGGACTAGCCGTCCGCCACCGCGCCAGCACCAGCCCGAGCGCGACCCCGACCACGTCGGCAGCCACGTCCGCCATGCTCGCCTGCCGATCCAGCACCGGACTGGCCTGGATGAGCTCGGACACCACCGCGTAGGCCAGCAGCGCGGGCACAAGCCAGCGCCGGCGGGTGCCGGCGAGCCAGCCGGTCGCGGCGAGACCGGCGAACAGCACGGCGTGCACCACCTTGTCGGTGCCCGGCGGGGTGATCGGAACACCGGTCTGCGGGCTGAACAGCACGATGACGCTCACCGCGATAACCAGCCCGAACGCCACCCGCCAGCGCCGCCGCCCGGCGAGGTGTCGGCCAACTCGGCCGGGGTACCCGACGGGATGACCGCCGTGAGCTGGGGTGTCGGCGTCGCAGCTGTCACGTTCGTTGCCTAGCATCACGTCGACACACTCCTGTTCCGTCCCCGTTACCCGAGGTTCACCGTGCGGATCAGCCTTCGTCCCACCGAGGACGCGTTCTACGCCTTCTTCACCCAAGCGGCCGACAACCTGGTCAACGGTGCCGAGATCCTCTGTGAGGTGAGCCTGCCATCGCCGGACTTCCACTCGATCTCCGACCGGCTGGAGGTGACCGAGCACGCGAACGACGACGTGACCCACGACATGCTGCGCAAGCTCAACTCGACGTTCGTGACGCCGTTCGACCGCGAGGACATCTACCGCCTCGGCTCCACCCTCGACGACGTGATGGACCACATGGAGGCCGCCGGCAACCTGATCTACCTCTACGGCCTCTCCACGCTGCCGTCGCTGCCGCGCGAGATGCACGAGCTCGTCGAGGTGATCCACAAGTGCGCCCGCACCACGGCGGACGCGATGCCCCGGCTGAAGGCGCTCAAGAACCTCGAGGAGTACTGGATCGAGGTCAACCGGCTGGAGAACGAGGGCGACCGGGCGTACCGGATGCTGCTCGTCCGGCTCTTCAGCGGCGAGTACGACGCGCTGACCGTGCTCAAGCTCAAGGAGGTGGCCGACGAGCTGGAGGCGGCCGTCGACGCGTTCGAGCACGTCGCGAACACCGTCGAGACGATCGTCGTCAAGGAATCCTGACCAGTGGGGCTCCTCCCTATCCTGGCGATCATCGCGATCGCGCTGGTCTTCGACTACACCAACGGGTTTCACGACGCCGCCAATGCGATCGCGACCGCGGTCTCCACCCGCGCGCTGACCCCGCGGGCCGCCCTCCTGATGGCCGCGGTGATGAACTTCGTCGGCGCACTCATCGGCACCGGCGTGGCGAAGACCGTCGGCAGCGGCATCATCGAGGCGCCCACCGGCACCGGCGGCCTGCTCGTGGTGTTCGCCGGGCTCGGCGGGGCGATCACCTGGAACATCATCACCTGGTACTTCGGCCTGCCGTCGTCGTCCTCGCACGCGCTGATCGGCGGGCTGGTCGGCGCTGCGCTCGCGGCCGGCACCGGGGTGAAGTGGCTCGGGATCTTGGACAAGGTCGTGATCCCGATGATCGCGTCACCGCTCGTCGGGTTGCTCCTGGCGTACCTGCTGATGACCGCGATCCTGTGGGCCTTCCGCAACGCCCACCCGGCCAAGACGTCGCGCGGATTCCGCCGGACGCAGACCGTCTCGGCCGCCGCGATGGCGCTCGGCCACGGCCTTCAGGACGCCCAGAAGACGATGGGAGTGATCGTGCTGGCGCTGGTCGTCGGCGGGTACCAGACCGACTTCGACGTGCCGCTGTGGGTCATCGTCATCGTGGCGATCGCGCTGGCCGCGGGCACCTACTCTGGCGGATGGCGCATCATGCGGACGCTCGGCCGCCGCATCATCCACCTCGACCCGCCGCGCGGCTTCGCGGCCGAGACGACCGCCGCGGGTGTGCTCTACACCACCGCGTACGTGTTCGAGGTGCCGATCTCGACCACGCACACGATCACCTCGGCGGTGATGGGAGTGGGCGCCACCAAGCGGCTCTCGGCGGTGCGCTGGGGCGTGGCCGGCAACATCATCACCGCCTGGGTGCTGACGATTCCGGCCGCCGCGCTGGTCGCCAGCCTGACGTATCTGATCCTGCACCTGATCCTGTTCTGAGCCTCAGCGCTCAGCCGGCGGCTCGAACAGTTCCACCGGGTTTCCGGCCGGGTCGTCGACCAAGACCTGCCGGCCGCCCCGCCCCTGAACAACCTCGCTTCGAAGCGGAACCCCAGCGGCGCGCAGGTCGCGCACCGTGGCGTCCAGGTCATCGACCTCGAGCTGGATCCGGTTCCAGCCCCCCGGCTCCGGCCGGCGCCCGTCCGCGGCCGGCTGCGCGGCGCCACCCGGGCCGGTCGGTGCGTTGAGCAGCAGCCGGAGCGGCCCCCGCGCCAGGATGGCGAACTCGGGCGCGGGTTGGCGGACCAGCTCGAAGCCGAGGTGCCGCTGGTAGAAGTCCGCCGCCACGGCGACGTCGTCGACGATGTAGCGCACGTTCACGATCTCCATGGCTCTGAGGCTCTCATGGGTGGCCCGCTCAGCCCAGCCGGTGGCCGTGCTCCTCCGGCAACTCCCCGGTGACCAGGTAGACGACGGTGTCCGCGATCGCGACCGTGTGGTCGGCGAACCGCTCGTAGTACCGGCCCAGCAGCACCACGTCGATGGCCGCCTCGACGCCGTACTCCCAGTCGCCGAGGACGTCGCGGAAGAGCCTGCGGTGCAGCGCGTCCATCGTGTCGTCGTCCACATCGAGCCGGGCGGCGTTGGCGGCGTCCGGCTCGGCCAGCACGGCCCCGGCGCCCTCGGCCAGCCGCCGGGCCACGGTGCCCATCTCCCGGAAGGTGGGGACCAACTCGGCCGGAACGGCGTGCGCCGGGTGGCGGCGCCGGGCGACCTTGGCGACGTGGTGGGCGAGCGAGCCCATCCGGTCGATGTCCAGACCGATCCGGATCGCCGAGACGAGGGTGCGGAGGTCCGCGGCGACCGGCTGCTGCCGGGCCAGCAGCTCGTACGTCTGCTCCTCCACCACCCGCCGGGCACACCCCAGGCGTCGGTCGTGCTCGGCGACCTGCTCGGCGGCGGTGAGGTCGGCGTCCAGAAGGGCGCTGGTAGCGCAGACGATCGCTTCACCCGCGGTGTCCGTCATGTCGACCAGCGCGCCGAGCACCGCGCCGAGCTGCGAGCGAAAGCCTTCGCGCATCGGTGTCCTTCCGTTCCGCTGGGGGTGCCCACCGTCTGAACGACTACACGCCCTTGCCGGTCCCCCGCACCGGCATGGGCGTGTAGTCGCGTCGGCGCGGACGCCTCAGCCGAAGCGACCGGTGATGTAGTCCTCGGTGCGCTGGTCGTTCGGGTTGGTGAAGATCAGCGAGGTCCGGTCGAACTCGACCAGCCGGCCGTGCCGCTCACCCTTGTTGTCGACGTCGGCGGTGAAGAACGCGGTGCGGTCCGAGACCCGGGCGGCCTGCTGCATGTTGTGCGTGACGATGATGATCGTGAAGTCGCGGGCCAGCTCGTTCATCAGGTCCTCGATGCGCGCGGTGGCGATCGGGTCGAGCGCCGAGCAGGGCTCGTCCATGAGGATCACCTCGGGCTGCACGGCGATCGTACGTGCGATGCAGAGCCGCTGCTGCTGGCCACCGGAGAGGGCGAGCGCGCTCTCCTTCAGCTTGTCCTTCACCTCGTCCCAGAGGGCGGCCTTGCTCAGCGCCTCCTCGACCAGGTCGTCCATGTTCTTCGGCTTCATCCCGTTGACCCGGGGCCCGTAGGCGATGTTGTCGTAGATCGACTTGGGGAACGGGTTCGGCTTCTGGAACACCATGCCGATCCGGCGCCGGACCTCGATCGGGTCGACGTCGGATGCGTAGAGGTCCTCGCCGTGGTAGGTGATCGTGCCCTTCACCCTGGCGCCGACGATGAGGTCGTTCATCCGGTTGAAGCAGCGGAGCACGGTGCTCTTGCCGCAGCCGGACGGGCCGATGAGCGCCGTGATCTCGTTGTGGCCGATCTGCAGGTCGACGCCGCGAACTGCCTCGTAGGCGCCGTAGTAGACGCTCACGTCGCCGACCTCGATCACGGCGTCGATCTCGGCTGGGGTCT
>Ga0126306_10001307_pt1 | contig 13190 bp, 12 predicted proteins | sample Plot27_FD_92592 | JGI IMG/M metagenome (GOLD analysis project Ga0126306, IMG submission 92592) | Serpentine soil microbial communities from UC McLaughlin Reserve, CA, USA - Plot27 | ecosystem: Environmental > Terrestrial > Soil > Grasslands | place: USA: UC McLaughlin Reserve, Lake County...
ACAGCGCCCCGATCTGCTCGGGGTCGTAGGTGCCCCAGGCCTGGCTGTAGCCGTCCAGCCAGGCCGCGACCGCCTGTTCGTCCACGGCGCCCTCCTCGATCCGCTGGCTCGCCGCCTGAGCCTACACTGAGGCGATGACCGACCAGCCTGCCGCCAACCGCCTCACCGGCGAGACCAGCCCGTACCTGCTCCAGCACGCCCACAATCCGGTCGACTGGTACCCGTGGGGGCCGGAGGCCCTGGCGCGGGCCCGGGCCGAGGACAAGCCGATCCTGCTCTCGATCGGCTACGCCGCCTGCCACTGGTGCCACGTGATGGCCCATGAGTCGTTCGAGGACGCCGAGACGGCCGCCCAGATGAACCGGGACTTCGTCTGCGTCAAGGTCGACCGCGAGGAGCGGCCCGACCTGGACGGCATCTACATGGACGCCGTCCAGGCCATGACCGGCCACGGCGGCTGGCCGATGACGGTGTTCCTGACCCCGGAGGGCGGGCCCTTCTACGCCGGCACCTACTACCCCAAGGTCGACCGGCCGGGTATGCCCAGCTTCCGCCGGGTGCTGGCCGCGGTGGCCGACGCCTGGGCCAGGCGGCGCGACGACGCCCGGCGCCAGGGCGACCAGGTCGTGCAGGTGCTGGCCGCCCAGTCCGGGGCCCTGGGCGGCGAGGGCGACGGCCAGCTGGCCGACGAGACGCTGCGCCAGGCGTTCGAGGGGCTCCGGGGCGCCTTCGACGGCACCTGGGGCGGGTTCGGGGCCGCGCCCAAGTTCCCCCAGCCGATGACGCTGGAGTTCCTGCTCCGCTGCCACCGGCGCGGCTTCTCGGGGGCGCTGGGCATGGTCCGGCTGACCCTGGACCGGATGGCCGCCGGCGGCATCTTCGACCAGCTCGGCGGCGGCTTCCACCGCTACTCGACCGACGGGCGCTGGCTGGTCCCGCACTTCGAGAAGATGCTCTACGACAACGCCCAGCTGGTCCGCCTCTACACCCACGCCTGGCAGGCCACCGGCGAGGACCGTGATCGGGTGGTGGCCGGCCGCACCGCCGACTACCTGCTGCGGGAGCTGCGCCACGGCGACGGCGGGTTCTTCTCCTCCCAGGACGCCGACTCCGAGGGGGTCGAGGGCCGCTTCTTCGTCTGGTCGTGGGAGGAGCTGGTCGCGATCGCCGGCGAGCCGGTGGCCCGCCACCTCGGCGCCGCCCCCGAGGGCAACTGGGAAGGGACCAACGTCCTCTGGACCCCGCGCCCGGCCGGCGACGCCGAGCTGGAGGCCGCGGTGGCGGCCGCGCGGCCGCGGCTGCTCGAGGCCCGCGAGGCCCGGGTCCACCCGGCCACCGACGACAAGGTGCTGGCCGCCTGGAACGGCCTGGCCATCTCGGCCCTGGCCGAGGCTGGCCGCAGCTTCGGCGAGCCCCGCTACCTGGAGGCCGCCCTGGCCGCGGCCGGCTTCGTGCTGGAGGCGCTGCGCGGCGACGGCGGGCGGCTGCTGCGCTCCTGGCGCGACGGCCGCGCCGGCGGGCCGGGCTACCTGGACGACTACGCCTGCATGGCCGAGGCCTGCCTGACCCTGTACGAGACCACCTTCGACCTGCGCTGGCTGCGCGAGGCCCGGCGGCTCGCCGGGGCCATGGTCGAGCTGTTCGCCGACCCTGGCGGCGACGGCTTCTACCAGACCGGCCGCGACGCCGAGGAGCTGGTGGTGCGGCCACGGGAGCTGTTCGACAACGCCGTCCCGGCCGGCTCGTCGGTGGCCGCCGAGGTGCTCCAGCGCCTCGGGCGCCTGACCGGCGACCCGGAGCTGGAGGAGGCCGGGCGCAACGCCCTGCGGCCGGTGCTCGGGGTGCTGGGCCGGGCCCCGACCGGGTTCGGGCACGCCCTCGGGGCGGCCGACTTCGCCCTGGCCAGGGTCAGGGAGGTCGCCATCGTCGGGCGGCCCGGGGCCACCGACACCGAGGCCCTGCTGGCCCAGGTGTGGGGCTCCTACCAGCCCAACCGGGTGCTGGCGGCGGCCGGCCCGGACGACGCGGCCGCCCAGGGCGAGGTGCCGCTGCTGGCCGACCGGCCGGCCCTCGAGGGCCGGGCCACCGCCTATGTCTGCGAGCATTTCGTCTGCCAGCGGCCGGTGACCGAGCCGGCCGAGCTGGCCGCCCAGCTCGCCTGAGCCGCCAACCGGGCGTTTGGCCGCGGCCTGGCCAGGCAATTCAGCAACCGCAGGCCCGTCGAGCCGTGTCCCCGGCCAACGGGCCGCGGGAGGTGGCGTTGTCCGTGCCGATCGACCGGAGGTCAGTGACCCGGGAGCTGCGGCTCCTCCTCCAAGGTATGGACGGGCTGGCCGGGGAGGGCCTGGGCCCGGCCCTCCAGCGGGTGGCCGAGGCGGCGACCATGGTCCTGCGGGCCCAGGGGGCCGGGGTCATGCTGGCCGACGAGCACGAGGTGCTGCGCTGCGCCGCCGCCAGCGGCCCGCCCGGCCGCGGGCTGGCCACCGCCCAGGAGCGGCTGGGCGCCGGGCCGGCGCTCGACTCCTACGTCAACGCGCTGCCGGTCGCCTCCCGCGACCTGACCACCGACGGGCGCTGGCCCGACCTGCGCCACCTGGTCGACCGGGCCGCCGTCCGGGCGGTGCTGTCGGCCCCCCTGACCCTCCCCGGGGGCCGGCCGATCGGCGCCCTGGCGCTGCACAGCTCGCGGGCCCGGGAGTGGGATGTCGGCGAGATCGCCGCCACCATGGCCTACGCCGGGGTGGTGGCCAGCCTCATCTCCATGGCCCTCGAGGCCCGGCTGCGCGGGGTCCTGCTGGACAGGCTGCTCGACGCCCTCCGCAACGCCACCGACCGCCCCGGGGTCGAGGACGGCTGAGCCGGACGGCCGGAGGGGGGCCGGGTCAGGGGACGGCGCGGACCTCGACCTTGCCGTCCGTCACCCGGGTCTCGAAGACCGGCTGGGAGCTGGCCGCCGGGCCGCGGACCACCTTGCCGTCGGCCAGCCGGAAGGTGCTGCCGTGCCAGGGGCAGATCACGTTGCCGTCGGCGAAGCGGCCCTCGGCCAGGGGGCCGCACTCGTGGGTGCAGCTGGCCCAGAGGGCATGCAAGCCGGTGCCGTCCCGGTACAGGAGCACCTCGGTGTCGCCGGCCCGCACCACCCGCGGCGCCCCCTCGCCCAGGTCGGCCGCGTCCAGCACGGGCGTCCACGACGACGGCCCGCCGGCGAAGCGCTTCTTCTCGACCCCGACCGCCTGGACATAGGACAGGTGGCCGCCCAGGTAGCCGCCGACGCTGATCGCCGTCGCCCCGGCCAGCCCGAGCCCGACCCCGGCCTTGCGCCGGCCTAGCAGCCTGGCCACCAGCGACGACGAGTAGCAGAGCAGGGCCAGGGTGTTGCAGCTGGCGTGGACCAGCCCGACCCGGCGGGCATCGGGCTCGGCGTCGGCCCAGTCCGACAGGCCGGCGGCGGCTGTCGGCACGGCGGCGACGATCCCGGCCCCGACCAGGGTGTCGGCCGCCCACCGGGCCCGCCTGGTGGCGATCAGGTCGAACAGCAGGGCCCCGGTCCAGAACCCGATCGGCAGCGGCACCATCAGCGGGTGGAACCGGTGGCCGAGCCAGGTGCCGCTGAGCGCGTTCTTGACCACCCGGGGCCGCGTGGCCGGGCCCACCACCTTGACCAGCTTCTCGGCCGGCTCGTCGAGGGCTTCGGCCCTCTCCAGGCGCTTCATCGCTCGTTCAAGCAGCACAGGCACCCTCCTCGCCGACGGTCGGATGTGGGAGGCTACCCCGCATGGTCGAGCTGGAACCGGCCGACGCGGTCGAGGTCACCCTGGTGGTCGACAACTACGTCGACATCCTGATGGCCGGGGCCGAGGGCGTGCGCCGGTACCCGCTGGCCTACGACTTCTCCGACCGCCAGCAGCTGGTGGCCGAGCACGGGTTCTCGGCCCTGGTCACGGTGGAGGCCGGGGGGCGGCGCAGCTCGATCCTGTACGACGGGGGCATGACCCCGCGGGGCCTGGGCAACAACCTCGAGGTCATGGAGGTCGATCCGGGCGGGCTGCGGGCCATCGTCATCTCCCACGGCCACGTCGACCATCACGGCGGCCTGGAGGGCCTGGCCGCCCGCAGGGGGCGCCGCGGCCTGCCCCTGCTGATCCATCCCGGGGCCTGGCGCGAGCGCAAGGTCACCTTCCCCACCGGGGCCGAGCTGCACCTGCCCCCGCCGGGCCGGGCCGACCTGGAGGCCGAGGGCCTGGAGGTGGTGGAGGAGCGCGGCCCGACCCTGCTGATCGACGGTCAGGTGCTGGTCTCGGGCGAGGTCCCCCGGGTCACCGAGTTCGAGACCGGCTTCCCCATCCACAAGGCCCGCGCCGGCGACGGCTGGGTGCCCGACCCGCTGATCCTCGACGACCAGAACGTGATCGTCGAGGTCGCCGGCAAGGGCCTGGTGGTGGTGTCCGGCTGCTCCCACGCCGGCGCCGTCAACGTCCTCCGCAACGCCAAGCGCCTGACCGGCCGCGACCGGATCGCCGGCTTCGTCGGCGGCTTCCACCTGACCGGGGCCATCTTCGAGCCGGTGATCGACCCCACCATCGCCGCGTTCACCGAGCTGGGGGTCGAGCGGTTCGTCCCCGGGCACTGCACCGGCTGGAAGGCCACCCACCGCCTCGCCCAGGCCCTGCCGGACGCCTTCGTCCAGCCCTCGGTGGGCACCGTGCTGCGGTTCTGAGCTCCTTCAGGCCGCCGCCGGTCTCCGCCGGGCGGCCAGGACCAGGACCAGGGCCCCGGCGGCGCCGGCGACCACCGAGGCGAGCAGCAGCCCGAGCTTGACCGGGGCCTGGAAGCGCCCGTCCGGGAAGGCCAGGTCGGCCACGAACAGGGGCACGGTGAAGCCGATCCCGGCCACCGAGGCCACCCCGGCCAGCTGGGGCCAGCTGGTCTCGGCCGGGCGGCTGGCCAGGCCGAGGCGGACGGCCAGCCAGGTGGCGAGGCTGATGCCGGCCAGCTTGCCCAGCACCCGGCCGGCCAGGATCCCGCCCAGCACCGCCCCGGCCCCGGGCGCGGCCAGGCCGCCCCGCTCCAGGGAGACCCCGGCGTTGGCCAGCGCGAACAGCGGCACGACCACGAAGGCGCTCACCGGGTGCAGGTCGTGGGCCAGGCGCTCGGCCAGCGGCACCGTGCCCCTGGCCTCGCGCAGCATCTCGCGCAGGCGGGGCGGGCGGGGGTCGTCGGCCAGTTCGACGGCCAGCTCGGCGCCCCGGTCGCGGGCGACCTCGGGCGGGGCGGTCGGCCGGGCCGGGGTGAGCAGGCCCATGGCCACGCCGGCCAGGGCCGGGCTGACCCCCGAGCGCCACATGGCCAGCCACAGGGTCACCCCCAGGCCGATGTGCAGCGGCAGCCACCAGATGCCGGCCCGGACCAGCACCGCCACCAGGACCACCACCCCGGCGGCCACGGAAAGAGCCGCCGGGTCGACGCCGCGGCTGTAGAACAGGGCCACCACCGCGATCGACCCAAGGTCGTCGACCACGGCCAGGGTGAGCAGGAACACCTTGAGGGCCGCCGGCACCCGCGAGCCGAGCAGGGCGAGCACCCCGAGGGCGAAGGCGATGTCGGTGGCCATCGGCACCCCCCACCCGGGCGCGCCGGGCCCGCCGGCGTTGCCGGCGGCGTAGATGGCCGCCGGGACGGCCATGCCGCCCACCGCGGCCACCGCCGGCAGGGCGGCCTTGCGCCGGGTCGAGAGCTCGCCGGTGACCAGCTCACGCTTGATCTCCAGCCCGACGACCAGGAAGAAGAGGGTCATGAGGCCGTCGTTGACCCAGTGGCGCAGGTCGGCCTCAATGCCGAAGCGGCCGACCTGGATCGCCAGCGAGGTCTCCCACAGGGCGGCGTAGGCGGCCCGCCAGGGGGAGTTCGCCCACACCAGGGCGACCACCGCCGCCGCCATCAGCACGACCCCGCCGGCCGCCTCCTCGCGTAGGTACTCCCGCAGCGGGGTTGGCAGGCGCAGCGGCGGCGGGACCAGCGGCTGGCGGTCGCTCACGGCCGCACTGTACCTGGTGGCTGCTAGGCTGAGCCGTCCATGGGGGATGCGGACTGGTGGCGGCGCGGGGTGATCTATCAGATCTACCCGCGCTCGTTCATGGACAGCGACGGCGACGGGGTCGGCGACCTCCCCGGCATCCTGGCCCGGCTCGACCACCTGACCTGGCTGGGGGTGGACGCCATCTGGCTGTCCCCGGTCCATCCCTCGCCCATGGACGACTTCGGCTACGACGTCAGCGACTACACCGGCGTCGACCCGGTGTTCGGCACCCTCGACGACCTCGACCGGCTGGTCGCCGAGGCCCACCGGCGGGGGCTGTGGGTGCTGCTGGACTGGGTCCCCAACCACACCTCCGACCGGCATCCGTGGTTCCAGGCGTCGAGCTCCTCGCGGGACGACCCCAGGCGCGACTGGTACGTCTGGCGCGACCCCGGGCCGGACGGCGGCCCGCCCAGCAACTGGCTGCGCTACGTCGGCGACAGCGCCTGGCGCTGGCACGAGCCCACCGGCCAGTTCTACTACCGGGTGTTCCTGGACTCCCAGCCCGACCTCAACTGGCGCAACCCCGAGGTCCAGGAGGCGATGTTCGACACCCTGCGCTTCTGGTTGGCCAGGGGGATCGACGGGTTCCGGATCGACGCCCTGGTGGTGCTGGTCGAGGACGACCGGCTGCGCGACAACCCGCCCAACCCGAGCTACCGGCCAGGTGAGGACTTCCCCTACATGCGCGAGCTGTCGGTCTGGAACGTCGACCGGCCCGAGACCCGCGAGCTGGCGGCCAGGATGCGCAAGGTGGTCGACGAGTTCGGCGACGACCGGGTGCTGCTGGCCGAGCTGGGGGTGCCGTTGGAGCAGACCGTGGCCTACTACGGCGGCGACGGCGGCGGGATCCAGGTCCCGTTCAACTTCGAGCTGCTCACCGCCGCCTGGGACGCCAGGGGCATCGCCGGCTACGTCGACCGCTACCTGGCCGCGCTCCCGGCCGGGGCCTGGCCCAACTGGGTGCTCGGCAACCACGACAGCCCCCGGGTGGCCTCCCGGCTCGGCCCGGCCCAGGCCCGGGTGGCGGCCGTGCTGCTGCTCACCCTGCCCGGCACCCCCATCCTCTTCCAGGGCGAGGAGCTCGGCCTGGGCGACGTGCCGATCCCGCCCTCCGACGCCATCGACCCGATCGCCCAGCTGGTCCCCGGGCGCGGCCGCGACCCCGAGCGCACCCCGATGCCCTGGGACGCCGGCCCGGGCGGCGGCTTCACCACCGGCCGTCCCTGGCTGCCCGTCGGTGAGGAGAACCTGGCCCTGAACGCGGCCGCCCAGCGCGTCGACCCCGCCTCCATGCTCACCCTCCACCGCCGCCTGCTCCAGCTCCGGCGCCAGACCCCGGCCCTGGTCACCGGCGCCTACCAGCCGGTCGAGGCCGACGGCGACGTGCTCGCCTATCTCCGCACCACCCCCGCCGGCGACCGCTGGCTGGTCGCCCTCAACCTCGGCCCCTCCCCGGCCCGCCTGGCCCTGCCCGGCCCGGCGCCGGCCGGCCGGGTCGAGCTCTCCACCCACCCCGGCCGTGACGGCGAGCCGGTCGCCGGGTCGCTGGACCTGGGTGGCGACGAGGCCGTGGTGGTGTCACTCGCCGGTCACGCGGACGCCGCCCAGGAGCCAGATACGCGACCGGGATGACGGGGTAGACGCCTCCGGTCCGAACCGCCGTCCCGAGGAGGACCGCGTGGCCAACGTCCGCCAGCCCGTGACCGACGACAGCATCAAGGTCCGCCAGCTCAGCCACTACCAGTTCAGCTGGGTCGCCGGCGACCCCGGCAAGCCCGGCACCTACACCCTCCAGCTGGTGCTCGACCAGGGCGCCTGGGAGGAGGTCCTGACCCTCGACCCCGACGACGCCGACAACCTGCAGGACCTGCTGGTGAACACCAGCACCGTCCACTACGACATCGAGCGCCGCGTCCTGCTGTTCGGGGTCACCAAGGTCGGCGAGTAGCCGCACCCGGATCGCGGGCACGACCTCCGCTACCCTGGGAAGGTTGTGCCCACCCCGACCGGCCGAGAGGAACTTCGTCGTGCCCGCGATCCGTCATGACCTGCGCAACATCGCCATCGTGGCGCATGTCGACCACGGCAAGACCACCCTGGTGGACGCCATGCTGCGCCAGTCGGGGGTGTTCCGGGCCAACCAGGAGGTCGTCGACCGGGTGCTGGACTCGATGGACCTGGAGCGGGAGAAGGGCATCACCATCCTGGCCAAGCAGACAGCGGTCGAGTTCGGCGGGGTGCGGATCAACGTGGTCGACACGCCCGGGCACGCCGACTTCGGGGGCGAGGTCGAGCGGACCCTGCGGATGGTCGACGCCGTCCTGCTGCTGGTCGACGCCAGCGAGGGGCCGCTGCCCCAGACCCGCTACGTGCTCGGCAAGGCGCTTCACCGGCGGCTGCCGGTGGTGGTGTGCGTCAACAAGGTCGACCGGGCCGACGCCCGGCCGGCCGAGGTCGTCCACGAGATCGAGGAGCTGTTCCTGGACCTGGACGCCGACGAGCACCAGATCGGCTTCCCGATCCTGTACGCCAACGCCCGCACCGGGCGGGCCGGGCACCAGCCGGACGACCTGGCCGGCGACCTGGGCCCGCTGCTGGAGACGATCGTGGCCACCACCCCGCCGCCGTCCTATGAGCCCGGGCACCCGCTCCAGTTCCTGGTCACCAACCTGGACGCCGACCCGTACGTGGGACGGCTGGCCGTGGGGCGGCTGTGGCAGGGCGAGGTCCGGCTGGGCGACCGGGTCGGGGTGGCCAAGCGCGACGGCACCCTGGCCGTGGCCAAGGTGACCAAGATCGCCGGGGCCATCGGGCTGTCCCGCTCCGACCTGGACCAGGCCGGGCCGGGGGAGATCGTGGCCATCGCCGGGCTGGGCGACGTGACCGTCGGCGAGACCGTCACCGACCCCGACGACCCCCGGCCCCTGCCGGTGGTCTCGATCGACGAGCCGAGCATCTCGATGCGGTTCGGGGTCAACACCTCGCCGTTCGCCGGCAACGACGGCACCTACCTGACCAGCCGCCACCTCAAGGAGCGCCTCGACCGCGAGGTGCTCGGCAACGTGGCCATCCGGGTCCTGCCCACGGCCTCGCCCGACACCTTCGAGGTGCAGGGCCGGGGCGAGCTGCAGCTGGCCGTGCTGATCGAGCAGGCCCGGCGCGAGGGCTACGAGCTGGAGGTGTCGCGGCCCGAGGTCATCACCCACACCGTCGACGGGCGGGTCCAGGAGCCGTACGAGGCGGTCACCCTCGACGTCCCCGAGGAGTTCGTCGGCGTGGTCACCCAGGGCCTGGCCCTGCGCCGGGGGCGGATGACCGACATGGTCAACCACGGCACCGGCTGGGTGCGCCTGGAGTTCCGGGTGCCGGCCCGGGGCCTGATCGGCTTCCGCTCCATCCTGCTCACCGCGACCAGGGGGACGGCCATCCTCCACCACCTGTTCGACGGCCACGACGAGTGGGCCGGGCCGATCAACGACCGGGTCAACGGGGCCCTGGTCGCCGACCGGGTCGGGACCACCACCGGCTACGCCCTCTGGCAGCTGCAGGAGCGGGGCGAGCTGTTCGTCGGCCCCGGCACCCAGGTGTACGAGGGCATGGTGATCGGCGAGAACGCCCGCCCCGAGGACATGGACGTCAACCCGACCCGCGAGAAGCAGAAGACCAACATCCGCACCCACGCCTCCGACGAGGCCATCCGGCTGGTCCCGCCGACCGTGCTCTCCCTGGAGCAGGCCATCGAGCGGGTCGGCCCCGACGAGCTGGTCGAGGTCACCCCGGCCCAGCTCCGCCTCCGCAAGAAGGTCCTCGACGCCCCCTCCCGGGGCCGCGCCGCCAAGCGCGCCCGCCAGCAGCGCTAGACGTCACAGCGCGCGTGTGACCGCCGGCACAGACCGGCCACCGGCGGCGTCAGCATCCTGAGGAGGTCCCGCACCGGGCCGCCCGCCCGGCTCCCGGACCGGCGCCAAGGCCGCGCCCGAGGTCTCCCCGCCGGCCGCGGCCACGCCCAAGGCGGCTCCCAAGCCGGTCGGGAACGCTCCCGCGGTCCAGCAGCCGGCCGCCAAGGCGGCCCCGAAGCTGCAGCCGCAGCCCAGCACCGACCCGGTGCGGTTCGGTCCCGTCGGGGATGCGGGCTGGGACAGCGAGACCGACGTCTCCGAGGACCGCCGGGCGCTCACCGCGACGTTCGCGGACCTCCAGGTCGGCCTCCAGTACGAGGATGCCCCCGACCCGAGCCGGTCGATGCGGCTGGCGATCCCGCTCACCGACGGGGTCCAAGGGGAGACCCTGTTCATCCACGCCCAGGGCTACAGCTTCACCAACGAGCACGCGAAGGGACAGCTGGTCCTGCGGGCCAGGGGCAGGACGATCGTCCAGCCGTTCCCCGCCGGCAGCGACTCGTTCCTCACGACGCTGGAGCTGCCCGCCGTCCCGGGCGCCGCCTACGAGCTGTCGGCTGTGCTCGAGCTGGAGGAGACCTCCGACGCCGGCGGGGCCGCCTACCTCAACATCCTCTCCATCGACGCCGAGATCCGCTAGCCGGGATCAGCCGCCGCCGGGGGTCAGCAGGCCGCGTTCGTACGCGGTGGCCACGGCGGCGGCCCGGTCGTTGACGCCGAGCTTGGCGTAGACGTGGAGCAGGTGGGCCTTGACGCTGGCCTCGCTGATGAACAGGCGCCGGGCCGCCTCCCGGTTGGTGGTGCCCCTGGCGATCAGCTGGAGGACCTCGAGCTCCCGCTGGGTCAGGGGCTCGACCGCGGGGGCGCGGACCTGGCTCAGCAGCCGGGTCGCGACCGACGGCGAGATCACCGACTCGCCCCTGGCCGCGGCCCCGACGGCCCGGAACAGGTCCTGCTGGGTGGCGTCCTTGAGCAGGTAGCCGGTGGCGCCGGCCTTGATCGCGGGGAGCACGTCCCGGTCGGTCTCATAGGTGGTCAGGACCAGCACCTTGGCCGTCACCCCCCCGCTCGGCCATGCGGGTGATGGCGGTCGCCCCGTCGACCCGGGGCATGCGCAGGTCCATCAGGACCACGTCGGGCCGCAGGGCCTCGGCCAGGGTGACCGCCTCGGCGCCGTCGCCGGCCTCGCCGACGACCTCGAAGCGCGGGTCGCCGGTGAACACGGCCGTGCCCGCCCCCGGCTCGGACTCGATCTCCAGCGTCCCGGCCAGCCGGCCGACCCTCTGGCGCATGACCGTCAGCCCGAACCCGCCGTCGTCGCCGCGGCGCACCTCCTCGGGGTCGAAGCCGACGCCGTCGTCGCGGATGTCGAGGGTGACCAGGTCGGCCAGGAACGAGAGGGTCAGCATGACCCGCGAGGCGGCGGCGTGCTTGGCCACGTTCGCCAGGGCCTCCTGGGCGGTGCGGAGCAGGGCCACCTCGACCTCGGGATGCAGGGGGCGGGCGGCACCGGTGGTGGTGACCTCGGCCCTGACCTGGTGCAGGTCCGACCAGCGCTCGACCACCTCGGCCAGGGCGTCGCCGAGGGCGCGCTGCTCCAGCGGCTCCGGGCCGACGGCCTGGACGGTCCGGCGGGCCTCGGACAGGCTCTCGCGGGCCAGGTCGGCGGCGTTGTCGAGGTGGCGGCGCCAGTCGGCCGGGCGCTCGGCGGCGTTCCTGGCCGCCTGCACCTGGGTGATGATCCCGGTCAGGCCCTGGGCCAGCGTGTCGTGGATCTCGCGGGCCATCCGCTGGCGCTCGTCCAGCGTGCCCGCCTCCCGCGCCTGGCCAGCAGCCGGGCCTGGAGCTCGGCGTTCTCGGCCATGGCGGCCTCCAGCTTGGCGTTGGCCTCGGCCAGCTCGACGATGATCCGCTTGCGCTGCTCGTTCTGCTCGGTGGTGATCTCCCCCCAGCGGCTGAAGGCGACCGCCAGGCTGGCGCTCACGGCCACCATGAGCAGGAAGGCGGCCACCGCCGGGAGGTTCGGATCGGGCAGGCGGCCGCCGAAGATGGCGGTGACGTGGAGGGCGGCGGTCGCGGTCACCCCGGCCACCCGCCAGCGGCCGCTCAGCAGCTCCCAGGTGTGCAGGTAGCCGGTGAGGGCGAACAGCCCGAACCAGGGGCTGCGGGTGACCAGGACCCCGATCAGCACGAGCAGGCCGGCGCAGTACAGGGCCATCAGCCGGCGCCGCCCGGCCCAGGCCGGGTGCAGGGTGACCATCCACAGCATCCACCCGGCCGTCACCGCCGCCACCCCGAGCGTGCCCAGCCGGTAGGCCGCCGTCCGGTGCTCGATCAGGTCGTCGGCCATGGACGCGAGCAGCGTCGAGACGGCCAGCAGGACGTAGGGGACCACCCGGAAGACGCGCTCCAGCCGGCGGTCCGAGGTGTCGAGCCGGACGTCGGTCTGCGGGACGGTCACGTGCGGGCCCTTCGGCGCGGCTACTCCCAACGGAACAGCCTAGTCGCGGCCGCGCCGGCGACCTCGGCCGCCACCGCCAGGGCGATCAGGTGCACCGGGTCCGGGGCCGACCCGACCCAGGCGCCCTGGACCGACTCGCGGAAGGCGCCGAGCGGGGACAGGTCCCCGACGCGGCTGAGCAGGTCCGGCATCAGGTGCTTGGGCAGCCAGGCCCCGGCCAGGAACAGCGAGGGGAAGAAGACGAGCATGCCGATGGCGTTGGCGGTCTTGGCGGTCGGGGCGACGGCCGCGATCAGCAGGCCGACGGCGAACAGGGCGGCCGTGCCGAGCAGGAATGCCACCACGAACCAGCCGACGCTGGCCGGCATGGCCATGCCCAGCCAGACGGCGCCGATCGCCAGCACCAGGACGAGGGCGGCCACGGCCATGGCCAGGTTGACCGCCACCTGGGCGGTCAGCAGCATCGCCGGGCTGGCCGGGGTGGTGGAGAGCCGGCGCAGGATGCCCTTCTCGCGGTAGATGGCCAGGTAGCCGGGCAGGACCGTGATGGCCAGGACGCCGACGCTGATGGCCAGGGCGATGGAGCGCAGGACGGTGTCGATGGGGCGCTGTCCGCCCAGCTCGGGCGCCGGGTCGCGGGCGAAGCCGGGCAGGCCGAACACCAGCAGGATGCCGATGGGCACGGCCAGCGCGACCAGCAGCGCCACCGGGTCGCGCAGGAACAGGATCTTGGCCTCGAGGCGGGTCAGCT
>Ga0126306_10001309_pt1 | contig 13184 bp, 11 predicted proteins | sample Plot27_FD_92592 | JGI IMG/M metagenome (GOLD analysis project Ga0126306, IMG submission 92592) | Serpentine soil microbial communities from UC McLaughlin Reserve, CA, USA - Plot27 | ecosystem: Environmental > Terrestrial > Soil > Grasslands | place: USA: UC McLaughlin Reserve, Lake County...
ACTTCGTCAAGGACGCCTACCGCTACATCCTGCAGGTGCTGCGGATGGTCATGTACTTCAACCCGCTCAAGGTCCTCATGCCGCTGGCGCTGTGGCTGGTCGGCATCGGGCTGGCCAAGGCGGTCTACGACCTGTTCGCCCACTTCGGCCGCTTCGCGGTCAACACCGTCCTCATCTTCATCACCGGCATGCTGATCGGCGCCCTGGCCCTCCTGGCGGACCTCATCGTGCGGTCCCGCTCCGAGGTCTAGGCCGCCCGTGGCCGAGCCGGCCGGGCCAGGACGGCCGGACGGTCCCGTCGGGCCGACACGCGGGACGTGGCGGCGCTCGGCGCTGTCCCTGACCTTCCTGGTCCTCGCGGTCGCGGCGTTCGCCTGGGCGCTGGCCGGCCAGTGGTCGCAGGTCGTCGACCGGCTGGCCGACCAGGAGCCGGTCGTCCTCGTCGGCTCGCTGGGGCTCGCGCTGGTCGGCGTCTTCGTGAGCTTCCTGCTGTGGCGCGGGACGCTGGGAACCCTCGGGTCGACGCTGCCGGTGCGCCCGGCGGCCCGGCTCTTCTTCGTCACCCAGCTGGGCAAGTACCTCCCCGGCGCGGTCTGGCCGGTCCTGGCCCAGATGCGGATGGGCCGCGAGCTCGGCGTCCCCCGGCAGCGGATGGGGCTGGCCTTCCTCCTCACGCTCGGCGTCACGACGCTGGTCGGCGTCCTGCTCGGTGTCGCAGCGCTGCCCGCGCTGCTGCGCGCCGAGGGCCGCGTGGTCCTGCTCGGCCTGCTAGTGGTGCCGGTCCTGCTCGTGCTGCTCGTGCCGCAGGTCCTCAACGCGCTGCTCGACCGGGCACTGAGCCTGCTCCGCCGGCCCGGCCTGGAGGTGCCGCTGTCCGGTCGGGACGTGAGCCGGGGCGTCGGGGTGGCCGTCGTGTTCTGGGTGCTCTACTCCGGCCACGTCTGGCTGCTCGCGGTCGGCCTGGGGGCCGACCCGCTGGAGACCTTCCCGATCGCGCTGGGCGGCTTCGCGATCGCCTTCTCGCTCGGCCCGCTGCTCGTCGTGCTGCCGGCCGGAGCCGGGGTGCGCGAGGCGGTCCTCGTGGTCCTGCTCTCCGCGGTGCTGAGCACCCCCGACGCCACCGCCGTGGCCCTGACCTCGCGCGCCCTGCTCATCCTCACCGACGGCCTGCTCGCCCTCGGCGCCGTCCTGGTGCGGAACGATCACGCCAGCGTGGTCAAGGGGACCTGACCGCGGCGAATCCGCCGCGGTCCGGGTGCAGCTGGCGCGGTCCGGCTGCCTCGGCCGTGCGATCAGGGCTTGCGGGCCCTGGCGACCAGGCCGGGGCCGGTGCGGGGGAAGCCCCGTTGGATGCCGCGGAAGGGCAGGGTGCCCAGCCGGGCCGCCGTCGCCGCCAGCGAGGTCGAGGGCTGCAGGGTGCGTCCGCTGGCGTCCGAGCGGGCCGCCGTGGTCTCGGCCGCCGTCCCCGCAGCCAGCCGCCGCCGGCCGGCCGCGTTGCGCCCCACCTCGAGCAGGTAGCCGAGCGGCATCCCGAAGTGCACCAGGTCGACGTCGGAGAGCCCGGCCGCGCGCAACCGGTCACGCAGCACCGGGGGGTCGTAGCGACGGAAGTGGCCGACCATCTCGTCAGCCGCGCCGAAGCGCCGCTGCCAGGCCGGGGTGGAGAGCAGCATCGTGCCGCCCGGGCGCAGCCGGGCCGCCCACTCGGCCAGCGCCGCGGCGTCGTCCTCGATGTGCTCGATGACCTCGAACGCGCAGACCAGGTCGAACGACTCGTCGGCGCCGAGGGCAGCCAGGTCGCCCCGGCGCACCTCGCCGCACCCCCCGGCGGCCGCCAGCCGCTGCTGGGCGACTCCGGCCGAGGTGCCGTCCGGCTCCACGCCGAGGTAGTCGTAGTCCTGGGCCAGCCGGGCGCCGAAGCCGCCCTGCCCGCAGCCCACCTCGAGCACCCGCAGGGTCCGGTCCGGCGGCGGGAGGAGCCGCGAGACGACGGCCCAGCGCAGCCAGGCGTTGGGGCTCAGCGGCGGCAGCAGCACCGACCCGTGGCGCTGATCGGTCACGAGGGCACCTCCGGGGGGACGAGGGAGCGCAGGCGCGCGTCCAGGGGCCGCACCACGGCGTCGGGGGTGAACCGCTCGGCGGCCAGCGCCCGGGCGGCGGCGCGAGCGTCGGCCAGCCGGCCGCGGTCGGCCGCCAGGTCGCGCAGCGCACCCGCCAGGGCCCGGTGCTCGCCGGGCGGCACCAGGACGGCCGCCCCGTCGAGCACCCGCCGCTGCGGCGGGGTGTCGGACGTGACGATGGCGCACCCGGCCGCGGCGCCCTGGAACACCTTGTTCGGCACCACCCGGGTCGCCTTGGCAGCGCTGCCGAAGATGCCGAGACACACGTCGTGGCCGGCCACGAGCGCCGGCAGCTCGTCGGCGGGCACCCAGTCGCGCCAGGTCACCCGCTCGTTGGCCACGGCCAGCCGGCGGGTCGCGGCCAGGTCCTGCCCGCTGCCCACCATCGTCACCTCGACCGGCTCGTGCGCGAGCTCGCCGAGCGCCGCGCCGATCACCGGCGCGCCCTGCAGCGGCGTGAACAGCCCGAAGAACACCACCCGCAGCGGGTCGTCCGGCGCCCCTGGTGCACGGTCGGGCTCCTGCGCGACGTACCACTCCTGCGGCGCACCGACGTCGACGACCAGCGCCCGGCGCCGCGCCGCCTCCGGTAGTGCGCTCCGGTGCTCCTCGGTGTCGACGACGACCACGTCGGCCGCGGCCAGCGCCGCGTCGTCCAGCGCGCGCAGCAGCCGCTGGCGACGGCCGCCCGCCACGCCCCGGTCGGTGGCCGTGTCGCTCGCGCCGATCAGGTGGTCCAGGACGACGGGTACGTGCGGGAAGAGCCGCCGGGCGAGCAGCACGTCGAAGTGGCCGAGGTAGCCGACGACGACCGCGTCCGGCGCGTGGCCGGGGGAGCGCCCGCGCCGGTAGGGCCGGGACCGCCGCCAGAGCGCCCACCAGCAGCGCGCCAGCCGCCAGCCGAGCAGCGGCAGGCCGGCCGGGTTGCGCAGCATCCCCAGCCGCTGGGCGGTCGAGAGGCCGAGCGGCTCGTCGCACTCGTGCACGCCGTGGCCGTGCGCCCGCAGCCCGTCGCGCAGGACCGCCACCCGGGGGTGCGCCGCCGCGTCGTACGTGCCGAAGAACAGGAGGCGCATCGCGTCACACCCTAGCCAGCAGGCGTGAACCGGTCCGCCCCCGCCCGCGTCGGCTTATCGTGGACGGTCTGCACCGCAGTCCCAGCAGCCTCACCGGCCCCAACAGTGTTCGAACTAGCCGCAGCAGTCTCCGACAGGCCCAGCAGCCTCCGACCGAGAGGTCACCCGCATGCCCCGTCTCCTCCGCGTCTGCCTCGCGCTCGGCCTGGCGCTCGGGCTCGCCGTGGCGCTGCCCGGCAGCGGGCTGGTGCCGGGCCCGACGGTCCGCGCCGCGGCCGCCGAGTGCCCGGCCTCCGGCGGGGCGGCGCTGCCGCGCGCGTCGGCGTCGGGCGACGTCGTCTTCCGCGGCGGCGGGTGGGGGCACGGCCTGGGCATGAGCCAGTACGGCGCGCAGGGTGCGGCGCGGCTCGGCTGCTCCTACGACCAGATCCTGCGCCGCTACTACGCAGGGACCGAGGTGCGCGCGGCGGCGATGCCGCCCACGGTGCGGCTGCGGATGCTCGACGGCGGCTACCGGATCGACGTGGCCGCGGAGGGCGGGCCGCTCGGCTGGGCGCTCGAGGGCTGCACCGGCCCGACGCCCGCGGACCCGGCCGCCGCCCCGTGCCCTCCGCAGCAGCCCGCCGGCGCGGACTGGCAGCTGCGCCTGGACGACACCGGCACCCGCTTCGTACTCCACGACCTCGGCGTCACGCCGAAGGCCGTCGTCTGGCAGGGCGGCTCGGCGACGCAGGCGCTCCGTCTCGTGCAGGCGGGCACGGTGGCACACCTCACGACCTGGCGCGGATCGAGCATCTACCTGGACCGCTGGCTGCGCTGGGACTGGACCCGGTTCACCCTCGACGGTGCCGGGATCGACGCCGTCCAGACCATCGAGGCGTCGGCCGACGGGCCGGCGATGGACAAGTACCTGTGGGGCATCGCCGAGGTCCCGGCCTCGTTCCCGCCGGAGGCCCTGAAGGCCCAGGCGGTGGCCGCGCGGACGTACGCCGCGAAGCGGGCCGGCCGGGTGCTCATGCCGACGCCGGCCGACCAGAACTACACCGGCTGGAAGAAGGAGACGGAGGGCACCGACGGGGTCTGGGGCGCCCGCTGGCGCAGCGCGGTGGACGCCACCTCGGGGCAGGTGGTCGCGCTGGCCGCCGGTGGGCCGCTCATCGACGCCTTCTACTCCTCGTCGATGGGTGGGCACACCGAGGACGAGCGCTACGTCTGGGGCGTCGACTCGCCGTTCCTCCGCGCGGTCGACGACTCGCGCTGGGACCTCGCTTCCGGCAACCCGTCGGACAAGCGGTCGTGGGCCAGGGCGTTCTCCTGGTCGACCCTCGCGCAGCGGCTCGGCTTCACCCAGCTCAGCTCGATCTCGGTGCCGAAGCGCGGGTCGGACGCGCGGGTGGCCGGCGTGCGGGTGCGCGGCCTCAAGGGCGGCGAGCTGGTCACCACCTACCTCGAGGGGTGGGACGTGCGCGAGGCGCTCGGCCTGCTCTCGCCCGGGTTCACCGTGTCGCTCGCCCGCATCGGCGGGGCCGGTGCGCAGCCGCTGGTCGGTGACTGGGACGGTGACGGGCGCGATCAGCCGGGTTGGTTCCGCAACGGGCGGGTCGCCCTGCAGATGACCGGCCCGGCCGGAGCCTGGGTCAGCCGGTTCCGCTACGGAGCGGCCGGCGACGTCGCGGTGGTGGGCGACTGGGACGCCGACGGCGACGACGACCTCGGTGTCTACCGCGGCGGGAGCTGGCTGCTGCGGGCCGGCCTGACCGCGGGCCCGCCGACCACGACCGTCGCGTTCGGCGCCGCGGGGGACCGCCCGGTCGTCGGGTCGTGGAACGGCTCGGACCTCGGCATCGGGGTGGTCCGCGGCAGCCGGTGGCGGCTGCGCGACACCGTGACGAGCGGTCCGACGCAGCGCTCGTTCCGCTACGGGCGCGCCACCGACACCCCGGTCGTCGGCGACTGGAACGGGGTCGGGCCGACCGGCGTCGGCGTCGAGCGGGACGGTCGGTGGCTGCTGCGCAACCGGCTGTCCGGCGGCCCGGCCGGGACCGTCGCCGACTTCGGTGCGGCCACCGGCCGCCCGGTGGCGGGCAGCTGGACCGGTGTGGCGCGCGACTCGGTGGGCATGGTCCGCGGGACCACGTTCCGGCTGCGGGCCACGACGGCGCGGCGGTCGGCCGTGGAGACGCGGGTCTTCGTGGGATGACGTGCCACGCCGTCGTGCAACGGCGGCGTAGGCTTCGACAGGTGGTGCGCGCCGCAGTGGCGCGCCGGGACGAGCAGGACAGGAGCGCGACGCGGGTGGCGGCAGTGTCGACCGGGCCGGGTGCGGCGCCGCGCGTCCTTCTCGACGCCACCGCAGTCCCGGCCGACCGGGGCGGCGTCGGTCGTTACGTCGACGGCCTGGTCGCCGGGCTCTCGGCGGGCGGCCAGTCGCTGGTCGTGGTCTGCCAGCGCTCCGACGCCGAGCGGTTCAGCCGGGTCGCGGCCGGCGACGCCGAGATCGTGCCCGGGCCGTCGGCGATCTCGCACCGGCCGGCCCGGCTGGCCTGGGAGCAGACCGGCCTGCCGCTGGTCGCCCAGCAGGTCGGTGCCGACCTCATCCATTCGCCCTACTACACGATGCCGCTGCACGCGCCGGTGCCGGTCGTGGTGACCCTGCACGACGTGACGTTCTTCTCCGAGCCCGAGCTGCACAGCGCGGTCCGCACCGGCTTCTACCGGTCCGCGACGCGCACCGCGGTCCGCCGCGCCGCGCGCGTCGTCGTGCCCTCCCAGGCGACCCGCGACGAGCTGGTCCGGCTGCTCGACGCCGACCCCGCGCGCATCGACGTGGCCCTGCACGGCGTCGACCTCGACACCTTCCACCCGCCGTCGGACGCCGAGTGCCACCGGGTCGCCAGCCGGCTCGGTCTGCACGGCCGCCCGTACGTCGCCTTCCTCGGCGTGCTCGAGCGCCGCAAGAACGTCCCCGACCTGGTGCGCGGCTGGGTGCGGGCCGTCGACGGACTGGACGACGCGCCGGCGCTCGTGCTGGCAGGCAGCAGCGGGTGGGACGACGGCGTCGACCAGGCGGTGGCCGAGGTGCCGAGCCACCTCAAGGTGGTGCGACCGGGATTCCTGCGGCCGGCCGACCTGCCGGGCCTGCTCGGCGGCGCCATGGTCGTCGCCTACCCCAGCAAGGCCGAGGGCTTCGGCCTGCCGGTCCTCGAGGCGATGGCCTGCGGGGCCGCGGTGCTCACCGCACGGCGGCTCTCGCTCCCCGAGGTCGGCGGCGACGCGGTGGCCTACACCGAGCCCGACGTCGACAGCATCGCGACCTCGCTGCGCGATCTCATCCTGGACGAGGACCGGCGCCGCCGGCTCTCCCTCTCCGGTCAGGAGCGGGCCAAGGAGTTCACCTGGGCCGCGTCGGCGCAGGCCCACGTCGAGACCTACCGGCGCGCGGCGGCCGGCGTCTCCGTCTGACGTGCCGGCGACTGCTCCCCGGGTGACCCCCGAGGCCGTCGTCCTGGTCGGCGGCAAGGGCACCCGGCTCCGGCCGTTGACCGTCGGGACGCCCAAGCCGATGCTGCCGACCGCCGGCGTCCCTTTCCTGCACCACGTGCTGGCGAAAGCCCGCGCGGCCGGTGTCGAGCACGTCGTGCTGGCCACGTCGTACCGCCCCGAGGTCTTCGAGGAGGGCCTCGGTGACGGCTCGGCGCTCGGGCTGCGCGTCGACTACGTCACCGAGGAGGAGCCACTGGGCACCGGCGGCGGCATCCGCAACGTCGCCGGCCTTCTCAAGGGCGGCCCCGACGACCCGGTCGTCGTCCTCAACGGCGACGTGCTCTCCGGTCACGACCTCGCCGCCCAGGTCGAGCGGCACGTGCAGGCCGGCGCCGACGTGACGCTCCACCTCACCGAGGTCGAGGACCCGCGGGCGTTCGGCTGCGTGCCGACCGACGAGCAGGGCCGGGCGACCGCCTTCCTGGAGAAGACGCCGGACCCGGTGACCAACCAGGTCAACGCCGGCTGCTACGTCTTCCGCCGGTCGGTCGTCGACGGCATCCCGGCCGGGCGGCCGGTGTCGGTGGAGCGCGAGACCTTTCCCGGCCTGATCGAGTCCGGCGCCCTCGTTCTGGGCCACGTCGAGACCGCCTACTGGGCGGACCTCGGCACGCCGGCCGCCTTCGTCCGCGGGTCGTGCGACCTGGTGCTCGGCGTCGTCGCGTCACCGGCCCTGCCCGGCCCGACGGGGGAGGCGCTGCTGCTCCCCGGTGCGGAGGTCGACCCGACGGCGAGGGTGTCCGGAGGCACCACGGTCGGTGCCGGGGCCCGCGTCGAGGCGGGCGCGACGGTCGACGGCAGCGTGCTGCTCGACGCGGCGGTCGTGTCGGCCGGCGCGACCGTGCGCGACTCGGTCGTCGGTGAGGGCGCCGTCGTGGGCCCGGGCTGCCGGCTCGTCGGCGTCGTCGTCGGCGACCGTGGGGTCGTGGGCGAGGGCTGCGAGCTCACCGACGGCGCCCGGGTGTGGTGCGACGCCGAGCTGCCGGCGTACGCCCTGCGGTTCTCGCCGGACGAGTCCCCGCTCTAGGCGACCGGGCGGCCGGTCGCTGCTAGGCGGCGTTGGGCTCCGGTGCGTCGCTGGCCGGGAACTTCTCGATGAAGTCCGCGACCACCGCGCCGCTGACCTTGCCGCACAGCTGGCGGTGGCCCTGCTCGGCGCCCCAGTGCGACAGGGCGACGTGCTTGCCCTGCGGGAAGTCGCCGTAGGCGTCGTCCCAGGCGGAGACGATGAACTTCTGGTTCGGTCCCACGTTGTCGTCGGCCCGGGCACTCTCCGCGAGGTCCTCGAGCGCGTCGAGCTGGGCGCCCTCGATCGTGTCGTCGTACCAGAGGATCGTGTAGCCGTGCTCGAGGTTGTGGACGAGCTGCTCCATCTCGGGCCGGTCCCGCTCGGTGTAGAACGCGCGCGCCGGGAAGGCCGGGGCCGACCAGTGCGAGCCGGAGGACGGCGGCACCTGCGCGTAGTCGAGGACCGTGCCGTCGGGCTTGTGGTCGTTGCCACCGGTGGCCGGGTCGTCGGTGGGGGGCGAGCAGTTGGCGGCCGCCGCGCTGACGCCGAAGGACGCCAGGTCCTTCTTGGCCGGGTCGTCGCGCGAGTCGAGGTAGGCCGGGATCGCGGCCGCCGCGACCAGCCCCAGGCCGACCACGGCGGCGATCACGATGAACAGCAGGCTCTTCCTGCGCTCCTTGGCCTGTTCGGCCTTGCGCATCGCCTCGATCTTGGCGCGGCGGTCGCGCTCCTGCTGCTTGGTCTTGTTGGCCACCGGCGGATTCTACGCAACCCGGCTGTGAGACTGGTGCCGTGACCGCGGACCCGCTCGTGCGCCGCTGGCGGCCGGCGCGCCCGCTGGACCTGCCGGCGGTCCTCGGGCCGCTGCGACGCGGGCCGGGCGACCCGACGTTCCGCTACGTCCCCGGCGCCGGCGTCTGGCGGGCGACCCGCACGCCGGACGGCCCGGCGACGACGGCGATCCGCGTCGACGTGGCCCTCGGCGTTGTCGAGGCGCGGGCCTGGGGCCCCGGCGCCGCCTGGTCGGTCGAGAGCGCGCCGGACCTGGTCGGCGAGTCCGACGACCCGACCGGGTTCGTCCCCGGGCACCCGGTGCTGCGGGAGGCCTGGCGCCGCCACCCCGGCTGGCGGGTGCCGCGGTCCGGCCAGGTGCTCGAGGCGCTGGTGCCCGCTGTCCTGGAGCAGAAGGTGACCGGCCGCGAGGCCTGGCGCGGCTTCCGGTCGCTGGTGCGGCGCTACGGCGAGCCGGCTCCCGGGCCGGTCGACCAGGTGCCCGGCGGGCTCCGGGTTCCACCCTCCGGACGGACCTGGGCCGGGGTGCCGTCGTGGGAGTGGCACCGGGCCGGCGTGGACCAGTCCCGGTCGCGCACCGTCGTCACCGCGGCCCGGTCGTCCGGCCGGCTCGAGACGCTGGCCGGGTTGGACCCCGCCGAGGCGAGCGGCCGGCTGCGCTCCCTGCCCGGTGTCGGCGTCTGGACCGCCGCCGAGGTCGCCCAGCGGGCGCTGGGCGACGCGGACGCGGTGTCGGTGGGCGACTACCACCTGTCCTCGCTGGTCGGGCAGGCGCTGGTGGGCGAGCCGGTCGACGACGACGCGATGCTCCAGCTGCTCGAGCCCTACCGCGGCCACCGCTACCGCGCGGTGCGGCTGGTCGAGCTGTCCGACGTACGTCCGGAGCGGCACGGGCCGCGCTACGCGGGGCGCGACTACCGCGCGATGTGACGCGGCGGACGCGACAGCCCGGGCTCAGACGATGCGGAGGAACGCCTCGGGGTCGCGCGGCGGGCGATCGGGTGCGGGCGAGGCCGGGTGCCCGACGGCGACGGCGCCCATCGGGTCCCAGTCGCCGGGCAGGTCGAGCACGCCGCGCACGACGTCGCGGCAGAACATCGTGCTGCTCACCCAGGCCGAGCCGAGCCCCTCGACGGCCAGGCCGACCAGGAGGTTCTGCACGCCGGCGCCGGTGGCGACCACGAACATCTCGCGCTCGGCGGCCGAGCGCCGCTCGTCCGGGTAGTCGTGCATGCCCTCGCGCACCAGGCACGGCACCACCAGCAGCGGGGCGCCCCGCAGCACGTCGCCGCGCCGGACCCGTCTGGCGACCTGCTCCTCGGTGAAGCCGTCGCGGCGCAGATCGGCGACCCAGGCCTCCAGCATCGCGTCGAGCAGCCGGGTCCGGCGCTCGGCGTCGGTGACCACTACGAAGCGCCAGGGCGTGGTGTGGTGCGGCGCCGGGGCGGTGACCGCGGCGGCCACTGACCGCCGCACCGCGGCCAGGTCGACGGGGTCGTCGGTGAAGGACCGGACGGTGCGACGGGCCGGGAGCACGTCGTGGGCGCCCAGCCGGAACATGTCCTCGGCGGCCGGACGTACCAGCGCCGCGGCACCCGGGCCGTCGCCGGCACCGACCCGGGCGGCCAGCCCGCGCACCACCGCGATCGGCCGCCGGGCCAGCTTCCCCTTGACCAGGTCGGCGGCCGCGGCGAACTCGTCGGCGGTCGCGGTGACCGTGACGTCGAGCACGTTGCCGTGCCCGTCGTCGCGGCCCCGAAGGTCCTCGAGCGGCTCCAGCCCCGCGACCCCGACCGCCTGGTCGACCAGGCCGAGCCGCCACGGCCGGCCCATCGTGTCGGTGACGACGACGGCGACGTCGGCGCCGGTCAGCTCGAGCAGTCGGGCGCGCAACCGCCGGGCCGAGCCGTCCGGGTCGACCGGGAGCAGGGCGAGCTGACCGGGCGCGACGCCGCTCGCGTCCACCCCGGCCGCCGCCAGCACGAAGCCGTGCCGGGTCTCGACCACCCGGGTCGGCCCACGGCTGGCCACGATCCGCACCGTCTCGGCGGTCACCGCCTCGTCGCGGTCCATCGCCACGACCCGGCCCTCCGCCTTGGACACCACCTTGGAGGTGACGACGACGACGTCCCCGTCGGCGAGCGGGGTCGCCTTCAGCGCGTCGGCGGCCAGCGCGGCCAGGTCGTCGCCCGCCGCGACCTCGGGCACGCCGTCCGGGGCCCAGATCTCCAGCCGGGTCATGCGGCCCGCGGCCGCAGCGTGCAAGAGAGCTCCAGCGCGGCCCTGGCCATGTCTGCTGCGCGCTGCGGGTCGGGCATCAGCAGGGGTACTGCGCGACAGCTGATGCCGGCGGCCTCGACGTCGGCCACCGCGTCCGCGTCCTGCTCGTCGACCAGCCACCCGTCGAGCAGCCCGCCCGAGGACCGGCCGCCGTAGTGGCGGGCCACCGCGGCAGCCGTGCTCTGCACCCCGATCGCGGCGAGGACCTTGTCGGCCATGCCGCGCACCGGTGCGCCGCCGACGATCGGCGACAGGCCGACGACCGGCGCCGGCGTGGCGGCCAGGGCCTCGCGGATGCCGGGCACGGCAAGGACGGTCCCGATGCTCACGACCGGGTTGGATGGAGGGAGCAGCACCAGGTCGGCGGCGGCGACCGCCTGGAGGACGCCGGGGCCGGGCCTGGCCTGCTCCGCGCCGACCGCGACCACCTCGTGGGCGGGCGGCGCGGCGTGCAGCCGCACCCAGTACTCCTGGAAGTGCACCGCCCGCCGACCGCCGGGCGCCTCGAGGTCGTCGATGACCACGTGGGTCTCGACCCGGTCGTCGCTCATCGGCAGCAGCCGGACGCCCAGCCGGTCCAGGCCCCAGCGGGAGCACAGCGCCTGGGTGACCTCGCCGAGCGGGTAGCCGGCGTCGAGCATCTGGGTGCGCAGGACGTGGGTGGCCAGGTCGCGGTCGCCCAGCCCGAACCACTGCGGCCCGGCGCCGTATGCGGCCAGCTCGTCGCGCACCGCGAACGTCTCGTCGGCCCGGCCCCAGCCCTGCTCCTCGTGGATGCCGCCGCCGAGGGTGTACATGACCGTGTCGAGGTCGGGACAGACCCGCAGGCCGAACAGCGTGATGTCGTCGCCGGTGTTGCCGATGACCACGACCTCGGTGGGCTGGTCGGAGGTGGCGGCGAGCAGGCCACGCAGGAAGCGGGCGCCGCCGATGCCGCCCGCCGGGACCACGATGGTGCGCACGCTCACGAGTCTCCCGTGCCCGGCGCGGCGGTGCCGCGGGGGGTCGTCCGTTCGGGTGATGCGGGGCCGCCGGTCGGCCGGTCCGCGCGGGTGGGCGGTGGTGAATATCACCTTACGGCTTGACGGCAAAGCACTGACGCGCGTGTAATTCCACCAGTGTCATTCGTGTCGTCAAGGGCCGGAGGTCCTCCCGGTGGGGATCCCGGCCAGGTCACAGGGTCGAGGAGGCACGCCATGGGCGAGGTGTTCCCGCTCATCGACGGGACCGAGGACGAGGGTGAGGGCGACTGGGCCGAGCGGGCCCTCTGCGCCCAGACCGACCCGGAGGCCTTCTTCCCGGAGAAGGGGGGCTCGACCCGGGAGGCCAAGAAGGTCTGCCTCGGCTGCGACGTCCGGTCGGAGTGCCTGGACTACGCGCTGGCCAACGACGAGCGCTTCGGCATCTGGGGCGGGCTCTCCGAGCGCGAGCGTCGACGGCTGAAGAAGAGCGCGGTCTAGCGCTCTTCTCTCTGCCCGGCCGCCCGGCCGGGCACCCTGACCCGCCGCACCCTCCTGCTCCCTTAGGTTGGGGCCGATGCCGACGACCCCTGCGCCGACTACCGAGCCGGCGGCTCCTGTCGTCGTGACGGCGGTCGTCGTGGCCCACGACGGCGCCCGTTGGCTGCCCGGGCTGCAGGCGGCCGTCAGCGCCCAGTCCCGGCCCCCGGACCGGCTCGTCGCGGCGGACACCGGCAGCACCGACGGCAGCGCGGACCGGCTCGTCGACTGGCTGGGGCCGGAGGCTGTGGCGACCTGCGACCGGGCCGCCGGCTTCGGGGCCGCGGTGACGGCCGCGCTGCAGACCGGGCCCGCGACCTCGGCGACGCCCGACTGGCTCTGGCTGCTGCACGACGACTGCATGCCCGAGCCCGGCGCGCTGGCGGCCCTGCTCGGCGAGGTGGCCCGGGACCCCTCGGTCGCGGTGGCCGGGCCCAAGGTCCGCGCGCTGGGCGCCGACGCCGGCCTGCTGCTCGAGGTCGGCGTCACCATCGCCCGCAGCGGCCGCCGGGAGACGATGCTCGAGCGCCGCGAGCGAGACCAGGGCCAGCACGACGGGGTGCACCGGGTGCTGGCCGTCGGCACCGCCGGGATGCTGGTGCGGCGCGACGTCTGGGACGAGCTCGGCGGCTTCGACCCTCGGCTCCCACTGCTGCGCGACGACGTCGACCTGGGCTGGCGGGCGAACCTGGCCGGGCACCGGGTCGTCTGTGTCACCGACGCGGTCGTCGGCCACGCCGAGGCCGCCACCCGGCGCCGCCGGCAGGTCCGCGCCGGCCGGCACCGGCTGCACCGGCTGGACCGCCAGCACGCGCTGCACGTCCTGCTCGCCAACCTCCCGCTGCTGCACCTACCGGTCGCGCTG
>Ga0126306_10001310_pt1 | contig 13182 bp, 15 predicted proteins | sample Plot27_FD_92592 | JGI IMG/M metagenome (GOLD analysis project Ga0126306, IMG submission 92592) | Serpentine soil microbial communities from UC McLaughlin Reserve, CA, USA - Plot27 | ecosystem: Environmental > Terrestrial > Soil > Grasslands | place: USA: UC McLaughlin Reserve, Lake County...
CGTGTGCCGGGGGTCTCGGTGGTCGACGTCGGGTCCGCCGCCAAGACGCTGCCGACCTTCGTGGAGCTGTGGACCGCCATGCTGGCCGGGACGCGCGGGTGAGCGGGTGAGCCCGCGGTCGCGCCGCGACCTGGACGAGGACGACGTCCGGGTCCGGCCGTCGCGGGGCTCGCGGCCGCGCACCAAGGACCGGCCGGCACACGACGAGGCGGTCACCGCGGTGGTCGTCACCGTCGACCGCGGCCGGTGCACCTGCCGGCTCGACGGCCACGAGGTGACGGCGATGAAGGCCCGCGAGCTCGGTCGGCGCAGCGTCGTCGTCGGCGACCGGGTCGACCTGGTCGGCGACGTGTCCGGTCGGCCCGACACCCTGGCGCGCGTCGTGCGCGTGCAGCCGCGGCGTTCGACCCTGCGGCGCAGTGCGGATGACACCGACCCGATCGAGCGGGTCATCGTGGCCAACGCCGACCAGCTCGTCGTGGTCACCGCGCTCGCCGACCCGACGCCGCGCACCAGGCTGATCGACCGGTGCCTGGTGGCGGCCTACGACGCCGGGCTCCGGCCGCTGCTCTGCCTGACCAAGCCCGACCTGGCACCTCCCGACGAGCTGCTCTCGACCTACGGTGCCCTCGACGTCGACCACGTCGTCGTCCGCAAGGGACAGCCCCTCGACCACCTGGTCTCCCACCTCGCCGACCGGACCAGCGTGCTGGTCGGGCACTCCGGCGTCGGCAAGTCGACCCTCGTCAACGCCCTCGTCCCCGGTGCCGGTCGAGCCACCGGCGGCGTCAACGCGGTGACCGGCCGCGGCCGGCACACCTCCTCGTCGGCCGTCGCCCTCGCACTGCGCGGGGGCGGCTGGGTCATCGACACCCCTGGCGTCCGCAGCTTCGGGCTGGCCCACGTCGACTTGTCGCGCGTCATCGGGGCGTTTCCCGACCTCGAGCCCGGCACCGAGGACTGCCCGCGGTCGTGCAGCCACGACGAGCCGGAGTGTGCCCTGGACGACTGGGTCGCGAGCGGGCACAGCGACCCGGCACGACTGGCGTCGCTGCGACGGCTGCTGCGCAGCCGCGACGAGGAGGAGGAGCCGGACCGGGGTCCGCCCGACCGGTCGATGCCGGACCAGCCGGCTCCGGACTAGCTGCAGGCGTCGGAGCCGATGGTGCAGCTCCACACCGCGGTCGAGCCCAGGTGGCCCGCGCGGACGACGGTCGCCCCGGCCAGCAGGGCGGCCACAACGGCGAGCCCGGCCACGAGCGCGGCGGCGGTGCCCGCACGCCTCCGGCGGGTCAGCAGGACCAGCAACCCGGCGAGCACCCACATGGCGATCGTCGGCCAAAGGACGAGGCCCGCCACCTCCTGGTGATCCTCGATCTGCCGGGCGACGACCCCGCCCGCGTCGATCCGCTCCTCCAGCCGCTCGCCGGATCGCGTGGCCACCGGCACCATCACGAGGGCGGCGGTCGACAGCAGCAGCACGAGCACGCCGTACCGCTCACGCCATCGCGGGACCAGGCTGATCGCCACCACGCCGAGCGCCGAGAGCGGGACGAGCACCACGACCGCGTGCACGACGAGGGGGTGCACGGGCAGGCCGAGGACGGTGTCGAACATGGCGTCACCCTTTCACTCACCCCCGGAACGGGGCGGCCGTGCAGCGGGTTCCGCGCGCGTCGCGCTCCGGCTAGAGTTCGACGGTTCCGCCGGTCCGCCAGTAGCTGCCCTCGGCCCGGGCCAGGAAGCCCTCGTCGACGAGGTAGCGGCGCAGCGCGGCGTAGTCGGCGAAGAAGGCCGCGAGCATGGCGTTGACGTCGGGCTCCGGGTAGCGCACGCCCGGCTCGAAGACGCGGGCGACGTGGTCGAGGACGACGAGCCGCTTCGACCGGACCGCCGGCATGGTCTCGATCCGGCCGTACGGCATGAAGGTGCGCAGCACGGAGCTCACCCGGTCGTCGGCCGTGCCGTGGTCGACCGAGGTGCGCGGCTCGGCCGCCGCCATCACGGCCTCGCGCAGCCGCTCCGGGCGGGCGACCCAGCTGCCGCCCGCGTGGTCCACGAGGCCGGCCGCCTGCAGGGTGGTCAGCGCCCGGAGCGCGTCGCGCTCCGGCAGCGTCGCGCGCCGGGCCACCTCGGACGTCGCGGTGGCCCCCAGCAGGACCGCGGCGAAGGCGCGCAGCCGCGACTCCTCCGCGAGCGCGCTGAGCAGGTCTGGCGCCGGGCTCACCCCGACGTGGCGACCGGTCGCGAGGAGAGGCGGGTGCGCAGGCGCGCCCGGTGCCGCTCGACGCCCCGGGTGTGCTGGGCGTACTCCGGCCACCTCGCCGCCGGGTGGGCGAGCCAGGCCTCGCAGACCGACAGCGCGGGTCCCGGCTCGCCGGAGCGCTCGAGGAGCACCGCGGCCCGCTCGTAGGTGTAGGGGGTGTCGACCTCGACGGCGACGCCGTGCAGCAGCGTCTCGAGCTCGCGCAGGTCGGACCGGGGCAGCCGGGCGGCGAGCTTGTCGGCCAGCGGCGTCCCGGTCAGGGTCCACCCGTCGATGCTGAAGCGAGGGACCGGGATCGCGGCCGGCTCGATCTCGCTGACGACCGCGCGACGACGGAACAGCGGCATCGGCGCCTCCCGGTCGCTGCGCTGGAGCTTCGAACCTTGATCGAAGTATGCGGCGTGGAGCGGTCCCCGGACCAGGGACTTGTACGGTTCGTTACATGACGGCGTACGACGACGACCTCCGACTGGCGCACGTCCTCGCCGACACCGCCGACTCGCTGACCATGTCGCGGTTCCGGGCCCAGGACCTGGTCGTCGAGACGAAGCCCGACCTGACGCCGGTGTCCGACGCCGACAAGCGGGTCGAGGAGGCCATCAGGTCGACGCTCGCCCGGGCCCGCCCGCGCGACGCGGTGCACGGCGAGGAGATGCCCGACACCGGCCACGGCCCCCGGCGCTGGGTGCTCGACCCGATCGACGGCACCAAGAACTTCGTCCGTGGGGTGCCGGTGTGGGCCACCCTGATCGCGCTGATGGACGGTGACGAGGTCGGCGCGGGACTGGTGTCGGCCCCCGCGCTGGGCCGGCGGTGGTGGGCCGCCTCCGGGTCCGGCGCCTACACCGGCAAGAGCCTCTCGTCGGCGACCCGGATGCAGGTCTCGCGGGTCGACCAGCTGGCCGACGCCTCGCTGTCCTACTCGAGCCTGTCCGGGTGGCGCGACCTGGGCCGCGAGGAGGCCTTCCTCGGCCTGACCCGCGACCTGTGGCGGACCCGCGCCTTCGGCGACTTCTGGTCGTACATGCTGGTCGCGGAGGGCGCTGTCGACCTGGCCGCGGAGCCACAGGTCGCCCTGCACGACCTGGCCGCCCCGGCGATCGTGGTGACCGAGGCGGGGGGCCGCTTCACCTCCCTGGACGGGGCGGACGGCCCGGCCGGTGGCACGGCGGTCGCGACCAACGGGCTGATCCACGACGAGGTGCTGCAGCGGCTCGGGTCCTAGCGGCACGAACCCGTCAGGTCAGGGCGGCAACCTGGCTGTTGCCCTCCGCGAGGTCGGCGCGCCGCAGGTGCCGGATGCTCGGCACGCACAGGGCGGCGAGGGTGGCGACGAGCACCACCAGCCCCGCGCCGACGATCGTCGGGCGCACTCCGACCGCGGCGGAGACCGGCCCGGCCAGGATCTGGCCGATCGGGATGAACAGCAGCGACCCGAACCAGTCGTAGGCGTAGACCCGGCTGAGCCGGTCCTGCGGGATGTTGGACTGCATGGACACGTCCCACGCGACCGCGAAGGTCTCCAGCCCGACGCCTGCGACGAGGGCGGCCGCCGCCAGCGTGAGCACGTGCGGCTGCAGGCCGAGCAGCAGCATCAGCGGCACCTCGAGCAGCACCGTCGCCGTCCCCACGTACAGCGGCCGGGACCAGGTGCTGTGCAGGGCGATGACCCCGCCGGCGATCATGCCGACGGCTGTCGCGGCGAGCACGGCGCCCCACGCGGCCCGGCCGATGGTCTCGTCGGCGACCACCGGTCCCAGTGTCTGCACCGCAGCGGCGTGGGCCGCGTTGACGAAGGCGAACACGACGACCACGACCCAGAGCCAGGTCCGGGAGCTGAACTCGGTCCAGCCGGCGCGCAGGTCGGTCAGCGTGCTGCTCCGCTCCAGCCGCTCCGTGCGCTCGATCCGCAGCCGCGACAGAAGTGCCGCGCCGACCAGGTAGAGGACGGCGTCGATCGCGAAGGCCCACCCGGGACCGGCGGCCGCGACGAGCAGGCCGGCACCGGCGGCTCCGGTGATGAACGCGCCGTTGTGGGTCAGGCGCACCAGCGCATTGGCCTGCTGGAGGTGGGCCGCCGGGACGGTCTGCGGCGTCAGCCCGGACGCGGCCGGGAAGAGGAAGGCGCTCGCGGAGCCGTTGACCACCTCGATCACGGCGAGCATCCAGATCTCCGCACCGCCGGTGAGCAGCAGCACCGCCACCAGGGCCTGGGTCGAGGCCCCCACGATGTTGGCGGCAACGAGGACCAGGTGCCGGGGCAGCCGGTCGGCCAGCACACCGCCGAACAGGATCAGGACGACCGTCGGCACCGCGCGGCAGGCCAGGACCAGTCCCAGCTGCGACGGGGTGCCGCCGAGGTCGAGCACCGCGAAGGCGAGCGCGATCGGCGCGATCGCGTGGGCCAGGTTGTCGGCCGACCGGCCGGCGAGGAGCAGCCGGAAGGTCGGGAAGCCCAGCGGGCGCAGCGCCTGGCGCCAGGTCGACCGGGTCATGACCCGGGGTCCATCTCGAACAGCGCCGTCGTCACGCTGACGTGCAGGACACCTTCCTCGCGCGGCGGCCGGGCGGCCCGGTGCAGCCCGGTGATCGCGTCGACGACCTGGGCGACGGCGGCGGCCCAGTCGTCCTCGCGTACCCACAGCTCCGCGTCGCTGGCAGCACCCTTCTTGCCGAGCTCACGCCGGGTGGACCGGCGCACCAGCTCGGCGGCCAGGGCCTGGTAGTAGACGGCGGCCGAGCGCGGGTCCGACGCGGTGGCCCCGGGGGCGTCGACGTCGTAGCGGTAGCGCTTGGCCTTGCCGCCGCGGACCGACTCCTCTTCGGCCAGGACCACCAGCCCTGCGGCGTGCATCTGGCGCAGGTGGTAGCTGGCGTTGGCGTGGCTGACGTCGAGCTCACGGGCCAGCTCGGCCGCGGACATCGCCGCGCCGGTCAGCAGCGACAGCATCCGCAGCCGCAACGGGTGGGCCATGGCGCGCAGCGACGACACCTCCGCCCGGTCAGCGACTCCCGAAGACATGTTGGGGAGTATGCCGCGAGGCGGCTGCACTGTCAAGGACTCGTTGGGGAGTCGCGGACGTGCCGCGCCGGTCCGCCTCGCCGTCCGGTCAGGAGCGGGCGGCGGTCCTCCGGCGGTACGCCGTCAGCACGACCGGGCCGGCCAGCACCGCGGCGAGGTCGAACCAGCCGTAGCCGCCGGCCGCTCCCGAGGGCGGGTTGCCGATGCTCACCAGGCCGGTCGGGTCGCGCTGCTGCCACTCCCAGGTGCCCAGCCAGGTGCCGAGCAGCTCGAGGTAGGTGACCACGACGAACGCGCCGACGTACAACGACCGGGACCGCCCCCAGCACAGGAAGCCGACGAGGCAGAGATACCAGAAGGCGCCGAGGGCGTCGGGTCGGTCGTGCAGCAGCAGCCCCCAGGCCGCGTAGGCGCCGCCCACGACCACCGTGGCCGCCACCAGGACCGGCAGGCGGGCCCGCAGCCAGGCGCTGCGCCCCATGGCCAGCGCGCACAGATAGACCAGGCCGTGCCCCGGTGGCACGAACGCCGGCACGTTGCCGAGCCGGTAGACGTAGACCTCGAGCAGCGGGGAGAACGTGTACTCGACCGCCGTCGCGAAGGCCACGACGACCGCGACCTGGGCCCGGACCAGCGGGGTCTCGCGTCGCAGCAGGGCCAGCAGGAGGACCCAGGTCCCGAGGCCAAGGGCGCGCTGCCACCAGATGCCGGCACCGCGGTCGAGCAGCAGCACGAGCGGCACCCAGGTCATCGTCAGGACCACCGGCGGGTCGAGCCGCAACCCGGTCGGCACCGCGGCCACCGCGGCGCGCCGGACGCGCGTCGCGCGCAGGGCGTCGACGCGGTCGCGGACCAGGACCTGCGCGCTCATCACCGCCGAGTATGTCAGCGGCCCCTGCCGCAGCCGGCGACGTCGCGAGGTGGTCGTCCACGGGTCGGCGCGGCGCTTGTGGACCGCCAGCGCGGGCGAGCAGGATGGAGGTCACCGCTCCGGCCCGAGGAGGCGCTCCGATGCAGGTCCGCGACGGCATGAGCAGCGAGGTCCTGACTGTGGGCCCGGACCACACGCTGCGCGCGGCCAGCCGGGTGATGGCGGCCCGCAAGGTGGGCGCGGCCGTGGTCCACGACCCCGACGGCGAGGGCGTCGGCATCCTGACCGAGCGCGACGTCCTGGCGTCGGTCGGAGCCGGAGAGGACCCGGACAGCGAGCGGGTCCGCGACCACGTGTCGACCGACCTGGTCTACGCCGCGCCGTCCTGGACCCTCGAGCAGGCGGCCGACGCGATGGTGCGCGGCGGCTTCCGGCACCTGGTCGTCCTCGATTCGGGCGAGGTCGCGGGCATCCTGTCGGTGCGCGACATCGCCCGCTGCTGGGCCGCGGAGCGCGGCGCCAGCGACGAGCTGGTGGGCTGAGCCCAGGGGTCAGCCGGCCCCGTCGGTCGGGTCGCCCTGGCCGACCTTGACCGACTCGTCGTCGCTGCCGCTGGCGCGCCGAGGACCGGCGTGACCCTCCTCCGGCTCCCTCTCCTTGGCGCGCAGCAGGATGGCCGAGATCGCCAGGACGAGCACCAACAGGCCGAGCACTCCGACCTCGATCATCGCGTGGGTGAACTTGTCGTCCTTGCCGACGTAGTCGGCGGCCTCGACGGAGAGAACGATGATCTCCTTGATCGAGGCGATGATCCCGACGATCAGGAACGGCTCGGCGACGACCTCGCGCCGGCCGAGGATCACCCGCACGGCGAACAACAGCTCCACGACGATGAACACCAGGAGCAGGGTGTCGAGCACCGACAGGACGACCTCGCTGGCCGCGGTCCCCTCGTTGAGGTGCGTGAGGCCGCGGCCGGCGGAGATCAGCAGCGCGCCGGCGGCCACCGAGAGGATGACGGCGATGCCGACGTAGATCGCGTCCTCGGTGATCGCGAGCAGCGCGTTGCCGATGCGCACATAGCGCGGCGGCCGGTCGTCGCCGGAGGAGCCGCTGCCGGTCGAGTCGGCTCGGGCCACGTCGTCGCGGACTGCGCCACCAACGGCGTTGAGCCCGTGTGAGTCGGGCACGTCGGCGTCCGCTTTCAGGCGACGTGCGAGACGGGCTGCCGGAGCCGGCCCTGCCGGGCCCTGCGAGCCGGGGGCCTCGGCAGCAGGTCGACGAACAAGGCGTCACCGCAGAGCACGCACACCAGCTCCGGGCAGTCGGCGCCGTGCCCGTCGCGGCAGTCGGGCTGCTCGAACGCCGACTCGGTGGCGCAGGTCGAGCACCATCGGAAGAGGTCGGTCGTCGTCATGCCCCGAGCGTCGCACCGGGGCCGGACACAACCCCGCAAGCCGCGCGGCGTGTCGTGGTTTGTCGACAATCGACCCCGGTCTGGCGCAAGCCCCCCTGCGCGACGATCATTGGCCCATGCCGCAGAGCATCTGGAAGGGCTCGATCTCGTTCGGCCTGGTGTCGATCCCGATCCGCCTGTTCTCCGCGACCGAGGAGAAGGACATCTCCTTCCGCCAGGTCCACCGGGAGGACGGCGGCCGGATCCGCTACAAGCGGGTCTGCTCAGTGGACGGGGAGGAGGTCCCCTACAGCGACATCGCCAAGGGCTACGAGCTGCCCGACGGCGAGATGGTCGTGCTCGACGACGACGACTTCGCCAACCTCCCGATCTCGTCCTCGCGGGCGGTCGAGGTGCTCAGCTTCGTGCCGGCCGAGCAGATCGACGCCGTGCAGATGGGCAAGCCCTACTACTGCGACCCCACCGGCGACGCCAAGCCGTACGTCCTGCTGCGCGACGCCCTCGAGAACGCCGAGCGGGTCGCGATCGTCAAGGTCGCCCTGCGCCAGCGGGAGCGGCTGGCGGTGCTGCGCCCGCGCGAGGGCGTGCTCGTCATGCAGACCCTGCTCTGGCCCGACGAGGTGCGCGCCGCCAAGCTCGACTTCCTCGACGAGGACGTGACCGTCCGCTCGCAGGAGCTGACCATGGCCGAGTCCTACATCTCGGCGCTGTCCGCCGACTTCGACCCGGGCGAGTTCTCCGACCACTACCGCGAGGCGCTCGAGGAGGTCATCGAGGCGAAGGTCGCCGGCCGCGAGGTCGTGACGCCGGAGGAGCAGCCGGAGGCCAGCGGACAGGTCGTCGACCTGATGGAGGCGCTGCGCCGGAGCGTGGCCGAGGCCAAGTCGCGTCGCGGCGAGACCGGCGGGGCGGGCGCTGCCGAGCCCGCCGCGTCGAAGTCCGCCAAGGCGCCGGCCAAGAAGACCGCTGCGAAGACAGCGGGTGCCTCGGCCGAGAGCACGGGGAAGAAGGCCGCGAAGGCACCGGCGAAGAAGGCAGCCACCAAGAGCGCGAAGACCGCCAAGGCCAGCAAGAAGCCGGCCAAGAAGACCGCTGCCCGCAAGAGCGCCTGAGCCGATGGCCCAGATGACCACCGGGAGCCATGGCGTCGTCGGCGGGGTCCGCTGAGCACCGGCGGAATGCCGCGCCCCCTCGCGGTTGCTGCAGTGGGCCATGACTGAGGCCCTCCAGATCCTGGCGCTCGTCTGCGCGGTCGCCGTGGTGGCGGCAGGAGCGCGGCGGCTGGGCCTGTCGGCACCACTGGTCCTGGTCGTCGTGGGTGTCCTGGCGTCGTACGTCCCCGGTGTCCCCGAGTACCACCTCGAGCCGGAGGTCGTACTCCTCGGCTTCCTGCCGCCGCTGCTCTACGCCGCCGCGCTGCGCACCTCGCTGGTCGACGTGCGGGCCAACCGGCAGGCCATCGGCATCCTCGCCGTGGGTGCGGTGGCCTTCACGACCGTCGGCGTGGGACTGGTCGCCTGGTGGGTGGTGCCCGGCGTGAGCATCGCGGCCGCCTTCGCCCTCGGCGCGGTGGTCTCGCCGCCGGACGCCGTGGCGGCCACGACCATCGCCCGGCGGGTCGGCATGCCGAGGCGCATCGTGTCGATCCTCGAAGGTGAGAGCCTGCTCAACGACGCGACGGCGCTGGTCGCCCTGCGCACCTCGGCCATCGCGATCACCGCGTCGGTGACGGTGCTCGAGGTGTCGTGGGAGTTCGTCGTCGCGGCGGGCGGCGGGATCGTGGCCGGCCTGGCCGTGGCGGCCGCACTCGCCGCGGCCCGCCGGAGGGTGCAGGACCCCGTGCTCGACACGACGGTGTCCCTCGTCGCGCCCTTCATCGCGTACCTGGCTGCCGAGAGTTTCCACGGCAGCGGCGTCCTGTCGGTTGTGATCGTCGGCCTGGTCCTCGGGCACAAGGCCCCGGCGCTGCAGTCCGCGTCCTCGCGCCTCGCCGAGCAGACGAACTGGCGCACCATCACCTTCGTCCTCGAGAACGCCGTGTTCCTGCTGATCGGCCTGCAGGTGTCACAGGTCGTACGTCGCGCGACCGAGGGCGAGCTGAGCCCGACCCGGCTGGCGGTCATCTGCGGCGTCGTCCTGCTGGCGACGCTGGTGACCCGCATCGTCTGGGTGTTCGCGGCGACCGCCGCCTACCGGTTCGGCCCGGCCAAGATGCGCGCCGCGGCGTGGAGCTGGAGCCACGCCACGCTGGTGTCGTGGGCGGGGATGCGCGGCGTCGTGACCCTGGCCGCGGCCTTCGTGCTGCCCGAGGAGACACCGCACCGCGACGTGCTGGTGCTGGCGGCGTTCGCCGTGGTGGGCGGCACCCTGCTCCTCAACGGCACCACGCTGCCCTGGCTGGTGCGCCGGCTGGGCGTCGTCGGCCCGGACCCGGCCGAGGACGCGCTGGAGGAGGCGGCACTGCTGTCCAAGGCGACCCGCGCCGGGCTGGACCGCCTCGAGGAGCTCAAGCAGGACGGTGACGACCCGCACGTCATCGAGCGGCTCGAGGAGCGGGCCCGCAGCCGCGCCGACGCGGCGTGGGAGCGGCTGGGCGCCCCGAGCGACCAGGAGACGCCGAGCGAGACCTACCGGCGGCTCCGGCAGGAGATGCTCGACGCGGAGCGCCGGGTCGTCCTGCACGCGCGCGACATGGGCAAGGTCGACGACGAGGTCCTCCAGGACGTCATGAACCTCCTCGACACGGAGGAGTCGCTGCTCGACCGGCTCGAGGACAAGGGCACCGACGTGGAGCGCGAGCTGGTCGCCAAGGTCGAGCGGGTGCGGGCCTGCGTGCACCTCACCGAGGCGCCGGTCGCGGTCAAGCCCACGTCGCCCGAGGGTTGCGAGGAGTGCCTGCGCGACGGCACCAGGTGGGTCCACCTGCGGCTGTGCCTGGCCTGCGGGCACGTGGGCTGCTGCGACTCGTCACCGCAGCAGCACGCGACCAAGCACTTCCACGAGACCGGGGACCCGGTGATCCGCAGCTTCGAGCAGGGCGAGGGCTGGCGCTGGTGCTTCGTCGACGACCGCCTCGGCTGAGCTGGCTCGCCGATCGGTCGCGGGGTCGCAGGGACCCACCGCTCCGTGTGGACGGGCACGCCCGACCGGCGCATCGTGGGAGGGGCCCCTCCGCGGGGGCGGGCTGGACACGGACGGGGATTCACGATGACAGCACCGACTTCCGATCTCTGCGCGCTCGACAACCCGGTGGCACAGCAGCTGCTCACCTCCCGGCAGGTGGCGCGACTGGCCTACACCTGGTCCGACGGCACTCCGCGGGTCGTGCCGATCTGGTTCCACTGGAACGGCGAGGCGGTGGTGATGGGCACGCCGCCCCGCGCACCGAAGCTGAAGGTCCTGCCCACTCGTCCCGAGGTCGCCGTCACGATCGACGACGAGGGGTCCTGGCCCTACCGGGCACTGCTGCTGCGGGGCACCGCCCAGGTCGAGGCGCTCCAGGACGTGTCGCCGGAGTACGCAGCTGCGGCTCGACGCTACTTCGGCAACGACCAGGCCGAGCAGTGGCTCGCCCAGCTACGGGGCCAGCCCATGACCAACGTCGTCGTCCGGCCGACGTGGGCCTGCGTGCTCGACTTCGTCACCCGCCTGCCGAGCGCCCTGACCCCGTCCTGACCACGCCGTGATCGCCCTACCGAGCCGGCCTTTCACGCGGTGACGACGAGATCTGCCCGCTCCCGGGTGCTCCGGACCAGCGCGGCGTTCGGCTCGTCCACCGTGGCCACCCAGGAAGCTGCGGCGTCGTGCGACTTGCCGAACAGCTCGTGCCGAGCGACCAGGCGACGTACCCGCTCCTCGTCGTCGACCTCGACGAACCACGTCTCGGTCAGCACCTCCGTGAGGTCGCGCCAGCCCGGCCGGTCGAGGAGCAGGTAGTTGCCCTCGGTCACGACGAGCCGCACGGCGGGCCCGACGGCGACGGCGCCGGCGAGCGCCTGCTCGAGGTCGCGCTCGAAGACCGGGCCGTAGACGGTGCGCCCCTCGGCCGGGTCGAGCAGCCGACGGAGCAGCGCGACGTACCCGTCGACGTCGAAGGTCTCCGGCGCCCCCTTGCGATCGCGCAGGCCCAGCCGGTCCAGCTGACGGTCGGCCAGGTGGAAGCCGTCCATCGGCACGTGCGCCACGGCGTCGTCGCCCAGCGCGGCGCGGGTGGCCCCGACCAGGTGCTCGGCGACCGTCGTCTTGCCGGCCCCGGGGCAGCCGACCAGGCCGAGCAGCGCCCGGCCCCCGGCGCACAATGCGACCGCGCGGTCGACCAGGTCGCCGTGCACTAGAGGTCCTTCGCGAACGACCGCGACAACGGCGAGTCCCGGTAGTGCCCGAAGCCGTCGGTCGGCAGGTAGCCCGCCGACTCGTAGAGCGCGATCGCCTCGGGCTGCGCCGTCCCGGTCTCGAGCACCACCCGGGTCGCCCCGCGGTCCCGGGCCCAGTCCTCCAGGGCGGTGAGCATCCGCCGGGCGTGCCCGCGGCGCCGGTGCTCGACCCGGACGAACATCCGCTTCACCTCCACCGCACCGTCGTCGTGCCGGCGCAGGCCCGCGCAGCCGATCGTCTCCCCGCTGACGAGCGCCACCAGGAAGGTGCCGTCCGGCGCCGCGAACTCGGCCGGGTCCACGCGGGTCTCGTCCCGACCGCCGTAGCGCCGCACGTACTCCTGCTGCACCTCGGCGACCAGCGCCTGCGACTCCGGCGATTCGAACGCCCGCTCCTCGTAGGTGACCTCGGCGTCGACCGGTAGCACCCGGCGGACGAGCGCGTCGACCTCGTCCCGGACCGCCGAGGTCAGCTCGCCGGGGTCGGGCACCAGGTTGTGGTCGGCCGCGACCCCGACCGTGACGTCACCCGCGTAGCTCAGGATGCTCACGCCCAGCCCTACCGAGCCGGCCTGCGGCACCCAGAAGACGACGCGGGTCACCCGAGCGTCGGCCAGCCACACCGGCTCCCGCGGGCCGGGGACGTTGGTGACCACGGCGCTCGACTTGGAGCCGAGCAGCCGCACCGCCAGCCGGTGACCCCACGACGGCAGCGCGCCGACGACGGTCAGCAGCGCGAAGGTCGACGCCGCCTGCGCCGCGCCCTTGACCCGGCCAATCCGCTCGTGCACCGCGTGCACCCGGGCGACGACGTCGGGCTCGGCTACCGGCAGCCGCAGGAACACCAGGCCGAAGCGGTTGCCCAGGCTGGCCGGCACCGGCTCGCCACGCGGTCGCAGGTCCACCGGCACGAAGATCCGCAGGTCGTGCGGCCGGTCGCCGTGCGCCATCAGGTGAGAGCGCAGCGCGCCGGCAGTGACGGCGAGCAGTACGTCGTTGACCGTGACGTCGAGCGCGGCCGCGAGCCGCTTGACCAGCCGCAGGTCGATCGGGTCGCACCACGCCGCCACCTTGCGGGTGCCGATCCGGCCGCTGAGCCGGGTGCGCGGGTCACGGCTGGCGAAGACCAGCGACAGCCCGGTCGCCACCACCCGCCAGGTGAAGCGGACCGCCCCGACCGCCTGCCGGATCCCGTGCGGCAGCACGTCGATGCCAGTCACCTCGGCAACGTCC
>Ga0126306_10001311_pt1 | contig 13179 bp, 16 predicted proteins | sample Plot27_FD_92592 | JGI IMG/M metagenome (GOLD analysis project Ga0126306, IMG submission 92592) | Serpentine soil microbial communities from UC McLaughlin Reserve, CA, USA - Plot27 | ecosystem: Environmental > Terrestrial > Soil > Grasslands | place: USA: UC McLaughlin Reserve, Lake County...
GATCGGGATCTCCCTCTACGAGGTGCGCAGGGAGGCGGGTGATGCGTTCGATATGCGCATCCCCGAGCATCGGCGCATCCCGTTCTCTCCCCGGGCCAAGAACGCGCTGGTCGAGGCGCGAAAAGAGATGCGCAGGCTAGGAGACAATTACCTTGGCACCGAGCATGTCCTGCTCGGAATACTGGACAACCAGGATGGTACGGCCGTCAGAATGCTCGCGCGTATGGGGGTTGCACCCGAGACGCTGCAGGAGAGGCTCTTCGAGTTACGCGGCCGGGCCGCCGGCTAACAGCGCTGTGCGTAAGTCCCTCAAGGCAAAACAAAGAGCTGAATTGCTGACAAGCGACAGCCGAAGGCTGGAGCGTGCTGGAATGCTGACAAGCGGAGGCGAAGCCGGAGCGTGCTGCATTCTAGCGGCCCGGACGACCGAAGGCCGCCCGGGCCGCTAGAATGCGGGAATGGAGGAGAGAGAAGATGGCGGTGGTGCCGTAAGGGTAGGGATGGTCTGGGGCGGCATCGGCGGGGTTGTCGGCCTGCTCGCATCGTTGCCTGGGTCTCTGATCGGGATACTGGTCTCGGTTTTTATCGGGTTCTCTTGCGGGAGACGGGCGGCCGCGGCGGGAAAACGGTCGGGGGCGCTCTCCGGATTGATCGGCGGGGCCGTCGCCGCGCCGGGGTATGTGCTCGGGTCTACGCTCGGGGCGCTCCTGGCGGCGCGCCTGATCGGGGCGGCCGAGATCGCCGCTACTCTCTCGGAGATCCTCGGTACGCGGGTCTCCGGAGACCTGGCCTGGACCTACTTCCTGGTCAGCCTCATTCTCTCCGCCATCCTAGAAGCCGTTATCCTGGTCTCGGTCTCATCAGCCGCAGGAGCCTGGACGAAGAGGGAGTAAAGAGGATAGCCTATTATCCTTTGGCCGCCTCTGCAGCGTGCTCCCCGAAGACGAAATCTTCTTCGTCGGGGCGCGTGACGCCGGCACGCTCCAGGCGACGGTCCTTCTGGTACTTCCTGATTGCGGCCTTCAGGGTTCCGAGGCCCAGGGTCGCGCACTTGGGGCGGGAGGCGACGACCTGGCGTCCCAGCTGATCGATCATCTCGTGGTAGTCCATCTCCAGTACCTCGTCCATGGTCAGCTCGCCCCTGTGAATGTCCTCGAGGAGCATGCTGCTCGCCGCCATGCTGATGGTGCAACCTTCGCCCTCGTAAGTAGCGCTCTCTATATGCTCCTGGTCGTCGGCCGCCTTCAAATACATCGTAACGACATCTCCACAGCCAGGATTTCCGCCAGGCATGGTCACATGGGCGTCCTCGATGGCACCCCGGTGCCGCGGCTTCTCGTAGTGATCCAGCAGTATCTGTATCTGTAGCTGCCTGTCCAACACGCAACCTTCCACTGTGCTAACCCGTTGATCCTCTGAGGACGATTCTATCGCAAGGTCGTCCTTCGTAACGTAATCTTGCTACAGTTTGATACACTCAAGGCATGAGAGTGGGCATAGTCGGGTTGCCGAACGTCGGCAAGTCTACGGTATTCAATAGCCTTACGCGGGCCGGGGCCGAGGCCCAGAATTATCCTTTCACGACCATAGATCCAAACCTCGGGGTCGCCACCATACCGGACGAGCGTCTCGACGCCGTGGCCGGGGTGATCGGCAGCCAGCGCGTCGTCCCTGCTACTGTCGACTTCGTGGACATCGCGGGACTCGTGCAGGGCGCGAGCGCGGGAGAGGGGCTGGGTAACCAGTTCCTCGGGCACATCAGGGAGTGCGACGCCATCGCGCACGTCGTCCGCTGCTTCGAAGACGAGAACGTCGTTCATGTCCACGCCGGCGTGGACCCCGAAGGAGACATCGAGACGATCGACACCGAACTGTTGCTCGCAGACCTCGCCACCGTGGAGCGGCGGCTGGAGCGTGTCGGGCGCGCCGCCAAGAGTGGCGACGCCAAACTCCAGGCCGAGGCGGCCGAGCTCGAAAGCTTACGCGACCACCTCTCTGGCGGGAGCCCGGCGCGGGTCTACCCGGCGACGGAGACCGTGGCCGAGACCATGAGAACCCTCATAACGGCCAAGCCGACGCTCTACGTGGCGAACGTGGATGAGGAGTCCGTGGCCGAGGGGGACGGTTACAGCTTGCAGGTCGAGAAGCACAGCAGCCGCGAAGGCGCGGAAACCGTACGGATCTGCGCGAAGCTCGAAGCCGAAGTCGCCGAGCTCTCCGAGGACGAGGCCAGGGAATACCTCGCGATGCTCGGGGTCGAGACGACCGGTTTCGAGGAGTTCGTGCGCGTGGCGTACCGGCTGCTTGGCCTCGTCACCTTCTTTACCGCCGCGGAGAAGGAGGCCAGGGCCTGGACCCTTCGCGAGGGCTCCACGGTGCGCCAGGCCGCCGGGCGAGTCCACACCGACATGGAGCGCGGCTTTATCGCGGCCGAGGTCGGAGACTGGCAGGATATAGTCGCCGCGGGATCCTGGGCCGGGGCCAGGGAGGGGGCCAAGGTCCGCCTCGAAGGGCGCGACTACATCGTGAGGGACGGCGATACCGTACTCGTCCGCTTCAACTTCTAGACCGTGCAACCTTTCGTCAGGCCGAAGAAGCCGCTGCGAGAATCCCGCCTCGCCCTCGTTAGCACCGGAGGCGTCCATCTGCCAGGGCAGCCACGCTTCGACATCGACGACCCCGCCGGAGACTGCTCCTACCGGGAGATCCCGGCCAGCGCCGACGACCTTACCTGGACCCACGCCTACTACAGGCCGGATGAGGGCAGCGACCTCGACGCCGTCTTTCCGCTCCAGACCCTCCGCAGTCTCCTCGAGGATGGCACGGTAGGCGGGCTGTCGGAGCGGCACTTCTCCTTTATGGGAGCCATCCACGATCCGACCCGGCTCGTAGAGAGTACGGCCCCCGAGGTCGCCGGCAAACTGGTGGAGGACCGGGTAGATGTCGTGCTTCTAACGCCTTCGTGACCCCTGTGCCACCGGTCCGTGGGGCTGGTCTGCAACGCCATAGAAACGCGAGGCATCCCCACAGTTACGCTGGCCATGGAGCACGGCGTAATGGCCCCGCGAGTCGGCTTCGTACCTTTTCCGTACAACAACCCGATGGGCGAACCTCACGACCTCGAGGGACACAAGCGAATAGCACTGGCCGCGCTCGCGTTGCTTTACGAGCTGGAGCAGCCTGGAGAAGTGGAGTTGAAATAGGCATCAGGCTTCAGGCCTCAGATCTTGTGCCGGGACCACGGCCGTAAGTCGGAGCCTGGTTTCGTTGTTGGGGTGTCTCCTCGGGAAGGCTACAGCGGCCAAGTTTTCCTGAAACCTGAAGCCTGTAGCCTGAAACCTAAGATATAATCGACTTACGTATAGACCGAGCGCGAAGGTGAGATCGTGGCCCTGTTATTGGTGTTGTTCATTGCGTTTGTCGTGGTTGTGTTCCTCTTCCTGCTGCCGATACTATTTTCGCTGCAGGCCGTGGGGAGCCTGTTCGTCTATCCGCGGCAGCTGAAGGCGGTCTTCGGGAACAGGATCCTACGCCGCAACCACGCCCTCGAGCATGGGACCATTGCGGTGATGATGGAGAGGGAGCCTGGCCGCAAGCTGAACGGGTTCTCCACCGACGATGGGTTCTTCGTACAGGGTGTACGCTCTCTGGCCGAGGTCGAGAGCGCCGCCAGAGAGGCCATACGCAGGCTGCAGAATGGGGAGAAGGGGCTCGCCGTCCACCGCAATTGCGGCACCACCATCGTCGCCGCGAACCTGCTAGCCGCGATCTTCTTCCTCTTCGCCCTCGGGTTGGGTCTTCTCTACCTGGGTGGCAATTATCTCTACCTCTTGATCCTCGGCAGCGTCGTCCTCGCCTTCGTCCTGCGCGTCCCCTTGAGCCTCCTTCTGCAAAGATTCGTCACCACCGACGCGGATCTGAAGAACGCGGAAGTCGGTTGGGTCGAGCCTGCGCAACCGGGCGACCTCAAGAGCGGTATCTTCGGGCTCCTGCTCGCCGCGTCGACCGTGCAGGTACGCGTCTTCCACACCGATCCCGACGCGGTCGAGATCTTCCGCGACGACGGCGCCATAGTCCGGTAGGGGCGGGTTTCGAACTCGCCCGCTTCGAACCCGTCCGTTTCGAACCCGCCCGCCGCACCGATGAACCGCCCTAATCTCGAACGACGCGTTCCAATGCGGAAACCACCCTGTCGAGTTCTTCGACCACAGGACTATCGTTCTCTGTCCTGAGCACGTCGACGATGGCACAGTAGTACCAGAGCGTGCCTTCCTTACGGCCGTTGAACCGCGACCAGAGATCCTCCCCAAGTAGCCTGTAGTCGGAGAGCACGGTGCGGGCGTTGTGCAGCTTGTCCGCGGAGGAGACGAGCCGCACGGAGCTCGGGGCGCTCGCCAGGTGAGCCAGATATCTCTCCTTGCGCTCGCGCCAGGGTGGCTTGGGATCTTCGTAGGTGTCAGTACAGCCGTCTACTATCTGTGCTATCTCGTCTCCGAAGCGGGCGCGTATTTCCTCGAGGATGGCTTCGCCGCCCTGGTCCTCGGGGGCGTCGTGCAGCAGCGCGGCCACCACCTCGTCCTCCGTCCCGCCGTTCTCACCGACGATGGACGCCACCGCGAGCAGGTGCGTCACATAAGGTATGCGGGTGCCTTTACGATACTGGTCTCTGTGCAATCGAGCGGCGTAGACGAGGGCCCTTTCGAACTTCTCTCCGTATGGCACCCTTCTCCTCTCTCTATTCGGCCAGTAGAGCCGGATCGACGATCCAACCCTCGTTGGGGTCGCACTCCGGCGGGACTCCGTAGTCTTCGTCTCGCTCTCTGTAGGCCCACGCCGCCTGGACCGCGCATAACAAGGAATCGAGGGCGTCGGCGGAGGGATCGCCGGCGAACTCCTCCCTCCAGGGTGAGTCCATTTCCACTGCGAATCCGTAGGCCTCTCTCAAAGTTGCGGATGACAGTCCGGCGAGCAGCTTCTCCCTGGCGGATCTCCTCTCCGGTGTGTCTGGTACGGCGTCCCTCTTGTACGCCGCCCGGCCCAGAAAGCGCCGGGCGACGACGGCGGGGTAGGCTTCGACGGCCACGCGGGAGTCCCCGTTGCGGCGGCAGGGCTCGACGCGGACGCCGGAGGCGAGGAGGCGCGGCGCCCCCTGGTAGAACATCTTCCCCACGGGCACCCGAAACAGCATCATCGCGCTGCTGGAGCCACTCCTGCGGTCAGCGAGCCGGTAGCGCCACTTGCTGCCCGCCGGCCTCGTGGCCATGTCGGCCCGGATCTTCCCCTCGAACTCCTCTTTCGGGAGCCTGCCGACCTCCCTGACGTAGCCTTCCCAGCCCTCTCGCCACCCGAGGGCTGCTACCAGAGATCCTGGTTGCCCGAACGGGAAGTCCATCCCACACACCCACGGGCCTTCTCTTTGCAGGAAATCCTCGAAGCCGCCGAAGTCGGTAAGCGTCTCCGAATCCTCGACGCGCAGAGAGTCTCCTTGCAGGGTGCAGCAGAGGACGATGAGAGGTTTCCTGCGGCCGGGGGCGCTCGTGAAGTCGAGGCCGTAGATCCTCACGTGTATGGAGACAGGGTGGTTCTACCCACCCTCGCCGTCTTTTCCAGCTTCCCTGTTGAGGCGGTGAATGCTGGGCTTGCGGTCGTCTTCGGGGACCTTCTCGCCCTCGTTCTTGCCGCCGGGGATGTGCCATTCGATCACCTGGTTCATCTCGGCGCCTACCAGCATGATGAGCGCCGAATAGTAAACGTAGAGCATCAGGATGATCACACCGGCGAGCGAGCCGTAGGTCTCGTTGTAGGAGCTGCCACCGAAGGTGCTCGCGTACAGCGAGAACAGCAGCGAAAAGATGAGCCAGAAGGCGAAGGCCAGGACCGAGCCTGGACTGATCCAACGGAACCTCTGTTTGGCGGCTGGTGCGAAGTAGTAGATCAGGGCGAAGGCGAACAGAACGACGAGAGCCACGACGGGCCACTGCACGATACTCCAGATCAGCGCGAAGACGGATCCTAGCCCTACGAGGTCGGCGACGGTCACACCGATAGACTCGCCGAAGACGACGAGCACGAGTGCGCCGATCAGGAGAATGGCCACCGCGAGCGACATGAAGATCGAAAGCCCGTAGACCTTCCAGAAGGGCCTGTCTTCCTCGACCTCGTACATGACGTTCATGGCTTCCATAACCGAGCGAAATGCTCCAGAAACGCCCCAGAGTGCAAGCAGTATCGAGATGATCGCACCGAAAGTAAATGCGCTCTCGGCCTGGCTCTGGGTGATACCGAGGAGTTGATCCTCGATAAAGCCCGTTGCCGCTTGCGGCGCCACACCTGAGAGCCCGTCGACCATGGTCTTGACGAGGTCGGTGGCTTTGAAAATTCCAAGGAGCGAGAGCAGAAAGGTGAAAAACGGGAAGACCGCGAAGAGGGCCTTGTAGGTGAGGTTGCCGGCGAAGGCCATGACGTGATCTTCGCTCATCTCCTCGTACGTCAGCTTGGCAAAGTCGACGAGTCCCAGGTTCTCGGCAACGGGAACCTCGACCTCATTGCCTTTACTCTCGGCCTTCTTGATTAACTGCATACCCGGTATCTTCACGCGCCATCCTCCCGTGGGCATGCGCCCCTGACGAACTTCAAACTACTTCGCTGTTTAGTTTACCCGCGAAAGGTCATCTAACTAACATGGGGTGCGAGTCTGAAGCCAGGGACAACCTCTCCTCACCCTTGGATCAGCGCGAGGCGCTGGTGGTTCGTTCTAGTCCTGGTGCCCCGGCCCGGGCGCAGCCGGTACAGTTGGCCTCTTTGGTAGTGGTGACCCAGTCCTCGTCGTTGATCGGCCTGCCGCAGTACGTCTCCCTGAGTTGTGGCTTGGCCACGTGCACCCTGCCGATCCCGTTCGCCTGGCGGATATTCATCTCTCTCCTTCTCGCTGCCTGCCCGCCAAGTCTAACCCGCCTGTCCACCAATGTAGGGTCCCGTGCTCTCCGCGACGACCGCGTAGAGCGGGTCGGAGAACATGCGGCGGGGACTGCGATCCAGGCTTCGGATGTTGGCGAAGTTCCCGGCATCCCGGAGATACTCCTCCACGAGCCGCATATGGCCCCGGTCGTCCAGACGTTGCCAGATCTCGACCGCTTTCGTGGGAAAGCAACGATTTGAGAAGGTGATCGCTAGCGGCGCGCCGACTCTGAGTACTCGACCGACTTCGCGCAGCACCTCCACCGGCCTGGTCAGGTAGTCGATGGAGACGCAGATCCCGGCCCCATCGAACTCTGTCTCCCCGAAAGGCAGTCTGGGATTGGTGTTCAGGTTCTGCACAACGTATGAATCGAGCCGGGGGTTCTGTCTCAGCTCCACCTCGTTCATGCCGAGCCCGATCGCACGCCCGTAGGCGACCTCCGGGGGCAGGTGGCTTATCCAACTACTCATGAGGTCCAGAATCTCTCCGCCCGCCGGGAAGAGCTCCCTGTAGAGTTGCGTAACGGCGGCGATCGCCCCTTCGTCTATATGCGTGACGAGCCGGGGAGTCCTGTAGAACTCCTCATCAGGCGACTCATCGGTACGCCTGAAAGCATCCTCTGGGATCTGTGGCAACTACTCATCTCCCTTCGTCCGCTCACGTTTCGACCATACTTTATGCACCTCTGTACTGCTCGGCTGTGATCCCATGTACCCCTAACCTGCAAGCCTGTGAAACAGGTTCGCTCCAACAGGTCCATATTCGGGATGCGCGCAGGCCGAGATCATCCTGTACTCGTCATTCTCACTCTCCCCACCCGTCATGCTCGCTCCCGCGCCCACTCATTCCCGCGAAAGCGGGAATCCACGGCCAGGAGGAGAAGTTCCGTGATCGAAGACAATCTGCTTGGGGGCGTTAGAATTCGCCCTGACCTGGTATGAGTTCAGAGCAGACAGGCAGACATTTCACGGTCGCAGTGTTCGTGGTATGGAAGGGCAAAGTATTACTGCACCAGCACCGCAAGCTCGGCATGTGGCTGCCGCCTGGTGGACACATAGAGCGAGACGAGCTTCCCGACGAGGCGGCCGTGCGCGAGGTCTTCGAGGAGACCGGCGTCGAGGTCGAGCTGGTGGGAGAGAGGCGCGAGGATGTCGATGACCCCGTTCAACTCCACCGCCCCGCCGGGGTGCAGTTGGAGAACATCGGTCCAGGGCACCAGCACATAGACTTGATCTATTTCGCCCGACCCCGCGGCCCGACGCAAATTTCCGCGCAGTACGACGAGGACCGGGTCGGCTGGTACGGTCTCGAAGACTGGGACACGATGCCCTTGAATGCCGAAGTCAAAGGCTGGTGCGAGCGTGCGCTCTGCTCCTTGGGAACCTGAGGGCCTCGCCCGTCGAACATTTGGGATGGCGGGTACCCGAAGTCCGGGGGTGCGGAGGGGCTCATCGCGTGGATAATCGGTCGCACGGGCGCCGGTCGGGAGAGGGGATCCACCCGCGCCGGCGGAGCACGAGAACGCGGTGATCCGCGAAGGAGGTCGTCGATGCGCGATACGTTCCAGGAGGTCGCTTCTCCCGACGGCACCACCATCGCCTTCGACCGGCTGGGCGATGGTCCGCCGGTCATCTTGGTGTGTGGAGCGATGTGCGACCGGGCTTTGATGCGCCCTACCGCCGAGGAGCTGGCGAAGCATTTCACCGTGTTCAACTACGATCGTCGGGGCCGCGGCGACAGTTCAGACACGGCGCCGTACGCGGTCGAGCGCGAGATAGAAGACATCGGGGCCCTCGTCGCCGAGGCCGGGGGGACGGCGTCTGTGTACGGCCATTCCTCCGGAGCGGGCCTCGTCCTGCGCGCGGCGGCACACGGGTTGCCCCTCGGCAAGATCGCTCTGCACGACCCCCCCTACTCGCCGGATGGCGACGAGGAAGGGCGACGGACCGCGCGGGAGTACGGCGAGGACCTCGAGGCCATACTGTCGGAGGACCGCCGGGGTGACGCGGTAGAACTGTTCATGACGACGGTGGGTATGCCGCAGGAGATGATCGAGGGGACGCGCCGTACACCCAGGTGGGCAGAACTGGAGGCTTTGGCGCCCACGCTCGCCTACGACTCGGAAGTCATGGGTGACACCAGCAGAGACGGTACGATTCCAGTCGGCGAGGCCAGCAAGGTGACCGTCCCCGCCCTCGTGCTCACCGGCGGAGCGGACTATCCGTGGATGATCGACGTGGGCAGGCGGCTCGCAGAGGCCGTGGCGAACGGGCGACACCGCGTCCTGGAGGGCCAGGAACACGCCGTGCCCCCGAGGTCCTGGTGCCAGTGCTGAAGGATTTCTTTACGAACCGCGCGTGGCCGTAAGAACGAACCGATCGCGAATCACTTGTGCACCCGGGTGCGAGGAATGGAAGTTCTGCGGACTTCGCGTGTAGGGTCTCCTGTCGTAGCCCTTACAGTGTCTTCCATAGTGCCAACCTGAGGAACCTGGCGCCATACCGGGCCTTTACTCACCTGAGTGCATGGAAGGTCGGGGTTGGTGTAGAGTTTCGCGATGGGCAATAGGGTCACGCGACGGCGATTTCTCACCGCGGCGGGCGCGGCGTTTCTCGCAGGTACAAGTCTGGCGGGTTGCGAAGTGCTCGGTCGCGGCGCAGGGGTAAGCTCCGTGCGTACCCCGGAAGTCGGACCCGTGCGCATCCCGAGAAGGGTCTTACCTTTGCCTGGCGCTTCATCCGCGCCGGAGGAGGGCGCGTGGTCCTTCCGCTCACGCCCAGACCTAAGCCCACCCGTCGCCGAGGTGGCAACCAGGGCGCACGGCACCGCCCCCGGCTATGTCTTCGTCGCCCCGCAGACGGGTGGCGCCGGGCAGGGTGGCTCGTTGATCGTCGACGATCGCGGGGAGGTCGTGTGGTTCCGTCCCTTGCCGGCCGTGTTCGGTCGCGCCATGGACCTCAAAGTCCAGAGCTACAAGGGCAGCCCCGTGCTCACCTGGATGGAAACGCCGGGCGAGTTCGCCAGCGAGTACGTAATCGCCGACAGCACCTACCGCGAGATAGCCAGGATCAGGGCCGCCAACGGCTACGATGGTGACCACCACGAGTTCCACATCAGCCCGCAGGACACGGCCCTGATCACGATCTACAGCCCGGTGCCAACGGACCTCACCCCCGTCGGCGGCCCCCTGAATGGACTGGCGTGGCAGGGCATCATCCAGGAGCTGGACATCGAGACCGGGGAGGTCATCTTCGAATGGCGAAGCCTCGAGCACGTCGGCTTCGACGAGACCTATGCGGAGTTGATGCAGGACGGCCGCTCCGGGTTCGACTACTTTCACATCAACTCCATAGACGTGGACCACGACAACAACCTCCTCGTCTCCGCCCGCGAAACCTTCGCCGTCTACAAAATAGACCGCAAAAGCGGTGAGATCATCTGGCGCCTGGGCGGCAAGAAGAGTGACTTCGAGATGGGTCCGGGCGCCCGCTTCGCCTTCCAGCACGACGCCCGCCGACTGCCCGACGGGACCATCTCCATCTTCGATAACGGCACCACAATCTTTCACGACGATCTCCCCGAGGCCATAGAAGAGTCGCGTGCGATCGTGCTCGAGGTAGACGAGGACAAGATGAAAGCCAAACTGGTCAGCGTGTACACCCACCCCGACAAGAAATACGCCGACGCGGCAGGCAACACCCAGGTGCTACCGAACGGCAACGTGTTCGTAGGTTGGGGCAGGGCGCTGGCCATCTCGGAGTTCGATCATGATGGGAAGATGCTCTTCGATCTCACGTTGCCGGCGGAGAATAGGTCCTACCGATCTTTTCGCTTCCCGTGGAACGCGCAACCTGACGGCGCGCCCGCCGCGGATGCAGAGCGTACCTCCAGCGAGGAGGCCAGGGTCTACGCCAGCTGGAACGGCGCCACGGAGGTCGAACGCTGGGAGGTGCTGGCAGGCCCTGGACCGGATCGACTAGAGTCGTTGGGCGAGGTGCCCAGGGACGGCTTCGAGACGGCCATGTTGGTGAGGACCTCGGAAGCGTACGTCGCGGTCAGGGCCAGAGACCAGTCGGGTCGGGAGCTCGGCATAACGAGGGTCGTCGAAACATGAAATTATCCGATGTTCGAATACCGCCTTTCAGGGATCGGCTTCGTTCTCGTTGGATGCCAACCGCTGACGGCTCGTCTCGCCCGCTGTGCTGCTGACACGTCGCCCGGTAAAGCTATAACTGTCTACTGATCGCGCCATGCGAGAAGTCGCTGGTGTAAACGCTATGGGATGTCTGGGCGCGGCACAGAAGAGCGCACCGCCTCGAGCATGGTTTCCACGGCTTCCTTCCTGCTCAAGCCGCTCCCTCGTTCGAGTGAGCGCCAGGTGTGGAAGTCGACCGCGAGTTTGAGCGTCGCGAGCAGGCGGTTCCTTCTGTCATCATTGACCTCCCACCCTTCGATGAGCAGGTCACGCACCGTCCCAAGGTAGGGCACGACCGAACCCTCGAGCAGGGCGGCGAGCTCGGGCATCGTCTGGGCGTCTCGTAGGACGTTCGCCCTCATCGGCTCGGTGCGCGCGTAGAAGCCGTAGAGATCTTCCAGTGCCGTCCGCAACCTCACTTGCGGATCGCTGATCCGCACCCAGGGCTTCGGATCCGGCGCCGGATACCGCTCGGTCCAGCTCCTCGAACATGCCTTCAGAAGATCGGTCAAGTCAGGGAAGTGGTTGTAGATGGTCAACCTGTTCACCCCCGCACGCTGAGCTATCTCGCTTATGGTCGTGTTTGCTGGCCCCCGCGTGCGATGTAGCTCGACCGTGGCCTCCACGATCCGGCGCCGCGTCTCACGTTGGCGCTCCGCCCGCTTCTTCATCTCGTACTTGCGTTTCTCTGCCATTTCAATAAACACTATATCAAACGATATTGACAAAGAGATCAGACAGGTGTAGGGTGCTGACAGTTCGATAAACGCAGTGTTTATCGAAATTAGGAGAGGAGGTCTTCTGTGAGCGAATTGGTAAACCAGCGAGCGCGCAGAGTGCTCTCGCCGGAGGAGGGCGAGCCGGTGTGGCTGCGGAAGCTCGGCATAAGGTTCATGATCGGAGGAGAGGAGACCGGGGGTAACTTCGCGCTCGTCGAGTATCTGATCGGAGCACGGGCCCTCGCTGCGCCGATGCACACCCATGAGCGTGAGGAGGAGTACACCTACGTGCTGGAGGGAGAGGTTGGTGTCCAGATAGGTGAGGAGGTTCTCCTTGCCCAACCGGGGGATCTGGTCTTCAAGCCAAGGGGTGTTCCGCACGCCTTATGGAACGCGACTGATGAGCCGGCACGGGCGCTGGAGATGATCTCCCCTGCGGGTTTCGAGCGCTACTTCGCGGAGTTAGCACCGCTGTTACCGCCTGCCAACCAGGGTCCGCTCGACGAGGAGGCGGTTGGCGCTGTGAGGGAGAAGTACGGGCTCGAGATGGACATGGGCTCTATCCCCGTGCTCGCCGAGCGCCACGGCCTCGTGGTCGGCGCGCCGCCGCCTTCTGAGACCCCTACCTCGCCAGGCAATTCGCTGGGGTAGCGATACGCTCGTGTCCTGACTTACGGGTCGGAGCAGTCGCGTCGGTAACCGCAGTTGGGGCAGATCAGCTTGCAATGCAAACCATACATCTCCGCGCCACAGACCTCGCAGTCCTCACCTGAAGGTTGCAGTACCTTGGTACTCTGTCCCTGCTGCTCGCTCTCTTCGCCCATCTCTCGACGTGTAGAACCCGTCCGTGACACTCGCGACTCCGAGCTCAGCTCTGCGTGTCTTTCGGGGCCGTAGAGCTCTGGAGGATTCTGCCGATACGCTCGGCGCTGAGCGTCTTGAGTGCGCTGTAGGAGAGGACCTTCTGTATCTGGCGGAGCGAGGTGCCTAGCGCCCTGGTGAGGATCTGGAGAGTACTCAGGCTCTGCTGCAGCTCGGAGATCTGGATCGGAAGCTCCGCGGTGCGGGCGTCGAGGGCCGAGATGCTGATCTCGAGCTCATCGGTTCGTGCGGCGAGGCTGGCGACTTCGTCTGTAACCTCGTCCTGGAAGGCCGCCCGCGTGCGGCGGAATCTGAGGTAGGCTCCGAGCGCGCGCAAGGCTGTCACCGCAGAGATCACGGCCCCAACGAGGATCAAGATGAGTAGAGCAATGTACATATCCTCCGCTACCGTATCACGGCCCCACGCGACTTTACAAACTTCCGAC
>Ga0126306_10001312_pt1 | contig 13174 bp, 17 predicted proteins | sample Plot27_FD_92592 | JGI IMG/M metagenome (GOLD analysis project Ga0126306, IMG submission 92592) | Serpentine soil microbial communities from UC McLaughlin Reserve, CA, USA - Plot27 | ecosystem: Environmental > Terrestrial > Soil > Grasslands | place: USA: UC McLaughlin Reserve, Lake County...
AGAGGTAGCGGTCGTACTCCTCCTCTGTTGGCCGCTCGGAGGGTTCGTCCACGAACCGAAGGTCGGGGCGCTCGCGCGGGGCCACGTCACCGACCGAGACCGCCGCAAGCGCCTCGTCCCACCGCGGCGAGTTGTCGGTTCCAGTCTCCCACGGGTGGTAGATGGTGACTAGGCCCGAGCCCTCCGGATCCCGCTTCGTCAGCAGGTAGCGGTGCCAGGCGTACAGTTTGGGGTAGAGGCCCGCAAGAAAAGCGCGGGCGGGCTCTAGCGCCCCGTCCCCCGCCTCTTCGGCGACCTCCCAGACGTACAGGGCGGCGATAGCGTGCACCGCCGGTTGGCAGAGGCCGCTCGTTTGGCGGAGCGTCTTCGGGACATCATTAGAGGGGACCGCTGGCGCCCAGTGCTCTGGTCCGAGGAGGTAGCTACCCTGCGGCGCGTCTTTGTTGAAGACGATATGCGGGACCTTGCCGTTCGCCCACTGGTTGTCGAAGAGCGTCGAGAGCTCCTGAGCAGCTCGCTTCACGTCGAGACGGGCGAGGCCGATGGCTATAAACGCGCTGTCCCAGCTCCACTGATGCGGGTAGAGATCCGGCGCTGCCCTCGTCCAGCCACCCATGTCGTTGCGGCGCAGCACCGCCGCCGCCTTCTCGAACATCCTTGCGGAAGCTCCGGTGTCCCCCACCTCGCGGTCCCGCACCCCGCCCCCTTCCGTGAGTAGCGCTTATCTGCTCCGGACGATGTTAACAGAAGAGCCGCACGATAAAGAGAACATAGTGACAACGAGCCACAGGGTATATAACCTTAAGAAGCATGATCCGCCTGGGTTATCCGACGCAGAACCTGACGATACCGGCCGGAACTAACCGGACTTGCCGGCTAGCGAACCTCTACGATGCGGAGAAGGTGCGAGGATTGGTCCGGGAGAACCTGAAGGGTCTCGAGACCATCCTGCGCTGGAACGCCGAGCAAGGGATCACGCTCTTCCGTATGGGGCAGAGCGTGATCCCCTTCGTCTCCCACTCCGAGTTCCCGTACGACTGGGTCGAAGAGCACGGCGACGAGCTTAGTCAGGCCGGGGACCTGGCGCGGTCTCTTAACATCCGCCTCAGCATGCACCCCGGCCAGTACATCCAGCCGGCGAGCCTCAAGCCCGAGGTCGTAGAGCGAAGCCTCGTCGAGCTACGCTCCGCAACCCGCATCCTCGACCTTATTGGCAGCCCAGACTCCGTGCTCGTCTTACACATGGGAGGTGGCTATGATGACAAACCCACCACTGCAGCCCGCTTCATCGAGACGATGCGCCCGGAAAAAGACGTGCTCAAGTACCTCGCGCTCGAGAACGACGAGCGCGTCTGGACCGTAGCCGAGATCGTGGAGACCGCCCGCGCCCTCGGCATCCCGGCCATTACCGACACCCTACACCAGAACCTGAACCCGGGTTGCCTCACCCTCGAAGAAGCCTTCGACGTCTCCCTCCCAACCTGGGAGGACCGTAGGGCTCGCCCCAAACTCCACCTCTCCAGCCAGGACCCCGAGAAACAAACCGGTGCGCACGCCTACTCCGTAGACCCCGCAGACTGGGAAGCTCTCGTAGGCGCTTTAGGAGATAGGGAGGCCGACGTTATGGTCGAAGCCAAGGGCAAGGAGCAAGCCATTATTCCGATGGGCATAAAATTGTAGAGGTCCGGTCACATACGCCAGTACTATATACAAGCATACGGAGGTTTTGAGGTGGACGAGAGTTTTGACGTGGTGATACTCGGTATGGGTCCGGGAGGCGAGGTAGCCGCAGGACGTCTGCTAGCCGGCGGCAAAAAGGTCGCCCTGGTAGAGCGAGAGCTGCTCGGGGGAGAGTGCGCTTACTGGGCATGCATTCCTTCAAAGACCCTACTCCGCCCACCCGAGGTCAAGAGCGAGGCCTACAAGGCCTTCGGGCTTAGCACCCCTACACTCGATCTGGAGAAGGTCTTCGATTACCGTGACTATATGATCCGCAACCTCGATGACTCCGGGGAGGTAGAGAGCTACGAGGATCAGGGCGCCACCGTAATAAAGGGTGAGGGCCGGATTACGGACCCCGGAAAGGTAGAGGCGAACGGTCAGGTCTTGGAGGCTGAGCACGTAATTATAGCTACCGGTTCCGGACCGAGCATATTGCCCATAGAGGGGCTTGAGGACGTGCCATACTGGACCAATCGCGAAGCGACAACGATGCGCGAGGTGCCTGAGCGCGCCATCGTGATAGGCGGGGGGCCGAACGGTATAGAGGCGAGCCAGTGGCTCTCCCGCCTCGGGACCGAGGTAACGATCGTTCAATCCCCAAAAAGGCTGATCAACCGTGAAGACCCGAAGGCCAGCGAGCTGATACAGGCTGCCCTCGAGCAGGAGGGCATAAACGTTCGGGTAGGCCAAAGGGTCGAGAAGGCCCGCAAGGACGGCGACGGGAATATAGTCGCCACGCTAGACGACGGCACCGAGGTAGAAACAGCAGTAATGGTGCTTGCCGCGGGCCGGACGCTCCGGGTGCAAGGAATCGGGCTAGAGGCGGTCGGAGTGGAACCTAACGAGGTTGGTCTCCCGATAGACGAGAGTTGTAGGCTGGCCGAGGGCGTGTGGGCTGTCGGGGACGTAACGGGGGTGTCGCTCTTCACCCACGTGGCCAAGTATCAGGGGCGCATCGCGGCCGACAATATACTCGGCAAAACCCGCTGGGCTGACTATCGCGGGATACCCAGAGTCGTCTTCTCGGATCCGGAGGTCGCCGCGACAGGGCAAACCGAGGAGCAGGCACGAGAGCAAGGTGTAGACGTCGCAACCACTACTCTGGATCTTACCGAAGTGCTCGCCCGTCCCTACACTTACGAGGAGAACCCACGAGGAACTTTAGGGCTCGTGGCCGACCGGGAGCGGAGGATCTTGGTTGGGGCCTGGGCCGTCGCCCCGCTAGCGGGGGAGTGGATCCACCAGGCTTCCCTGGCTATCCGAGCGGAGATCCCTATCGAGAAGCTACTCGATATAGTCGTACAGTTCCCGACCTACTCCGAGGCCTACCTCGAGGCGCTCGAGCAGCTAGACTTGTAGCACGTCCGAAAGGAGAGACTGCTATGCACAAGAACCCCGACGCTGCAGAGATCACACGCCTCTTAAAAGAGTCGCGCAACGTCGCGGTGGTGGGGCTCTCGGAGAGCTTGTACCGCACGAGCCACGGCGTCGCCCGCGCCCTGCAAAATTTCGGGTACAGAATCTTCCCGGTCAACCCCACCCTCTCGAGGCCGGTCTTGGGCGAGGAGCCCTATGCTACCGTTCAGGATATACCGGAGCGCATAGACATAGTGGACGTGTTCCGCCGCAGCGACAAGGTCATGCCGGTCGCCGAGGATGCTGTAGCCGCCGAGGCGAAGGTCTTGTGGCTGCAAATGGGCGTGATCAACGAGGAGGCCGCAAGGTACGCTGCCGAAAACGGCCTCACAGTCGTAATGGATCGGTGCACAAAGGTTGACTACGCTAGGCTGGTGGGTAGGTAAGAGAGCGCCCGATCTCCTTTTAAGTATTCGCGAAAACGGGTAGGTAACACGGAGCCACCTAACCGTGGCACCGAACGAAAGGAGAAGAGCGCATGCCGCGCATAGAACCGGTCGATAAGGAGAACGACCCGGAGCAGTCACGGCAGCTTATAGAGCAGGGCGAGCAGGCGATGGGACAGGAGCTGAACTTCCTCAAGCAGATGGCCTTTTCCCCGACAGCCTTCCACGCGTTTTTGAGCTTCGACGAGTCATTAGGGGAAGGTGGCCTCGACAAGTTTACCCACGAATCCATCTACATAGGAACCTCAAACTACAACGGCTGCGTGTGCTGACTGTCGGCTCACTCCGCCGTGGCAGAGCAAGCGGGCATGAGCGAGGAAGAGGTCGAGCGCGCGCAGCGGTTCGAGTCCGAGCAAGAGCAGCGGGTGGCCGCCCTCCGGTTCGCCAGGGAGGTGGTCGAGAGTCGCCGTCACCCCTCGGACGAAGCTATCGACGAGGCGCGAAACGCCGGCTATACCGACGAGCAGATCGTGGAGATGGTCGCCACCGTGGCCCTCGCCACCTTTACCAACTACAGGAACGACACCATGGAGACCGAGGTGGACCTCCCGAAGGTCGAGTCAGTACAAGTCTAGTAAGAACACACCGCTCGGGGGCGGCACCGCCGCCCCCGAGCGGTAGCAGCAGCACACTATCTACCGGGGCTCGAGATCGTCCGCAACATCACATCGGAGAAGAAGGAACGCCATATGGCAACAGTTTGCGTGTTCGATGTCAACGAGACGCTGCTGGATCTGGCGGCTTTAGACCCCAATTTCGAGCGCATTTTCGGTGACGCCTCCGTGCGGTAAGCCTGGTTCGACCAGTTCCTGGCTTTGTGGTTGACCGAGACAGTAACCGGCACCTACACGGAATTCGGCACGATCGGGGGCGCTGCCCTGGAGATGCTCGCCGAGCGTCAGGGCGTAAACCTTTCCGACGAGAACAAGCAGCAGATCCTGGGTGGGATGCAAGAGCTGCCACCGCACCCGGAGGTGACCGAGAACCTCTCCCGCTTGCGCGACGTGGGGATTAGACTGGCGGCCCTGACCAACTCGACGCAACAGGTGGCCGACGCCCAGCTCGAGAACTCCGGGCTTCAGGGTTGTTTCGAGCAGGTCCTCTCTGCGGACACGGTGAAGCGTTTGAAACCTGCCTGCGCCCGAACCATACCGCTTGGCGCGGCGGATAGCCTCGGTGTCGAGATCGGGCAGATCCGGCTCGTTGCGGCTCACGCCTGGGATATAGCGGGCGCTTTACAGGCCGGTTGTGCAGCCGCCTTCGTGGCCCGCCCCGGCATGGTACTGAACCCGCTGGTGGAGCGTCCGGACGTAGTAGGCAACGATCTACGGGAAGTGGCTGATCAGATCCTCGAGGTCGAGACCGGATCTTGAAGTCTTCGGTAAGACGGTAACCGGCGGTTAGTACGGCGGAAGAGGGTGCTGCCAAGGGGAGGTAGCGCATGTCCCAGGCCATAGTTTCGGCATCTACGGTACCCTCGTAGACCCTGGAGATGAACGTGCCTCCACGCCCCATCTCGCTGCAGAGAAGGCCGACCGTATGGTAGCGAGCTCTAGCGCGGCAACGTCGCTGGCAATTCTGCCGTCCCAAGGTAGGCTCTATAAGACGCACGCTCGACATGTGGTTAGAAGACCCCTGGGAATTCGAGCCGGACCTCGTAATCACAGACCTCGAAGCCCCCGTAGAAGAGTTGTAGAACCGTATTAGTTTTAGTAATCCTCGCCGTTGATGAGCGCACCCGGTGCCTGAGGATTCCTGCGTTTTATCGCCTGCTTCATCTTTCGGTCGTACCGTCGGTCGTTCGGCTCCCCCTCGGGGCGCGTGCGTCCATACTGCTTCACGAATACGCCAACTTCGCCGTCCAGCCGTAGTTTACGCTTGTTCAAAACGGTCCCTCTGCCGACGCTCCACTGCTTTACACATCTGTATCACAAATGGTCTCGCGATACGAGGTCTAAATCGATGGGGTGTGCCACAAGGTCTACACTCCCTAACCGAATGTAAGCGTGAGGAAGGTTCAACGGTGAGACTGATGCGACTCAACGTCTTTGTCTATGGGACCTTAAAGCGGGGCCAAAGTAACCACGAACGCTTCTGCCGGGACTTGGTCTCAGCACAAGAAGCCACTGTTCGAGGCCAACTCTACGAACTCCCCTACGGCTTTCCAGCCCTTATAGTTCCTAAAGCGGACGTCATTGCCACGGGTACCACGGACTATCTGGCCGACACAGAGACCGAGCACCGCATAGAAATCGAACCACCAGAGAAGTCCTTGGGTCCAACCGTACACGGCGAGCTTTTCACTTTCGACGACCCCGAGGAACCCCTCCCGGCCCTCGACGAGCTTGAGGGCTTTCGCCCGGGCGAGAAGAGCCTCTACGAACGCGTCCTCATCCCCGTGACGCTCCCTAAGACGGGTGTAACCGTCCCAGCGTGGGCCTACGTAGTCCAGTCGGCGTCTGGGATCTACCTCCCGGGCGGCCACTGGCCCGCGCTATAGCCACCCACCTCCGCATGGCAAACGCCGGATACATTACCGATAAGGGTGTTTACAATCTCGACGGCGAGGGAACCGAGCCAGTGAAGGAGGAACAACGGCTACCGGCAATCAAGAAACCCTGACGCTTGGCAATATCCGGTGGATAGAAAGGAGCTATTATGGCTAACCCCGCCCCTGGGGACATCGTCAAAGAGGCCAAGACCATCGCGGTGGTTGGGCTCTCCGACAACCCGGAGAAGTACAGCCATGAGGTCGCGAGCTACCTGAAAGAGCAAGGCTACCGCATTATCCCGGTCAATCCTAACTATGAGGAAGTATTCGGGGAGCGCGCCTATGACACCGTCGAGGAGATCCCGGAGAAGGTGGACGTGGTTGACGTATTCCTTCCCCCCGATAAGACTCCCCAAGTAGCCGAGGACGCCGTACGCGCCGATGCCGACGTGCTATGGCTTCAAGAAGGGATCACGAACGACGAAGCGCGACAGATAGCCGAAGAAGGAGGCCTCGCCTACGTCGAGGATGGGTGCATGAAGAAAACGCACCAGAGCATGCAGAGGAGCTAAAACGCTCTTAAACCCCGGCCGGACCTCCGCGTAGCACATAAAGAGAGGGCCCGCATGATGCGAGCCCTCTCTTTTCTCTGACTCTCGGTACCAACTGCGCCTGTACGCCATGTCGCTCGGTCGATAGTCGCAGCAGCCAGGGACGCTGAGAAACTCTACTCTTCTACTATACGCCGTACACGACGACGCACCCTGGTACCCATACTTTCTTCCTGCCCGCCCTCGGCTGAGGAGCTCGGCATCTCGCGGGTCTGGTCACCACGTTCCATACCGCCTAGGTCGCGATCTATCCCACTAGGCTCGCGGTACATCCCACCGGGCTCGCCCCCTATGCTGCCGGGCTCGCGTCCCACGCCGCCAGGTTCACGCTCTATACCGCCGGGCTCGCGCTCCATATCGGGTTCGCCCCGATCGATGCCACCAAGACCACAGCCGCGAGCTATGCCGCCAGGCTCGCGATCCATCCTACCGAGATCGCGGTCCGCACCGCCGGTCGTGCCGAGATCGCGGTCTATGCCCCCGGGTTCGCCTCGGTCTATCCCACCAGGCTCGCGGTCCATCCCACCGGGCTCGCCACCTATGCTGCCGGGCTCGCGTCCCACGCCGCCGGTCGTGCCGAGATCGCGGTCTATGCCTCCGGGTTCGCCTCGGTCTATCCCCCCACCAGGCTCACGCTCCATCCTAGGCTCGCCGCGATCCATGCCGCCAAGATCGCCGCCGCGATCCATCCCGCCGGGCTCGCGTTCCATGCCAGGACCGGCGGCGGTGGCGCCAGCAGCGGCTCCGCCAACGGCACCTCCACCCACGGCGCCTCCGCCCGCGGTGGCTCCAGGGTAGCTGCCATACGTGCCGCGCTCCGGGGAGGCTTCCATGCCCTCGAGGCCAAAGTGGTCGCGGATTCTGGCCTCAAACTCTAGATCGATGTCGTCCTCGTCACTGTAGTTCGGGGCGTCCTTGACGTGCTCCTTGGTCTCCGCAACCTCTATAGTTCGTTCCGTCTCGTTAACGCGTGCTATATCCATCGGGATCATGGTAGTACCCGAAAGACCAAAGAGACCCATCTTGACGCCGATGTACTCTTCGCGGTCGGTCTCGTCCACAAAGAGGTCGTCGACCTTGCCTATCTTCTCGCCATTCCGGTCGTAGACCTCGTATCCCTCATACCTCTCTTCGAGCTCTCTCATGCGCTCGTCGTCATCAAACAAGACGTACTCCTCCTTGCAACGCCTGCAATAGCAACACAAACATACCCCGCTACTGCCGAGGAATAAACATACGCCGCCAGGATAAGCATCCAGACGGCGAGCTAGGTGTTGTAAGGACTCGACCTTGACTAGAAGCCGTTACCTTTCGTTTACGGGCACGTAGTCGACGTCGCGGGGACCAGTGTAGATCTGGCGGGGGCGGGCTATCTTTAGCTCAGGATCGTTCATCCACTCCATCCACTGGGCCATCCAGCCCGAGACGCGCGGCACGGCAAACATTACGGTGAACATGTCAGTCGGTATCCCTAGGGCTTCGTAGATCACACCCGAATAGAAGTCGACGTTGGGGTAGAGCTTGCGGCTCGTGAAGTACTCGTCGTCTAAAGCCCTCTTCTCGAGCTCTCTAGCCACCTCCAGGAGTGGGTTCTCCTTGCCCGTAGCCTCCAGGACCTCGTCGATGTGCTTCTCGATTATCTTGGCACGCGGGTCGTAGTTCTTGTAAACCCGGTGGCCGAAGCCCATGAGCCGCTCGTCACCGTTTTTGACTCCCTGGAGGAAGTCCGGGACGTTGTCGGTGGAGGCTATCTTCTGGAGCATCTTCACGACAGCTATGTTCGCGCCGCCGTGCAGGGGTCCGTAGAGCCCGGCTATGCCCCCGGCCATAGCGGTGAAGGGGTCGGGAAGGGCACTTCCTATGTTGCGGACGGCCGCCGTCGAGCAGTTTTGCTCGTGGTCAGCGTGAAGGATGAAGAGCACATCGAGGGCTCTCTCGATACGCGGGTCGGGCTCGTACTTGGTCTCGGCGATCTTGAAGAGCATGTTGAGGAAGTTGCCGGCGTAGGAGAGTTCGTTGTCCGGATAGACGTAGGGGAGGCCCAAAGAGTGCCGGTAGGCGAAAGCGGCAAGGGTAGGCACCTTTGCGATCAGGCGTACGGCGGAGACGTGCCGCTGGTACTCGTCATCGATCTCTTTCGCCTCCGGGTAAAAGGTCGAGAGTCCGCCCACGCTGGCCAGGAGCATCCCCATGGGGTCCGCGTCGTGCCTGAAACCCTCCATAAAGTTTTTAATGTTCTCGTGCACAAAGGTATGATGCGTGATCTGGTAGAGCCAATTATCTAGCTCGTCCTCGGTGGGCAGGTGGCCGTAGATCAGGAGGAATGCCACCTCCAGGTACGACGAGTTTTCGGCCAGCTGCTCAATGGGGATACCCCGGTACTCTAGTAAACCCTGCTCACCGTCGATGTAGCCGACGGCGCTCCGGCAGTGCGCCGTGTTCTTGTAGCCCGGGTCGTAGGTCATCAGGCCGAAGTCACCCTCGTCGACCTTGATCTGCCTGAAATCCATCGCACGTACGGTGCCATCCGTGATCTGGATATCATAGCTCTGGCCCGTGCGGTTGTCCGTCACCGTAAGGCTATCGGTTCCCGTCGCCTTGCCGTTCTCCATTGCTTGGGCCCTCTCGGTCACCTCTTGCCCCTTTCGTAGCTTCCGCCCCGGACTGCCGACGGCCGTTTTCTCAGGTTTTTTCGACCGCCCATTATATAGCTCGCTGCCGAACAAAGGGTAAAACCCGGCTGCTCACTATACAGCTGGTAGAAGAAGGGCCCCCAGGAAGGTACGGAGGAGTAATAAAGAGAGGAGAATGTGTCGAGCCCCTTCTACTTTACTTTATTATCGACCGCTGGCCACAAAAACCGTAGCGGCTTCGCTTCCGGCGACGGCGCGCCTTCTCCTGTTGAGAGGTTAAGAGTCCTGTTCCCGCTCTTTGAGCTTCTCGATGACCTGACGCTTCTCGTCGTCCTCGGCCGGCTCGTTGGAGGGCTCCAAGCGAGAGGATTGGTCTCCTTTCGGCTCACGAGGAACCTGAGCCGTCATGTCGGGATCAGGGTCCGCGGCCTCTTTAGCCCTTTGCGGGTTCTGTTGTGGTTTGTTTCCACTTTTCTTATAGCGGCTCATGTGCTTGCCTCCTTTTCGAAAAAGATGGGCCGAGCGCGTTGCTACTTGATAAACCTTTCGTACCGCGCTCCTCTTTCTGTTGTCTTTCGACCAGCTTTTTCCACTACCCGGCCCCAGAGGACACAAAACCTACCGGTGTAAAAACCCGGCAGAGGTTGCCCCTTAAGCATGATCTGGTCTAGGACAAACCTTACCGTCCGGTAGAAAATGTATCACTAAGTAGCTCACCAACTCCTTCGCTTGGGAGAGGCGTCGCGAAGTAGTCGCGAAGTAATATCCTTGAGCCAAGTCGCCCCCCATCTCCTGTGACCCTGCGAGTTGGTCAGCGCTCTCTACGCTCTCGAGCACGACCTCCAGACACGTGGCGTGCGCCAGGCTCATTTCCTGACAACAGCACCGGGTCCTCGGGATCTCGCCTGAGCCCGTCGATGAACGAGCGGTCGACCTTAGAGCGTCTACGGGGAAACGTTTGGGGTAGGAGAGTGACGAGTAACCGGCCCCGAAATTGCGGCTTTATCGACAAGGTGATCATAACCTTAAAGAGACCAGTCCGGCCCCCAAGTGTTTGCGCCTGGAGGTGACCGAGAGAGTGTGGATAGAGAACGACAAGAGCACTGTTGCAACCCTGCGGAATACCACGCAGAAGACGTCAACGTCTCTATAACGATTTCGACACCGCAGCAAACTGCGAGAAGAAGGTTCAGAGCTACCTACTCAAACATCCCTCGCCCGCAATAGCCTTGACTGCCTCAATGTAGCACTCGAAGCCCTGCCCGTAAAAGAAACGCAGCTGGAGTCGCTGCTTGCGACGAAACGAAATAGGTAGGGCACTTAGCAAGATCAATTCTTGATCCTGGTGCATCACAAGGCTAAACTAGAGACGTGAGTGAGCTGGAGCAGTTACTCAGGAGCCGCGGGTACCGGCTAACGAACCAGCGGCGATCCATCGTGCGAGAGCTGGAGGGAAGCAGGCACCTCTCAGCGGAGGAGATTTACGATCGGGTCAAGGGAGGGCACCCGGAGCTGGGGTTATCCACGGTGTATCGAACGCTGGATCTGTTGCACGAGTTAGGCATCGTGCGCAAGGAGGACTTCGGGGAGGGGTACTCGCGCTACGAGCTTGCGACCGAGCGGGTGCACCATCACGCCCGCTGCAGGGAATGCGGCACTGTCATAGAGTTCAACGAGGAGCTTATGGAGTACCTGGCGTTGCAGGTCGAGCGAGAGACCGGCTTCGTCACGGACTGGCACGAGATCACGCTGCACGGCCGCTGCAAGGACTGCGTGGGCGTGTAGGGCGGTGATTTTACCCTCTACACGCTGAACTTCCGCCCGTCCTCGGCCACGATAACCTCGCCTTCGTAACCGCCTCCTCCGACCTCTTCGGCGAGGTTCAAAGCGTCCGCCGACGGGTAGATGTGGGTCAGCACAACCCTTTGTACGTCTGCCGTATGGGCTATCTTCGCGACCCCGCTCGGCGTGAGATGTCCGGGCACAGGCGTATCGTCCGGGAAGGAGCATTCGACAAGGAGGGTGTGAGCACCCTTCGCCAGCTCTACAATGGAGTCGGAGTACTCGGTGTCGCCGGTATAGACAAAGACCCCGTTCTCGCCTTCCAAGCGGTAGGCGATGCTCTCGGGCCTGTGTTCGGCGGGCGCCCAGCTTACTTTGAGGTCGAGGAGGTTCAGGGGAGAGGGACAGTCGTGGGGAAGCTCGGAGACTTCCGTCGGATAGTCGCCTAGCATCCACTCGCCCCAAACGTCGGTGATCTTCCTAAAGAAACGTTCGAACGGCTCGGGCCCGTAAAGGGTGAGCGATTTTTCACGCTCTTCTTCGGCACCATACCTAAAGGCGAACATCAGCGGGACGATATCTACTGTGTGGTCCGGATGGAAGTGGGTGAAGAAGATGCGGTCTACGGCGAACGGGTCCAGACCAGCGTGGAGCATCCCGCGCACGGCCCCGCTCCCAAGATCAATGGCAATGCTCTCTTCTCCTGTCTCCACAATGACGCAGCTCTGGCGGCGCGAGAGACGTGGCACGACCGTGCCGCTGCCGACTATGGTGATCTCCATCGTCTTCTATCCTCCTTCCCGAATACCCACAAGAGGGCGGCAAGCCCCAACAGCGTCCCGCCTACGACGTCCGTTGCCCAATGTACTCCCATATAGACCCGACTCGCCGCCAATCCCAACACCATCACGAAGATTCCGGCGCGAAAAAACCTGTTCCCCGAGAGGAGGTACAATGCCCCCAGAAGAATAACGCCCCGGACCATGTGCCCGCTCGGGTAGGAGTAGGGTAAGCTGGCAGCGACGAACGGAGCGAAATCCTCTGTTTGCACGCTCTCCTGCGGAATCGGTGCCTGTGGCACGTAGAGCTTCATCACAAGCTCAAGAATCCCCGTAACCACGAAGACCACCAAGAGCCATCCCGCAAGTACCCGACGACCGCGCACAAACAGCGCCGCGAGCAGCACGAGCAACGCCGCCCCCGCGACCTCCAGGCCACCGGGGAGCGAGAAGATCTCTCACGCCGCGAGCAGAGAATCCGAAAGATTCTCCCGGACCGTACGTAACACCCACAGGTCCGCTTCGTATAACCAGCCTAAAGCCACCGCCCCTGATAACGCCACAAAGATCGCGCCGCCCGCCCAAGCTGCCAACAACTTCGCGCCGTTCTTCGCCACCCCTAGAGAGTAGCAGAGCCCGAAGACGCCGGGCACAAAAAGGCCGGGCCTTTCTAAGGTCCAGCCAGATCAAGCAGGTTTAGTGTAAAGATCAGGCGACAGCGTCGCGCAGAACGCGGCCGTACTCGCCGCTCTTGAGGATGCGCTCCGCCTCGCGCTGGAGTTGGCGTACCCGCTCCCGCGAAATCTCCAGCTCGTCGCCGAGCTCGGCGAGCGTAGCCGGGCTACGGTCATCGAGTCCATACCTGCGGACCAAGACATAGCGCGCACGCTCGGGCAACCTTGCTATGGCCTCCTTGAGATGCTCAGTCTCCATATCGCGCATCACTTCGCCCAAAGTGTCCGAGGCCCTCTCGTCCTCGACGAAGTCCCTAAGCTCGGAGGAGGTGTACTCGCTTCCTACAGGCTGGTCGAGGCTCGTAGCGTCCGGCATCGCCTCCATTGTGGTTCTGACCTCCTCGACCGTCCATCCGAGTCGCCTGGCCACCTCCTCCTCTGTCGGCTCCCTCTCAAGCTCTGCAGAGAGCTCGTTGTAGGCGCGGCTGACTTTTCTTATCTTCTCGGTCATGTGCACAGGAACGCGAATAGTACGCCCCTTGTCCGCTACCGCCCTCTGCACCGCCTGCCTTATCCACCACGTTGCATAAGTGGAGAACCTGTACCCCCGATCCGGGTCG
>Ga0126306_10001313_pt1 | contig 13167 bp, 13 predicted proteins | sample Plot27_FD_92592 | JGI IMG/M metagenome (GOLD analysis project Ga0126306, IMG submission 92592) | Serpentine soil microbial communities from UC McLaughlin Reserve, CA, USA - Plot27 | ecosystem: Environmental > Terrestrial > Soil > Grasslands | place: USA: UC McLaughlin Reserve, Lake County...
CGAGGGACCGCCCGTGGACATCCCGGCCAAGGGCGTCCAGATTCTTCACGACCCCGACCAGCGCACCGCGGTCGTGATCCAGCTCTTCGAGACGGCCGATGACATGGCGGCAGCGGAGGGCCCCTGGACGCGATGGACCCGGCGGAGACGCCGGGGACGCGCGCCTCGATCGACCGCTGCGAGATCAAGGCCGAGCTGGGCCCAGCGTAAGGCACGCCGCGCCGCGCGACCCGCATACGCGTGCCAGCGCCGAGTGTTGCTTCGCGCGATGAGCGGCGCTGCCTCGCGCGGTGAGGTTCGGTATGGCGTGACCGGCGACTCCGGGGGTGCGCGTCGGCTCAGGAAAGGGGCGGGCGGTGGAGCGCCCATGGTCGTGCGTGCTCGAGCTGCGCCGCGAGCGAGAGCAGCGTGGCTTCGTCGTTCGGCCTGGTGATGAGTTGCACGGCGAGCGGGAGCCCGCTGTGGGAGAAGCCGGCTGGGATGGACGCGGCGGGTTGGCCGGTCGAGTTCCAGAGGACGTTGAACGGCACCCAGCCGGTCTCCCAGAGGTAGGTCGCGGTTGCGCCGCGGCCTTCCATGGTTCCCGTCGGCACCGCCGGCCGCGACATCACCGGCGTGAGCAGCGCGTCGTGGTCGGCGAACAGGCGGCCGACGCGATTCGCCATGCCCCGCTCCGCTCGCAGGAGCCGCTCGAGCAGGCCGTCGGAGATGAGGGCGCCCGGCCGGGCGAGCGCTCGCGTGCGGCGCTCGAGTCGCTGTGGGCGTTCGATCTCCGCCACGAAGTCGTGGATGCCGCGGAACATCAGCCCGACGATCACCGGAACGTCGCGGATGCGGAAGTCGATGTCCGCCTCGACGACGTCATGTCCGAGCGAGCGCATCAGATTCGCGGTTCGATGCAGCGCGTCGAGGACCTCGGGTGCGAGGGTGCCGCGCGTCCCGGCCGGAAACGCGTCGGAGACGGCGACCCGGAGCCGTCCCGGCTGCGTCCGGGCCGCGTCGGTGAATGTGTCGGCCGCGCCATGCGGGCTGCCAGCCGGGCGGTCGGCGATGACGTCAAGCACGAGCGCGGTGTCGAGAACCGACCGGGTCAGCGCTCCGAAGCAGATCCAGTGGGTGCGGTCGCGGTCATGCGGGGCGCGAGGCACCCGACCGCTCTGTGGCTTGAGACCGAAGAGCCCGCAACAGGCGGCGGGGATGCGAATCGATCCGGCGCCGTCGACGGCGAGCGCCGCCGGCACGAGCCGCGCGGCCACGGCCGCCGCCGATCCCCCGCTGGAACCTCCGGGAGTGCGCTCGGGATCCCATGGATTGCGCGTCACACCCCACGTGATCGACTCGGTGAACGGCCACAACCCGAGCTCGGGCATCGTCGTCTTGCCGATCACGATCGCTCCCGCATCGCACAGCCGCCGGACGACCTCGGCGTCGGCGGTGGCCTTCGCCTGAACAGCGCCGGTGCCCCGGCTCGTCACCTCGTCCACGATGTCGATCTCGTCCTTGACGGCGATCGGCACTCCCAGCAGCGGAGCGCGCTCGCCGCGGGCTCGGCGATCGTCGGCGCGGTCGGCGTCGGCAAGCGCCCGCTCGCGATAGACGACCCCGAACGAGTTCAGCTCCCCGTCGAGCCGCCCGATCCGCGCGAGCGCCGCCTCCACCAGCTCGCGCGCCGAGACCTCACCGCGCCGCACCAGCTCCGCCTGACGCGCCACACCCCCCAGCGCGGCCTCATGCTCAGCCACGAGCCCGCTCATCGCGCGTGCATGCCGGCGCGCAGCCCGCACAGCCGCCTCCCGTCATGAGCCTCCCAAGCCGGTCAAGCGAACCGCCGAGCCGCATGGCTGACCTTCGCAAGCCCGGCAACAACAGTCAACGCAAACACGGATCGAACCTCCGGGACTCGGCCGCAGTTCACTCTCGCATTGCGCGACACGCAGCACTGGCCGCTTCCGCCGAAGCGTGCTTGCGCCTGCGAGATAGCGCGCAAGGCGCCCCGCCGGCGCTCGCAGGTGCGAGTCCTGCTCCTCGATTGTGACCCTGGTGCACCCATCCGTGAGGGCGCCGACGAACGCGCGGTCCCGTCGAATGGCTCGATACGACGTACGTGGTGATCGCGCTCGCTCGTGCCTAACAGCCATTCCTGCTGACGAGCCGCCAGGTCTCGACCACGCCCTTGCCTTTCACGTCGATGAGCCCGATCGGCTGGGTGACGAAGTCGTCGCGCAGCAGCTCCCAGGTCGGACGCGTGATCTGAATCTGGTCCGACGTCCCGTGCGACTCCATGCGGCTCGCCATGTTCACCGTGTCGCCCCAGAGGTCGTAGAGGAAGCGGCGGCGTCCGATGACGCCCGCCACGACCGGGCCCGAGCTGATCCCGATCCGGAGCCGGAGATCGCTCCCGGGAAGGCACGTGCGGGCGCAGTCCCCCATCTCGAGCGCGAGGCCGGCGAGCGCGTGCGCGTGATCGGGCCGAGGCCGGGGAACCCCCGCCGCGACCATGTAGCAGTCGCCGATCGTCTTGATCTTCTCGACCTCGTAGCGGTCAACGAGCTCGTCAAACGTCGTGAACAGACGATCGAGCATCGCGACCACCTCGCGCGCGTCGAGTCGGCCGGCAAGCGGAGTGAAGTCGACGACGTCCGCGAAGAGGATGCTGGCGTCGTCGAAGTGGTCCGCGATCGCGTTGGGCTCGGCCTGCAGGCGCTGGGCGACCTCCTCGGGGAGGATGTTCAGCAGGAGCGCCTCGACGCGCGCCTGTGCGGTGTCGCGTCCCCGCGCGAAGGTCACGAGCAACATCATCGCCACCAGCGACACCGCGACGATGTTGAGGACGTCGAAGGTGCGGACGAAACCGTCGGGCAGGTCGGCCCCGTCCGGCCGCACGACCTCGGAAAGAGCGAGCGCGAGCACGATCGCGGACACGAAGCCGGCGAACCACGGCCAGGCGCGCTCGGGGCGGTCGAAGGCGACGGCGCCGAGCGGCGCAAGGAGCGACCACAGGATCACCGAGCTCGAGTCGTCGAGGCCGCCGAGCATGATGGTCCCGAGCGCGGGCGCGACGACGATCAGAAGGAACTGCGCCGTCCGCAGGAACGCGAAGTTTCGGTCCCGGGCGAAGATGGCGAGGCTGACAATCGATCCGGCGACATAAGCCCACGGCGTGAGCGCGACCGCCTCCTCGCCAACAACCCAATACAGGCAGCCCCAGAGGAACCCGACCGGGAGGATGAGGAGCGCGATCCCGACGAGCAGCCGTTTGCGGAAGCGCAGATCCGACGAGTCGGCCCCGTCCGCCCCGATCGAAAGGACGCGGTCTCGCAGCGCCGCGATCATGACGCGCGAGCGTAGCCGACGGTGAACCTCTGGACCTGACAGCGAACACCCGGTCGCGCGGCAATCGACCGCCGTGGAATCCCGCCATCGTCGCTGGCGAACGACGGCGACCAGCACGGTCGAGCAGCTCGATCCGGCAACTGGCCGTGCCGGCGAGGAATGACTCGGCGCCCCAGCAGATGGGCTGTCGGTCCAGGTCCTCGCGTGAGCGCCAGTCGTCGTCGGTGGCGCCCCAGAGATGCAACACGGCGTGTCGCCGACTCGAGCACCGCGCCGCACCGCTGGTCGCCAATGCGGTACTGGCGTTACGGTATCGCTCTCGGCATTCTCCCGAGATATGCCTACGAGCACCATGGGCGAGCGACTCGTGAGGCGCCTGCACACTGCGATGAACGCGCACGACCTTGAGGCGTTCGTCGCGTGCTTTGACGAGGACTACGAGAGCGCACAGCCCGCGCACCCTGACAGGGCGTTTCGGGGGCGCGAGCAGGTTCGCGCGAACTGGTCGGCGATCTTCAGCGGGGTGCCCGACTTCCGCGCCGAACTCGTGCGCTCGGACACGGTCGGCGATACCGCGTGGTCGGAATGGCGCTGGGAGGGGACGCAGACCGACGGCGAACGACTCGACATGGCGGGTGTGATCGTTCTCGGCGTGCGAGATGACCATGTTGCGTGGGCGCGTCTCTACATCGAGCCGATCGAGCGAGCGGGCGCAGGCATCGACGCGGCGGTGCGCGACATGGCGGCTGAACCCTGATCGTCGCGGCCTGCCCGTTCCATGCGACTCGACGGTCGGCCCAGCCGTACCGCGCGGCGTCCGGTCGCACTGCTGCCTTCGCCTGCCAGGAGCACTCCGGCGACTCCGAGACCGAGTGTCGCTATGCGCAAAGCGTATCCGCGGCGGGCGTCCGTCCAGAGCAGGGTGTCCGGCCAGAACAAGGATGCAGCGAGGCGCAACCGTGGACGTGCAAGGACCGTACGGCTCAGGCGTTCCAGCCGACTGCGTCGTTCGTCTCGAGCGTCCGCCAGAACGTCACGTTCGGCGGTGAGGTAGCACCTGTCGCCTGCATGACCGGGCCGATATCCGGCTGCGCCTCGTCGAAGAAGGCCTGGAAGCTCTCGGCATCGGGCCATTCATCGACGGCCATGAACTCACCGTCCGCGCCATACCAGCGGTGAGCGATCAGCCCATGGCGCTTGGCGACGTCCATGATGCGACCGATCGCCTCGGCCTGCGCGGCGACGTGCTCTTCGAAGGCGGCCGGATCGCCGCTCACACGGACGGTCACGATCACTGACATTGGTTCCTCCTGGTCGTGGATCTGGGGCGCCAACGTATCGCGCGATCTCTGCGGGTTGCGCGCGCGGACGCCGGCCTCCGCCTGCCGGGGCGTCAGTGTCGCTTGGCGCGACAGGCCGCACTACGTCGCGTCTGTGCGGCTACGGTCGGGGCGGGGCGTCGACCGCGGCCAGTAGCGACGCCTCGAACGTGAGGGCGCGGTCGTAGTCGCCGATCCGCGTGGTCGCGTAGGCCCATGCCAGGCCGTGGGACGGCACCGCCCAGCCGAGCGAACCGCCGATGCCGCCCATCCCCCAGCCGGCGTTCTCGAGGCCGACCCCTAGCCCCCACGTCGTGTGCTGGCCAAGCAGCCGGTCGGGTCCCGCGGTCTGAGGCGACGTCATCGCCGCGACGGTCTGCGCGCTGAGTACGCGGACCCCGTCGAGCTGGCCGCCGCCGAGCAGGCCCGCGTAGAACTTCGCCACGCCGCGTGCGGTGCCATGCGCGTTGACGGCCGGCACCTCGGCACGCCGCCACGCCGACGAGTTGACGACGTCCAGATGCGCGAGCGCCGGCGGATTGTCGAGCGCCAGGCGATAGCACTCGTCGCGGGCCGTCGAGCAGCGCGGCGGGCCAGAGGCGATCGGGATCGGCGAGCGGCACGACGCGGCGTTCGTCGGCGGATGTGAGGCCGATGTGGACGTCCAGGTCCCAAGGCCGCGCGAACTCGTCGCGGAACAGCGCGCCGAGCGAGCGCCCGTCGGCGCGCCGCACCAGCTCTCCCAGCAGTGTCCCGTAAAAGAGCGCGTGCTCACCGTGCGCAGTCCCCGGCGGCCACCAGGCCGGCTCGGCGGCGAGCAGCTCGGCCGCGCGATCGTGATGGAGCAGCGCCTCCAGCGGCTGCGCTGCCCGCCACCCGAGCAGACCGGCCTGATGACTGAGCAGGTGACGGAGCGTCGTATCCTGCTTGCCGGCTTGGCCGTACTCGGGCCACAAGGGCGCCACGGGTGCATCGAGCTCGAGCACGCCGCGGTCCACGAGCCACAACGCGCACGCCGCGGCCAACGGCTTGGTCACGGAGTAAAGGTGGACGAGGCTGTCGCTGCGCACCGTCCCTGCCCACAGATCGATGACCATCCGCCCATCGTGGAACGCCGCGCCAGCGGCCCCACTCTCCACACCGTCCGCGAGCCGCCGCGCGAACGCCTCCCGCACCGCCTCGAAACCCGGCGCGACCTCGCGATCACCGTCTGACCGCGAACCCACCCGGCCAAGTTACCCGGCACCGACGCCCGGCCGCTTCGCAGCCGTAAACAACCGCTGGCTCCGTGCGCCACCGAGTGTCGCTTAGCGCGATAGGCGGCACAGCGGTCAATGCCGGCCACGGGGCGTGCATCCGCGGGAGGGACGCTCGGCCGCCGCCGCTCCTACGGGACGTCCCAATCGCGCTTCTCGGACTCGTCGGGCGCGGCGCGGCGCCTGGACTCGCGCGACAAAGCGCTCTCTTCCCGGCGTGCGGAGCCGCCCGCTTCGGCGGTGTCCTCGAGATCCAGAGCAGCCGGCTCGTCATGCACCGCGGACGGAACGTCCCAGTCGCGCTTCTCGGTCGGATCGGCCGGGTCTTTCCAGATGGGACTGTGCTCGCGCTCAGACATGGCGTTCGCCTCCAGCGACTATTCGCGTGCCGGTCGACGGTACCCCGAGCGTGCTTGCTCCGCAACGATCGGCTCCGACGGCTGGGTTCAGTCCGGGCGTACCCCGGAGTGTTGAGGCCACCGCGCGGCTCCGCAACGCAGACCAGGCCATTTACCACGGGAAGCGATCCGGCGGCAGTCGCGTCGCCACGCTCCGCGAGCTCAGCGTTCCGATCGCTTGAGCCGATCCGTCCTGGCGTCACGATGGCGTTGTCGATCCTGCACTCGCGCAAGCGGATCCGCGCCTACCCGAGTGTCGAGAACGCGCGAAAGGGAAGCGCGTCCTCGGCTACGCCCGCCGCTCCCACGAGGCGAAGGGAGGAGGGCAACTTGCTACGCGGTGGGCTCAGAGCATCGACCGCTGTTGGCGCAGCTTCTGGTCGGCGCTCATTTCGCCAGCTGGTCGCGAGTTGTCGCAGGTAGGCTGGCACGATGAGCCCGCTCCGCCTCGTGCTGCAGTTCGCGATCGCAACGCTGTTGTGCGCGTGCTTCAGCCCGGCAACGGCGGGTGCGCGCGACGGCTCATCATCCGCCGCCAAGACCGCGCAGCTATCCGCGCCGGTCGAGTCGAGCCGGTTGTTCCACCTTCCACGCGCCGCGACCCACGTCGCGGTGTATTGGCGGGGATCGGCCTCGGCCAGGGTGCGGTTGCGGCTGGGCCGCGACGGCCGGTGGTTTGGGCCCTCGCAGCGGGTGAGGCGCGACGAGGTCGGGGAACGCCGCCGCGACGGGCGGAGCTATGGGAGCCTCGTGCTCGCACGCGGCGCACGCGTCGTGCAGGTCGCCACGGATCGACCGCTGCGCCGGGTCTGGGTCCTCGCGATCACCGACCGCGGACGCCGTGCTCCCGGCGTCGGCTTTTCGTCGGTCTCGCAGCCCCATGTGATCTCGCGAGCCGAGTGGGGGGCGGACGAGTCACTGATGACGTGGGCGCCGGAGTTCCAGGTGACCCAGAAGCTGATCGTGCATCACACCGCGACCCCGAACGACGACCCCGACCCGGCGGCGACGATCCGCTCGATCTACCGCTATCACGCGGTCACGCAGGGCTGGGGAGACATCGGCTACAACTTCCTGGTCGACGAGGCCGGCAACATCTACGAGGGTCGGTACTCGCGCGCATACCCGGCGGGGACGTCGCCGACTGGCGACGACGAGTCGGCCCGCGGCGTGACCGCGGCGCACGCGTACGGCTTCAACTCGGGGACAGTGGGGGTCGCACTGCTGGGGACGCTCACGTCCCGCGACCCTGTGCCGGCAGCGCGCGCTGCGCTCGAGCGGTTCCTCGCATGGGAGGCGGAGCGCAACGGCATCGACCCGCTTGGCTCCTCGCTGTATGTCAATCCCGTGAGCGGGACGGAGAAGGTATTCGCGAACATCGCGGGGCACCGCGACGTCAACAGCACCGAGTGTCCCGGCGACCGGCTCTACGCGGTGCTGCCCTCGATCCGCTCCGCCGCTGCGCAGCTGATCAGCGGTGACGTGACGCCCCCCGCAGCGCCTACCGGCCTCATCGCCACGCCCGCGAGCCGTCGAATCACGCTCGACTGGGCGGACAACGCGGAAGCCGACCTCGCTGGGTATCGCCTGGAACGGCGCGTCGGCAACCGCGCGTGGACAATTCGCGCCGAGGTCTCACAGAGCACGTTCACCGATACCGCTCTCAAGCCGGGCACGACTTACCGCTACCGCCTCAGCGCGTACGACCGGAACGGCAACTACAGCCTCCCGTCCGCCGAGGTAGCCGCACTACCCACGCGCTGAGACTCCTGCCCCTTCCATGCGAGAGAGCACTCCGACGCGGCTCCGGAAGAGTGCTGCAATGCGCGACCGAGCAGCGTCGCCCTCGCGGTCGATCAGAGCCGCAGCGAGGCGCTGACGGGGATCATCGGCGCGCGTCGCGCGTGCACGGTCTCGATGATCTCGCCGCTGTCGATGCCTTGGAGATATCGGCGCCAGTAGACGCGCGGCCGACCCAGCCCGGCCGCCGCGCTATCGCTTCCGACATCGAGCAGCGGTCAACGCCGATCCGCGATCAGTATCGCGGCTGCCTCAACGCAGCACTCCTACCGACGCGATCTGGCGGCCGTTGCGGTTTATTCACGGAATTGGCCTGCTGCCGGTGATGGTCGCGCCTACTTGCACACGATGTTCAGGCACTGCAGCGGGTTGCCGTTGCCGAACGCCCGATTGCCTCCGCCGTCACGCGTCCAAGCGACGGCCTCGATCCCGAGATCGCCGTTGTCGTTGGCCGTGTTCCTTGTGACCTCGGTAGGCAACAGTGGGTTTTCATCGCTGTCGATGTCAATCCCGTCGTCGCCGTTACCGTTGGCGGTGATGCGCTCGACGATGGTGCCAAACGCGTCTCCGCCCATCAAGATCCCGTCCAGACCGTTGCCCTCCATCCGGTTGCGTACGAGGCGCGTGTTGTAGGACTCGATCGCCCCCACGCCAGCAAATGTGTTCCCGACGATTGTGCTCCTGCGGATGACGTTCCCCGGGGGGTGAGGCTGCCGCCCGCGTCGCTCAGGAAGATGCCGCCCTAATTGTCTGAGATCACGCTGCTCTCGGTCCGGTTCCCGCGCAGTCCGGTGCCCGCGCAGACGCAGATACCCAGGTCGTTGTTCGAGGCAGACAGTTTCGGATGAGGTTGTCGTTGCCGCTGATCTCCAGGCCGGCGTTGAAGCCCCGCACCGTACCGTCGCGGACGGTGGCATTCTCGCCGGAGAGAACGATGCCCGGATAGCCAAGGATGGTGGTGTCGCTGCCGCTGATTGTGCGGCGGTTGAGGTCGCGAGTGATGTTGTCCGCGCCGACGATGATTCCGCTGCCCGGGCAGTCGACCAGATCGGCGTCGAGAGTCGTGCTGGCCGTGATCGTGTCGCCGCAGGCAACGTGATCAGCTGACGCTTGCGCCGGGAACGCCAGGGCGGCGACGAGCGCTGCGGTGACGGTAAGCCTGCGGGCCGTTGCGTTCCCCTTCTCCCTTCGCCGTCTACTCCGCTCTGCTAGCCACAGTCGATGTTGAGGCACTGGAGCGGGTTGCCGTTCCCGAACGCCCGGTTTCCGCCGCCGTCGATCGTTCCCGCGACCGCGTCGATGCCGAGGTCGCCGTTGTAGGTGGCGAGGTTGCGGGCGACCGCGTTGTTCCGCTCGGGGATCGGGTTGCCGGTTTCGTCCCTATCGATCTCGGAGACCTCGATCCCGTCGTCGCCGTTGCCGCTGGCGACGTTGCCCTCCGCGACACTGCTGCTAACCTCGCCGCCGAAGTGGATGCCGTCGCCAGCGTTGCGCAGCGCGAGGTTTCCCGTGACGCGGACGGTGTTCGAGTCCAGCACAAACAGGCCCAAGCCGCTGTTGTCCGCGATCACGTTGTGGCGGACCACGACGTCGAAGCTGATGTCGATGACGATCCCCGTCACATTGTTCGTGATGGCGAGGCGCCGCACGGCCAAGCCGTCGCCCCCCTCGGCGAGGACCCCGACTTCGAAGCCCCGGATGGTCCCACGACGGATCGTCACGTCTTGCAATGTGACGTCGTGTTGGACTTTGACGCCTGCGCTGAACCCGGCCGCGGGCCCGCTGATCGTGTGCCCGCCCAGGTCGAGAGTCACGCCATCTGCCGCGATCAGGAGCCCGTCGCCCGGACAGGAGAGGTCACTGTCGAGCATCGTGTCCTGCGTGATCACGTCCCCACAGGCGACGTGGCTCGCTGCGGCCGGCGCGGTACCCAGCACGAAGAACGCCAGTAGCATGGCGGGCGCGAGTCGACGGAGCATGGAACCCCCTCCTTGAGTTGTCCAACGCCCTGTATAACGCGCCGTCGCAGGGCGCACGCCACCCGAAAGTTTAGGGCTCGCCCCTGATCAGCGCGTGGACACGGCAACCCGGCCCGCGGCGGCGGAGTGTCGCTTAGCGCGACGAGGAGCGGTGCTCTGTTGGGGGCTCGCCGAAGGCGACGGACCCGAGTAAGAGCCAGTCGCTCACCTTGAGTGATCGAATTCGTCTGCGACTGCGCGCATGTGCGTCTCGAGGTCGGCGAGGAGCTCGCGCACGCCGGGCGAGAGACGCGTGCCGGGGCGCGTGATGATCGCGAAGGTGTCGTGGAGCGTGGGGCTGAAGGAGCCGGTGTGCAGCCCTGTCGGGAAGTACGGCGCGTGGGTGAAGGCGCTGGGGATGTACGTGTCGCCGATGCCGGCGGCGACGAGGCGCAGCGCGAGTCCTTGAGCTCGACCTCGACCTTGGGCGTGAGGCGGACACCGAGCGCCTGGGCGCGCTCGGCGAGCTGGCGGCGGATGGGGTCCTGGTCGGCCGACTCGGCGTCGTAGAACACGAGCGGTGTTCGGGCGAGCTGCTCGATGGTCGCGGGCCGGCGGGTGCGCTCGAGGTAGGCGCTCACGTAGAGGACCTCGTCACGCACGATCGGTCGGACGTCGAGCTTGTCGTCGTCGATGGGCAGGAGCACGACGCCGGCCTCGAGCTCGCCTCGGCGGACGCGCTCGGCGATCGCGGAGGAGTTCAGGCCCGGACCGACACGTCGGGGTGGCGTTGCAGGAGCGCGGCGACGACCTCGTCGACGCGCCAGGCGGCGGGCCCACCGAAGATGCCGAGGGCGACGGTCCCTCCGCGGGCCGTGAGTTCGCCGACGCTGCCCGCCGCATCCTCGACAGCGCGGAGGCTGCGGACGGCGTGCTCCGCGAAGGCCCGCCCCGCATCCGTGGCAACGACGCCGCGGCCCGCGCGGACGAACAGGTCCGCGCCGAGCGCCTGCTCGAGCTTGCGGACCTGCTCCGCCACCGCCGGCTGGGAGACGCGGAGGGCCGCGGCCGCGGCGGTGAATGAGCCGAGCTCGAGCGCCGCGCAGAAGCAGCGGATCTGTTGTAGAGACAGAAGCTCAGCTTTGCTATCAGTCAAGCAACAAAGGCTACCTTGGCGCTGCGGCGTCGTCGATCATCACGGAATGTCGCATGATGTCGTGATCGTCGGGGGCGGGATCGCCGGCCTGTCAGCGGCCTGGTGGCTGCGCCACCGGGATGTGCTGCTGCTTGAGGCCGGCGACCGCGTGGGCGGGCGCACGCGCTCGGATCCGTGCGGCGACTACTGGCTCAACTACGGGGCGCACCTGTTCCCGGCGTCGGGCTCGCTCGTCGACTCGATGGCGCGCGACTGCGGGCTCGAGACCGTGCCGGTGACCGGCGCGATGATGGGCCTGGCCGTCGGCTCGACGTTGCTGACCACCGGGCGGGTCGAGAGCTACCCGCTTCGGCTGCCGCTCCCGCTGCGCGAGAAGCTCGCCTTCGCCTGGGCGGGCCTCAAGGTCCAGCGTGCCGTTGCCCGGTATCACCGGGCGGGACGGCGCCTCGGCTTCGAGGACGACCGCACGTTCGCCGAGCTCCTCGGCCCGCTGCCGCCCGCGGTGCGCGAGATCTTCTCCTGCGCGGCTCATCGCGCCACCGCGGAGCTCGACGAGCTCTCGGCCGGCTGCGGGATCGGGCTCTTCGCGCTGGTGTGGGGCGGCAAGGAGTCGCTGATCGCGCGCAACCTGCTCGGCGGGACCGGCCGGCTCGCCGGCCGCGCTGGGCCGCGAGCTCGGCGAACGCGTGCGGACGAGCTGCCGCCTGGACGCGATCCGCCCGGACGACGACCAGCTCGAAGTCCAGTACGACGGAGGCCGGGTGAACGCACGCCACGTGATCGTCGCCGCGCAGGCCCGCACGCCGCGCCGCTCGTCGCCGGCGTCACCGAGCGCGGCGCCGCGGCGCTCGAGCAGCTGACCTACGGCGCGTTCCTCTGTGTCGCGGTCGAGACGAACGAGAGCACCGCGATGCCATACGACAGCGTCTACGCCATGGCCACACCCGGGCGCGCCTTTGACATGTTCACCAACCAGGCACACGCCCTCCGCAGCGAGGGTCCGCGGCGCCCTGGCGGAAGCCTCATGCTCTTCGCCGGAGCCCGGCACGCCGAGGCGCTCCTTCGCGAGGGCGACGAGACCATCGTCGCCCGCTTCCTGGCCGACCTGCACAAGCTCTACCCGCAGACGCGCGGCATCATCGCGGGCGCCACCGTGCACCGCTGGCCGCTCGGCAACGTTTACGCACGCCCCGGCCGCAGCCGGCTGCAGGCCGCACTGGACCGGTCGCTGGGCGCGCACGCGAACCTGCACCTGGCCGGCGACTACTTCGCCGAGCTGGGCAACCTGGAGGCCGCCGCCCGCAGCGGGCTCGCGGCCGCCGACCGCGTCGACGCCGGACTCCGAGAGGTCACCCATGCCTGAGCCGTTCCACGGCGTACTGCCCGCGCTCATCACGCCGTTCACCGAGGACGGCGGCACCATCGACACCGACGCGCTGGCCGCGATCGTCGACCGGCTGATCGCCGGCGGCGTCGGCGGGCTGGTTCCGGGCGGAAGCACCGGCGAGTTCACCACCCTCAGGCACGACGAGCGGCGGCAACTCGTCGAGACCACGGTCGAGGCGGCCGCGGGTCGCGTCCCGGTCGTGGCCGGCACCGGCGCGCTCTCCACACGCGAAACGGTCGAGCTCAGCGTGCACGCGCAACAGACCGGAGCGTCCGCGGTGATGATCGTCCCGCCGTTCTACGACGCGCTCTCCTGGCGCGAGCTACGCGCCCACTACACCGCCGTGGCCAACGCGATCGGGATCCCGATCATGTACTACAACCTCCCGAGCGCCTCAGGCGTCACCCTCACCGCGGAGCAACTGCGCGAGTTGCCCGTGACCAGCCTCAAAGACACGGGGGGTGACGCCGTCGCCGCCACGGAGCTGATCCAGACCGACGGCCCGACGCTGCTCAATGGGTGCGACACGCTGACCTTCGCCGCGCTCGCCGCCGGCGTAC
>Ga0126306_10001314_pt1 | contig 13156 bp, 13 predicted proteins | sample Plot27_FD_92592 | JGI IMG/M metagenome (GOLD analysis project Ga0126306, IMG submission 92592) | Serpentine soil microbial communities from UC McLaughlin Reserve, CA, USA - Plot27 | ecosystem: Environmental > Terrestrial > Soil > Grasslands | place: USA: UC McLaughlin Reserve, Lake County...
AAAGGCGCAGACGTAAACCGTGGAGAAGTCCATGGTTACAAGCCGATGGCACGAGCCTTTTGGAAAGGTAATAAAGAGGCAATTCAGTTGTTGAGGCGCCACGGCGTAACGTGCCACGACGCGACCGGCTTAAGCGCGGCAGACGTTGCTAGATGCATGCAGATACAATGACCAAGGAGGAACGTTATGTCGAGGCGAAGTAAAAATCTGTTAGCAGCAGTAGGGTTTGCTCTTGCGGGTACCACAGGCGCGGTATCGGCTGTCGCCGACGACTCGGTGAACACCGGCTACTTCGGCGGCGTAGCAATCATGGGTTATGATACGGTGGCTTATTTTACTGAGAACCGGCCAGTAAAGGGATCAGAGAAGTTCTCCTACGAGTGGTTGGGCACACCATGGCATTTTGCCAGTAGCAAGAACCGCGAATTGTTCATGAACGAGCCGGTAAAATATGCCCCGCAATATGGAGGATACTGTGCCGGTGAGGTAGTCGGCGGTTCGACAACAGTCAATGTGGATCCAGAAGCCTTCAAAATCATCGATGGCAAGCTATATCTGATCTACGACAAGGGAAACGCAGAGCACTTTGCCAATCACGCGGATGAACTTGTGCCGAAGGCCGATGCGAATTGGCCAAAAGCCATAGCCGAGTTGAATCGAGATCCGTATCATTGAGGTGGTAGGGCTAAACAGTTACTTCACCTGCGAGAAATAAAATACCTTGCTTGCATTGGCGTAGGCATATGAGCGTTTGCCAGTGGAATCGGTTTGCTTGTAGACGGGGCCGCAGTCGGGACGTCCAAACATATTCTCACTCTTCTCACAGAGGAGATCGCGATCGATATGGACCGTCCCGGTGAGTAGTTGAGTTATTGAGCGGAATGCGGCATTTCCATTCCGATCAATCTGCATGATAGCTGGGTAACCGGGCTCGATTTGGCCTTGGAGGGTATGGCCAAGAACCAGCAATGCAATCTCCTCTCCCGTTAGCCGATCGCGCTCTTTCCCTCGAAAGCCGAACGCCCACTCAGGCATGCCAGCTTGGCGCAAGGCATCGATGAGAAGGGCTAAATCATCTTTGTTGCGAAAATGAGCATAGCTAACTCGCCAGGCGGCTATGGAGTCGAATGCAGCTCGTTGAAGGCGAAGCCCGTTTGCCATTGCGGCGTGGGCATCCGTTAAGCGGCCTGCCCGAGCGTAAGCCGCGGCGAGTGTAATGTGGAAATCGGCGGCGGCCGGTGCATCGGCCCGCGTGCGTTCAAGAGTTCCGATAGCTTTGGCCGTGTCTCCTCCGAGAAGGAAAACGAGACCCGCAATTTCTCGATCTATGGGTGAGAGATTGGGATCGAGCCTTAGCGCGGTTTCGACTGCAGTGGCTGCTTCAGCATGATCGCCCGCAAACAACTGAACATAACCCAGCGCTACTTGCGCTCCAGCATCACCAGGGCTCAGGGCAACCGCGCGTCGCGCCGAGGCGATTGCTTCCTCATAGCGCTGGTCCACGACTTGCATAATACCGAGAATAGCGTAAGGCGACGAGAGGTCTGGATTTAGTGCCAAAGCACGACTTGCCTTCTCATAGGCTCTCTTTCGTGCGGGGGCGCTCTGGATTATTTCGTTGAAGGAAACACGCCATACATAGACAGTTGTGCGTGCGTCACCGGCGTAGGCTTCGGCGAAGGCTGGGTCAACCTCGACCGCTTTCTCGTATAACTCAAGAGCTTCCCCAAGCCGCGCCCGCTGGCCCGTACGTGCCGCCTGCTCGGCCCGAAGATAGTAATCGTAGGCCTCAAGATTTTCAGTCGGCGGGCGTGCCATCCGCTCGCTTTCCGCTGCTGAAGGCTGCACCCCAAGGGCCTTGGCGATCTCTCGGCTAATCTCGTCTTGGACGGCAAACACCTCTCTGGTGCTGCGATCAAAGCGATTGGCCCACAAGGTGCCACCTGTAGCTATGTCCACAAGTTGAGCATTGAGGCGGATTTGATCACCCGTTCGCCGTACGCTTCCTTCAATAGCAAACCGCACCCCAAGATCGCGGGCAATATCGGCCAATACGAAGGGCTTTCCCTTGTAGGCGAATACGGAGTTGCGAGCGATGACATCAAGGCCCGAAAGTTTGGCAAGATCGGTGATTAGATCCTCAGTAATGCCATCGGCAAAATAGTCCTGGCTCGGATCACCCGTCAAATTCGCAAAAGGCAGCACCGCTACGGCGGGACGTTCTGGCGATGTTGATCTCTGCCACATAAGGGCAACCGCGGCCATGGCAATCAGCAGCGCCATGACACCCATCAGAACTAGTGTGCGCGTCGAGAGAAGACGCGAGGCAACAATAACCCTGCCCTTTTTAGCCGGATCAAGGAGAACTCGATATATCCGAACGGGGTCTGCAATGTTCTTGAGCCGCTGCTCACCTGCATTGGCAAAACCGACATCAGCCTTGTGTCTTGCGTGATCGAAGGCCATGCCAGAAATACAAATGCCTCCCGGCTCTGCCAAAGCTTCGAGCCGTGCCGCGATGTTGACTCCATCGCCATGGATGTCATCGTCTTCAACGATAATGTCACCCAAATTGACACCAATACGGAAGCGGATATGTTGCGCTTCAGGAACGCCCTGGTCGTATTTGGACATGCTTCGCTGGATTGTCGCAGCACACTGGACGGCATCCACCACACTCGCGAACTCGACGAGTGCGCCATCACCCATGAGTTTGATGATGCGGCCATGATACATTTGTATGGCGGGGTCGACCACATCCCGGCGGCAAGTCTTCAACCGCGCCAGCGTACCTACCTCATCCTCTCCCATGAGTCGGCTGTAGCCAACCACGTCGGCAGCAAGTATCGCGGTAAGTCTTCGCTCCATCCACCTTACTCGGTGAACCCTAGTCAGGATTACTGCCCGAAGGAGAGGATACACATAAGGCCACTGCCTTCAAACCGACCACTACGGGTGGATGAAAGTTTGTGCGGCCTGTGAGCAAGTTGGCATAAAGTCCACCACTCGGCCCCGGAGGAAGCACGCCGCTGACGCTCAGCATATGGGTGTTCCCGAACAATCAGTGGACGGAAAGGGTCCCACTTTCAGGTTTGGCTCTGGAGGGGTGGGGCAAATTCGGGAGAAAGTGCTTAGAAAGCAAGAATACGGTTGAAAGTTGGCGCCCCCTAGGGGAATCGAACCCCTGTTTCAGCCGTGAGAGGGCCGCGTCCTAGGCCGCTAGACGAAGGGGGCGCAATAGCGTGTGAGTGGGCTTGCTATATCCGAAACCTAAGGGAAGAAGCAACCGTCTTCTGGCATCCGATCATGGCTGCGCTGCAAGCGGCGGCCCTCCGAGCTTGACCCGGCTGAGAACCAATCCGCGGCGAACATCAACCACCACCACTTCCTCGCCTTCCTTTCCGGTGAGATGCAGCGCCATGCGGTCACCGTCCAGTACGAACTGCCCGAGATGCGCTCCAGCCCCGATCGATAGCGCAATCTCCTTGATTTCGGCTTGGCCCGTCTTCACGCGCGGATGCGCCAGCCGGTATCCGATAATCGCAAACACAGCCACGAAACAGCCGATGAGCAGAACACCGAGGACGATGACGAGATATTTCAGCAGCCGCACGTTCAGCGGATCTTGCCCTTCGGAGACCTCCGGTGCTACCCCCGCCCCTTGAGCTTCCTTCGTCTTGATCAATGGCACCCTCGCAACAGATTTCACTCACGGTCACCGAGACGGAAGCTGGCGAGCGCCTCGATCGCATCCTCAGCCAGCGCTTCCATGACGTGAGTCGCGCGCGTTTTCAGCGGCTGATCGCCGAAGGACATGTGCGGGTGGACGGCGAGACCATAATCGAGGCGCGCCACCGGGTCAAACCGGGAGCCCATATTATCGCAGCCATTCCCCCGCCAGGCGATATGGTGCCGAAGCCGGAGCGCATCGCCCTCGATATCGTTTTCGAAGATGAAGCGCTCATCGTGATCAATAAGCCGGCAGGACTGGTCGTTCATCCCGCTGCTGGCCATCACGCCGGCACCCTGGTCAATGCCCTGCTCGCCCATTGCGGAGCCAGCCTCTCAGGGATTGGCGGCGTGCGCCGGCCGGGGATTGTCCACCGCCTCGACAAGAACACTTCGGGCCTTCTCGTGGTAGCCAAAACCGACGATGCGCACCAGGGCCTGTCACGGCTATTCTCGGGCCACGGCCGCGATGGCCGGCTGGAACGCGCCTACCAGGCAGTCGTTTGGGGCAAGCCGCCCAGGCGCCAAGGCACCATCAATGCCCCGATCTGCCGGTCGTCCGTCAACCGGCAGAAAATGTCTGTCACGCCGAAAGGCCGCCCGGCGACGACCCATTACCAATTGTTGAAAGTCTTCCCCCAGCCGGGAGAGCCCTCCCTTTTGGAATGCCGGCTCGAAACCGGCCGCACCCATCAAATCCGAGTTCACATGGCCCATATCGGGCACCCCTTGCTGGGCGACGAAACCTATGGCAAGGGTTTTTTGGCAAGCCAGAAGCGGCTATCGCCCGCCTCTCGGGAAGCTGTTGAAAACCTTGGCCGCCAAGCCCTCCACGCCGGGCTCCTTGGTTTTGAGCACCCCCTGAGCGGCAAATTCCTGCGTTTTTCCGTGCCGCTGCCATGCGATATGGCAGCCGTTCTGGAAGCCCTCGCGGCATAAGCCGGGAACTCAATCTCTTCGCAGTACTTTCCCGAAGAGCTTGGAAACTGCAAGGGGTCTTAAATCGGCCACTAATCGTAACTATATCAGTAACGTTTTCTAGGGAGCCCGGTCTGTGAACCCGGGTATTGAAATGGCCAAGACGTCTACCCTGCCGACCATATCAAGCGAAGGTGGCCTTCAGCGCTATCTTCAGGAGATAAGGCAGTTTCCAATGCTGCAGCCCGAAGAGGAGTTCATGCTGGCTAAGCGCTGGCGTGAGCACAATGATCGCGAGGCTGCCCACAGGCTGGTGACCAGCCACCTGCGCCTCGTGGCGAAGATCGCCATGGGCTACCGCGGCTATGGGCTGCCGATCGGTGAGGTGATCTCCGAAGGCAACGTCGGCCTAATGCAGGCTGTGAAGCGTTTCGAGCCCGACAAGGGCTTCCGTCTCGCCACCTACGCCATGTGGTGGATCAAGGCATCCATTCAGGAATTTATCCTGCGCTCCTGGAGCCTGGTGAAAATGGGCACAACGGCGAGCCAGAAGAAGCTGTTTTTCAACCTTCGCAAGGTGAAGGGACAGATCCAGGCTCTGGAAGAGGGTGACTTGCGTCCAGAGCAGGTGGCCGAGATTGCCCGGCGGCTGGGCGTGCCGTCCGAAGACGTGGTGAGCATGAACCGCCGCCTGTCGGGCGATGCCTCTCTCAACGCGCCGGTCCGCATTGACGCCGAGGGCGAATGGCAGGACTGGCTTGTCGACGAAACCGACGACCAGGAGCAGGTTTTGGCCCAGGGCGAAGAAGCCTCCATGCGGCATGATATGCTGACCGAGGCCATTGAGAAGCTCAATGATCGCGAGCGGCGTGTATTCGAGGCTCGCCGTTTGCGCGATGATCCGGTCACCCTGGAGGATTTGTCCCAGGAGTTCGGCGTTTCCCGCGAGCGCATTCGCCAGATCGAGGTCAGGGCTTTCGAAAAGGTTCAGAAAACGGTGAAAGCCGCCGCGGGCAAGGCGCTTGCGCCGAAGCCGCAGCTCGCAGCGGGTGCCTGACACGGGTCACCCTGCCGGCCATTAGCGCAAACCGGCTGCCAGCTCTCAATCATTGCTCATCGCGCTCGGTCCAGAACATCTGCACCGCATAGAGGTGGTCGCCCTTCTGCACCACACCGGTGCTCACCCGGTTGTACGACCGGTTCAGCAGATTGCGGCGGTGCCCGCCGGAATCGAGCCATTGCTGAAAAAGCTTTTTCGCCTTTGCCGGGCCCGGCGGACCGCGGCTGCGCTCGCGCGCGGCATTTTCACCTCGCGCCGGAAACTGGTCGGGATCCTCGGCAAAGGCCGCAAATCGCGCTCGGAAAGAATAGCCCTTGAGCGATGTGTGGCCGACGAAGTCGCCCAAAACCATGTCGATGGCCTGTGCTCGGGCCGCCGTTTTTAGAAACGTGCTGACCATAAGAGGCCGGTTTTTTCCCGCCCTGGTTTGCTGGGCAAGTCCGTCCAGCATGCCTTCGAGATCAGGCCGAACGGAAATTCCCTTGGGCAGCTGCTGCGTCACCTGCTCGGCATAGGCGCGGTAGGCAGACGCTGCCATGGCCTGTGGGGCAAGAAACAAAAATAGCGCAGCTAACACAGCGCTGTAGCCAAGAAAGCGCATGATCTCCCCTCTAAGTCCGGACTGATCGGCTGAGAATTCTTATATCAGGCCATCCCATGACCTGGCCAGTTTACCATTCCTTGTCCAAGTTCCTGCTATCAATGTCTGGAGAGTGAAGGATTCGCTCTGCCCAGGGAACGGCCGTGACGATTCTGATCGAGAAATGGCGTGACAAGGCGTATTGGACAACGATCCTCGTTGGATTTTTCGTTCTTCAGATCCTTGCCGGATTCGCCGTGGTCAACATTGCCGCCGACAGGCTGGTTGCGACGGAAGCCCGGCGCGCGGGTGCTGAATGGGCCGATTTCCTCCTTCGCAATATCGCAGATTTCAGCCGCATCCTCGAGGGCGAAATACCCAATCTCGAATCCATCGTTTTTCTCGAGCAGGTCAAGCAGTCCGATACCATTCTCCAGTTCCAGGTCTATGACGGCGCCGGCCGGCTGCGGCTGATCTCGACCGATATCGGCAATGCGTTCACCTATGACTCCACCATTGGCAGGGACCGTCCCGAGCTGACATCTCGCCTTGCTGCGGGTCAGTCCTTCTCCCTTGCCAGCGAAACCAACATCCATGGCAAGCAACGTCATGTGTCGCAGACGTTTGTGCCGGTAAGGCCGAATGAAGTCGTCCTCGGCTGGATCGAAATCCTTGCCGACCAGGAAGTGAGCCGGCGTCTCATTGTCCAGGCTGCCACCCAGATCGCCATTGTCATGGGACTGCTTCTGGCTCTCGGTCCGGCCTTAGGCTTCTGGTACCGCTCGCGTGAAAAGACGAGGGTCGAAAAGACCCTGTCGTTCATTACCAATCACGACCAGCTGACGAGGCTGCCGACGCGCGCGATCTTCTCTCGCCAACTCGACGAGATGCTCAAACAAGCCGAACGCCGCAATGAGCACACCGCCATCCTTGATATCGAGATCGACCGACTGCGCGAGCTTTATGAGCATTACGACCGGCAGACAGTCGATTCTTTGCTGCTCGAGTTTTCAGCCAGGCTACAGGCCATGACTGGGCCCCTGGGGATTTCGGCACGTTTGAGCGACGGCGAATTTGCTGTTTTGAAATCGAGCGTCCATGACGCTATGGAGGCAGCCCAGCTTGCCCGCACCGCACTTCAGTCCTTGACGCAGCCGATCGGGATCAGGGGAGAAAATATCTCCCTCAATATCAACATCGGCCTTGCTCTCGCCCCGACCGATGGCCGCACGGCCGATGATCTTCTCAAAAGCGCCGACGTGGCTCTTGTTTCTTCCAAGTCCGCCGGCCGGAATTCCTATCGCTTCTTCGATTCAGACACCGAGAACGGCCTTCGCAAGCGCCGCGCGATCGAATCGGCGGTCAAGGAAGCCTGCGAGCAGAAACTATTCGAACTTCATTATCAGCCGGTCTTTGAGCTTCGCTCGAACCGCCTGACCGGCTTCGAGGCGCTGATCCGTCTCAATCATCCCCAACACGGATCCATTCCTCCCTCTGAATTTATTCCGGTTGCGGAAAGCATCGGCCTCATCGGCGACATCGGCGCCTGGACTCTGGAAACCGCCTGTCTTATGGCCGCGCAATGGCCCGATCCGTTGAAAATCGCCGTCAACCTGTCGCCCCTGCAGTTCCGCAGCGGCAGCATGATTTCCTCGGTCCGCCGCAGCCTCGAACATGCGAAGTTTCCTGCCTATCGCCTGGAGCTCGAGGTTACCGAGGGCTTGCTGCTTGACGATACCGAATATGTTCGCGAGCAGCTTCGCGCGCTCCAGGAAACCGGTGTGGGTATCGTTCTCGACGATTTCGGCGCCGGATATTCGAGCCTCGGCTATCTCTGGCAGTTTCCCTTCAACAAGCTCAAGATCGACCAGTCTTTCGTGCGCGCCATGGATTCAAAATCCAACGTCCGCAATATCCTCCGCGCGATCATCGGTTTGGGTCGCTCGTTGAGTCTGCCGATCACGGCAGAAGGTGTCGAAACCGCCGAACAGGCAGACTACCTGCGCAGCCTCGATTGCACGGAAGCCCAGGGATACCATTTCGGCAGGCCGGTTCCTTTGACGGAGGTGGCCGCTGTTATTCTCCGCAATTTCACCGAAACCTCACCGGTTCCCGGCCCCGCGCCCTCGGGGGTCGAACGGCTCATGAAGCTCGTCAAATAGGCCGGTCACCGATTATGCGCAGAATCTCGACGCCGATCCTCCTCACCCTATTGCTCCTGCCGGTTTTGATGTCTTTGTCGGTCGGCTGGGCCGTAACGGCACGTGCCGACTCCGCAGTTCTTCCAGCGACCGCCTCACGTGAGCTCACAGTGCGCTATTTTCTGCTCATCGCCCGAGGCCATTTGCTCGCCTCAATTGAACTAGCGAAAGAGGGTCGGGCCGACCAGGCCGTCATCCATAGCCGGCACGCACTCGATGAGGCGTGGCAGGAGCTCGCTCGCATTCTCCCTGCCAGCGAAGCGCAGGCACTCCGCCAAAAAATCGAGTCCGTAAACGAAACCGTCGCCTTGAAATCTACCATGGCCGAAATTTTGGCGGCCAATGAGGCACTGAAAAATTATATCGAGGGACTGGGTCGGGGATTGCTGCGGAACGGCATCTCCCACCACCGGCAGGAACTCGACGTCATCATTTTGCTGCTTCGACAGGCGCAGGCCGAATACGATGAGGCCTGGAACGGTATGCAGCTCGGCGATCAGGCAGAATACCAGGATGGCTACGGTTTCATCTCCATTGCACGATCCGAATTGCGCGGTATCATACCTGAACTGAACACGGAAAATTCAAACGCCGCTACCGAGATTCAGAAGTCGGTCGACCAAATGGCTCACGCCTGGCCCACGCTGCAGCCGCCTCGGCAGCCGGCAATGAGCAAACCTGTTCTGCGCGCCCTCGTGACCGCCGTTGAGTTGAATTCCAGGCGATTTGCCCGGTGACGGGTCTCTCCATCCCCGACATAGCCGCTGTGATCGAAGCTGAGCGCCGCCTGCGCTCGGCTCTGCCGCGCTCACCGATGTGGATATCTCCCGCGCTGAGCGAGCTTTTGGGCGCCGAGATTTGGATAAAGGGCGAATTCGCGAACCCCATTGCCTCATTCAAGCTGCGTGGCGCTCTCAATCATCTTCTGATCTCCGGGGACCAGCGCGGTGCCTGCACCGCTTCTACCGGCAATCACGGTCAGGCCGTTGCCTATGCTGCCGGAATGCTGGGCCGGACGGCTGATATATTTCTGCCCCACGGCTGCCCGGAAACCAAGAAGGAGGCCATCGCCCGGTTCGGCGGCCGGCTCCATGTCACCGGCGCCGATCTTGACCAGGCGAAGTCCGCTGCACGCATCTTTGCCGAAAGCCGCAATCTGGCCTTCGTCGACGACGGCGAAAGTCCTCATGTGATCGCCGGCGCCGGAACGATCGGTCTTGAAATAGCCGAGGACTGTCCAGGCGCCGACTTTGTCTTTGCCCCGACTGGCTCGGCATGCCTCGCCTCCGGCACCGCCATCGGATTGAAAGCGGCCGGATCGGCAGCGCGCGTCATCGCCGTCCAGTCTGCCCAAAGCCCGTGCATGGCCCGCAGCTTCACCGCCCGCTGCGCCATTGAACATCCGGTGACGACCATCTGCGATTGCCTGAACCAGCGTATCCCGCCGAAGCTCTCCCTTGCCTGTATGCTCGAACATGTGGCCGAAGCGCTCGAGGTGGACGACACGGCCTGTCTTGCCGCTATGCACACGCTCCTGGCCGATGCTCATTTGCTGATCGAAGTCGGTGCCGCCGCGGCACTCGCCGGTGCGTGGAGGCACCGGCCGGCCATCCGCGCCAGCAGGACCGTGCTCATATTCTCCGGCGCCAACAGCGATAGGGCCATGATCCTACGCGCGCTCGAAACGCCCAAGCTCGGTTAAGCTGCAAAAGGATCGCGCATCGAGATCGTATCGTCTCTCTCGGGCGAAGTAGAAAGCAGCGCGACCGGGCACTGAATGAGTTCTTCGAGATAGCGGACGTATTTGATGGCGGGTGCTGGCAGCTCTGCCCACGACCGCGCTCCCCGGGTCGAAGCCTGCCAGCCCTCGAGCGTTTGGTAATTTGCCACCACCCGTTTTTGCGCTTCCTCGCTCCCCGGCAGCCGGTCGATACGCTGTCCGTCGAGCCCATAGGATGTAGCGACTTTGATTTCCTCGAACCCGTCGAGCACGTCGAGCTTGGTCAGCGCAATGCCTCTTATGCCGGAGGTCTTGATCGCCTGCCGAACCAGAACCGCGTCGAACCATCCGCAGCGACGCTTCCGCCCGGTTACCGTACCAAACTCGTGCCCTCGTTCACCAAGGCGCGTCCCGATGATATTCGCCTGTTCGGTGGGGAAAGGCCCCGAGCCCACCCGTGTCGTATAGGCTTTGGCGATACCGAGCACATAGCCGATTGCATCCGTGCCCGTGCCCGATCCGGTCGCCGCTTGGGCGGCGACGGTGTTGGACGACGTTACGAACGGGTACGTACCATGATCGATATCGAGCAGGATGCCCTGCGCTCCTTCGAACAGCACGCGTTTGCCATGTGAGCGCGCGTCGTCGAGTATGGTCCAGACTGCATCGATATAGGTTCTTACCTTTGGAGCGATTTCTACGAGCCTTTGTATGAGGTCCTTAGCCTTCACCTCCGCCTCGCCATGACCGCGCCTCAGAGCATTGTGATGCTGCAGCAGCCGGTCGATCTTTGGTCCGATCGTGTCGAAATTCGAAAGATCCTGCATCCGGATGGCGCGTCGGCCAACCTTGTCCTCATAGGCGGGGCCAATGCCGCGCCCTGTCGTGCCGATCCTGCTGTCTCCTGCCGCCGCCTCGCGCATCTGGTCGAGTTCGCGGTGGAGCGGCAGGATGAGGGTCGCATTTTCCGCAATCCGCAAATTTTCCCGGCTGATGTGCACGCCTTGCGACTCGAGCTTCGCGATTTCATCTGCGAGCGCCCACGGATCCACCACGACGCCATTGCCGATCAGCGACAGCTTTCCGGGTCTGACGATCCCCGACGGCAGGAGCGAGAGTTTGAAAGTTACCCCGTCGATCACCAGCGTATGGCCGGCATTATGTCCGCCCTGGAATCTGACCACGATGTCGGCCCGTTCCGACAGCCAATCCACGATCTTGCCTTTGCCTTCGTCGCCCCATTGGGCGCCGACCACCGCTACATTCGCCATGTCTTGCCTTCTGCACAGTAGAACGGCCCCGAAGGGCGCGATCCGGCGGGGCCGTTTATCAGTCTCTAGAACAGCTGGGCGTGATTCCAAAACAAAACCTGGGCTCCGAGCTTTTGCTGGCCAAACCAACCTCGCCGCCGTAAATGGGATATGATCTCCAGGCAGGCAAAATACGCGCTCCGTGCCCTGATCGCTCTGGCGCGAACTCCTCCGGGCCAGTCGATGCTGACGGCTGAGATCGCGCGCCGGCAAAAAATTCCCAAAAGGTTTCTCGAGCAGATTTTGCTGGTCTTGAAACGCCGCGGGCTTGTCCAGAGCCGCCGCGGTTCTCTGGGGGGTTATGCGCTTCTAAAACCTGCCGATGCCATCAGCTTCGCTGAAGTTGTGCGCCTGATTGACGGGCCCATGGCGCCCCTGCCCTGCCTCAGCGTTGTCGCCTATGCCCGCTGCGTCGACTGCACCGACGAGAAGACCTGCGAGATCCGTAGCACCTTTGCACGCGTTGCCGATGCCACGCGCGAGGTGCTGGAACGCACGACGATCGCTGAGGCCATTACTGGGGAGCGCGAGGGGCTGTCCCTTGTTGTTTCCGCGGGGATGCGGCCGGCAAACGTTTGATATCAAGAACGATTTGCATTTTTCTGTTCGTTATATAAAACGGGCCCTTGACAATCTCGACCAAATCAGTCGAGATAACATGGTAACTGCGACGGAGATGCAAATGACCGCCCGTAGTATATTGCAAAACATTTTCAATGACTTGTGCGCCGCTGTGCTTCCGATTCCTCAGCATGACTCGCTGGCGGTGATCAGCAGGGCCTGGGCTGAGCGCAGGCTCACGCCCGAACTCATCATGTTCCGTTACACTTGGCTGTAGGCTGAAATTCGCTTCACGCCCACTGAACCAGCACCGCCAATTTTCCAGCGCAACTCGCCCTGGACCCCTCCAATTGCGATGGAGATTTGAATGACCCGCAACGCACCCAGGATCCGCCGACACCTGATTGGACTCGCAGTCGCCCTGCCGCTTTTGCTCCTCGCCGGCCCGCTTGCCGCCGCGGAGCTTCTCAACGTGTCTTATGATCCCACTCGCGAATTCTATCAGGAGTTCAACGCTGCTTTTGCCGCCAAATGGAAGACCGAAACCGGCGAGGACATAGCCATCCAGCAATCGCACGGCGGTTCGGGCAAGCAGGCACGCGCCGTGATCGACGGTCTCGAGGCCGATGTCGTTACCCTCGCTCTGGCCTATGACATAACGGCTATTGCCAATAGGGGCCTCATCGCCAGTGATTGGCAGTCGCGCTTGGCCGACAACAGCGCCCCCTACACTTCGACCATCGTTTTTCTGGTTCGCAAGGGAAATCCTAAAGGGATCTAGGATTGGAGCGATCTCACCAAAGACGGAATTCAGGTTGTAACGCCAAATCCGAAAACCAGTGGCGGCGCGCGCTGGAACTATCTCGCGGCCTGGGGGTATGCGCTTCGCAGCGCTGGCAATGATCAGGCGAAAGCGAGAAATTTCGTGGCCGACATCTATCGCAATGTGCCTGTGCTCGACACCGGCGCCCGCGGTGCCACGGTGACCTTCGTCGAGCGCGGCATCGGCGACGTGCTGATCGCCTGGGAGAACGAGGCCTTTCTCGCCCTCCAGGAGTTCGGTTCCGACAAATTCGA
>Ga0126306_10001315_pt1 | contig 13155 bp, 18 predicted proteins | sample Plot27_FD_92592 | JGI IMG/M metagenome (GOLD analysis project Ga0126306, IMG submission 92592) | Serpentine soil microbial communities from UC McLaughlin Reserve, CA, USA - Plot27 | ecosystem: Environmental > Terrestrial > Soil > Grasslands | place: USA: UC McLaughlin Reserve, Lake County...
ATGATGTGGTAAATGATCCACGAATAAAATATCCTGAATGGGCGAAAAAAGAAAAACTTGAATCTTTTGCTGGTTATCCTTTAAAACATAAAGGAAAAATAATAGGAGTTCTTGCTATGTTTAGCAAAAAAAGACTCAATATAGGTGATTTTGAACTACTGGGAGTTTTCTCAGACAAGGTATCAATAGAATTATCTACACATTTTGATGCTCAAGAATACCTCGAGATAAAATAATTTGTAATTAGTAAGAAAATGTCTATTGCAGCGTGAAATTTTAATGGACAGATATAAAATATGTTGGAGATGCCGTACTAGCAGAGTTTATTTTCCTTCTGAAGTATACGATTCTGTTTCCGTAGAAAATTGATATGGAAAGTTTGATTTTAAATTTATTGTCATATAATGAGTTCAATTTTCAATTGAATAAAGTATAAAGTTTGTTTATTTGATTTTAGAAATAAAAATTAGTTATTATTATCATTTGCACTAAACATTACGACATTCAGCTAATTTTATTCCAACATTAGATTCAACAATATTTTTGATACCATTCTGCATAAATTCTTTTGACTCTTCTGAAATTACCTTTCCTTCTTCACTACTAATGTACTTATTTGGTCCTAATCCTGTACTTCCTTTTACTGATAATGTAGGATAAAAGTCACTTAATTTCAAATCATTTACTATTTTTTGAAGTTCATTCTTTGATAATGTTGCTTTTATTATATATTTATCAAATGCTGGATTGTTCGAAACTTTTTGTGTTAATATTATGTTTCTAATATTATACTGTTTTATGAAATCATCTACACTATCTTTAAATCCGCTAAAGACTATTGGTAAACTTGTATCACTGTCTTCAATCATGCTTAATTGCATTTGTTTGACATTAATTTCATTTTCAGCTCTAAGAATTTTATGCTTTTCGTTTGCTGTATCCAATAATTCATAACATTTTCCATCAATATCTACATTTACATGTTTTTCAGGATAATAACTAAATGCGAGTAGAAAGCCTACTGTTCCAACTGCTAATAATGCTAATATCCCAGGAAATGCAAGTTTATATAAATTTAAAGCCATTTCTTTTATTCATCTTTACCTGTTGTTAATTGTAATCGACATAATATCGATACCTTCTTTCTACTTCTTTGTTATTTCCTGCATTAATTGAAGAGATTCCAGATGTTATATTTTTTGAAATATACTCTTTCAAATAATCTGAATGTTTATCATCAGGAAAACAAGACATTAGCAACTTTTTCAAATTTCTTGATAAATTCAACAACCTTTTCGTGATATTCTTGTTGCGAAGGTTTGCCATTATTGGTTACTTTAAACCATACTGTAGCGGAAGGTGCAGCATATGTCTTTGCAACATCCTCTAATACTCTATCTAGCTCAAAGAAATCTATATTTTTTAATTGATTCATAACTATATTACATCATTTGTAATAATATATTCTACGGAAGTATTTTTTGACTTTATTTTCCATTTCGGAAACTCCGTACGAGAGACTTTTGTAATATGAATATGTTATTTTAATAGTCTAACTGATATTTTCCGAATCGGAAACAAACAAAGAAATATTATCCCAGTGATTTATAAAAGAAGATTGAAAAGTCTTAGTCAACCTGATCTTTTAGATTATATCAAGGAAACTTATCTTTATACAAATTTTACTATCAGAATGCTATTAATAATAGATAAATTAATTATCAGTGAACAAAATTTCAACAATAAAATCATTACAATCAATTTTAACAAAAACTCGATAAATTTTTTTAATATTTAAAAAAAGTAATGGCGAGTTAATATATAACATTCAAAATATTTTGTTAAATAAAAGATTACGATCATAATGATAAATAAATTAACCAATATTTTTTAGAACTTATAACTTATTTGGCTCCTACTCTTTCTTTGGTTCTTCTTCTGAAACTAGTTCTTCTATAATCTTTCCAGCAGTATTAGATTGATTTTGATTTTGAACTTGTTCTAATTTTTCTCCTACAATTGAATCCTCAATTGTAACAGTAGTAGTATTATCTAATTTGTGATTTGAAGTATTATTTATTTGTGCAAAAGATATTTGTAAAGGAAGTATTAAAAATAATGATATTAAAATTGATTTCTTATTGTATATCAAATTGTTAGTTATAATATGCTATTTTTTATATTAAAATTTTTTAAAACAAGATACCTATAAAAAAACTGAATAATATTCTCCATACTATTTCTTTTTTGTAAAAATTAGGTGTTTAAATTCTTTTAGCCTATGAGATTGTATAAAATATTTTTTTAAACTTCAATTATAATTATAATATATATGGAAATTATTATACAACCTATCGAAAAAGATATCAGTAATGATATTTTAAATTTATTATCTGATTCTCTATCCACAGAATTTAATAACGTTAATGTTACCATTGCTCCAACATTAAAAGTCGGTATTCAAAACTTCATTAATAGACAAAGAAACCAACTTAAATCACCAGTCTTATTGCATTATATTTTAGAAAAAATGAAACCAACAAAAGGAATGAAGGTTCTAATTATTTGCGATATGGATGCATATTCTGGAGAACTAAATTTTATATTCGGTGAAGCCCATTTAGGAGGACGTGTTGCGGCAATATATCTTGCTAGATTAAAGCCAGAGTTTTATAATCTTGCTCCTAATGAATTGGTATTTTATGATAGAGTTACAAAAGAAGCAGTCCATGAATTAGGACATTCTTTTGGTTTGTTTCATTGTAATAATAAAAGATGTGTTATGCATTTTAGTAATTCGCTGTATGATACTGATTTCAAAAACAGAATCTTTTGTAAAAATTGCAAAAATAAATTATGATCTAGCTAGCCAAAGTATTTAGTCATTTGGTAACTTATTTCAAATCTTCGTCTGTTATTTCTGATAAAATATAAAAAAAAGAACTAAGACAATGAGTAGTAGGATTTGAATCTTTAGACTAAGTAGAGTAAGTAATCTCACTTTTACTAATAACGGTTATAATGGGATCTTCAATAATATAATTTCCTGAATTAGACTATGCAATTTAATTCTCTTAACCTTAAAGACATATTGAGTCGGTATTTTTAAATAAACTTTTTACTGAAACTATTAGATTAAGAATAACATGGAAAAGAGACAGAATCAAAGATACTAAATTTGTGCAGCACCTCCATCGACGAACAATTCGATACCAGTAACATAACTGCTCTCATCCGACGCCAGAAACGTGACGACTTTTGCAACTTCATCAGGAGTGCCCATTCGTCTCAGCGGCACAGTGCTGACAAGGTCTTTTTTGAGTTGTCTGCTCTGTTCCTCATTCTTCATCAAGTCACTCAACGCCTGTGTGTCGATCGGACCAGGACTGACAGCGTTGACGCGGATCTTGCGATGTCTCAGATCGACTGTCCATGTTCGAGCGAACGAACGTACGGCGGCCTTACTTGCGCTGTAAACACTAAAGCCCTCAACTCCTTTGGATGCAGCGATCGATGAATTGAGAATGATCGAACCACCATCCTTAAACAACGGAACCGCTTTTTGCACGGTGAAGAGGAGTCCTTTGACGTTGACAGCGAATGTTTTGTCAAAGTGTGCTTCAGAAATCTGACCTAATGTGGCAAATTCTCCGAGGCCTGCATTGGCGAACAGAATGTCGATGTGCCCTCTTTGTTGCTTTACAACAGAGTACAACCGATCAAGATCTACAAGATTTGAGACATCACCCTGAACATCGGTGACATTTTCACCGATCTCTGATACCGCTGTATCAAGTTCATTTTGTCGTCGACCAGTGACGAAAACATATGCACCCTCAGTTACGAAACGCTTTGCCGTGGCAAGGCCTATACCACTATTTCCGCCTGTAATGACTGCGACTTTTCCTTCAAGCTTATTCATGATTTTATTTCTGCTTAGTAGGTTTTAAGCTTATGAGTTTTATGAGTTAATGGAATAGTTTGGCTCTTGTTAATCTTGGAATAAGTTACACATTAAACGGAGAATGACAATATAAAGTGATAATAGATGATTTAATCTGAATTAGGACAATAGATTTTAAAATAGGGTAATTATACTTGTCAATATCGTTATATCAAAAAGAAAGATAATTTTCTGTTCGTTATATATGCCAAAGAATATCATTAGATTAAGATATTTAGAAAAAATTAAACATCTTAAATTAAAGGAAAGTAAATGGCTAAAACAGACTTTAATATTATATCCATTCCTAATAACAATTAATGATATACTTGTTGGCACAATAGATCCAGAGACGTATAATTGGTTTACCAACAATAAAAAAGACAAACTTGTTTCGAAATTTGATATTATATGAAAAAGTTATAACCCAATAGGTCTCTCATCAATGTGAATGTTTACTTAAAATTAATATTATAATATTCATAGACAAATTTACATATTACAATAACGTATTATAGAATATGGATATGTCTAGTTGTTGTGCTAATTGTGGCAGGAAGAGTCAGGATTACCTTATTTTCTGTCGTATATGCAATGACTATTATTGTTCAGAGAAATGTCACTTTGAAAAACATAAACTACAATATCAGAAATTTTGAATGGAAATTAGTAGAAGGTTAGAAAAAAGAGGGGTTAATAAATAACAATAATTTCCTAACTTGTAAAATAATTTCAATTAATTAATAATGGTTATGGTAGACATGGGAGTTTGTAGAAATTGTGAATAGTAAGTTATCATATTATTATATTTTAAGAATTAACATAATGATTACTTTTAGACTAGAACCATCATATTAAAATAATTTAGTAAAAAACCAGCCTTTTATTTTAGTTAATCTTCTCATCTTCTTCTTTTTAATTATTTATTAACTGCAGCACTTAATTTCGTTAGGCACTATCTATATAATTTTATAATATACTTTATAGGCTAATTAAATTAAATACTATTATGAGTTATGGATATGAGATGGATACTGGAGAAAATCAAGGTATCTCAAATAGACAACTAGCCCTGATATTTGGAATTAGTATAGTAGGAATTTTTATGGTATTTGCTTTATTTATTTTTCCGATACAAAATCTATTCCGTGAATCAATTACCGAACAAGTCACAATAATCAGTAAAAGTGATGGGGAATGTGTTGTTAACAGTCAAGATCATCCTAGAGGAATTTCTAATTGTAACTATGATCCCGGTGATAAATTACAGATTACATACAAGTATGGAACTGCTCCAATCGAAACACACAAGAAAATAAATTAAAATTAGATATTTTTAATTTTGAAAATGATATCTATCTTATAATCATATTATAAGATACTATTAATATGTTAAACTAATGATGATTTTATTATGGTATTAGAGGATGATGAATTTACCAAAATATTATTAGATAAGATAATACAAAATGTTACTTCATGTTTACCGGTAATAGAAAATATCTCTAAGGTACAACACGAAAAAATCAAAGAACGTACCGGAGTCACTAATATGCGAGATTTTGTTTTAGGAGCCGTATGGTGTACTGTACTAGAAAAATTTCTCGTCTCTTCATATCTTTACACAGGAAAAACTATAACCTCTGAACAAGGCTTAAAAATAAGCGAATACGTATTGGACAAAATATCAAAGTTATCACTTGATGAAATAAAAAAATAATTGGAGAAACACTAATCATTCTCTAATTAATAATACGAATTCAAAAAATGACTAAAGATGAACTCAGAATCTTCTTTTGCTATATTACAGCTATAACCTACATCTTTTTTTGATTTGAATTTAAATAGGATTAAATAAAATTGTTAATATTGTATACTAGTAAAATTGTCATCACCCAATTTTGACGATATTGTTAATAAAGAAAAATTAAAAAATTTAAAAATTCATATCGATGATGTTAACAAAATCGCTAATAAAAAGAATATTATTCATAAAAAAATCCAACTTTGGACTAATGATAAAGCAAACGAGTATGCTATATGTTTATTATTTGATTCAGACCTAAAAAAAGATAATGCACAATTTATAGCATCAACGAACCATAATGAGAAATACATACATCCAATTGCAGAAACGGATAATATCAAAGACCTACAACATGGATGGGATTATACCTTAAGAGAAGTAATAGAAAATTATAAAAAAAATAGATATCAAAAAATTAGTAGAGATGGACTTCAATCCATCAAACTAATTCCTTTTTATAAATGCACATATTGTAATAAAGAACTTTCTAGTGAAGAAGAAAAAAAAGAACATGAATTGTTATGGCACATATAGAAAATAAATTTAATTAAAAGTAGCGTCATTAATAGAATATTCTCTTTATATATTTTTATTATTTAAATTCTAATGTTTATCATAGTCTTCTTGTTTACTTCATAGAAAAAATGTTTGTTTTACTTTACGTTTGATTTTTTGTCAATGATTTTAACTATCAATTCAATTTTATTACATTAAGTGTTAGATAGACCATCATTTAATAAAAAATTTAGAATCTGTGAAATTATATTTTTTGTGGAGTGGTAACCAGCTTTCCAAACAATTGCGATTCCATCATTTTTATATGACCCATTACCATATTTTCAAAAGGATAAACTGTATTTATTATTGCTTTTATTTTTCCTTTACTTGTCCATTTAATTACCTCTTCTAATCCTGCACGGGTTCCTTGAGTAGCTCCGATAAGATTCAATCCCTTAAAGAAAAGATATCTCAGGTCTAATTTTGAATCATATCCCGTTGTGGCTCCAGTAGATACTAACATGCCTCCTATATTTAAGAGACTAACTTCTTGTGTAAATACCGATTTACCTATATGTTCAAAAATAATATCTACACCGCCTTGATTATTTGTTAATCTTCTAACTTTCTTGTACCAATCAGACTCTCTATGGTTTACAACATGATCAGCACCTAATTCAAGACATTTATCCATTTTTTCTTGGGTACCAGCTGTTGCAATAACGTCACAATTATATAATTTTGCAATTTGAATACCTGCTATTCCCATACCACTTCCACCTCCCATAATCAAAACAGTTTGTCCTGGTTTAATATGAGCTCTAGTAACTAACATATGCCATGAAGTCATACCTACCATAGAAATAGCTGCTGCATCTTGAAAAGAAAGATTATCTGGGATTTTTATAACGTTGACTTCTGGTAAATATGTATATTGAGCAAATCCTCCCCATAAAGGACCAGTTTGAAAACCCCATACCTGTCTTTGACTACAATCATATTCTTTGCCAGCAGTACAGTCCCTACATATTCTACAGGTTAGATTCGGATGTCCTACTATTCTGTCTCCTTTTTTTATACCTAAGACATTTTCTCCAATATCTACTACTGTTCCAGAAACATCACTTCCCGAGATGTGAGGAAGAGGAATCTTAATTGGTTCTCCCCATATGCCCCAGAGATCATTGTAATTATAAGAGGCTGCTTCAACTTTTATAAGAACTTGATTATGCTTGATTTTTGGGATTTCTATCTCTTCTATTTTTACAACTTTTAGTGGATCCTTATTATGCTCACGATATACAGCTGCCTTCATTTCCCTATAAAATATACAACATAAAATTTAAAGAATAGGTTTGCAAAATATTGCAAAAAAATATACACACATAGAAAGTAGTAATAGCAATATTATAGAAATAAAAAACAGCTAACTTCCATCAAGACAATATATTAGAATATCATTAATTCATTAAAAAGAGTCAGAGCCTTAATGCTAGACGGGCTCGTAGGTGCGTCAACTGATTTTGACACAATTTTGTAGTTCAAAATAACTAGTTATTTAAAAAGAAATAATCTTTTGATCTAACTTATAATATTCTACTTAACTAATAATATTAATGCCAGAAATGACTAAAGATGAAATCAGAAGCTTTCTTTTGCAAGGAACTTTTACAGGGAAACTCGGAACAATTAACAAGAATGGGACACCACATGTAGTTCCTATTTGGTATACCATAGACAACGAAGACAATATTATATTTAATACAGGTGGCAATTCAGTAAAAGCAAAAAATATTCAACGTGATAACCGAGTTCGACTATGTATAGATGATCAATTTCCTCTTTATTCATTTGTTTCTATTGATGGTATTGCAGAAATAATTAGTGATGAGCCAGCTGAAATTTTCAAATGGGCTAAAACAATAGCAGCAAGGTATATGGGTTACGATAAAGCAGAGGAGTATGGCAAAAGAAATAGTTCAAAAGGGGAACTCCTTTTAAAAATAAAACCGTCCAAAGTTATTGGTCAAAAAGATTTAGCAGGATGGTAATAATTCAACTTTTCATAAAGAATTTATTTATTTATAAATTCTCAATATAAGGTTAAAAAATATTTTACGAGTCGTTGATCTTATAGGAATTCTGAGGGGCTTTGGATATGACATATAATTGAGATCGGTAATTTGGTATTTAATTTTTATGTCTAGATTAAGAATATAAATTAAACTCAGAATGATTAACACATGAGTAGGATTGAAAATCTTCGTCCATCAAATATGGGTTCTACATTTGTATATTTAAATAGTGAGAATAAACAGGTTTCCCTCTTAATTATCTTCTTCTATAATAAAGAATCATTATTGTATTATTTCTTTGCTGATTTTTATTAGTAATAAGAATAGTGAAAAATGTTGTAATTTGAACCCTTCTTTTACAAAATGTAATAATGATAATATAAAATCTCATATCTCTTTATTAGAAATAAAATAGAGAATAGGTTTTAGCAAACTATAATAAATAAAATCCAAATATTGTTTTGGATTAAATCCACATATACTAATTGGAGAATGTCCATGCAAGGTGTTAATACCCATTCTCCGGATTAGTAATAGTATAATATTGTGATTGATGTTGAGTAAATTTTACTTTGGATTTAGGTTTTTTGTAACTAATACACTTATTCATGAGTGTGCAACCGCAGAATAGTAACTGATTTTGATACAATTTGTAATTCGTGATAATTTAACTAAATACTGTATTATAAGGTAAAGATAATTAATGGATGGAAAAATTAAGTAGTATTGAATATATTTTCACCTAAAGTTAAATATCTATGTGCAATAAATATTAGTTGTATGGGTTCGGTAATAGATCTTAACGACTGGAGAAGAAATTCCATGCAAGGACCAGTTTGTGCAATTGCTGGCTGTCCGAATAAGCCAACAAATCAATGTCCCAAATGTTCAACTTATTACTGCTATGAACATGTAAAATCACATCTTCATATGGAAAGACCTGAAGATAGACAAAACCAAAATGATGATATATATAGAATGAGATAACTTCTTTTTCTATATTTTCATAATTTTATTAAATGAAATTTAAAATTAAAAATTATCTATTACAATAGATAATTTATATAATGAGATTATCAATACTAAAAATGCTAATCTTATAATCTAAACCTATATAATATAACGAATGTAACCATTTTATTTGTTATAGAATAACTCTATAGAATGATTTACAACAAACTATAATAAAATAAAATTCAAGTTTATTTTGGATAAGTCACATCCACACTATTCGGAGAATGTCCATGCAAGGTGTTAATACCCATTCTCCGGATTAGTAGTTAGGATATTATGTTATATTTTTATGAATTATAATTTCCTGAATTTAAGTTTTGTATCTACTAAAAATTTTTTTTGTTAATCTACAAACAGAGATATTCTATACATAATTTTTCCATACGTTACGATATTCAACTTTTTGTCTGTTTCAGATAGAAATGTCGTCATGGTCTCACTTACAAATAAAATTTGCTTAATATTAATAATTATTAATACTTAAAGGATTATACAGATTAACCATCTGAAACTCCTTTATGTCTTAATATTTTATCTTCTTCTTCTGATTTTTGATGTTCATACAAATCCTCTAGAGTATTGAAAATTATACCACATTCTTTACATTTGAGAGTTTCACTCGATGTCATTATAGTACAATATAACCAGCATAATATATTAACAATATACAAACTTATCCAAAACGAATATTTTTTCCATAGATAATTATTCTAAGTAGTAATCCATTTTTCATCAGAGTCTTTACTTTTTTCTTCAGAAATTACCTCCAGGTTTGGGACTCGAACCCCCAAGCGTGATTTAATAAATGTATATTATCAATAAATGATTTGTTTAAAGTTATACGTCAAATAGTATTTCAAGAACAAGTTAGCACTATAAAGTAAAATTACACACTAGTTTATATATAACAAAAGAGTAAAATGTCTTATGAATTTCATAAAAAACGTAACTTTCGGATTTATAGGTGGAACATATGGAATCACTGGAGTAGGTATGATTGATGGTGGTCAAATATTTGCAATTGCAAGTGTGGCATTAGGTGGAGCTGCAATGGTTTCTGCTTTAATACTGAGAAATCAAATAAAAAGAAAGCAATTAGATAAAAAATTAGTTATAAATATGAGACAATAAATAAAATAGAAACAATAACCAAACTATATCAATCAATTTTTTTATTTTAAATTAAAATAACAAACACAATAAAATGAAATATAACATTTAACAATTAAAACCAGAGATAAAAAAAGTAGCCATTTTTATCAAGGTCTTTTATTGGAAGAAAATAAAGAACAAGAAAATAATGAAAGAGATACTCTCTATAATACTACTAAACAAATAAGCCACAAAATACAACAACAAGAAATATCGATAAATATAGAGAATAATAATAAAGATGAGAAAAGAGATAACATTAAAGAAAAAAAACTAGAAAGAATGATCGATGATAAAACTGATAATTCATATAGTAACATAGAAGATATTATACGAATGATAATACAACTTTATCCTCTATTGTAAATAGTACTATATATGATCTACAAGCATTACTATCACAAAGACAAGACGGGCTTTCCGTGTATTATACGAGCATTATCAATACAATACATCAATAAATGGGAAAAGAATTTCTTCTCAATCACGTGATTCTAAACTTTCTCTTGTTGTAATGTAGGCTCATTTAGTAGATTCAATAAAGACGAGTATTGCTTTAGTCCAAGCCTTTTTATATGATTTTGTAAATTATTTCGAGTAATATAAATTTCAACTCAAAGTAAAAAATAAACTTATTTATTTAATTTATTTATTCAAATAAAATTTTGCAAGGGATCTAATTTTATTATTCTTACATCAAAATAAAAATATAAATTTTGCTTATCATTTTGTATTCAAAAATTTTTAAAATAATTTTAGAAGGCTTTACTCAATATTCAACAGGTATTTAAATTAAATAAAAATTAAGGTGGTTTCTATTCCGTTTTTTCGCTATTCAATCATTTTCATCTATCTCCTTTCAATTATAAATTGTTAAAGAATGTTATATGCTAATATTTTCCAATTGTAAAGCCCTATTCTTATCTATGAGTTTATTGATATGTTAATAGATGAACAAAAATTACGAATGTTGTTGGAAAATAAATGAAAAAAGTGTAGGAGCAGAGAACCTCTGTTGACGAGTAAAATATTACTTCCTCATGATGGTACAGAAATCTCAGATAAGGCACTTGAGAAATCTAAAGAATTTGCCAAAGCATTTAATGCTGAACTTTCTATATTGCATGTAATACAACATAGTCCTCTTCCACCATCACTAATTTTAGATCATGATAGACAATGGATAGAAGAATCAAGAAGCAATATTGCAAAGAAATTAGAGGAAGGTTGGATAAAAATGGCAAAAGAAAAAATAAATCCTATACTAGAAAAAGAAAAAATAAAATTTAATCTAATAGTATCAACAGACGAACAACCTATTAGTGACCAAATTGTTAAATTTGCATCAGAAAACAAAATAGATCTTATTATTATTGGTAGTCAGAGATTGAGTGAAATTTCCAAAATTAAAGCATTGGGTAGTGTTTCAAGAAAAGTTTCAGAAAATGTCGATTGTCCTATAATGATAATTCATTAAATAGTATATGTAGTACATAATTAGACAAGTTAATAAAAAGAGTATTTATTATTGACTAGGTACCTAAATTTACTTATAAATGAGTGAAATGATAAAGACTAAATCTATTTATGATTCAAAAGAAGAAAGTGATGGAATTAGAATTTTAATAACTCGATATTGGCCCAGAGGTATTAAAAAAGAACATTTTGATAAATGGTATAAAGAATTGTCACCATCAAGAGGTTTATTAAAAAAATATAAAGATAAAAAAATTGATTTTCCTTCATTTGGAAAATTATTTCTAGAAGAAATTCAAAAGTCAAATGTAATTGAAATTTGTAAAGAAATAGCACATGAATCTATAAAAGGAAATGTTATTACATTCTTATGTTACGAAAAAGAGGAATCTATTTGTCATAGAAAATTTATAAAAGAACTTTGTGAACAAGAATTATCAAAAGTAATCAAAAGTAAGATGAGATCCTATTAATTGGTTGAATGATTAAAGTATTATTATTGTTTAGTTCAATCATATTAAAACTTCTTTCATTTTATATATATGTATATATTTATAGATACAACAATTATTATTAAAGATCCTTACTAGTTAATGGATGTATATACTTCATTTTTATATTTATTGTTGTTAGTGTTAAAATTGCTTGTCTATAAATGATCTGAAATAAATTTATGAAAACTAATTTTATATTTGATTTATAGTAAACAAATAAAATTTCTATCTATTCATATTGATTCTTTGAGACTAGTTCCAGATTCATTATTATGTCATTTATTATATAGTAAACTTATGAATAAATCGCAAAAAAAAACCTGACAAAATATAAAACGATAAAAATAAATGGCCTAGATATTTTTTACAGAGAAGCAGGTCCAAAGAATGCCCCAACAATTTTGTTGTTACATGGCTTTCCAACATCATCACACATGTTTCGTAACTTAATACAAAAACTGTCTAATAAATTCCATCTTGTAGCACCAGATTATCCAGGATATGGTAACAGCTCAATGCCATCGGTTGATGATTTTAATTATACTTTTGAAAATATGGCCAAAATTATTTCTAAGTTTGTAGAAACAATTGGATTGAAAGACTATAGTCTTTACATGCAGGATTATGGTGCACCAATTGGATATAGGCTATTTTCAATGTATCCAGAAAAAGTACAGGCATTTATTATACAAAATG
>Ga0126306_10001316_pt1 | contig 13155 bp, 8 predicted proteins | sample Plot27_FD_92592 | JGI IMG/M metagenome (GOLD analysis project Ga0126306, IMG submission 92592) | Serpentine soil microbial communities from UC McLaughlin Reserve, CA, USA - Plot27 | ecosystem: Environmental > Terrestrial > Soil > Grasslands | place: USA: UC McLaughlin Reserve, Lake County...
CGGATGGAGGAGGAGATCTTCGAGGGCAAGGCCGAGGAGGTCGTGCGCGACCTCTCCAACTCGAAGCAGGAGATCATCAACTTCCGCAAGATCATCCGCCCGCAGCGCGCCGTGCTGCGCGACCTCGAGCGAACCAAGCAGCGCTACCTCGCCGAGGACCTCGAGGTCTACTTCGACGACATCGTGGACGCCTCGGAGCGCATCTGGGACATGCTCGAGAACTTCAAGGAGGTCGTGGAGGCGCTCGAGGACACGAACGAGTCGGTGCTCTCGCATCGGGTCAACGAGGTCCTGCGCGTGCTCACCGCCTTCAGCGTGATCATCCTCCCCCTCACACTGCTCGCAAGCATCTTCGGGATGAACGTGGAGTTCCCGTTCGAGGGCGCCGTGGGCGCGTTCTGGACCATCCTCGGCGTGATGCTGGTGGTGCTGGTCGCGATGGTCGGCTACTTCCGCCGGCGCGGCTTCCTGTAGGGCCGCGGGCACGCTGCCGGCGTTTACGGCGGCGGTGAGCGGTGGTGTTCTTGGCGACTGTCCTGTTCTGACTACCGTATGGGTGCTCTAGGCAGGACAGTCGATCGTCGTCAATGCCGTAGTTCGGCGGCCTATGCGCGGTGAGCAGCGTTAGGGTTGCGGGCCGTGACCGACCCCTCGATCTTCAAGGCCTACGACATCCGGGGCACCTACCCGGAGCAGATGGACGAGCAGCTCGCCTACCGCATCGGGCGAGCGTTCGCGCGGGTGCTGTCGGACCTTCAGGACACCCCCGTGGAGGAGCTCACCGTGGCGCTCGGGCGCGACATGCGGCTCTCGGCTCCGAGCATGGCGGCCGAGTACGCGCGCGGCATCACCGACGAGGGCGCCGACGTGATCGACATCGGCATGGTGGGCACCGAGCAGGTGTACTCGACGGTCGGCGCCCGTGGCCTCGACGGCGGCTTGATGTGCACCGCGTCGCACAACCCCCCGGCCTACACGGGCGCGAAGCTCGTGAAGCGTGAAGCGCTCCCACTCTCGGGCGACTCCGGCATCGGCGAGGTGCGCGACATCGTCACTGCGGGCGAGCCGGGCCCGCCGGCCGGGCAGCCCGGCCAGATCACAACCGAGGATGTGGGCGACGACTTCCGAAAGGACGCCCTCGGCTTCATCGAGCCCAGCAATATCGCGCCGCTGAAGGTCGTGCTCGACGGCGGCAATGGCATGGCCGGCCCGATGGTGGGACCGCTGCTCGACGGCTTCCCGATCGAGCAGGTGCGCACCTACTGGGAGCCCGACGGCGAGTTCCCCGACCACGAGCCCAACCCGCTGCTCGAGGAGAACCGCCGCTTCATCATCGAGAAGGTGCAGGAGACCGGCGCCGACCTGGGCATCGCCTGGGACGGCGACGCCGACCGCTGCTTCTTCATCGACGACACCGGCCGCTTCGTGGACGGCGACTTCCTCACGGCGCTGCTCGCCGACTCGATCCTGCGCAAGGAGCCGGGCGCCGCGATCCTCTACGACGTGCGCGCGTCGCGGGCCGTGCGCGACCTGGTCGAGGCGGCCGGCGGCACCGCCTGCATCAACCGCGTCGGTCACGCCTTCTTCAAGACGCGTATGCGCGAGCTCGGCGCGGCGTTCGGCGGCGAGGTCTCCGGCCACTACTACTTCCACGACTTCTACTGCGCCGACTCCGGCACGATCCCGGCGCTGCTGATTCTCGAGCTGCTCTCGGTCGAGCGCAAGTCGCTCAGCGAGCTGCTCGAGCCGCTGCGCTCGCGCTACTTCATCTCGGGCGAGATCAACTCCGAGGTCGACGACCAGGACGGCAAGATGAAGGAGCTCGAGGAGCGCTACTGGGACGGCCAGGTGAGCTGGCTGGACGGGATCTCGGTCGACTACGACGACTGGCACTTCAACGTCAGGCCGTCGAACACCGAGCCGCTCCTGCGCCTGAACCTCGAGTCGCTCGTCTCCGAGGAGCACATGAAGGAGAAGCGTGACGAGGTGCTCGGCGTGATCCGCGCGTGAGCGACGACCCCTTTGCGCCGGCGGCGGCCGCCGGGATCCACCGGATAGCGATCCCCACGCCGTTCGCCGTCGGCCGGGTGAACGTCTACCTCATCGAGGACGAACCGCTCACGCTGGTGGACGCCGGGCCCAACTCGGGCACGTCGTTCGACGAGCTCCAGCGCGGGATCGCCGGGCTCGGCCACCAGCTCGAGGACATCGACCTCGTGATCCTCACCCACCAGCACATCGACCATCTGGGGCTCGTGTCGCTGGTGGCGGCGCACTCGGGTGCCGAGGTGGCCGCGATCGACGTGGCCGTGCCGTTCGTCGAGAACTTCTCGGTGGAGGCGCAGGCGGACGACGACTTCGCGCGCGAGACGATGCTTCGGCACGGGATCCCCGAGGATGTGGTGAGTGCGCTCAGCTCGGTGTCGCGCGCCTTCCGCGCGTGGGGCGCCCGAGCCGAGGTGACGCGCGTGCTGCGCGACGGCGAGGAGATGAGCTTCCGCGACCGCACGCTGCGCGTGCACCACCGCCCCGGGCACAGCCCCACCGACACCGTCTTCCACGACCCCCAGCGCCGCATCCTGATCGCCGCGGACCACCTGCTCGGGCACATCTCCTCGAACCCGCTGATCACCCGGCCGGCGCAGGGCTCGAGCGAGCGTCCGCAGGCGCTCGTGACCTACCTCGACTCGCTGAGCGCCACGCGCGCGATGGACGTGGAGCTGGTGCTGCCCGGTCACGGCGACCCGGTCACCGACCACCGCGGCCTCATCGACGAGCGCTTCGCGCTCCACCGCCAGCGCGCCGACAAGATCGAGCGCCTGCTGGCGGAGCGCCCCCGGACGGCCTACGAGGTCGCGCAGGCGCTCTGGGGCAACATCGCGGTGACCCAGGCGTACCTGACGCTGTCAGAGGTCCTCGGGCACGTCGACCTGCTGCTGAACGACGGACGTGTCCGGGAGATCAGGCGCGACGGACTGAGCGTGTTCGAAGCGGCCTGAGGGCTCGTCGTCCTGGGGTGACAGCCGGCCGTGACACACGGGACAGTAGTTGCGCTTGAGCTTCTTGCTGGCGCTGTAGAGGCGGACGCCGCAGCGCTCACAGTTCCAATGGGGCATCGTCCTCCAGAGTAACCCAGGTCGTGGGTAGTGTTGATCACTTCGTGGTCACCGATACTGCCCTCGAGCGCGCGGAGGGGCTGGCCGAGCGCCTGCTCCCGGACCGTACGCCCAAGCGACGCATGCTCGTCATCGTCAACCCGTACGCCACGACGGTGTCCGACCGGCTGCGCAACCTCGTGGTCTACGCGCTCGGCTCGCGCTACGCGGTGGAGGCGATCGACACCCAGGAACGTGGCCACGCCACGCAGATCTGCCGCGAGGCCGCGATCGAGGGCTACGACGTCGTCGTGGCCTTCGGAGGCGACGGCACGGTGAACGAGGCGGCCAACGGCCTGGTGGGCTCCCGCACCCCGCTCACCGCGCTCCCCGGCGGCTCCACCAACGTGTGGGCGCGCACGCTCGGGATTCCGAACGACGTTGTGGACGCCACCGAGCACCTCCTCCGCATGGCTGACGACTTCGAGCCCCGCCTCGTGGATCTCGGGCGGGTGAACGACCGCCACTTCGTGTTCGCCGCGGGCGCCGGACTCGACGCCTCGGTGGTGGAGCGCGTGGACAAGCACCCGTACCGCAAGGCCCGCTTCGGTGCGTGGTACTACAGCTCGTCCGCGGTGGCGATCTTCACGAGCCGCTACCTGGTGAACCCGCCACGCGTGCGGGTGATCGCCGGCGATCGCGTCCAGGAGGGCGTGACCGCCGTCGTCCAGAACTCCGACCCGTTCACCTACTTCCGCAAGCGGCCGATCCGCGTGGTCGAGCCGACCGGCCTCAACATGGGCTCGCTGTCGATCGGTGTGTTGAAGCGGGCCACCGCTTTGGAGTTGCCGACGTTGGTCCCACGGCTGCTGTCGGGGAGCGCCCGGACCGTGATGCGCCACCGCCAGGTCGAGCCACTACTCGAGCTGGGTGGCGCACGGGTCGAGGCGATCGACGATCGTCCCTTCCCCGTCCAGGTAGACGGCGACTACATCGGCGAGTACTTCGAGGTGGAGTTCGGCATCACGCCCCGCGGGCTGCTGGCGGTTTCCTAGCCGACGCGCACGATCTCGCAGTTGCTCGAGACGCTGTCGACGCTATCGACGATGGCCACGTCCCGGCCACGGCCGCAGTTGACGGTGTCTTTGGTGCCATCCCGCGCGATCATGCGGTCGCGCCCTGCGCCGCCGTTCAGATTGTCCGCGCCGCCGCCGCCGGAAACGCGGTCATTGCCCGAATCACCGTTCACGCGGTCGGGGCCGGAGCCGCCGCTCACACGGTCGTCCTGCAGGCCACCGAACACCTCGTCGTTGCCGGGCCCACCGCTACCGGTGTCCACCGCCCCGCCCATGCTGAGGATGTCATTGCCGGAGCCGCCGGTCGCGATATCGGGGCCGTTGCCGGCGGTGATGCGGTCATCGTCGACACCGCCCGTGAGCCGGTCGTTGCCGTCGCCGCCGTTGATCCGGTCGTCGCCGTCTTGGCCGCTGACCCGGTCGTCGCCATCGTCGCCGCCGAGGCGATCGTCACCGGCTTCACCGATGATTCGATCGTCGCCATCGCCTCCGTTGCCGATGTCGATCCCGGTGCCCATGATGAGGCAGTCGTCAGCCGCCTCACCTTCGAACACGTCGTCACCCTCGCCGGCGAACATCACGTCGTTGAGCGGCGTCCCGGTGCGGGCGTCGTTGCCGTCCGTGCCGTAGACCGTGTTCTGCCCGGGCGGGCACGACGGGTCAGGCTCCGGCAGCGGGAAGAACTGACCCGTGGCGACGCTGGTGTATGCGAACAGCGCGATCGCACAGCTTGCTACGACGAAAAACAATCTCTGACGGAGACTCACGCAAGCCTTCCTTTCTACTTTCGAAGCTTGAAGAACGCTGACAGTGAGGAGCCATCCGCGAAGGTCACCGTGGCGCGGTAGCACGTCTCCGTGGCGCCCGTCGGCGTCTTCCAGTTCTGGATGAACTGGTGTCCGGTCGTGTCATAGCGCAGCGATGTGCCGCCGGTGGTCACCAGATCGACTTCGTCTCCTGGTATGCCGGTTGCGCACGGGATCCTTAGCTGGGTGAAAGCACTGATATCCGACGTGCTGGTCCGCTCCACCGTCCCTGCATAGACGTTGAACTTCAGCGGGATGGTTGAGCCTCCCTTCGCCGTGTGCCAGACGGTCGTACCCGGCGTCGCCGGTGCCGGATCAGGCGCGGCGGCGAAGACCGAGTTGAGGACACCAACCGGCTCGTAGAAGCCGTGGCCCTGAGCGCTCCATGCCGTGATGTTCGCCGTCGCCGTGTTGACGCTGCTCAGCGTGTAGTTGTCTTTGTCAGCGCCAGCCAGCGTGGCACCGTTCAACGTCACGGGCTTGTCGTTCCCCACGTACTTGTTGTTGAACGCGGCCGTCCCGCCAGTGAGGGTGACCTCGTCCTGGGGAACAACGACCGTGAGCGAGCGACTCAGCACCGTCGCCGACGTGTTGCCGTCGTACACCTTGTTCGCGGCCGTGAAGCTGCCGGTGAGCGGCCTGGCGGTGATGTCGGCCTCCGTCTCGGCAGTTGTGTTCACCAGGTTGTAGTTGCCGGCGTCGACGTCGCCGCCGCTGATGGAGATGCCGCTGACGCTAACTGTCTTATCGGTGCCGACGTTCTTGTCGGCGAAGCTGGCGCTTGTGTAAGCCGCCGTCACGTCGTCCTCACCGACCTTGTCGGTGGACAGGGCCACGGTCGCGCTCGTACCGCCGTCGTATTCCCTGTCGACGCCTGTCGCCGTAACGGTCAGATCACGCGCAGTGATATTGGCCGTCGTCGTGTCAACCGAGTCCAGGGTGTAGTTGTCAGCGTCGTCGCCAGCCAGCGTGGCACCGGCGAGCGTGACCGTCTTGTCGTCGCCAACGTTCTTGTCGGCGAAGGTGGCGGTCCCGCCCGTCAGGCTGACGTCGTCCGACCCGACCACCTCGGACAGCGAGCGACTGGTCACCGTCGCCGAGCTGTCGCCGTCGTAGGTCTTGTCGGCGGCGGTGAATGACCCTGTCAACGGCTTGGGATCAATCGTCAGGCTGCCGGCATCGCCAGCCTCGAACTCGTAGTTCTGCGGCTTCGCCGCGTCGATCGCGAGGATGCCCGGAGCGCACGTGATCGCGTACTCGCCCACGTCCTCGCCCGGGTCGCGCGAACAATCCGCCGCGCCCACCACACCCGCCGACTCGGCGTCATCGCCCGACACGAACCCACGCAACGAGGCCGTGAACGCCGAATCGGCCTCGCCATAGGTCTTCGACTGGGGATCCGCGTCCACGAACAAGGTCGCCGGGGTGATCGTCAGATCGGCGCTGTCGCCCGTCTCGAACACATAGTTCTGCGGCTGCTCAGGATCGATGCCGAGCGTGCCCGGAGCGCACGTGATCGCGTAGTCGCCCGCGTCCTCGCCCGGGTCGCGCTCACAGACCGCCGCGCCCGTCACACCCGCCGACTCGGCGTCATCGCTGAACTCGAACCCCCGTAGCGAATACGTCAGCCCCAGATCGTCGTCGCCGTAGGTCTTCGACTGCGGATCCGCATCCACAAATAGCTGCGCCGGACCGATCGTCAGATCGGCGCTGTCGCCCGTCTCGAACACATAGTTCTGCGGCTGCACAGGATCGATGCCGAGCTCGTCCGGAGCGCACGTGATCGCGTACTCGCCCACGTCCTCACCCGGATCGCGCGAACAGAGGGCCGCGCCCGTCACAGCCGCCGACTCGGCGTCATCGGTGAACTGGAAGCCGCGTAGCGAGTACGTCAGCTCCGGATCGCCCTCTCCATAGGTCTTCGACTGATCGTCCCCATCCACGAACAGGGTCGCCGCGCCGATCGTCAGGTTCGCGCCAATGAAGCTCAGCTCGTAGTTGCCGCTCAGCGCGAGCGTACCCCGCTTGATCGCGTAGCTTCCGGCGTCCTGGCCCGGGTCGCGGGTGAGAGCGCCGGAGAAGCTGTCCCCAGCGATGAGTGAGCCGCTCGTGATCTGGTACGTCAGCGCCGGGTCGGTCTCCCCGTAGGTCTTGCTCTTGGCGTCGGCCGTGACCGTGACCTGTCGCGCGTTGACCGTCAGAGTCGCCGCGTCGCTGGTCGCGGTCCGAGTGCCATTGCAGGTGTTGGTGAACACTGCCCAGTAGCGATTGCCGCTCTGCGACACGCCCGGCTTAGTCACCGTGAGCGTCGTGTTCGTCTCGCCCGGGAGGTTGTCCCAGCTGTTTCCGCCGTCCGTGCTCCGCTGCCACTGAACGGTAGGCGCGGGGTCGCCAGTGCCCGTGGCTGTGAAGGTGGCGTTGTCGCCGTAGGTGATCGACTGCGACGCCGGCTGTGTCGCGACGGAGGCCGCGGTGCATGCCGCGAGCGCCTCGAAGCCGGTCAGTGTCGTGACCGGCGAGGTGCGGCTGGTGGCGGAGCCGATCTTTGCCTCCACCGTCTTGCCCGCCCCCGCCGCCGAGGTGATCGTTGTGAATGAATCGGGGCTGGGAGCGCCATAGTTGGCGAGGACGATTGGAGCGGCGGTCGAGCCGGCTATAGACGCTGACTTGAAGGTTCCAGCAGTCCCGATCATCGTGCCGCCAAGAGAGGAGTTCGCACTGAGGGGCGTGAGATTCGCCTGCGTGGTGCCGGGTCGCCCACAGACGACGATGACGCGCGTGGTGCCCGCGGTCGCGGTCTTGGGGGTCGGCGCCGACGGGCAAGCTGAGCCGATGGTGGCGGTGGACGCCGCGACGAACGCGTCCGTCACTTCGAAGGCGTATGCGTTGGCCGCCAGCGAATTCGTGGCCGCCGGCGTCGCTGCATTCGCCTGATTGTTGACGTAGGTGCCGCCCGGCGCCACCCGGATCGTGTTCCACGAATTCAGGCTGTTGTCCCCGGCGCTGATGTTGGCGGTCACGCTGAACGTGCCCGAGCCGCCCACTGCGATGGCGTTGCCGGTGCTCTCGAAGATGCACTGACCGCCGTTGTTCAGGGTGGCGGTCCACGAAGCGCGCGAGGTCGAACAGCCGGTGAACTCATAGGCATTGTTCGGCACGGTGATCCGGAGGGAGCGCGCCGGATCCCCGGCTGTGACGTTCACGGAGAAGCTGAACGAGACGCCGGTGCGGTTCCGGTACGCGTCCGTCTGGTCGACCGACGCGGTGGATGTGACCTCATCCGTGAAGCTCGTGGTCGCCGTGCCCGACTGCTCGCCCGTGGCTGTGACCGTGTAGGTCGCAACGAACCACGGAGGCAGCTCGAACTCATCGGCGATGTTCCCAGCGTCGTCGGCGGTCACGGTCACGTCCCGCTGCCACGGCTCGTCGTACGCGCCGCCGTCGTCGTTGACGACGATCCGGACGCTCTCCCCGGGCGCCCAGCCGGCGCCGGTGAGATAGACCCACGCGCCCGGGCCGTAGTCCGCCTTGTCGCTCGTGATGGTCGCGCCCGTGGCACTCGCCGTCCCCGTGGACGCGAGCGTGGAATTGCCGAGGCCAGTACTCGAGAACACACCGGCCGTGTCCGAGGCCGAGGCTCCCCCCGGGAGGACCAATAGCGCCAGGGAGACAGCGAGCGCCAGCGTTACCGTGCGGCCCCAGGCCGAAGTGGGGCGGTCAGTGCGGTTCGTCTTGTCCTCTGACTTGCTCATCCGTTATTCCTCAGGCGCATAGAAGACGTCCACGCGTAGCTGGCGCGCTCGTAATCCACTCTCCTGCCGGGTCGGGGTACCTGGGCTATACGAATGGGGCAACCTGGACCTCGACTTTTGTCCAGAGTCTGGCCCGGCGATCAGTTCGCGTAAAGCTCTGGTCGAGCGTTAGACCTTCAGCCCGTCGGCGTGACCCGATATGCGTCGAACACCGAGTCGATGTTCCTGATGCGAGAGATGCAGGTCTTCAGCGACTCGGTATCGCCCACCTCGACAACGAAGCGGTTCTTCACCATCGGGTGGACCACCGTGCAGCGGGCCTCGAGGATGTTGACGCCGGTCTCCGCAAAGGTGCGCGAGAGGTCCTCGAGCAGCCGGTGGCGGTCCCAGCCGTCGATCTGGAGCTCGACGCGGAAGGAGGAGGTGGTGTCGCCCTCCCACTCCACCGGCGTGAAGCGCTCCGGGTTCTTCATCAGGGCCTTGGCGTTCGGGCAGCCCTCGTGGTGGATCGTGATGCCCTTGCCGAGCGAGATGTAGCCCACGATCGGATCACCCGGCACGGGGCGGCAGCACTTGGCGAGGCGCAGCATCACGTCGTTCACGCCCTCCACCTTGATCCCGTAGGTGGAGGAGGCCGCCGTCTTGCGAGGCGCCTCCTTGCGCTCGAGGAGCTCGGCCGCGGGCGACGGGTCCTCTACGGCGGACTCGCCCTCCTTCAAGCGGTTCATCAGCTTCTGCGTGACGGTCTTCGCGGAGATCTTCGCCTGGCCGAGGGCGATGTAGAAGTCCTCGCCCTTCCTGAAGCCCATCTCGCGGATCACGTCGGCGAGCAGCGGCGAGCCGGCCATCTTCTGCGGCGGCAGCCCGGCGCGCTTCAGGCTGTCCTGAAGGATCTCGCGGCCGGCCCGCTCGGAGTCCTCGCGGCGCTCGCGCTTGAACCAGGCGCGAATCTTCGACTGGGCGCGCGTGGTCTTGGCGAGGGCGAGCCAGTCGCGCGACGGGCCGCGCTCCTTCTTCGAGGTGAGCACCTCGCAGATGTCGCCCGACTGGAGCTCGTAGTGAAGCGGCACGATCTTGCCGTTCACCTTCGCGCCCACGCAGCGGTGCCCGACGTCCGTGTGGATCTCGTAGGCGAAGTCGAGCGGGGTGGCGCCGGCCCCGAGCGACTTCACCTCGCCCTTCGGCGTGAACACGAACACCTCGTCCTCGAAGAGGTCCGCCTTCAGGGTCTCGGCGAACTCCTGAGGGTCGGCCATCTCCTGCTGCCAGTCGAGCAGGTGGCGCAGCCACTCCACCTTCGCCTCGACCTGCTTGCCGCGGTCCTCCTTGTAGATCCAGTGCGCCGCCACGCCGAACTCGGCGGTCCGGTGCATCTCCATCGTGCGGATCTGGATCTCGAGCGGGCGGCCCTCGGGCCCGATGACCGTGGTGTGCAGGGCCTGGTACATGTTGAACTTGGGCATCGCGACCCAGTCCTTGAAGCGCCCCGGCAGCGGCTTCCAGAGCGAGTGGATCACGCCGATCGCTCCATAGCAGTCCTTCACCGAGTCGACGATCACCCTCATCGCGGTGAGGTCGTAGATCTCGTTGAACTCGCGGCCCTTCTTCGTCATCTTCGAGTAGATCGAGTAGAAGTGCTTCGCGCGGCCTGAGATCTCGGCCTCGATGCCGACCGCCTTCAGCTCCTTGCGCAGGTACTCGCCGGCGCGATCCACGTACGCGTCGCGCTCCTCGCGCTGCTGCGAGACGAGCTGCCTGATCTCGTTGTACTTGCGCGGGTGGAGCGTGGTGAACGCCAGGTCCTCGAGCTCCCACTTGATCGCGTGGATGCCGAGCCGGTGGGCGAGCGGGGCGAAGATCTCGAGCGTCTCCCTCGCTTTCTCCTGCTGCTTGTGCTTGGGCATCGAGCCGATCGTGCGCATGTTGTGGAGGCGATCGGCGAGCTTGATCAGGATGACCCGGATGTCGCGAGCCATCGCGACCATCATCTTGCGGTAGTTCTCCGCCTGGCGGTCGTCACGGCTCTGGAAGGTCACGCCGGACAGCTTCGTCAGGCCGTCCACCAGCTGGCCGATCTCGTCGCCGAACTCGTCCCGCACCTCGTCCAGCGAGGCGCTCGTGTCCTCCACCGTGTCGTGCAGCAGGGCGGCACACAGGGTGGCCGTGTCGAGCCGCATGCCGGCGCAGATCTTGGCCACGCCGACGGGGTGGACGATGAAGTCCTCGCCACTCGCCCGGCGCTGGTCGGCGTGGCGCTCGCAGGAGAAGAGGAACGCGCGCTCGACGGCGTCGCGGTCGATCTCCTCGGCGGCCTCGCCCCGGTGCTCCTCCACGACCGCGAACAGGTCGCCGAGCAGGACGCGCTGAGCGTCCGTGAGCTTGGTCTTCGGGCCGACCGGCCTGTGCTCGTCGTGCTTGTCGACCGGCCGGTGGCGGAAGTCACGCTCCGGGGCCTTCGCGCGGCCGTTGCCGCCGCCGTTCGCCGCCGACTTCTTCTTCGGGGCTGCCGCGCTCTTGGCGGTTGCTGCGCGGGACTTCGTGGCGGCCGCGCGCGAGCGCTTGGTCGTGGTCCGCGTGCCGTCCTCGGTCGCGGCTGCCTTGGCCGGCGATCCCGCCGGGGGCTTCCCCGTGGCCGCGGCCGCGGGCTTTGTGGGGCCCGCCGCGGGCTTCGCCGGAGCCGCTACCGGGGGCTTCGCCGGAGCCGCCGCCGCGGGCTTCGCCGGAGCCGCCGCCGCGGGCTTCGCGGGGGCCGCCGCGGGCTTCACCGGGGCCGCTGCCGGGGGCTTCGCCGGGGCCGTCGCCCCCGCCTTCGCGGCGGATGGCGCCGCAGGCTTCGCTGCGGGCTTCTTGGCCCGCTCGCGGGTGCTGGCCTTCCCGCCGGTGCGGGGCAGCTTGGGCATAGGGTCGAGTTTAGAGCGGACCCCCGCCGCCTCCGCGGTCAGGCCGCTGCCACGGCGCGGGGGCCGCGGGCGCCGGCCGTGAGCGGGTCCTCGTTGAGCACGCGAAGCAGGGCCTCGACCACCGCCGGGCTGAACTGCGTCCCGGAGTTGGCCTGGAGCTCCTCGGTGGCCTCCTCGAGCGACATCGCGTCGCGGTAGGAGCGGTCGGTCGTCATGGCGTTGAAGGCGTCGCAGCAGCAGACGATGGCGGAGCCCACCGGGATCTGGTCGCCCACGAGTCCGTCTGGGTAGCCGGTGCCGTCCCACTTCTCGTGCGAGGAGCGCACTATGCGGCCGACCTGGCTCAACAGCCCGCCCACGCGGTCGAGCATCCGCTGGCCCTCGATGGTGTGCGTCTTGATCACGACCCACTCGTCCTCGGTGAGCGGCCCGGGCTTGTTGATGATCTCCTTCGGCACGGCGATCTTGCCCACATCGTGCAACAAAGCCCCAAACTCAACGTTGCGGCGCTCGGCTGGATTCAGCCCCATCGCGTCGGCCACCGCGATCGATAGCGACACCACGCCGCGGCTGTGAACGCCCGTGTACTCGTCGTCGGCCTCGAGCACGTCGCTGAGCAGCAGCGTCGTGCCGCGGTAGGCGCGGCTCAGCTCGATCGCCTGGCGCATGCGCGCGCCGCGCTCGAGGGCGAACACGAAGAGCAGGGCGGCGAGCGGGAGCACGAGCAGCACGGCGTAGGGCTCGGCGACGGCCGCCATGGCCGCCAGCAGGCCGACCGGCGACAGCAGCACGTCGACGAGTGTGACCCAGCCGAACAGCGCCGGCTGGAGCTTCGGTGAGATGCCGAACCCAGCCCACTCGCGGAGCGTCGCGACGCCGTTGTCCGCGACCACCTGTGCCGCGAGCGCGCTCAACAGCACCGGCCACTCGCCGAACTCCGGCGCGACGCTCCCGGCGGCGGCAAAGACGGCGACCGGACCGACCGAGTGCCAGGCATTGCCCACCGTTGCCAAGAGGTGGTTCGGATGGCGATCATGACGAACGTATTCCGGCAGGCTGCCGAGCACCATCCCGGCCGCCACGAGCAGCGGCACGCACCCGATTGGGACGAGGAACAGCATCGGCACGAGCACGATCTGCGTTGGGATCGTGAAGCCGTAGCCGATGGGGAACCGCACCTGCGCCAGGACCGCGTAGGTGGCCACGAGGGTCAGCGCGAGCGGCGCGTCGAAGGCACGCTCGGCGGGCAGCAGAACGGCCATGGCCACGGCGACGGCCAGGAAGGCCGCGGCGGTTGTCGCCTCGACCGCGAGCTCCCGAGCCCGGAGCGCGTCGGGATAGGACTGGTCCCACGACTCGCGGAGCTGCTCCACGGCAGGGGTGAGCCCAGATCGGAAATCCTCGAACGGCCGCATGGCTATGTCCCTATCGGCAGGAAGCACCAAGCCGTTATCGACGCTTTTTGAGCACCAGGCCGTTATGGACGTTTGTTCGATGGACGGACATTCACCGGGTGCGTGGACGGA
>Ga0126306_10001319_pt1 | contig 13146 bp, 13 predicted proteins | sample Plot27_FD_92592 | JGI IMG/M metagenome (GOLD analysis project Ga0126306, IMG submission 92592) | Serpentine soil microbial communities from UC McLaughlin Reserve, CA, USA - Plot27 | ecosystem: Environmental > Terrestrial > Soil > Grasslands | place: USA: UC McLaughlin Reserve, Lake County...
CTGCGTTTCGAAGCCCCGCTGGTAGTCGTGGCCGACGGCGTCGGGGGCTTCGCCGGCAAAGGGATGAAGGCGCACCAGAATGCCGTCGCCCGCAGGCAATATTTCAGGGACGTGGAGGGCTCCGACAGGCAGGATCTGCACGTCTTCATTACGGAGGACATGAACTCGCACGGCGCAGGCTACGGCTGGGTCTTTTACTTCGGAGACGGCACGGCAAACGTCGGGGCTGGCGTCTCGACAGCGGCTCTGGTACGCACGGGCCGAAACCTCAAGGACTTCTTCGACCGCTTTTTCGAACATCCGGAACTGGCAAGCTGGCTGGAGAACGCCACGCCGGAGGGACCTCCGACGAGCTGGTCGCTCAAGATGGGGATGTGGGGCGCGAAACGCTACGACCAGGGGCTGATGGCAGTCGGGGACGCGGGCAGTATGATCCACCCCATAAGCGGGGAGGGCGTCGGTTACGCGCTGGAATCGGGCCGCCTGGCGGCCTCCTGGGCCCATGAGGCCCACGTCAGGCAGGATTTCTCCGCCTCGGTCCTCTCCGGCTACGAACGCCAGCTCAGGCACAGGCGGGCCCGCGAACATCTCTCTGGACACGCGCTGGTCAACCTGGTGCCGAACCTGATGCTCCTGGAGCCCCTCTTCAAAGCGTGCGAGAAGGATCCCGAGGCCCGCCTGACGCTCATCGAAGCTTTCACGGGCGACGCGCCCGTCTACAGCCTCCTCAAACATCCGCGCACGCTCACACGAGCGCTGAAGGATAGCGTTACAGGGAGGGTAAACAGGGCGTAGAGGCGGGCCCGCTATCATTGGGATTTTCGACCAGAGGAGGGTTCGGCGATTTGGCTACTACAACAGCCTTCGACGTGGGACAGCTGCGGGTCCACATCCTGGACGACGGCATATTCGTAACGGACGCGGGCAACCTCTTCGGGGGCACCGGGAAGGCCAGCATCAAAGGCGCGATGCACCCCGTCCTGGTCGAGACTGGCGATGACCTCGCGCTCATCGACGCCGGCTTCGGTCCAGAGCTGCCCGAGATGTTGGTCGGCCGCTACGAGCTGCGGAGGGAAAACAACCTCCTCGATCATCTCGACAGAGCGGGCCACACCGTCGAGGACGTGACCCACGTCATCCTCTCGCACCTCGACGCCGACCACGTCGGGTGGGCGCTAAACCCCCCGAGCTTCCCCAACGCCACCGTCTACGTGCAGGAGGCCGCGCTCGAGGAGGCGCGGCAGATGCCGGAGAAGGACGGACGCCGGGCGGCCGTTCCCGCCGTCGAGAAGGGCGTGGAAGAAGGTTGGTGCGAGCTGCTCGATAAGGATGTGAACGTTCTCCCTGGCGTCAGGGTCGAAGTGCGGGCGGGCCATTCCGCGGGGCACCAGATCGTTTGGATCGGGGAGGGCGAGGACCTCGCTCTCTACACAGGAGACCTCGCGCCGGCCAAGATCTGGCTCGACCCCGACCTCATATCTGGCGTGGATACCGATCCGGAAGCGGCCCGGCAGAACCGTATCGAGGTGCTCTCGGCCGCGGAGTCACGCGACGCCCCCGTCATCCTCTACCACGAGCCTGCGGACTGCATCGTCAAAGTCCGCGAGACGGAGGATGGATTCGAGGCAATCCCGATACAGGACTGACTCCCCAGGCTATCGTCCGCGCCGGCGATTCCTGATCCTACGCCACACAATGGGTGCGGCCAATATGAGACCGCGCCTGAGCAGCTTCTTCACGTTCGCTCCTCGCCTCGTTTGACGATCACTGATACGTGTGAGGCGCGCTTCGGTTGCGACGAAAGGCGTTCAGCCGCCGTGCCAGACGGTCCTTTCGCCCGCGGGACTGCGCCTTCGGAGCCTCTCGCCCATGTCCGGATATCCGACGTAGAGGTAGGCGACGATCTTGTCGCCCTCGCCGAGGCCGAAGAAATCGCGCATGTGTTCGTGATAGGCGACGGGGCCCGTGCGCCAGATGCTCGCGAGGCCGAGCGAGTGGGCCGTTAGTTGCATGTTCTGGACGGCCGCGGCGCAGGCCGCGTAGTTTTCTAGCGTCTCGACCTCGTCGCGCCCTGAGGCGGAGATCACGGTGATAACAACGGGCGCCCTGAAGGCCTTCTTGCGCTCGCGGCTGATCCTGCCGGCCGCCATCTCCTCGTCCTCTCCCTCCGCTTCGGCCTGCAGGCGTGCCGTCTCGGCCCTCGCCTTTGCCAACTCGCCGCGCCCCTTGCCCGTAAACACGTGGAAGCGCCACGGCTCGGTGATCTTGTGGTTCGGGGCGTGCACGGCGCTCTCTAGGACGCGCCGGATGAGATCCTCCGGCACAGGCTCCTGTCTCACGCGGCCGACGCTCTGGCGCGTCTGTATGGCATGGATCACATCCAACGAAGCTCCTCGAAGATCTCGTTCACCTACCTGATTCTATCCGGGTTTGGCGCGGCAGGGTCCGAGGTATTCACCTATCATGACTAGGGCGAGAAAGTCCAACACAGGAGGGAACGAGATGACGAAGAGGAAGGTCACGGTCATAGGCGCGGGCAACGTCGGAGGAACGACGGCCCAGAGGCTCGCCGAGCGTAATTATGCGGACGTAGTCCTCGTGGACATAGTCGAGGGCCTACCCCAGGGCAAGGCGCTCGATATCCTCGAGAGCGGCCCGATACTCGGCTACGACTCCAACGTAACCGGCGCCAACGGCTACGAGGAGACCGCGGGCTCGGACGTGGTCGTCATCACCAGCGGCAGCCCACGCAAACCCGGGATGAGCCGTGACGATCTGCTAAAGACGAACCAGGAGATCGTGGGTAGCGTTACGGAGGAGGTCGTCAATCACTCGCCGGAGACGATCCTGGTCGTAGTCGCGAACCCGCTCGACGCAATGTGCCACGTGGCGATGGAGACGAGCGGCTTCCCCCGCGAGCGGGTGGTCGGCATGGCCGGTATTCTGGATACGGCCCGCTACCGCACGTTCATAGCCGACGAGCTCGGGGTCTCCGTTCGCGACGTCTTCGCGCTCGTCCTGGGCGGCCACGGAGACACCATGGTCCCGCTGCCGAGCATGGCGACAGTTGGGGGAGTCGCGATCACGGAGCTACTCTCCGAAGACCGTGTCGAGGCCATAGTCGACCGCACCCGCCAGGGTGGGGCCGAGATCGTGGGCCTCCTGCAGAGCGGGAGCGCCTTCTACGCGCCGTCCGCGGCCGCGGCCGAGATGGTCGACGCCATCCTGCTCGACCAGAAGCGTATCCTCCCCTGCGCAGCCTACCTCAAGGGCGAGTACGGCATCAACGACCTCTTCGTCGGCGTCCCCGTCAAGCTCGGGGCCTCGGGAATCGAGGACATCATCGAGCTCCGCCTAACGGACGAAGAACTAGAAGATCTGAACGACAGCGCCGACTCGGTGAGAGACCTCGTGCAAGTATTGCACGGCTAGAAGGCTATCGGTGCGGCGATGTTGGCGGCGACTCGTTCGGGGTATACGTAGCCAGCACCGGCAGCGTGAACTCTCCTGCGAGCCGGGACTTCACCGTCGACCCCCGCAATCGCAGGGCTTCGAGGTGGGCCCCGCGGGCGATAAAGATTACCTCTTCCCCGGTCCTCGCCAGAAGCCCACCGAAATAGCCGCCCGTTCCGCCGCTACCCATTACCGCGATGCGCATGGCCTGTCCCCTTTCGTCAGGCTCACGTGGCTGGTAGCGCTGACAACAGCATAAGGGAGCGTAGAGAGACACGCATCACTCCCGCTATCACGGCGCCAGGCTGAAATGCTGAAAGCGGAGGCCGTAAGGCCACAGCGTGCTGACTTGCTCTACAACACCTTTATCCGCCTGCGGACCCTGGTCGCGGCGAGGGCTGCGGCGATCTCGTCGAAGGCGCGGGCCGGGGTCGAATCAAGCTCGAAGAGGGAGCGTCCGGGCTCGCCCGTTGCGTCTGGTTGGATCGGGATGCGGCCCATGACCTGCGAGCCGAGCTCTCCTGCAACCCTGTCGCCACCATCGCCGCCGAAGATCTTGAGCTCCTTGCCGCAGTCAGGGCACTCTGCGTAGCCCATGTTCTCGACGACTCCAGCGACCTTGAGGTGTGCCTGCACGGCCATCTTGCCGGCCTTGACGGCGACGCGGGCCGCGTCAGCCTGCGGCGTTGTGACTACGAGCGCTTCGGCCTTGGGGATCATCTGGGCCACGGTCAGGGCTACGTCGCCAGTGCCCGGCGGCATGTCCACGATGATGAAGTCGGGCTCGTCCCAGTAGACATCGCGCATCAGCTGGGTGAGGGCCTTGTTCACTATGGGAGCGCGCCAGATGATGGCCTGCCCCTCGTTCACGAAGTTGCCCATGGAGATGAATTTCAGTCCTTGCGGAGACTCGATCGGGAAGATCACACCCTCGACCACGTTCGGCTTGCCGAGCGAGCCGAGCATTACGGGAATGGAAGACCCGTGCACGTCGGCGTCCAGGATCTCGACGGAGTGTCCGAACCTGTCGAGCGCGGCGGCGAGGTTGACGGCGACGGTGCTCTTGCCGACCCCGCCCTTGCCGCTTACCACGGCGATGATGCGGGTCTTGGACTCGTCGCGGAATGCAGGGGCAAGCTCTGAAGGACCGCCGTGTAGCGACGTGAGCAGGTTCTGGCGGTCTTCGTCGGTCATCACGCCGAAGTCGACCTCTACGCCCTCGACGCCTTCGATCATCATGAGCCTGTCCCTGATGTCCGTGATGATCCTGTGCTTCAAGGGGCAGCCTGCCGTCGTGAGGGAGACGCCGACCGTGACGTTCGAACCCTCTATCTCGATGCCCCGGATCATGTTCAGCGAGACGAGGTCGCGCCCGATCTCAGGGTCCCTCACATCCCTCAAAGCCTCTCGAATACCAGCCTCGGAGAACCCGTTGGCCGGCTCGGCCTCCTCGGGCGTACGGTCCACGAGTTTTTCCGCCGTCTCGGTCTCGACCTCTACGGCACCGTTCGATACTTCGTCTTTGCCGCCGCGTCTGCGAAACCAGTCAACCACGTCTGCCAACCTCCTCCGGCGCTAACGACCGGCGATTCCAACTAGCCTGAAATAGCGGAAAAAAATTCCTTCGTCGGGCCAATGTTAACACAGGGTCAACACGCCTCCGCCGGCATAGTTCAACCACAAAATCCCTGAAGCCAGTAGCCTCCCACCTTCAAGACGGTCGGTATTCCCCGAAGACGCCGCGCAGCGTGTCCGACACTTCTCCGAGCGTCGCAAGCTCCGCCAGAGCCTCCTTCATCGGGTACAGAAGGTTCTCGGAGCACTCGGCCGAACTTTTCAGGCTGGCGAGGGCCTTCTCGACGGCACGGTTGTCCCTGCTCTCCCTGAGCTCTGATAGCCGTTTCTTCTGCCGCTCGCGGATGGTCTCGTCGATGGTGTGAAGCTCCATGTCGGGGTCTTCGGCACCACCCGAGGAGTAGTGGTTGACGCCGACGATGATACGCTCATCTCTCTCGACCTCCCGCTGGTAGCGGTAAGCTGCGTCCTCGATCTCACGCTGCATAAAGCGCTGCTCGACGGCCTTAACCGAGCCACCCATCTCGTCGATGCGACGTATGTAGGCCCATGCTGCTTCTTCGACGGCGTCGGTGAGCGACTCTACGTAGTAGGAACCGGCGAGCGGATCGGCTGTGTCCGTCAGGCCGCCCTCACTAGCCAGGATCTGCTGAGTTCTGAGTGCGATGCGCGCGCTCCGCTCCGTAGGGAGCGCGAGCGCTTCGTCGAAGGCGTTGGTGTGCAGGCTCTGAGTCCCGCCGAGGATCGCTGAGAGCGCCTGAACCGTGGTTCGCACGACGTTGTTCTCGGCCTGCTGGGCGGTAAGCGAAGAGCCCGCGGTCTGGGTATGGAACCTCAACTTTGTGCTCCTCTCGTCGGTCGCGCCGAAACGGTCGCGCATGATCTTCGCCCACATCCGCCTGGCCGCCCTGTACTTGGCCACCTCCTGGAACAGATCGTTGTGGGCGTTGAAGAAGAACGAGAGTCTTGGCGCGAACTCGTCCACACCGAGCCCGGCATCGGTGGCGGCCTCGACGTATGCTATGGCGTTGGAGAGGGTGAAAGCGAGCTCCTGGACGGCGGTGGAACCAGCCTCCCTTATGTGGTAGCCGGAGATGGAGATCATGTTCCAGCGCGGCAACTCTGCGGCGCAGTAGGCGAACATGTCGGTCGTTATCCTCATCGATGGAACCGGAGGGTAGATGTAGGTGCCTCGGGCCAGGTACTCCTTGAGTATGTCGTTCTGGGTGGTCCCCGTGATGTTCCCAGCCTCCACGCTCTGCTCCTCCGCAACGAGCGAGTAGAGGAGCAAGAGGATCGAGGCTGTCGCGTTTATCGTCATCGAGGTCGAAACCTCCCTCAGGGGAATGCCCTCGAGGAGGTCGCGCATGTCCAGGAGCGAGTCGATGGCTACACCGACCTTTCCCACCTCGCCCATCGCGAGCTGATGGTCAGAATCACGCCCCATCTGCGTAGGCAGGTCGAAGGCCACGGAGAGGCCCGTCTGGCCGTTATCTATGAGGTACTTGAAGCGGGCGTTCGTCTCGCGCGCCGTCCCGAAACCCGCGTACTGGCGCATGGTCCATGGCCTGCCGCGATACATGCTCGGGTACGGGCCGCGGGTGTAGGGATACTCTCCCGGGTCACCGAGACTCTCAGAATAGTCGAAGCGTTCGAGGTCGTCCGGTTTGTAGAGAGGCTTGACCTCGATCCCGGACTCCGTGTGGCGCTCGTCGTGGCGTTTCTCGGTGTCCATTGAGTGTCCCTCCCGCTCGTCTCAGGGGTGTGGCAATTCTACTAGCTCGGTGAGCACCCCGAAGGCACCCTTCGGATGGACGAAGGCCATTTTCGTACCCCCGGCCCCCCTCCTCGGCTCCTCGTCTATGAGCTCGACGCCGTTGCGCTCGAGCTCCGCCAGCGTAGCGCTGAGATCTTCGACCTCGAAGGCGACGTGGTGGAAGCCCTCGCCGCGCTTCGCGAGGAACTTCCCGACGGGTGAGTCGGGACGAGTCGGCTGGACGAGTTCGATGCTCGATTCCCCGACCCTGAACATGGTGGCGACTATGCCCTGCTCCTCTACGAACTCGGGCTCTCCTGGCGTGGCCCCGAAGTTCTCTTCATAGAACCTCGAGGCTGCCTCGATGTCCTCCACAGCGTAACCGAGGTGGTAGATCCTGTTCAGCATCCGTCTCCCTGATCTTGGCTCCAGGATGGAAACCCCGATTGTAATCCATGGAGATCCGCTAGAATCACGGGGACCAAACCCAGGAGGCGAGGATGGCGCAGAGCGTGATACGCAAGATAGGAGAACTATCGGAGGAGCGCGAGCGGCTCCTGGCAAGGGAGGGTACGCACCACGCGGACTCCGACGACCGCGGACGCCTCGCACAGATAGACCATGACCTGCAGGTCCTCTGGGACCTCAGGCGCAGAGAGCTGGCAGGCGAGAGGATCGACCTGGACGAGGATTTCTACGACCGCTACACGGTCGACCCCGGCCGCGATGCACCGGGCAGATAGTGCATAAGGCCCGTGTGCAGGTTACGCGGGGACATGCAGGGACGGTTCGCGAACCGCCCCTAGAAACCCAAACGCGTGTTGATGTGGGCCCATTCGGCCACTGAGGCTGTCCTTTCGAGGACGTTGTGCAGCTCCAGGACGTCGTCCTCGGAGAAGGTGGCGCGCCCTGCGTCGGGTACGAAGATCATCTGGCGCCCGTCCGAGTAGCGAACGAGTACTCGGGTAACCCCGACACTGTCCTCCATCGGTGCCGCTGCGTTCCTGGTCCGCTCTATACCGTGCAACGTTCCCTCCTCTAGTTCTTCTTGCCTTTGCGGAGGCTATGGGCTATGGAGTCGATGTAGACCGTCATCTGGTGCAGCTCGTAAGACTCGAACTCCTCGCGCAGCTTCGGGGTGAATACGTCCTCGTCGCCGTTGTCGAACTCGATAACGATCTCCTTTATGCCGTAGGGGTCCATGCTGCTCTCCGCCACGTCCAGCGGGCTGCCCCGCCACTGCTTGTCTGTTCCCTCCAACACCGCTCCTTCCAAAGGCCCAACCATTTGCACGGCACTTCTTTTTTCGATCCTTGCACGAATACTAGAGAATACTAGAGTATCGGCGGCGCGAGCGTAAGTCAGAGCGGCCAAAGGGGGGCTTCAGATGTCTCGCTGCAGTTGATTCGCTTTTTCGCGCAGGATCTCGATGGCCTGCTCGACGGTGTCGAGGTGGGTGCGCAAGCTCAAGATCGCCATGCGAAGGGTGAACTTACCCTCGATCTTCGTTGAGGAGATCAACACCCGGCCGTCGCGTTGAACGGCACTTACGAGCTTTCGGTTGAAGGCGTCAGGATCTCCCCGCCTGGGCAGGCAGCGGAACGTCACGATCGAGAGATCCGGAGCATGTCCCACCTCGAAGCCACCTTCGAGGCGCATCTTTTCGTGGAAGTATCGTGCGAGGAGAAGCTTCTCCTCCAGCGCGGCGCGGAACGGGGCGACCCCGGCCAGCTTCAGGGGCAGCCACAAACGCAATGCCCTGAATGGACGGGTGAGCTCGGGCGAGAGATCAGCGGGGGAGACCTCATCTCCTGAGGCAAGCGTGTTCTGGTCCTGCAGGTATCTGGCGTCGTAGTGGTGGGCGTCCAACAGGTGGCGGCCCTCCCTCGCCAGGACGGCCCCGCTTCCGAACGGTAAGAACAACCCCTTGTGGGGATCCAGGACGACCGTGTCCGAGCGCTCTATGCCCTTCAGGATCCGCTTTCCGTGCCCGGTAAGGGCGAAAGGCGCTCCATAAGCTCCGTCCACGTGCAGCCAGAGCCCGTGAAGGAGGGCGATGTCGGCCAGATCGTCGAGGGGATCGACGGCGCCCGTGTCCGTGGTGCCGGCGGTCGCCGCGACCAACCAGGGACGCAAGCCCGCCTTCGCATCTGCCTCGACCGCCTTTTCGAGGGCTTCGGGACGCATGCGATGCCGCTCGTCGAGCGGTACCAAACGCTTGACTGACTCCCCGAGCCCCGCGATTCGCAGCGCCTTGTCGATCGCGTGATGGCTCTGGTCGCCTAGGTAGACGACCGCCCTGCCGAAATCCCTCGCCTTCAGACCGTGTGCCTCCCTGGCCGTGACGATCCCGACGAGGTTGGCGATGCTTCCCCCGCTCGTGAGGTCTCCGGCGGAAGTCGACGGGTATCCCAGAAAGTCCGCCATCCACCTGAGGAGCACGCGTTCCATACGGACTGCTCCGGGAGAGGCGAAGTACAACCCGGAGTACCGGTTGGTGACGGCGGCCAGGTAGTCGGCCAGGGTCGATGCGTAGAGTGTGCTGCCCGGAATGTAAGCCAGATGGCCCGCCGATCCTACGTTCACCCCGCTCCGGATCACGCCGCGGTCGAGCAGATCCAGGGCCTCACCCGGGGCCGTCGACTCCTCAGAGATCGGCGAGTCGTACAGGGCGCCTTCCTCGCCTTCGGCCATAACGAAGGTCGGCCTACTGTCCACATTCTCCAGGAAATCGTCGGCGAAAGCGAGGACCTTCTCCCTCAAGCGCGCGCGTTCTTCGGGGTCGGGCTCCAGAGGGCTGGCCTCGAGTTCGAACTGCTTTAATCTCTCCTCGTAGTCCACCCGGCCTTTAGCGCTCGGCTCGTCCATCTTGCTCCTCTGGCTGGTAACCAATCGCATCGAGGGTAGCGCACGCCGTGGGGGGTTGCATGGCTTATGACTTCTGCCGCGGGAGCAGGCACACGAACGTGGAGCCAACGCCGGGATCGCTCCTGGCTTCTAAGGTGCCGCCATGGGCCTCGGCGATCTGGCGGGCGATGGAGAGGCCGAGGCCCGCTCCTTCCTCGGCCCGCGCCGCGTCAGCCCTGTAGAAGCGCTCGAAGACGAGCGGCAACTGGTCCTCGGGGATACCGACCCCCGTGTCGGAGACGGCCAGCCCCACGCTGTCGCCCCTGTCCTCCACCCTGACTGTGACGCTCCCACCGTCCGGGGTGTACTTCACGGCGTTGTCCAGGAGGATGGAAGCGACCTGAAGTACGCGCTCCCTGTCGAAAGTGGCCATCATCTCGTGCTCGCCAGGGACGAACTCGACAGATACCCTGCCGTCTGCGGTGGCACAGGCGGTCTCGGTCGCCTCCTTCGCGACCGCACCGAGGTCGTAACGGCCGACTTCCATGGGTGCGCCCTCATCCCCGCGGGTTAGCGTCAGCAGAGACTCGACCAGGCCGCGCATCCTCTCTGCCTCCCGGCGGATGGTGTGGACGCTCCGCCTCGCCGTCGCTTCGTCTTTTTCCAGGGCCCACTCATCGAGCATCCTGGCGTGCCCGCTTATGGAGGTAAGCGGGGTCCTGAGCTCGTGGCTCGCGTCGGCGGCGAAGCGCCGCTGGCGCGAGAGGGCCTCCTCCCTACGCCTGAATGCGGCGTCGAGGCGCGCCAGCAGGCCGTTTATGGTCGTGGTGAGGCGACCGATCTCATCCCCTGGATTCGCCACAGGTAGCCGTTTCGCAAGGTCCCCCTCCCCCATCTCCCGTGCGGTGGCCGTTACGGCCTCGACGGGACTCATGGCCGCACGCGCGAGCAGGTACGCGCCGCCGATAGAAAGGACAAAAGCCACGCCGATGCCCGCTGCGAGGATGGCGCCGATAGCCTGGGCCCCCTCCAGCGCCGACTCGTAGGACTTCCCCGCCTCCACCACCCTCGCGCGCTCTTGCGGGGGGTTGACGGGCACGGCGTAGATGTAATCCGGTTCGTCGCCCGAAAACTCGACCGTGCCCGAGGCAGGCTCACCGGTGTCGAGCGCCGTCCGCCAGACGGGATCCTCATCCCCACCCTCCGACGGGAGGTTGACGGTCTCCTCGAGCACACGTCCTTCTCCGTCGCGGATGATCACGAAGACCCCGTCGAGGGCGAGCTCTTCGACATCATCCGCGTGCAGGGTCTCACCCGAACGTATGCTCCTGGCGGCGCTCACGGCCCGTCCTTCGGCGGTTTCTTCGACGTTCGAGAGCAGGGCGTCCCTAAGCAAGAAGAAGAGCGCTACGCCGAGGACCAGGAGTATAGCGCCTATCGCGAGGGCTATAAACAGTGTGAGGCGCCATCGGATGGGCAAGTGCTCAAGCCCCCCTCAAGGCGTAGCCGGCCCCGCGCACGGTGCGGATTAGCTTCTCTTCCCCAGGGGCGTCCACCTTTCTCCTGAGGTAGCCCACGTAGACGTCAACAAGGTTGGTCGTCAGGCAGAATTCCTCGTCCCAGACGCGCTCGAGGAGGAGGTCTCTCGAGAGCACCCGGCGAGCATTCCTGGCCATGAACTCAAGCAACTCGTACTCGCGGGCTGTTAGCTCTATCTCCCGGTTGGCCCGCCTGACCTCGCGGGTCGACGTGTTGACCTCGAGGTCACCCACGCGGAGTATCTCGTCCGCCTCAGACCTCCTCAGCAGCGCACGAATGCGGGCGAGGAGTTCCTCGATGTCGAACGGCTTGGTCAGGTAATCGTCCGCGCCGTGGTCGAGGCTGTGTACCTTGTCGAGCGTGGTGTCGCGGGCCGTCAGCATGATCACGGGCACCTTGCTGCCCCCCTGGCGCAGCCGCTTGAGGACCCCGACTCCGTCCAACCGCGGCAGCATGATATCCAGGACGATCAAGGCAGGCCCGAACGCCTGCGCCTCCTCCAACGCGGCGACGCCATCGTAAGCACACCGCACCACGAACCCGAGGTGTTCGAGCTCGGGCTCGACGAAGCCGGCGATCGAACGGTCGTCCTCCACCAACAGTATCCTGGTGCCTGGTCGCATCTACTCCTCTCCGGCCTCTGAATCGGTATTGTACTTCCGGTTGTCCCGCCTCTGCGGGGTTCGAAGGACAGCGAGAATCCTCCAGCGCAAACGGAGCATCGACTCTGCGCACCACGGCGTCCTCCTGTAGAGGCCAATCTAGACGTTCTCCCTGAGAGGGAGATGAGAGCCTGCCAGGCAGCAGCGGTGTGGAACCGCGCCGTACAGCGCGGTTCGTTCCCGGGAACATAATTGGAGACTGGAAGCCTGTATAATTTCGGTCCGTCATGGCCGGCTTCGCGGGAGTCTTCTAAGTTGGATCTCTACGAGTATCAGGGGAAAGAACTGTTGAGGAACTACGGCCTGGAGACGCTGCCCGGCATCGTCGCAGGGACGTCGGAGGAGGCACGAAGGGCAGCCGAGACGCTCGGGGGAACCGTGGCCATCAAAGCCCAGGTCCTCACCGGAGGGCGCGGCAAGGCCGGCGGCATTAAGGTCGTGGATACCCCGAGGGACGCCGTGGAGGCGACCGAGCAGATTCTGGGTATGGATATCCGCGGGCACACCGTCAGGCGCGTCTACGTCGAGCACGGGGAGCACATAGACAAGGAGTTCTACCTCTCGATCACGGTCGACAGGACAAAGAAGCGGCCCCTGATCCTGTTCTCCACGGAGGGCGGGGTGGAGATCGAGGAGATCGCAGAGACGAACCCTGAGGCAATCGTGAGGCTGCACGTAGACCCACTGCTCGGCCTTCTTCCCTACCAGGTGCGTGAGATCACGTTCGCCGCGGGGCTGGAAGGAGAGGTCGCGAAGGGGGTAGGAACGGTGCTCTCGCATCTGTACAAAGCCTTTGAGGGACTCGACGCGAGCCTCGTCGAGCTAAACCCGCTCGTCGTTACGAGGGAAGGGCGTGTCCTTACGCTGGACGCGAAGGTCACGGTGGATGACTCCAGCCTGTACAGACACGAAGAAATAGGCGGGTTGCGGGACGTCGAGGCCGCAGACCCGCAGGAGGAGCGGGCGCAGGAGGTTGGTCTGCAGTACGTCAAGCTCGACGGCAACGTCGGCATCCTCGGCAACGGCGCAGGGCTCGTGATGAGCACGCTCGACGTCGTCGCCCAGGCCGGAGGCGAGCCGGCGAACTTCTGCGACGTCGGCGGCGGGGCCGACGCCGAGCAGATCTCGACCGCCCTCGATATCGTCACCTCCAACGAACAGGTCAGGAGCGTGCTCTTCAACATCTTCGGCGGCATAACCCGCGGCGACGAGGTGGCGCGGGGGTTGCTGTCGGCCATAGAGCGGACAGGGCTCACCCTCCCCATCGTCGTCAGGCTCGACGGTACGAACGCCGAAGAGGGACGCCGGATCCTC
>Ga0126306_10001320_pt1 | contig 13145 bp, 13 predicted proteins | sample Plot27_FD_92592 | JGI IMG/M metagenome (GOLD analysis project Ga0126306, IMG submission 92592) | Serpentine soil microbial communities from UC McLaughlin Reserve, CA, USA - Plot27 | ecosystem: Environmental > Terrestrial > Soil > Grasslands | place: USA: UC McLaughlin Reserve, Lake County...
CTTTAAATTTGCCAGCTTTTTGTCGTTTAGATTTAAAAGAGATATCAATTGGACCATCAACTTTGGAATGATCTGTGCCGCTTCCTGTAAGAGAGATAGTTGTATCTGACATTCCAGAAGTCATAGTGGGTGCAGAAGGTGTATTAGGAATATTTGGAGCAGATCGTGTTGAGCCGACTGAAGCAGAAGATATTTCTTCAGAGGAAATCGATGCACCAGCTGGAGGAGGCGGAGGATTTACATTTCTAGTTATTGGATTAATGGCCAAGGGAGTTAATTGTGTAAGTTTATCAATAGCTTTTTCCAGGGATAATTTTTCGGTTTTTTGGTAAGAAGAAATTAACTTATCTCCAATTGAAGTATTTCGTATTATAGTATCAATAACCATTTTAGCATTGAGGTCTGCCTTTTGTCTATAATTTTGAATTCGGTAAGAATCACCAAATTTTTCAATAGGTTTAATTTGATAGATTAAATCAATAACTTCTCCTGTTACAATTTCTATTGTTATATCAAGAGAAAGTGATGATATTTGATGTAGCAAATGATCTGTTTCTTGTTCTTTCCAGTTATAGGTTACATATATGCGGTCAGCATATCTATCTAACTTAAAACCAGTTTTCTTTAACTCATTGAAGATATTGTTGATTGTTGATTCCTCTGTTAAATTTACTGGCAATCTAAAAATACCCATTTTATATCCATGAAGAGGATATACACCACGTTTAGAAATTTCAGAAAGCATTATCCATACCCTGTCTTTTAAGAAAAGAGACATAATTTTATTTAAACTGAAAAACCTAAAAGGGTTTCGATTTTAATGATTTAACCAAATCCTTTCTTGAATGTCATGGAATAGTCTTCAACAGCTATAAGACCGATATAATGCTGTAAATATGATGCTTTTTAGCTTTGATATTAATTATCTTTTTGAAACTATATATTTCCATGGAAAATAGTTCAATTCATTCACAATTATGAGTTATCTTTACTATATAGACTATCCTTTTCTACTTTTGCCAGAATTGTTGAAATAAGAAACTTAATATTATCTTAATTGTTTCACTAAGAAGAAACTTACCTCTACTCTAATCCAATTTAACAATAAATAATAATTTCTATAGCGATAGAATGTTTCTTTTTCTTTGATTCAGGAAACTTTTTTACGTATCTCTAATAGTAGAATATATAAAAAATCAAGATTCAGAAAACTAACTATCATAAGCAGTATATTATTGTAATTTTAAAGGTTTACTAAAAAAATTAGGATTAAAAAAATATCATTTTTGTTCGTTTAAAATACTCTATGCAATTGGTCATTTATACTCTCGTTTATCCATTGTGCTATTACGTTTAGAGTTTTTACTATTTTGATGTTATTTAACTATCGTAATAAGGCTTTAAATTAATAACTAATTATTGTGATGGATCACAAATGCAGTAATAGAAAAAATAATATTTGATATTATACTAAACTTGATTATTCTTATAAGAATAAGCCTTATTGGTGTAATCTATAAAGATTAACTAACAATAATTAAACACTTAAATTATCAGAAATTTTAGGTTTTGATTAAAGGGCCGGTAGTTTAGCCTGGTAGAATACCTGCCTTGCATGCCATTGACGCAGAGGAAACGTAGGTGGTCGTGGGTTCAAATCCCACCCGGTCCATACAATTGTCTATCTTTAATTATCAGTAGCTAATAACTTTTGAATAATCTTTTCTGCAATAACATTTGAAGCTAAATCTTGGGCTTCTTTAGTTTGAGCTCCTATATGAGGAGTACAAATAATATTTGGTAATTGCAATAATTTTTTATTAGTAGCTGGTTCTACTTCAAAAACATCCAATGCTGCTCCTGCAATTTTTTTTGTTGTTAAAGCATTGTATAATGCGTTTTCATCTACAATATCGCCTCGGGATGAATTGATAAAAAAAGCAGTAGATTTCATATTTGAAAAAGTAGATTCATTAAACATATTTTTTGTCTCAGACGTTGATGGAACATGACATGAAATAAAATCAGAACTTGCTACTAAGGTATTGAAATCCGTTGTTATCATACCTACTTCATTTATAAATTCTTGTTTAATAGGAAAGGTATCATAACCTATAATATTCATACGTAGTGATCTAGCAATTCTTGCCAAGTTCCTACCGATATTTCCAACCCCTACTATTCCTAAATATTTTCCTCTTAATTCAACTCCATTCAGTTCCTTTTTCATCCAATTTCCTTTCTTCATTTCACTATCGGCTAAAGGTAAATTTCTCGCTAATGAAAGCATCAATCCAATAACTAATTCAGCAACGGCATTAATTGCAGATTCAGGTGAGTTTATTACTTCAATATTATTTTGTTGAGCTGATTCAACATCTATATTGTCAAGTCCTACTCCTACTCGAGCAATAATCTTAACTTTTTTTGCATTTGAAATAACTTCATTAGTGATTTTGGTCCTACTTCGGACTATAATTACATCATAGTTTTCAACTTCTGATAATAATTCAGAGTTAGTTATCGATGGTTTATCGACAACATTAAGGCCAGCTTTTTTTAAAATTGTTATTCCTATTTTGGATATTGGGTCACAGACTATAATATTTCCAGTGATTTGCATGGATAAAATTTTTTGAGATACACATATAATTATTACTTACTTTATTTGGAATCTAGAATCTAAGGAAATAAAATTAAGGTTTTAATCGGTGGAGATAATTTCTCCTCTTAAATGATCAACATAATAAGTTTTATTTAATGCCGGGAAATTTATTTGCCATCCAAAATGATTTCCAGTAGTAATTGTCGGAGAAGTTTTTCCGACATAATTGCCTATGAAGTTAGTATCCTTTTTTGATTCATATATTTCACCATTTCCTTTTATATAGACGTAGTGAGAATGTATGTTATTGAGATGGTGAGACGATAAGTTTTCATGTTTAAAAATAATGGAAACAGCAGTGTCGTTAGAGATAGAGAGATAATTAATTGAAGATCTATTCAAAGAATCCATCATAGCTAGATAAACAAAATAAGTAATTACAGAGGCTATAGCTAATGATAATAGAACTCGCTTTATCATGCATTAAATTATTATTTTTATTAATTTATTTTAAGTGTTTAATACATTTAATAATACACCTTTTTCATATTTCACTATTGATAAGCATTGAAGAAAAATTATATGCATTAGGATTTGACTTACCCTCACCTCCAAAATCTTCTGGTTCTTATATTCCCTTGGTTGAAGTAAATGGTCTAATCTTTGTTTCTGGACAAATTCCTTTAGACACAAGTTCAGATCCCGTAACAATAAAATTTCACGGGAAAATTGGAAAAGATACAACACTTGAAAAAGGTCAAAACGCAGCTATACTTTGTACTCTTAATGCCCTTGCATTATTAAAAGATCATTTGGGAAGCCTTGAGAAGATCAAGAAAATAGTCAAGTTATCTGCTTACGTAAACTGTGTTGAGGCTTTTTCAGATCATCCAAATGTTGTTAATTCTGCATCAAACCTTTTGGAAAGGCTATTTGGGGAAAAAGGAAAACATTCACGGATCGCTATTGGAGTAGAAAGTCTTCCATTCGGAAGCACAATAGAAATAGATTTTATAGTTTCAATTTAACATTTCTTTTCCATAATTATGTATTTTATATAGGAAAAAAAGAATTGATAACCCTCCAATAAAAGAAATTCTTATATAGCCTTTTAAAATACTTTGATTGTATTTTAACATGTATAGACAGTTAGCGTCGACCTGGACTAAAATGTGGAAAACAAATAGTGAGGAATTAAAATCGAGAGCTGTTGGTTGGAGAAAAGAGCTATCAATTCATAGAATAAATAAACCTAGTAGATTAGATAGAGCAAGGAGACTTGGATATAAAGCCAAACAGGGTATTGTAGTTATTAGAGCACGAGTAGGAAGAGGAGGAATGAGAAAGCAGCGGCCTGTAGCTGGTAGAAGACCTAAGCACAGTGGAGTTATTCATATTAAGCAAGCAACAAACATGCAGTTGGTAGCGGAAAGAAGAGTTAATGAAAAATATCCAAATATGGAAATAATTGGTTCTTATTTTCTGTATAAAGATGGTAAACATTCATGGTATGAAGTCATATTAGCAGATCCAAGTCATCCGTCCATTTATAAAGATAAGGAAATGCGAGGAAAATTAAAATCATTAACTTAATTTCAACAAAAAATATTTAAAAGATCACAATTTTGTGATCGCTCTAATTTGTTGGTTCAAGGAATATAATTCATTTTTGTCTATGTTCTTGTCTATAGTAATATAATAAACTAATTCATCAATATAAAAACTAATAATATCTACTTTTTTATTAGAAATAAAAATGAATTCAGTTTCTCCTATGGATTTTTCATAGTTTTTTCGGATATTATAAATCATAGAATGAACAAACAATTCGTTCCTCATTTCTTCTGTTTGTAAAAAAGGGGTTAGGCCAATTCTAAGTTGGCCTGCTATTGTTCTACCAAATTTGTTTGTTACACCCACATAACGAATTTTAGAGGACAGTTCAAGTATTCTTTTACAGTTGGTTTTATATTGCGCATTTAATTTGGAGAGATTTTCAGCCATACTATACTTTACGATGGAGGATATAAAATGGTTTATGAAAAGGGAATGCTTGTGAAATAAAATTTAAATTTAACAAATTATATTTTTTCTAATGAGGATATATATTGAAGTGCTCGTATGGCATCTAACTCTTTTAGACTTACTTTATTAATAGAAATATAATTACTGAATCTTGATATGTATTCTTCTTTTGAAGGAAAAAGATGAAAAGATTTCTTGATTATGTTTTCATAATTTCGAAAAGGAAAGTAAATCCTCTTAGCTAAATTGACCATTATTTGCTTTGTTTCTTTATCAATTATTCCTTTTTTCCAGCATAAAAAAATATTATATCTAATATCAATCATTGCTTCAGAAAGAAGATTATAATTGGAATCAAATGTTACGGCAATTTCATCGTCCGAATTAATGATATTTTTTTTAAATAACTCAAAGATTTTTCCAATACCTTTCATTCCAAATTTTTCTAATTCTACTGCCCGTAATGCTCCAATACTAGAGGCGCCATAAACTTTAAAGTTTTTATTATTGATAACTTGGAAAACTTCAATCGGAGAAGGGGGATATTCCTGAAGGAAAACTCCATCTATTAGAACAATATCTCTTCTTTCTGTTAATAGATTTAAATTTATAAAGTCACCCTTTTTGGCTGGAGGTTTAAAGTCAGCGTCAATAATTTTTTTTGCTTTGTTTATCTCTAAAGATGGCCCCAAATAAATAATTGGTAAATTCATTTATAGGACCTCCTCGCTCTAAACCCCATTACAGACTTTGATATTTTAAATGTCTCAAGACCAGGAACTATAGCTCTCACCACAGGAATTTTTATTTTTGGGTTTGTTAAATTGACTATTATAGCCTTTTTTAATCCTACTTCTTTAAAAAATTTTATAGTAAGATTAATATCATCTAAAATATCTTCATTCTGATAAGTTATTATATCAGAAAAGTTAATTGTCTTTTGTGAAGACATAAATTGCCATGCATTTTTATCGTCTGTATTATTATCATTATAGTGTATTTTTCTTAAGTCATCTCTGGCTCCTTGAATATTTGCTGCTCTTGTTTGAGAAACTTCCGTTATGGCTCTTAATATTGCAATTCTTTTATCGGGGTGAGTACCGTGTCCCTCCGCCAAATAACCATAGTCATGAGATATCCATTCAACACATGCAACATTAAAGGTAGGAATTTTAATATCTGTAGTGATATCCTTAATAATTAACCTAATATTAAATTTTTTGAATGTATTTATTAATTTAGTTACAGGAAGAAAATTTTCTTCTTCAGAAATTTTAACATCCGGGAATAGAGAATTATCATCAATAAATTGTTCTTTGGAAATTGGATGGACCTTATATCCGTGTGTTTTGAAATTATGATATATACTATACAAAATATGGAATGGAATCGCACTCGCACGTAATTGAGCCAAGCTTATTGCGTCTCTTTCAATGACTTCGCATAATGCATGGCATACTGCTTCTTCAAAAACGTTTCCAGAGGCTAGTCCATTAGTATGATGAAATGCAAAAGGATTGATATAAGGTGACTTTGGAGTATATCTGAATAATGCTAAAGCAGCGGGAACCAAGATAGTCTCCTTATTAATAATATCATAGCCTTCTACATAATCCATTAACATATCATTTTGAAAATCAAAAGTAAGTGGCTCAACAAGCTCCTCAGGATGTAGAATATTATAAAATTGTTTTAGTTTATTAAAAGTTCCACTAATAAATTTTCTTGAATAGTTTGTAGGTAAGGAGGAATAGCGTTCGATGCTTTCCATAATTGCACTTACTTTCGCATGTTTTTTCGTAGGACCCTTTCCACTATATACCCAAATATAATCTTCCGTACCAGGTAAAACACAGGAATAATTAGGAATGTATAATTTATCCATATATGTAATATCGGCAATTCTAGTAAGTCCAATTTTTTTACTTATTTCTGAAACATGTTCAAGAGTTTTCTCGACTGGGATGACTCGAGATGTTCCATTCAATGTCCATTTTTTTTGACTGCGAAATATCAATCCTAAAAAAAATATTTATTCAAGTTCTTATCAATTTTACTAATTCAACATTAAGATTATATATAACTTGTGTGTTTTTTTTGTTTATCTTGATTTCGCGACAGAAAGAAGCGGAAATAATAAGTGACATTCTGCTCAGGGCTGCAAGCGAACCTGACTTTAGAAACTTACTTATTAAGAATTCAGCAGAAATATTGGAAAAATATAATATTTCTAATGAAGCAAAATATGTTATTAAGAAAAGCATAGTTGATTTCACTCAGTGATAGGAGAGTCACTAATCAAAATCACTTATTTTCGATTTGCCAAGGGAAATTTTGGAACTAGTATCTAAGAATTGGTTTGTCCCCCGCCTCTGACTCACAACTATTCATAGATATAGCCATACACAAAGGTGTATTTCTCCTAGTGCACTCTCTATAACGGGGTTACCGAATACTTCAGCTAAATATTCGGTAATTAATATAAATATTAACCATTATTAAACAATTATGTATCAATATTTACTATAAAGATTACTTTTACTGTTAAATTATCTTTGATATTTTATAATCAACAACATTGAAATCTAAAAAAGCAACTTAGCTTATTCTAGCATTCAATCTTTAATAAAGGTGATAAGTTTAATTCAAATGCGGATAAAGGAATATGTAAATTGAATTTAGTAATCAAATCAGGGTTAACTTCTCCGATAAAGCCTATTGTTTTACTTTCATATAATATCTCCGCACATCTACCTTTTAGGAATAAATTATTATTGTCATTTCTTCTTGTTATGATCTGCTTTCCAAAATTTATTTGAAAAAGAGATTGTGCTATGGATTTAGCTTCTGTATAATTAGATTTGTTAGATGCAATTAGAACTCCTAAATTCCATTGTTCAACTATTTTATTTTTAAAACTAAATGTTTTTCCTATTTCAAATACTTTTTGAGGATATTCTTCATGGACATTGTAGGAAAGATTATTTATTAAAGATGATAATATATTAGTTCTAAGATATTCATGTTCTTTACTTTTGCTTTCATTTACTTTAATTTTTTCAAGTAATTCTTTATCTTCATAATTAAATATACTAGAAATAGTTTGATCTAACAGAGTAAAATTCACCATCTCTAGAAATCCAAGCCCGGTTAGTGTCTCCTTTAGCTCATCAATTTTTCTAAAATATTCGTTTCTAACTCCTGTAAAGATTAAAAATGAAGGTATAGTAGATTTAATATTATCAATTCCGTATCCTATTGCTACTTCTTCCACAAGATCTATAGAATTAATTATATCGTTCCTATAAGGAGGGACTAAACATTTAACTTTTTTATTGTTTGTTATTGAAACCTCTATTCGACATCTATTTAAAATTTGTATAATTTCTGTAGTTGATAAGTTCAATCCTAAATAGCTTTTAATAATATTTGTATCAACTGAAAATGCATTATCTTTAAGAAGTTTCAATGAAGAAAATGTAGATTTATCATCATGTATAATTCCAGAAAAAATTTCATAACCTTCATCATATAGATAATAAGCAAGGATTGCTAAAATGCTCTTACATGTTTCTAAATTTGTACCTGTTATTTCTAACAGTAAATTATTACTTTTGTCATTTATTTTGGTTTTATTACTATTTATTATCGGAGGAAAGGATAGGATTTGATTATTTCTATCAGCGATAGTAGGATATTGATGCAAATTTTTTAATAAACTACTATATTTTTTTCCCACCTCGAGATCAGATAATATTTCTTTAAATTTAAATGGTCGAGTTTGATCCAATGGTATAAATGATGTATGTTGAGCTCTTGTATTATAGATTAAAGGAAATTCAATAGCATTAAGATCATGAATACCTATAGCAGCTTTTTTTCTTCCTCTTGCTATTCCGTTATGAAGATCTTCTTGCATAGAAATTAATTGATTGAGAATAAAATTATTTACTTTCTTTTTCTTAGCAACAAAAAACAATATTATTGGTCTTATTTGCTTTACCTGTGGATCTATAGTTATTTGATATAGTTTATCAGAAGAATATCTGAAAAGCGGTAAACCTACTGTCTCATTGAGTAATCCCTTTAAAGATCTAAATATACCGGTATCACTTGAAAAATCAGGACGATTAGGATTATATTCTACTCTTATTTTTTCTTTATCTATTCCTTCAATATCTAATCCAAGATATGGAAGCTTAAATAATATTTTTTCAATATTTTTATTTGGAAAAACACTTTTAATACGTGTCTTTAAAATATTTACAACTGGCATTTAGTTAAACCTCGCAACCATCCAATTTTATTATTATATAATTCCCTTACATCGGAGATGCCATACTTTAACATGGCTATTCTCTCAATACCTCCTCCCCATGCTAATACAAGATTTCTTATCCCTAAGGGTTGTACTACTTCCGGCCTAAATATGCCCATTCCAAATAACTCAATCCATTTATTTAAATTATTATTGAAGATCATTGACTGTAGTGATGGTTCTGTATAAGGAAAATAAGTTGGCCAAAATTTAATTTTTTTAATTCCAATCTTCTTATAGAATTCCGTTTGAATACCCATTAGGTCTCTTAAAGTTATTTGCTTTCCCGTTAGTACTCCCTCAATTTGATTAAATTCTACCAGATGTTTATATGAGACTTTTTCGTTTCTGAAAACACGCCCGATAGTGAAGATTCTTGCTTCATCTGGTTTAGTTTCAGACAGATATTTTAAAGTCACTGGCGTAGTATGTGTCCGTAAAACAGGTTTTTTAGATATCTTGATATTCCAAGAATCCTTCCATCCATGTCTATGTGTATCAGCAATTTTTTTTATAAGGTTTTTATTTCCTATTTTGGGTTTGATTTTCTCTGATAAATAAAATGTATCCTGCATATCCCTCGCCGCATGATCCTGAGGAGTAAACAAGGCGTCAAAATTCCAAAAGGCCGATTGTATATACTCACCATCTATTTCTATAAATCCAAGACTTGTGAAGGCTTCACGAATCTCATTAATCAAATCAGTCAATGGATGTTTTCTTCCTGGATTTGCCATCGGAACTTTAGCGTTGACATCGATCGGACGAAATGTCAAAGTCTTCCATTTTCCTGCTATTAAATGCTCTGGAACTAATAAAGTAATATTTTCATCTTTCAGCACATTTTTATCATTTATATTTATTAAATCTATTTTAGTCTTAATCTTCTTTCCCTGTTCGGTAAGGGATACTTTTTCTTCGTCTTTTTTCAACCTAATAAATTTAGGCCTTTTTATTAGTAACTTAAAAAACCCTAATTCTGAATTCGTTAGATCTGCCTCTTTTAGATTTTTGGATGAAAAAATTTTGTTTAATAGCAACTCCTCACCACTTGGATTTTCAAAATTTTCAATTAGTTTAAAAGTTAATCCTTCTGTTTCAGAATTTGAAATATTTATCCATTTATTAGATTTAGCTTTGGAAATTGCTATATTAATTTCACTTTGGGTCAACAATCCTTTTTCTAATATTGTTCTAATAGTTATATTGCCATCTCTTACAGCTTTTACTAATCTTCTTTCAGGTAGACCACGTTCTATAGCATTTCTTCCTATTTCATCTAATGATATTAAAGTAGACGTTTTATTGGATTTAATTATATTTTTATACTTTAACCATTCCAATCCTCTTCTTATTTGGTCAAGGGTAAGAGTACTCAATTCTACCAAATCGGTTATGGAAATTTCAGAGAAAGAATTTATAGAACTAATAATTTTTTTTTCGATAGGATGCAGTTCTTCGATATTGATTTGGGTATTTTCCAATAACTCTAATAAAAATTATTTTTTAAACGTTTAAACGTTTGTAATTTCATTATTTAAGAAAATGAACGATCCTTCCCATAAGAATATCGATACAAATAATATAGATTATTCTTATGATAATTATCAAGATAATAAAGATCTTATTGTTACACCCTGGGAAGTGTCTGGCGATTTAGAAGATAAAATGTATATTAAACTAATAGAGAGATTTGGAACACAGGCTCTCTCATCAGATTTAATTGAAAAATTTAGAAAATTAACAGGAGAAATCCATCCACTTATCAAATCTCAATATTTCTTCTCACACAGAGATTTGGATTGGTTACTAACCAAATACGAGAATGGTGACCCTTTTTATCTTTATACTGGAAGGGGTCCATCAGGTTTGATACATCTAGGCCACATTTTGCCATGGTTATTTACTAAATACTTACAGGATAAATTTGGTTCTAAATTATTATTTCAGTTAACTGATGATGAGAAATTTCTCTATAATGCAGGAGCCACTAGGGAAACCATTTCTAAATATACTTACGAAAATATACTAGATATTATAGCAATAGGCTTCCAGCCAAATTTAACCAGAATAATTATAGACACTAAACATATTAATTATTTATATCCCATTGCAACTGAGATTGCAAAAAAGATTACTTTTTCTACTGCAAAAGCAGTTTTTGGTTTTACCAATACAACAAATATAGGTATGATTGGTTTTCCTCCTATTCAAGCTGCTCCTTGTTTTCTTCCTTCAATAATTGAAAAAAAACCGACACCAGTTTTAATTCCTGCGGCAATTGACCAGGATCCCTACTGGAGAATAACAAGGGATATAGCTGCAAAATTAGGCTTTTACAAACCCGCTCAAATACACAGTAAATTTCTACCAAGTTTGTCTCGAATTTCGAAAATGTCATCTTCAAAACCTGAAACGGCAATATTTACAACAGATGAACCAGAAATTGTTGAAAAAAAGGCATTATCCTCCTTTACAGGAGGTCAGGCGACTATTTCGTTACAAAAAAAATTAGGAGGAAATGCTGATATATGTCCAGTCTATGCATACCTAAAATATTTTTTTGATACTGAGAAAGAATCTTTGGAACGCTATATTAGATGCAAAAGTGGAAATTTACTGTGTGGAGAATGTAAAAGTGATCTTGCCAATAATACTAAAACATTCATAATTGAATTTAAACAAAAAAGAGAAAAAGCTAAAGACAAAGTAAAAGATTTTATGTTTGATGAGAAATGTCCAGCATAAGAAAATTAAACAATATTTTATGTTTTGATGAATATGAAAAGGAGAAACTGACCAGTTTATTTTCAATACAAAAAGATGATTCAATTTTTGTAATGGATGTTGAAAATTTAATCGACAATGAAATAATAATTAAATTAAAAGATAAATCTTGTCATAGTATTACATTAAAGAATAAAGATAACGCAAATTCTCTTTTTATATTGATCAAAGAAATAAAAGATGGTAAAAGAAGATTTCTATCTTTAGAGAATTTAAGTTCAAATAACGAGATCCAAATAATAACAGAAACAATTTTGTATTAATACTCATGAAAAAATATTATCTATCTCTCTTATACCATTTATTTGTATTATAATTACTAATTTTATATTGTTTGTATTTATTTTTTTATTCTGATTTTGATCACTTTTAGTCTCGATTTTATCAAGTAAAATTTCTTGAATTTTCCTAAAATATAATTCAGTAGAATATTCCATTAAGGGAATAAAATTTTCTATAGTTTCTAAAACTATAGGAATTGCACGGATTGAAATATTGATTTTAAATCTCATCCATAGAATCCGGTCTTGTTCGAAATGAATTTTATCTTTCAACTCGTTTCCTACTTTTTCAATAGATTCATATTGAATTTGTCGATACCAATATAGCAATACCTCAGGTTCAAGACCCGCGCGTAAATTTCTAATACTTTTATCAATTTTAGCAGAAGCTAAATTAACAGGATTAGCAAAATACAATGAACTTTCAATCTTTTTTTAAAATAAAATCGTATTACTAAAAAAAATTGTCCTCTTTATCATTTCCTAAGTATTTTTCCTTTATCATCAATTTCACCATTTCTTATTCGTGTAGATGATATCGGTTTTCCATCACTAGACTTTGCTATTTCAACTACTATAACACGTAATGGATTAAGATAATTACTAATTCTGATTTCATTAATTTGCTTTACTTTCACCAATGTTTCTTCGCTCACTACAATTGCTTGAATTCGGGATGAATGAATAACAGGCCCAAATTCATCTTCTAGTTTAATTATTGTGTAATTAACATCTTTAAAATTTAGCGCAATATTTTTTTTTAAATTGAAAAGTCTCCTTAGATAATTGTTTTTTATGTTCGAATTTAACTTATATCTTTTTACAAATCTATCACTAGTGAGTCCAATAATGACATGGTCACTGATATCAAAAGCAGTTGAAAGTAGTTTTATATGACCAATATGAATACAGTCAAAAGTTCCACCCGTTGCGACTAGATTTAACTTTTCCAATAGTCTTTATCAACATATTTCATTAATAAAAGAAAAATGTAGTAATAGTAGGTTTATTTTTGATAAATTTTGATAGCCTGTGGTGGACACACATTTTCACATGCTAAACAAAATATACAATCTTTTTCTCTGGCCATAAAAGGTTTTTTTTCAGAGCCTGGATGACCAGGTGTTTC
>Ga0126306_10001321_pt1 | contig 13144 bp, 12 predicted proteins | sample Plot27_FD_92592 | JGI IMG/M metagenome (GOLD analysis project Ga0126306, IMG submission 92592) | Serpentine soil microbial communities from UC McLaughlin Reserve, CA, USA - Plot27 | ecosystem: Environmental > Terrestrial > Soil > Grasslands | place: USA: UC McLaughlin Reserve, Lake County...
CGCACCGGCCTCGTGGTGATGGAGGCGTTCCACTACCGCTACCACCCGCTCGCCGACCGCATGCGCCTGCTCGTCGAGGACGGTGAGCTCGGCACGCTCGAACACGTCGAGACCGCGCTCTGCTTCCCGCTCCCGCGCTTCTCCGACATCCGCTACCAGTACGACCTCGGCGGCGGCGCCACGATGGACGTCGGCACCTACACCGTGCACCTCGCGCGCCTCCTCGGCCTCGAGGAGCCGGCGGTCACGTCGGCGCGCGCCAAGTTGCGCAGCCCCGACGTCGACCGGGCCATGACCGCCGAGCTCACGTTCCCGAGCGGTCACACCGGCCGGATCACCTGCTCGATGTGGTCGAGCGACATCCTGAAGACCGTGGTGCGGGCGCGCGGCTCGCGCGGCGAGCTGCACGTGATCAACCCGACGAACCCGCAGGTGTGGCACCGCATGCGGGTGAAGATCGACGGCGTCTCCCGCATCGAGCGTTTCACGCGCCGGCCCACGTACGAGTTCCAGCTCGACGCGTTCACCGCGGCCGTCCTCCGCAGCGAGCCGACCCTCACTCCCCCGGCCGACTCGATCGCGAACATGCGTGTGCTCGACGCGATCTACGTCGCCGCCGGCATGCGGCCCCGAGGCACCTAGCCCGCTCCAGATGATCCGGCGCGCGTGGATGGTGACGCTCGTCGCCGCGGTCGTCTTCACCGCGTGCAGCGATGCCGACGACGCGCAGCGACTGCCGTCGACCTCCTCGACGACCGTCGACACCGCGGCCACGACGAGCACGACCGGCACGACCGTGCCCGCGCCGCCCCGGACCTATGCGCCCGACGCCTTCGCCGGCGTCGACGCGGCGCTCGAACACCGCGTCGCCGACGCCGGGCTGGCCGGCGGCTTCCTGCGGATCGTGGCCGACGACGGCACGATCGTCCACGAGCACGGGACCGGAAGCGTCTCGGCGTTGACCCCGCTCGACGTCGCCTCGACCACGAAGTGGCTCACCGCCGCGACGCTCATGACCTTCGTCGACGATCACGCGATCGGTCTCGACGACGACATCGCCCGCTGGCTCCCCGAGTTCGCGGGCTCGATCCCGCCGATCACGCCCCGCATGCTGATGGACCACACGTCGGGCGTGCGCGACGACTCGTGCCAGAACGGTGGGGTGTCGCTCGGCGCGTGCGTCCAGACCCTGGCCACGTCGCCGCGCGAGTTCACGCCCGGTTCGGCGTTCTCGTACGGCAACTCGCCGTTCCTCGTCGTCGGTCGCCTGGTCGAGGTCCTCGGCGGTGCCGACTTCGCGTCAGTGGTGCAGCGCCGACTCACCGGCCCGCTCGGCATGACGTCGACGTCGTTTCCCGGCGCCCCCGTCGCACCGAACCCCGCGTTCGGCGCGACGACGACGGTCGACGACTACGGGCGCTTGGTCGCCATGCTGCTGCGTGGGGGCACTGCGAGCGGCACACGTGTCCTGTCGGCCGGCTCGGTCGAGGAGATGGTGCGCAACCAGGTCGCGCGGTACGACACCACGCACGACTACTCCGTCGGCATCACCGGCATCCCGCGGTACGGCTTCGGCTGCTGGCCCGATTCCATCAGCAGCGACGGTGTCACCGAGGTGGTCAGCGGGAACGGCGGCAAGGGCTTCTATCCCTGGATCGACTTCACCAGCCGCACGTGGGGCGTGGTCGGTGTGCAGGACGACCGCGGCGCCGAAATCGCGGTTCCCGCGTCCCAGCGGGTCGAGCTCGCGGCGCGCGCGGTCGTCGACGACTGACGCCGGGCGCCGGCGTCGCCCCGCTTCACCGGCTGAGCGGGTAGCGTTCCGCGGAGATCGCGCCCACTGGGCACCGACGAATCCGGGGGGATCGTCATGGCCACCGACCTGCAGCGCACGAAGCGTCGCCGCTCGACGAGCCCCGCCATCTGGTGCGCGGTGCTCGTGTTCGGCTTCGTCGCCGGTTCGGGATTGGTGCTGCTCACCGACTCCGATCCCGACGCGTCCTCCGTCTCCGCGAGTCCGACCGCCGCGAGCAACGCGACGACGACCGGCGCGACGGCCGACACCTCGGCGAGCGGTGTCACCGACGTCAACGGTCAGCACGTGCACGGCGTGAAGGCGCTCGACGTGGCGGCCGAGGCCGAACCCGACCAGCCGCTCGACGCGCCGACGCGTGAGCTCGTCGCGCAGCAGCTCACCCAGGCGCGCGACCACGCCATGCAGTACCCCACCGTCGCCGACGCCACGGCCGCCGGCTACCGCCTCGCCGGCGGGTTCGCCCCCGGCAGCGGTGCGCACTACGTGGGCGGCGCGATGACGGGCGGCGACGCGTTCGACCCCAAGGCCGTGCAGTCGCTCATCTACGACGGCACGAGCCCGACCTCGAAGATCGTCGGGCTCATGTACTACGCGATGGGCGACGCGCCCGAGGGCTTCGCCGGTCCGAACGACCACTGGCACCGCCACAGCAGCGTCTGCACCAAGTTCGCCAACGGCCAGATCGAGGTGCCGTTCCCGGCCGACGCCGACGTGACCAGGGAGCAGTGCACCGCGGTGGGTGGCATGTTCATGTCGGTCACCGGCTACATGGTGCACGCATGGGTGGTGCCGGGCTGGGAGAGCCCGCAGGGCGTGTTCTCGCACGAGAACGTCAACGTGCGCTGCGCCGACGGCACCTACGACACGGCTCCCAACGGGATGTGCCAGGGCACCTGATCAACGGCTCCGCCGCTCCCAGATCCGCCGTCACCAAATTCGCCGGAGCTGCGCGCCTTCTCGTCGCGCGCGCAGCTGCGCACGCCGCTCGTCCGGTGTGATCACCGGGGTGTCGGCGGGCAGGTGCGCGCGCACGTCGGCGACCTTGACCTTCTCGATGACTGGGGTCGGGTACTCGTTGGCGACGAAGAACCGCATCTGGATGATGCCCCACGGGTAGTGCGACTTGTCGAGCCAGTTCGGCACTCCCGGGTCCTGGTGCGAGATGACGGCGCGGAACCACCCGTCGGCGTCGACGTGCGCCTGCGCGTCGTTGAGGCTCGACTGCCGGTTGACCCAGTCGACGGTGGCGAAGCGATCGTCGGCGACCAGCGCCTGCCAGTAACGGCACTCCGACGGGAGCGGCGTCTCGAGGATCAGCGCCTCGTCGTCGTCGATCTCGTGGATGCCGTCGTAGTAGGCCTGGCGGGGCAGGCCACCCATCTCGTCGATCTTGCTCGAACGCAGGAACGTGTTCACGCCGTGATGCTCTCGGTAGTAGCGCACGAGCCCCATGTCGAACTGGATCGTGCCCTCGATCCACTCCGCGAGCTCGGAGAACCGTCGGGCGGTGTCCGCGGGCGTCATGTCGGCGCCGTCGTCGTCGAGCCGGTTGATGGCGACGCGTGCGTCGACCTCGTTGATCCAGTCGCACGAGCAGCGCCGCATGAGCAGTCGGACGGTCTGCTCGCGCAGCTCCCACCAGTCGCCGGTGTGGTCGGCGGGTCGTTCCGCGCTCAGGATCACTCGGAACGCACCGTCGGCGTCGAGGTTCAGGTCGTCGAGGTCGTAGGCCTGTTGCATCGACGTCCCCCCGCGACCCGCCATGAGCGACGGCGTCATGATGTCGTAGGCCTGCGGCTGGATCTCGACGAAGCGTGACGTGCCGCGGAAGCCCGAGAGCTCGTAGACGCCCTTCGGGTCGATCTCGACCGTCGAGTACACGTAGTCGGGATCGGGTCCACCCTGGTTGAACGCGTAGTTCCACAGCGGCATGAACACCGGGCGGCGCACGTCGGTGTACACCCGGCACAGGTACCCCTCGGCCAGGATCGACAGCGCGAGCTTGTTCATGTCCTGGACCTCGGCCGCGGTGGCGCCGTCGGGCCGCCACGCCTCGATGAGGTTGTCGCCGACGCGCTCGAGTGCGCGCATCTGGTCGGCCCAGGTCGGAAGGGCGTCCTTGGAGATGGCGTCAGTCATGAATCCCCTCAATGTCGACGTCGAAGTGGTCGGTGTAAGAGCGGTAGTCGTCGCGGAGCTGCGCGTCGGTCAGACCGAACTGCTCCGCGGTGTAGTGGTGCGTGCCCTTCGCGCCCGAGCGGTTCTCGACCGTCCAGTCGGCGATCGTCCGCTCCACGGTCGGCGTGAGCTCGTAGCCGAGGAAGTCGTAGACGCGCCGGACGACGCCCATCGGATCGGCGACGAACTCCCGGTGGTGCACGTCCAGGAAGCGGTCCTCGCCGATTCGGGCGCGCGCCGCGATCGCCTGCTCGACGCCGACTCGGGGGTGGTTCGAGACCTCGTGTCCGAGGCGGTGCAGATCGAGGCCGCCGGCCGTCTCGGGGAAGATCGTCGACACGAGGCTCGCCCACGACGGCACCGCCTTCACCGGATCGCGGTGCGTCATCACGAAGCGCGCGTCCGGGTAGGCGGCGAGGATCGCCTCGAGGTGGAAGTTGTGGTGGGGCGCCTTGAACAACCAGAGGTGCGGCGGTCGTCGCGACGCGAGCAGCTTCACCACCCGGCGGTGGTACTGGTACGCGGGCCGCGCGTCGGCGGTGCGCCACCACGCGTGGTAGCCGTAGACGGGGACGGTGTACTGCTGCGCGTGGACGGCCATGCCGAGGAGCCAGGTGTCCTCGACCGAGGCGTCGACCTCGTACAGGTGCATCGCCTTCAACTCGGCCGGGAGCGCGTCGTTCTCACGCGCCAGCTGCAGGCGCCGCTCGTCGGTCGCCTCGCCCTCGATCGTGGGTGGCGGGCACGGGCGGACCTGCTCCCACTGGCGCAGGCTCCGGAACTGCGGGTCGAGCGAGAGCATGTTGGCCAGTGCGGTCGTGCCCGTTCGCGGCAACCCGTTGATGTCGACGGGGCCGAGCACCGGGACGTCGTCGATCTCCGGGTGGTCGCGGTACCACGCCTCCACCTCGAGCCGGTTGACCAGGCGACGGTGGAGGTCCTCGGCCACGCCGGTGCGCGCCGCTTCGCTCAGGTCGGTGTCGCGTTCGAAGCTCTCGAGCAGGACGCCGAGCCCGTCGCGGAAGTCTCCGGGACCGAAGCCGTCGAGCCCGGTCGACGCGCGCGCCGCGGCCAGGAGCGCGGCGACGTCGGGGTAGCGGTCCGCCACGTCAGCTCCGGACGCGGTCGGCGTAGAAGTGCTGCGCCACGCGGCGGAAGCCGTCGCGCCAGCCGACCGTGCACGAGCCGGTGATCGCGGTGCGCTTCGTCTGGTCGGCCACCGAGCCGACGGACGCGCCGGGGATCTCGGTGACGACCACGTCGGCGTCGACGCCGAGCAGCTCGCCGAAGAACGCGGAGTACTCCTGCACGCTCACCGGTTCGTCGCCGGCCCAGTTCACGATCGTCGCCGGCACGGTTGCGGCGTCGAGCAACGGCTCGAGGTGCGCGCAGATGTCGTCGTCGTGGATCGGGCTGTACGTCATCGGGTCCCACCGGGTGTGGACGGGCTCCCCCGCCGCGACCGCGTCGAGGTGCCAGACCGGGAGGCCGCTCTGGTCGCTGTACGCCGCGCCCATGCGGGCGATCGTCGTCGGCAATTCGAACGAGCGCGCGCAGTAGCGCGCCACCCCCTCCTCGGCGATCTTGCTCACCGAGTACGGCGCCGACGGCGGCGCCATGGCGTCGCCCAGCGGATCGTCCTCGCGGAACGCGTGCCACGGGTCGGCGTGCGGCTTGTACACCGTGACCGTCGACATCACCAGCGCCGCCTTCGCGTCGCGGCAGTGCTGGAGCACGAAGCCGGTGCCCTCGGCGTTGACCCGCAGCGCACGGTCGTAGTCGTCGGCGCTGAAGTCGGCCACGAGGTGCAGGAGATACGTGAAGTCGGTCGGGAGGTCACCGAAGTCGCCGTCGGCGAGGTCGAGGGTGCGAGTGGTCACCCCGAGCTCCTCCACCTTGTCGCGCGTCGACGTGTCGCTGAAGCGGGCGATGCCCCACACCTCGTTGTCGGCGACGAGCGAGCGCGCCAGTCCGTAGGCGATGCGACCGGCCGGCCCGGTGATGAGGATCTTCTCGTCCTGGAGCACTGCACTCCCCCAACATCCCGATCCGGCAAGATCCCGATCCGGCGGTGTCGCCCGGAGCGTACGTGGTAGCCATGACGCCCGTGCAGTCTTCCCTCGACCAGCGCATCGGCGCGTCACTCGACGGGTTGCTCCACGCGCTGGTGCTGACGCCCGCGGGCGACGACCGGTTCGTGGCGCCGGCCGAACCCGACCGCTTCACCCGCGTGTTCGGCGGGCAGACCGTGGCGCAGGCGCTGTTCGCCGCAGGGCGCACCGTCGACGGACCCACCGCGAGACGCTTGGCACCCCACTCGCTGCACGCGTACTTCGTGCAGGCCGGCGTCGCCGACCGGGCGGTGGAGGTCGCGGTGGAGCGCGTGCGCGACGGGCGCACCATGGCCACGCGCCGCAGCACCGTCAGCCAGGGTGATCGGACGCTCCTCGTGGCCCTGGCCTCATTCCACGACAATCCCGACGAGCCCGAGCTGGTCGAGGCCGCGCCCGGCGCTCCGGAACCGCACCAGTTGCCGTTGCTCCAGGACTGGCTCGACGATCTCCCACCCGCGCTCGAGGGGCACGGGCGCGCCTGGGTCGACCACCCGCCACCGCTCGACCTGCGCATCGGCGAGGCACCGACGTTCCTCGGCGGTACCCCCACCGAGGGTGCGCGCGCGCATTGGATGCGCCTGCCGCGCGACGTCGGCGACGACGCGCTGCTCCACACCGTCCTGCTCGCCTACGCGACCGACTACCTCCTCCTCGACATGGCGTTCCGGTCGTATCCCGGCGAGGTGCCGCCGGGTGGGTTCGCCGCGGTCAGCGTGGACCACGCGCTGTGGTTCCATCGACCGGTGCGGTTCGACCGGTGGCACCTGCACACGCAGGAGACGGTTGCGTTGTCGGGCCACCGTGGCCTGGTGCGCGGCGCCGTGCACGACGAGGAGGGTCGCCGGGTCGCGACGGTGATGCAGGAGGTCCTCGTGCGCCCTACCGTGACGGCACCGTGAGCGCGACCGACCATCCGTTCTTCGAGCAGGCGTGGCCCGAGGGCGAGTACCGCATGTTCCAAATCGGCGTCGTGGTCGACGACATCGTCGCCGCCTGCGACGACTGGGCACGCGTCTTCGGGATCGGCCCGTTCCACGTGTTCCCGCGCATCGAGACCGCGTGCTGGTACCGCGGCACCGACACCGCAGTGGATCTCCAGATCGCGGTGGCCCAGGCGGGGCCGGTGCAGATCGAGCTGATCCAGCAGCACTGCGAGCGACCCAGCGTCTACCGGGAGCTGGCCCGCGACGGCTCGCGCATCCACCAGCTGTGCGCGATCACGTCCGACTACCAGGGCAAGAAGGCGTGGTACGAGTCGCTCGGGTATCCACTCGTGTCGGAGATGGTCGTGCGCGGCCAGCACGTCGGCTTCGTCGACACGTTCGCCGATTTCGGCTTCTACACCGAGTTGGCCGAGGACGTCCCCGGCTTCGTCGAGGGGCTGACCCGGGTCGCGCGAACCTGCGCGGAGTGGGACGGCACCACCGACCCGGTGCGCATCCTCACCAAGGACGGCTACCGCACGCCCTGATCGCGTCGAGCGATTGCGTCCATAGCCGAAGCGCTACTTCGCGCATTCTTTGGTTGACACCCTGTCGATTCGTGGTCATGCTCTGGCCCCGTCGAGGGCAGAAGAGGAGGGGTCATGTCTGTGAATTCCGAAAATGGTGACGACGCGCGACTCGAACGCCGCGCCTTCCTGACGCGCGGCGGTCTCGTTGCCGGCGGTGCGGCGCTCGGCGCGGCGCTGACGATGGGGCCGGCCGGCGCCCAGGTGACGGGCGTCCAGTTCACGTATTTCCCGATCCCGCCCACACGCGTCTACGACAGTCGCAACGATGTCTTCGGCCCGCTCCAGGTCGGCGACGAACTCACACTGTCCACGAACCTGCACACCGTAGATCCGGCGCCGATCGCCATCACGGTCAACCTCACGGTGACGCTCACCCGCCAGAAGGGCTGGATCGCTTGTTTTCCCGCGAACGCGACCTTCGGCGGGACGTCGAGCATCAACTGGTTCGGCGACTTCCAAGACCTCGCAAACAACGCCTTCGTGGAGATCCCGAACGACGCGGCGCCGGCCACCGACGGCAAGGTCAAATTCGTCGGCGGCGGCCTGCCTGGTGCGGAGGCGCACATCATCATCGACCTGATCGGCGCGTCGGCGCCGATCGATTACGGCTCGGCGGCCGTGGCCGACGCGGTCGCCACGTACCGCACGCCCTGGGCGGCGGCCTGACCGGCCCCTCGCACCCTGCGCGCCGTCGCTAGCCTCGTCCGGACTCCGGCGAGGGGGCGCGGGCTGCAATGGGACGCAAGGAACGCGACGCGGATCCGTACCTGCCCGACGCGCCGGGCTGGTATCCGGATCCGTTCAGCGCGACCGGTACCGGCGAGCGCTACTTCGACGGCAAGCAGTGGGGCACCACCGAGCGGCCGCGGGGTCGCGAGTCGACGGTGGTCGTGCCCATGCGGCGACCTCGCTCGCGGGGCCTGAAGGGTGCGGGGGTCAAGGGCCTCGTCGCGCGCTACCGCATCCCGATCATCCTCGTCCTGATCGGGGCGGCCGCCGTCGGACTGTACGTGCTGCAGGAGTCGCGCCGCGCGAGTGGCCCGAGCACGTCGTCGTTCGACCAGGACGTCGGCGTCGTGCGGCCGCCTGCGGGCACCGAGGAGTCGGCCACTCGCCTCTCGCCCGTGCCCACCACGACGGCCGCACCCGGTGGTCACGAGTTCCAGCGGCTCCAGGCGGGGAGCACGGACACGCCGGTCGCGTTCGACCCGTGCCGTCCGATCCACTGGGTGTACAACCCCGCGGGCGCGCCGGCAGACGGCCTCGCCATCGTGCAGGACGGATTCGCGCGGCTCGCCGACGCCACCGGGCTGCGGTTCGTGCAGGACCGGCCGACCGATGAGGTGCCCGACCGCGACCGGGCGCCGTACCTGCCGACGACGTACGACAAGGATCGGTGGGCGCCCGTGCTGGTGGCGTGGTCGGACGAGAACGGGTTTCGCGAGCTGATCGGTCACGTCACGGGCGCGACCCGCCCCGACATGGTCACGCTCGGCGACGGCCGGTCGGTGTACGTGAGCGGGGTCGTCGTGCTCGACGCGGTCGACCTGTCGGAAGCCGCCGTGCCCGTCCCGTCGATGGTGAGTGCAACTGTGCTCCACGAGCTCGGCCACCTGGTCGGGCTCGACCACACCACCGACCGCACCCAGCTCATGTTCAGCGAGACCCAGCCGGGCATCGTCGACTACGGCGCCGGCGATCTGCGGGGCCTGGCGATCGAAGGTTCGCAGGCCTGCGTTCCCGACGTCCGACGTCGAGTCGCATCGACTCCGGGCCCGGGGGGTAGAACGCGCGCAACTGCCTGACCACGCCTGACGACGAGGAGGCGCGCGATGTCGACCACGAATCAGAAGGAAGCCGCGCGGAAGAACCTGGTGAAGGCTCGAGCCGCGCAGAGCCGGCGGGCGAAGGGCGCGAAGGCGTCGAAGCGGGCTCAGGGGCTCAGCACCGCGGAGCAGAACGACCTGCCCGCGTCGAAATTCGCGTTCCCGGACGAACGCAAGGAGCCGCTCACCGACGCGAAGCACGTCCGGAACGCAGTGGCCCGATTCGACCAGGTCGAAGGAGTCAGCGACTCGGAACGTGATCGCGCCTGGCGCCGCATCAAGGCCGCAGCCAAGAAGTTCGACGTCGAGATCGAGGCGCGGGGCTGGCGCGAGCTGTTCGAGGGCGGCAAGGCGAAGAAGCGCTGACCATGGTGTCGATCGGATACACGATCATGGGCGAGCAAGCAGGTCCGACGCAGCTCGTTGCCGATGCGGTACGGGCCGAAGAGATCGGCTTCGACTTCCTGGCTGCGAGCGACCACATGTCACCCTGGCTCGAGGAGCAGGGCCACTCGCCCTACACCTGGGCGGTGCTGGGCGCGGTCGCGCAGGCCACGGAACGCATCGACCTCATGACCTACGTGACCTGTCCGACGATGCGCTACCACCCGGCGATCGTGGCGCAGAAGGCGGCGACGGTGCAGCTGCTCTCCGAGGGTCGCTTCACCCTCGGCGTCGGTGCGGGCGAGCATCTCAACGAGCACGTGGTGGGCTCGGCCTGGCCGCCGGTCGACGTGCGCCACGAGATGCTGGTCGAGGCACTCGAGATCATCCGCGCCATGTTCGACGGCGAGACGGTGACGTTCCGGGGCGCTCACCTGCATGCCGGGAACGCGAAGCTGTGGGACCTGCCTCCGGACCCGCCGCCGATCGCCCTGGCCGCATCGGGTCCGGAGAGCTGCGACATCGCCGGGCAGTACGGCGACGCACTCATCGCGGTGCAGCCTGACGCCGAGCTCGGCCGGCGGTTCGACGAGTCCGGCGGCCGGGGCAAGCCCCGCATCGGCCAGGCCGCGCTCTCGTACGACACCGACGAGCAGCAGGCGCGCAAGCGCGCGCACGAGCAGTTTCGGTGGTTCGGCGGCGGGTGGGACGTGATGGCGGAGCTCCCGGCAACGAAGCACTTCGCCTCGGCGGCCGATGCCGTGCGCGAGGAGGATGTCGCCGAGCAGATCCCGTGCGGCGACGACGTCGACGCGCACGTGGCCGCGGTCCGGAAGTTCATCGACGCCGGCTTCACGCACGTGGCGCTCGTGCAGGTCGGCGGCGACGTGCAGGATCCCTTCTTCGAGTGGGCCGAGCGCGAGCTGCTGCCGGCGTTGCGCGAGCTCTGATCGCGCGCGTCAGTACTCGAGCGCGGCGTACACGTCGGTCCAGTAGTCCTGGATCACCGCGGGGAGCGCATTCGCAAACGCGTCCGTGGTGAGGACGACCCCCACGCTGTCGTGGTTCGGATCGTTGGACCATGACGAGCCGAGCCCTCCGGTCCATCCGTACGCGCCCACCATCGGGCCGAGGCCGGTGCGGCGGAGCTGCACGCCGACGCCGAGGCCCCAACCCTGCGACCGGTCGGGTGTGGTCCCCGCCGCTCCCGACAGCACGCCGAGCTGATCCGTCGTCATCGCCTCCACTGCGGCACGCGACAGCAGCCGCTCACCGTTCGGGAGTCGTCCGTGTGCGAGCAGCATGCGGCCGAACGCGTGGAGGTCGTCGACGGTCGAGACGAGTCCGCCGCCACCCGAGGGGAACGCGGGCGGGGTCGCCCACTGGCCGTCGGGTGGATCGAACACGACCGGTGCCCCGGTGACCGGATCGAGTTCGTACGACGACCCGAACCGCGTGAGGTCGGTGACGGAGAACGCGGTGTCGCGCATCCCGAGCGGGGTGAAGACCCGCTCGCGCAGGAAGGTGCCGAAGGATTGCCCGCTGGCGCGGGCGATCAGCACACCGAGGATGTCGGCGCTGTGGTGGTAGAGCCAGCGCTCACCCGGCTGGTGCAGCAGCGGCAGCGTGGCGAGCCTCCGGATCCATTCGTCCGGTGCGGGTGCGACCTGCGGCGCCGGCGGCGCGGTCCCGATGCCGAGGTCGTCCATCGCCTGCATGAGGGGTTGCGGGAACGGCGCCTCGAAGTCCATGCCGAGGCCCGTGCGGAAGGTGAGCACGTCGTGGACGGTGATCGGCCGCTCCGCCGCCACGGTCGCGCCGTCGACGGGCCCGCGCGCGTCCACCAGCACGCGGCGGTCGGCGAGCTCGGGCAGCAGTTCGTCGATGGGGTCGTCGAGGCGCAGCTGATGTTCCTCGACGAGGAGCAGCGCGGCCACCGCCGAGATCGGCTTGGTGATCGACGCGATGCGGAAGATGCTCTCGCGCGTCACCGGCGCGGGTTCGCCGCGGATGAGGTGTCCAGCGACACCCGCGTGGACGTCGTCACCGCATGCGGCCAGCCAGGCCACGCCGCCGACGTCGTCGGTCTCCACGTGCCCAGCGACGGACTCGCCGATGCGCTGCATCCGGCTGCGATCGAAGCTGCTCATGTCAGCTTGGACCGCGCACGACGGCAGAACTCATCGGCAGGCCCGCACCTCAGAACGTGACGCTGACCTCGGGTGAGCTCGGCGTGCCCCCGGGGTGCGTGACGCGGTAGCCGAACGTGCCTGTGGACTTGTTCAGGTTGTCGCTGTGCGCGCCGTCGTTCGCGGTGGTGGTGAGCCGCGCGCCGTTGCGCCAGATCTCGACGTTCGCGGTGGTCGCGCCCGCCCAACGGACGTCGACCGCGTTCTTCTTGCCCTGGACGCGCTTGGTGGCGGTCAATGTGATCGTGACCGGGCGGGTGGTCGTGGTGGTGGATGTCGTGGTCGTGCTGCTCGTCGTGGTCGTGGGCGTCACGCTGGAGCGGAACGGGCCGGTGATCTCGTACGTGCGCCCCGGGTTGCGCTGTGAGCTGAAGTAGAGCCTCGTGCCCGACGGGTCGAACGCCGGGCCGGTGAGCTCGGAGCCGCTGACGTTGAGGCGGAGGAACGGCGCGACGTCGCCTTCGGGGCTCAGGATGACGAGCTCCATGTTGCCTCCGTCCTCGGCGACGAACACGTCGCCCGACGGGGCGACGGTGACGTTGTCGACACCGGTGAGCACGGGAGACGCGCCCTGGCTCGCCGCGTCGTAGCGCACCGCGAGCACGTTGGCGGCGGGGTCGTAGGTCCACACGCGGTTGTCGCCCTTGGTGGTGAAGAAGAGCTTGCCGCGGTCGTACCAGGCGCCCTCCCCGCCGTTGAACACCTTCATCGTCGGCACCTGGTCGCGACACGGCGTCGGCAGGCCGTCGGGATCGGGCACGGGCGCCCATCCGATCACGCCGTTCATCTCGGTCATCACCTGCAGGACGCCGGCGGACAGGTTCTCCCACGTCGCGGGCACGAACCGGTAGAGGCCACCGTCGGACTGGTCCTCGGTGAGGTACAGGTGCTGACGGACGGGGTCCGCAGCCACGGCCTCGTGCGGGAACGCACCGAGCGCGGGACGGGCGACCGCGGTCGCGACGCCGGTGGGATCGCACTCCCACACCTGTCCGGTCGCCTTCTCCTCGCACGAGAGCCACGTGCCCCACGGCATCGCGCCGCCGGCGCAGTTGTTGCTGGTGCCGGCGAGGATGCGGCGCGCCTCGACGACGTTGCCGGTCGCGTCGAAGCGCACCATGCTC
>Ga0126306_10001322_pt1 | contig 13143 bp, 10 predicted proteins | sample Plot27_FD_92592 | JGI IMG/M metagenome (GOLD analysis project Ga0126306, IMG submission 92592) | Serpentine soil microbial communities from UC McLaughlin Reserve, CA, USA - Plot27 | ecosystem: Environmental > Terrestrial > Soil > Grasslands | place: USA: UC McLaughlin Reserve, Lake County...
GTGCGCCACCACAGCATCCTCGCCGTCGGTGACTCCGACCTGGCCCAGGGCCTGTACTCCCTCCCCGAGCGGCTCGCGCAGCACGGCATCGACGTCGACGTGTACGACGCGCACGGCAACGGGTGGGGGCTCCTGGATCCGCTCGACGGCGTGTCCGCACTCGACGTCCTCGACCGCGCCGTCGCCGAGCATCCCGACGTCGACACCGTCGTCATCGGCTTCGTCGGGGTGTGCGCGGTTGCGTGCGGTCCGGGGAAGCTCGCGTACGGCTCCCCCCGGTTCTACGACGCGTGGGACGCCGCCGCTCGCGCGCTCGTCATCCGCGCGCGGCTGTACGGCCTGCAGGTCGTGTGGGCGGTGTCACCTCCGCCGCCGCCGTCGACGAGCCCCGACCCGCCGGTCGAGGACTGGTTCAGCCCGTCGATGCGCAACGAGGTGGCGACCACGCTCGTTGCCCATGCCCGCGCGTACGCGACCGCGTTCGGCATCGCCAGCGCCGACATGTCGCACGCCCTCAGCGACACGAACGGCGGCTGGCAGCCGCAGCTCTCGTACGACGGTGCGGTCCACGAGGTCCGCCTCGGCGACCGGGTGCACCTCACCGAGGACGGCTCGCGACGTGCTTCGCAGTGGACGACGGCCACGCTGGCCGACCTGTGGAGCAGACCGCAGGTCGAATCCGTCGTCTGACGCGCGTCAGGTCGCGAACGGGTAGCGCTCGGTGTAGTAGGAGAAGCGCGCATGGAGCTCGTCGTCGTCGAGGCCGAACTCCTCGGGCGTGTAGTGGTGACCGCCGCCGGCGCTCCGGTCTTCCTGGCTGCCGTCCCACCACGCCTGCATCGCCGCGGCCGTCTCCGGCGTGAGCTCCTCGCCCAGCCAGTCGTAGAGGGCGCGCACCGAGCCCACGGGATCGGACTGCATGTCCGCGAACCCGATGTCGTAGAACCGCTCCTCGCCCACGCGGTCGCGGAACGCGAGGAACCGACGCAGCGCACGGTCCCAGTCGTCCACGCAGTGCTTCCCGAAGTACAACGGATCGGCCTTGCCCGTGTACATCCGCACGACGGCGGTCTCCACGCTCGCCACCGACGCCATCACCTTTGCCGGGTCGCGGTGCGTGATGACGAACTTGGCGTCGGGGTACACGGCGTCGAGCGCGTCGATGGCGAACATGTGCGCGGGCGTCTTGAGTCGCCAGCGGTTGGGCGGGCGGCGCCACTGCAGCAGCTTCAGGACCCGCAGGTGGTAGCGGTAGGCAGGTCCGTAGTCGCAGTCCATCAGCCACTCGCCGTACGACGGCGTCTGGGCGACGGTGTCGAGCATCGCGCAGCGGAACGACAGGTTGAGCAGGTCGAGGCACTCCGACGGGCCGTCCGGTGACGACGGCAGCATCGACTTCAGCTCCGGCGGCGCCAGGCTCATCATGCCCATGGCCTCCTGCGCGGCAAGGAAGCGCGGGTCCTGGTCTTCATGCTCGAGCTCGGGCGGTGGCGTGGGCTGCGTGCCTTCCCACATGCGCAGCGAGCGGACCGACGTGTCCTGGGCGAGGAGGTAGCTCAGCGCCGTCGATCCGGTGCGGGGGAGGCCCACGCCGAAGAGCACCGACGCGATCTCCTGGTCGTCGATCTCAGGGTGCTCCGCGTACCAGTGCTCGATCTCGAGGCGCCGGCTGAGCAGCGACACGACCATGCCGGTGAACGCCGTCTCGCCCTGCTCGGAGAGGTCGGACTCTTCGTTCGCCGACCGCACCAGCACGGTGAGCGCCTCGACCATCGCCTCGGCCTCGGGTCCGTAGTCGTCCAGACCGGTCTGGGCCTCTGCGGCCTCCATCGACGCCGCGACGTCCATCCAAGTCCCCCCGGGGTTTACAGTTTTGCCTCACTGTGTCACGTCGGGGAGATCGGCGCTACTCCGACATCGAGTTCGCGCGCGGGTCGACCTCCATGGCCGCGACCTCGGCGAGCGTGCCGCGCTGGTAGCCGTGCCGCTCGACGTACGGCTGCCAGCGGGTGTCGCCTCCGATGGGAGCGTCGCCGATCACGGTCACGCGCTCGATGCGTCGCCGGCCCTCGTAGTCGGGCACCGCGTAGTGCTGCGTGCAACGGTTGTCCCAGATGCCGATCGTCCCCTCGTCCCAGCGGTACCGGCATTGGAAGGCCGGTTGCTCCGACCAGGTGTACAGGTAGTCGAGGAGCGCGTCGCTCTCGGTGCGGCGCATCTCGAGGATGTGCGACGTGAACGTGCGGTTCACGAACAGCGACTTGCGGCCGGTCTCGGGATGCGTGCGGACGACCGGATGCGTCGCCTGCTGCTCAGGATGGCCGAACGTGCTCGCGGTGTGGGTCGCCGTCAGCTCCCCGAGGAAGGCCTGCAGCGGGGCAGAGAGCGTCTCGTAGACGCGGTACTGGTTGGTGAACAACGTGTCGCCACCGCACGCGGGGTTCACCATCATCTGCAGGATCGACGCCATCGGCGGCGTGGGGCTGAACGTCACGTCGGTGTGCCAGAACTCGGCGCCCCCACTGTCGGTGTCGATCACCACGATCTCGGGGTGCTCGTCGTCGCGCTTGGGGATGTAGGGGTGGATCTCGGGAGTGCCGAATCGCCGGCCGAACGCGACGTGCTGGTCGGGGTCGAGCGACTGATCGGGGAAGAACAGCACGAGATGCTCCAGCCATGCCGCGTACATCGCGTGCCATCCCGCGTCGTCGAGGGTCGCGAGGTCGACGCCGCGCACTTCGGCGCCGCACGCGCCGGTGACCGGGCGGATCTCGGCACCGTCGAAGTTCGACGACGGACGGTCGGTGGTGGTGGCGGTCATGGTGCCTCCAGTCGGCGGGTCGGGGCAGTGAGGATGGCGGTGAAGACGGCGGTCAGCTCGTCGCGGTAGCCGTCGTCGTCGAGCGAACCGCCGTAGCGGTCGGCGTCGGCGAGCATGCGGAGCATGGTCTCGCTGGCGAGATCGAGGCGCCGGGCGCGCTGGACGTCGTCGAGGTCGGGCGTCGCGAGCGCCAGCACCGGGCCGATGCGCGCGTCCTGCGGGGCGAACGCATCGGCGAGCACGGGGAACCAGTCGCTGCCCGCGCGGTACAGCGCGGCGAGGAAGCACACGTAGCGCGCGCCCTGCTCGTCGCGGGCGAGCTCGAAGAGGGGACGCACGAACACCGATGCCACCGCTCGTGCCGAAGGCTCCGGCTCCGACTCGAGCGGGGCGAGCTGACCGGTTCGCTCCTCGGCGAGCACGGCCATGCGCCGATCGAGCACGGCGCGGACCAGCGCCTCCTTGGAGCCGAAGTGGTAGTGGGCGGCCGCGACGTTGCTGTCGGCCTCGGCGTTGATGGCCCGCAGCGACACCGCGTCGACGCCCCGTGCGCCGATCAGCCGCTCGGCGGCGTCGAGCAGGCGCACCTGCGTCGACTCGGTGGTGGTGACGGCCATGGGGGCGACCCTACGTCAATCACTCGATTCAATCAAGTGCTTGAGCCGTGCCCGAGTGCAAGACTCTCGCCATGGCCGACCGGATCATCTCCGCCGACTCCCACGTCAGCGTGCAGCACGACGACGTGAAAGCTCACCTCGCCTCCCGCCTCCACGACGAGTACGACGCGGCCCTGATGCAGGCGTACCGCGAGATGCTCGGCGGGAACGCGGCGAAAGCCAACCAGGGTGGCAACGAGATCAAGCACGCGTCGTGGAACCGCCCGGGCTACTCCGACCCGCACGAGCGCCTGCGCGACATGGACGTCGACGGCGTCGACGTCGAGGTTCTCTACTGCGAGGTCAGCGCGTATCGCTACCTGTACCTGTTGCCCACCGGCGCGGCCGAGGCGACGCGCGCGTTCAACGACACGCTGCACGGCTTCGCGTCGGCGGATCCGTCACGCCTCGTCGTCACCTATCAGGTGCCGATCCACGACATCGACCTGGCGGTCAGCGAGATCGAACGCGTGGCTGCGATGGGTGGGAAGTCGCTGCAGCTGCCGGTGTTCCCGGCCGAGCTCGGCCAACCTGACTACTTCCACGAGCGCTACGACCCCATGTGGGCCGCCATCCAGGCTTCGGGCCTTCCGGTGTGCTGCCACATCGGGCTCAACACCGCGCTCGACGAGCTCGCCGACCGCGATCCCACACCTCGCCTCGCGTGGACGTTGTCGTGCATGCCGTTGTCGGCGTGCGAGGCGCTCGGCATGTGGCTGCTCACCGGCATCCTCACGCGCTTCCCCGAGCTGAAGATCGTGTTCGTCGAGCCCGGCCTCGCGTGGGTGGCGGGCTACGTGTCGTTCCTCGACGACATGGTGTTGCGCCAGGGCTACGAGTTCCCCGTGCTCGACGGCGAGCTGCCGAGCTTCTACTACCACCGCAACATGGCGATGACGTTCATCGACGAGCCGGATCCGGTGCGGCAGCTGCGCCACGTGCTCGGCGCCCAGAACTTGCTCTGGTCGAGCGACTACCCACACCCCGTGTCGACGTGGCCGAAGTCGCTGGCCGTCATCGAGCAGACGTTCGAAGGCATTGCCGACGACGAGCGCGACCTGATGATCGAGGGCAACGCCGCCCGCATCTGGAACCTGTAGCGGCCCGATGCGCGTGACCGCGGCGAGACACCGTCTCGCGAACTCCGGGCGTCGTCGATCCCGCGCCCATTCGATCCCACAGTGCGTGAGGAGCGAATACGGACGCGTGGTGGTCGGTGGCATCGGCCTCTCGCTCGCCCGTGTACCCCTCCTCGACTGCGACTGATCGTCCGATCCGCCGGTGGAGCATCCGTCGCGCGCGTTGCGTCGATCTCGCGGCGATGCAAGATTTGGGACGCGTGTCGAGAACCGGGCTGCGGGTCCGTCCATGAAGGGGCCGGCGCGGCCGTTCCGACGAAGGAGATCGTCATGGGTGAACTTCAGGGCATCGTTGGATTCGCGTTCCACCGCGGCAAGGTCGAGGAGTTCAAACGCCTCTCCGCAGAGTCCCTGGAGATCGTGCGTACCAAGGATGCGGGCACGCTGCAGTACGACACCTACTTCAACGAAGACGAGTCCGAGAGCATCGTCCTCGAGCGCTTCCGTGACTCTGACGCGCTGATCCTGCACAGTGAGAACATGGCGCCCCTCATGGAGTCCATCATGGCGACGGGATCGGTCTCCGGCGAGCTGCTCGGTGACCTGAGCGAGGACCTCCGAGCGCAGATGGCCGGGAGCCCGGTCGGTCTGTTCACGCTGTACCAGGCACTCGAGTAGCTGGATGTGTGGTCAGGCGAAGTCGCCCAGGTAGTCCCAGAGGTCCAACACGTCGAGGGCGGGGTTGCGGGGCGCGGGCTCGGGCGCCCGTGAGCCAGAGCTCTGGCCGAGGTAGACGCGCAGCAGGTCTTCGACCGGCGGCGGTGCGTAGATCGAGGGGGCGACAGCCGTGGCCGTGGCGGTGGCGGTGGCGGTGAGAGTGTGCATCGTGACCTCGCAGCGTTGCGTGTGTCGACCACCAGTCAACGCGTTCGCGACGTCAACCGTCCATGGGTTTTCCTTCAATTCGCCGTGAGGACCCCGGCGCGCCAGGTGCGGGCTACCGCCGGGCCGCCTCGGTCGCGTCACGGAGGCGGGCGGCGAGCGAGGCATCGAGCTGGGCGGGCTGCAGACGCCACCTCCAGTTGCCCTCGGCCCGCCCCGGCAGGTTCATCCGTGCGGAGCTGTCGAGGCCGAGCACGTCCTGTGCCGGCAGGATCGCGAGCACGGCGTCGGACTGCAGCGCGAGGCGATTCAGCAGCCAGTGCGGCTCGGTGTCCTGAATGCCGTGCTCGCGGACTTCGGCTTCGACGCGCCGCCGTTCCTGCTCCGACGCTGCCGTCCACCAGCCCACCGACGTGTCGTTGTCGTGGGTACCGGTGTAGACGACGGTGTCGCGGTCGATCCCGCCGGCCTGGGGGTTCACCATCGACGCAGCGAAGGAGAACTGCAGCACGACGCTCCCCGGGAAGCCGAGCTCCTTGCGGAGCCGCTCGACCGGAGGGGTGATGAGGCCGAGGTTCTCGGCGACGACCGGCACTTCCCCGAGCGCGCCTGCGATCGCGTCGAACACCGCCCGACCCGGGCCGCGGACCCACGTCCCCGACCGACCGGTCCGGTTGTCCGCGGGGATCTCGTACGCGGCGACGAAGCCGCGGAAGTGGTCGATCCGTACTGCGTCGACCAGCTCCACCGCGCGCCGGAACCGCTCGATCCACCACTGGTAGCCGTTCGCGCGCATCGCCGACCACCGGTACACAGGCGTGCCCCAGCGCTGGCCGTCGGCGCTCCAGTCGTCGGGCGGCACGCCACCGACGACGTCGTCCTTGAACAGCTCGGGGAAGCCTCGGTGATCGGCGCTGTCGGGCCCGACCGCGAACGGCATGTCGCCGAGGATCTGCACGCCGCGTTCGGCCGCATGCGTGCGCAGGCGCCGCCACTCGCGATCGAAGCGCACCTGATCCGCCAGCGCGCCGCCGCCGGCGAACGCGGCCCACGAACCGCACCAGAACGGGTGGGAGGCGACGAACGCCTCGAGCTCGTCGATCGTCACCGGCGCGTCCGGCTCGTCGAGCCACGTCGGGCTCCCCGCGAACGCCGACGGCGACGAGTACGGCGAGGCCCAGCGGTCGGGTGGGCCGAAGGGCAGGATCTGCCACCACCGTTGCCCGGCGTCGGCCAGCCAGTCGACGAATCGCACTGCATCGTCGCCCAGTGTCCCGCCTGGGAGCGAGGCCACGGGGAGCAGCACGCCGCTCGCGCGCTCGAAGCGCGTCATCGTGCTGTCATCGGTTGAGAGTCGCAGGCGTGGGGCATGTCTGACGGGTCATGCCCAATCGGACTCCGGCAAACGCACAGGTGGGCGCGCGCGTACGCATCTCCGACGTCACGCCCGAATTGGACTGCGGTCGCTACGCGGTGAAGCGCGTCCTCGGCGAGCTCGTCGAGGTGAGCGCGACGATCGTCGCCGACGGTCACGTGCAGGTGCGCGCCGAGCTCCGGTGCCGACGCGTGGGGGGCACGCGCCGGTGGAACCGCATCCCCATGCTCGAGGCGAGCGACGAGCCCGACCGGTTCTCGGCATCGTTCCGCGTCGAGACCATCGGTCGGTGGGAGTACACGGTGAGCGCATGGGTCGACGCCGCCGCGACGTGGCACGACGAGCTGCGCCGAAAGGTCGAAGCCGGGGAGACCGAGCTGAGCGCGGAGCTCGCCGAGGGCGAACAGCTGTTGGGGGTCGAGCTCGCCGACGTCGAAACGGCGCTCGACACGCCCGGCGAGGTGCGGGTGGCGAAGACGTCGCTGGCGCACCGGTTGGCCGTGGTGGTCGAGCCGGTGTTCGCCGGGTTCGGGGCCTGGTACGAGCTCTTCCCCCGGTCGTTCGGCGGGTTCGACGGAGTGCGTGCCGTCCTACCCGAGATCGCCGACCTCGGGTTCGACGTGGTGTACCTCGCCCCGATCCATCCGATCGGCACCACCAACCGCAAGGGGCGCAACAACGCGCTCGTCGCCGAGCCGAAGGATCCGGGCAGCCCGTGGGCCATCGGCGACGAGGCGGGCGGTCACGAGGCGGTGCATCCCGACCTCGGGACCCTCGACGACTTCGATCGGCTCGTGGCGCGTGCCCGCGAGCTCGGCCTCGAGATCGCGCTCGACTTCGCGGTGCAGTGCTCACCCGACCACCCCTGGCTCGCGCAGCACCCGGAGTGGTTCGCGTGGCGGCCCGACGGATCGGTCAAGTACGCGGAGAACCCGCCGAAGCGCTACCAGGACATCGTCAACGTCAACTTCGACAGCTCGCAGGCGAAGGAGTTGTGGGAGGCCCTGCTCGGTGTCGTCGAGCACTGGATCGACCACGGCGTGCGCATCTTCCGCGTCGACAACCCCCACACGAAGCCCTTCGCGTTCTGGGAGTGGCTCATCACCACCGTCCACGAGGACCACCCCGAGGTGGTGTTCCTCGCCGAGGCGTTCACGCGGCCGGCGGTGATGTCGACGCTGGCGAAGCTCGGCTTCAGCCAGTCGTACACGTACTTCACGTGGCGCAACACCCGTTCCGAGCTCGAGAGCTACCTCATCGAGCTCGCCGAGCAGACCGACTGGTTTCGTCCCAACTTCTTCGTGAACACACCCGACATCTTCCACGAGTACTTGCAGGAAGGTGGGCAGCCGGCCTACGAGGCGCGCGCCGTGCTCGCCGCCACGCTCTCGCCGTCGTGGGGCATGTACTCGGGATTCGAGCGCGCCGCCGGACTCGCGCTCCGCCCCGGGAGCGAGGAGTACCGCGACTCCGAGAAGTACCAGTGCTCCGCGGGTCAGGTCGGTGGTGAGCTCGGGCGGTTGGTGCGCCGCTGCAACGAGATCCGTCGTGCGTCCGACGTGTTCCGGCACGTCGACAACGTCACGTTCGTCGAGACCGCGCACGAGCGGCTCATCGGCTACGTGAAGGGTCGCGGTACGGACGCGACCGTCGTGTGCGTCAACCTCGATCCTCATGACGACGTCGAGGGCCTTGCCACGTTGCCGGACTCGCTGGATCTGCCTCCGCGCTTCGGCGTCGTCGATCTTCTTTCCGGTGCTCGGCACGAGTGGCGGATCGGGGACAACTACGTGCGGCTCCCACCCGGTGGGGCGCACGTATTGGCCGTGCGATGACGACCGGCGAACTGATGCTGCGTCGCCCCGAGCTGGGCGAGCTCCGCCGCCAGCTGAGCGCTGCGGGCGGCGTCGCGGATGCACGCCCGCGCTGGTTCGAGTCCGACCCGCTCTGGTTCAAGCGCGCGGTGTTCTACGAGATCCACATCCGCGGCTTCGCCGACGGCAACGGCGACGGCATCGGCGACTTCGTCGGCTTGACCGAGCGGCTCGACTACCTCGAGTGGTTGGGCGTCGACTGCATCTGGCTGCTGCCGTTCTATGCGTCGCCGCTCCGCGACGGCGGCTACGACATCTCCGACTACTACTCCGTCCATCCCGACTACGGCACCACCGACGACTTCGCCGAGTTCGTCGAGCAGGCGCACCAGCGCCAGATCCGCGTGATCGCCGACCTGGTCATGAACCACACTTCGAGCGATCACGAGTGGTTCCGGTCGTCACGCGAGTCGCGCGAAAGTCCCCAACACGACTGGTACGTGTGGTCCGACACCGACGAGCAGTACCGCGACGCGCGGATCATCTTCGTCGACACCGAGACCTCGAACTGGACGTTCGACCCGGCGGCGGGCCAGTACTACTGGCACCGCTTCTTCTCGCACCAGCCCGACCTGAACTTCGACAACCCGCAGGTCCAGGAAGCCCTCCTCGACGTCATGCGCCACTGGCTCGACTTCGGCCTCGACGGTCTCCGGCTCGATGCCGTGCCCTACCTCTTCGAGCGCGAGGGCACCGACTGCGAGAACCTGCCGGAGACGCACGAGTTCCTCAAGCGGGTGCGCAAGACGATCGACGACGAGTACCCGGATCGGGTGTTGCTCGCCGAGGCGAACCAGTGGCCGTCCGACGTCGTCGAGTACTTCGGTGACGGCGACGAGTGCCACATGGCGTTCCAGTTCCCGGTGATGCCCCGGCTGTTCATGTCGATGCGGCGCGAAGAGGCGTTGCCGATGATCGACATCCTCGAGCAGACGCCGGAGATTCCCGTGAACGCGCAATGGGGGTTGTTCCTGCGCAACCACGACGAGCTGACGCTCGAGATGGTCACCGACGACGAACGTGACTACATGTACGGCGAGTACGCCAAGGATCCCTTGATGCGCCTCAACCTCGGGATCCGGCGGCGGCTCGCGCCGTTGCTCGACAACGGCCGCGACGACATGGAGCTCGCGACTGCGGTGCTGTTCTCGTTGCCCGGGAGTCCCATCGTCTACTACGGCGACGAGATCGGGATGGGCGACAACATCTACCTGGGTGACCGCGACGGTGTGCGCACACCCATGCAGTGGACGGGTGATCGCAACGGGGGTTTCTCACGCGCCGACTTCGCCCGGCTCTACCTGCCGCCGCTGATGGACCCCGTGTACGGCTACCAGGCCGTCAACGTCGAGGCGCAGCTGCGCACCCCCACGTCGTTGTTGCGGTGGGTCCACCGGTTCATCGCCCTCCGCAAGGAGCACCCGGTGTTCGGCTGCGGCTCCTACGAGGCACTCCGCCCCGCCAACCACCACGTCTTCGCGCACCTGCGGACCTTCGAAGAGGAGGTGGTCCTGTGCGTGCACAACATGGCGCGCTCGGCGCAGGCCGTCGAGCTCGACCTCTCGAGGTTCGAGGGCATGGTGCCCGAGGAGATGTTCGGGCGGACGCGCTTCCCGCGCATCGGGACACTGCCGTACCTCCTGACCTTGCCGGGGCGGGGCTTCTACTGGTTCACGTTGAGGCACCACGATGACTGACGCTCCCAACCTCCTCGGGTCCACCGGCCGCATCGACGACGATGCGCTCGTCCCGTTCCTGCAGCAACAGCGCTGGTACGGCGCGCACACGCGCGACGTGCACGGCGCGAGCGTCGTCGACACCGTGCCCCTCTGCGACGACGGCTCGCTCTACGTCGCGCTGGTCGAATTGCAGTTCGACGCCGGCACGCGCGACCTCTACCAGTTGCTCGTGCGCGTCGACGACGGTGACGTGTACGAAGCCACCGACGATCCGACGCTGGCGTCCCGATTGGTCGAGCTCGTCGCGTCGGAGACGACGGTCGCCAGCGTCGACGGCCGCGTCGAGTTCCGTGCCATCCGCCCGGTCGTCGCTCCGGAGGAACCGGCGGCGCGACCCCTCGGTGGCGAGGCCTCGAACTCGGTCGTCGTCGTCGACGATCTGCTCGTGAAGACGTATCGACGCGTGCGCCCGGGCATGAACGCAGAGCTCGACATGCTGCTGTTCTTCGCCGAGCACGGGTTCGACCACGTGCCCGAGCTCGCCGGCTGGTACGGCTACGAGGGCGAGCGCGTGCAGGCGACGCTCGGTCTGTTCCAGCGCTTCGTGCCGGGCGCGATCGACGGCTGGGAGCTCGGTCGGCGCGAGTTGTCGTCGTCGCCCGGGACGTTCCTGGGGCGGCTCGCGCAGCTCGGCACCGTCGTGGGGGAGATGCACGCGGTGCTGGCATCCGACGCGTCCGATCACGCGTTCGCGCCCGAGGACATGACGCCCGAGAGCGCGGGGTTGGTATCGGCCCGCATCGACGAGGAGATCAGCGAGACCTTCGACGAGCTGGGCGACCGCGAGGAGCTCACGGCGCTGATCGGCCGCCGCGCCCAGGCCCACGACCTCGTGGCCGCGGCCGCACCTTCGGGATCGCTCGGTCGCAGCATCCGCACGCATGGCGACCTGCACCTCGGCCAAGCGCTGTGGCGCGAGCCGACGTGGATGCTGATCGACTTCGAGGGCGAGCCCACCCGCACGGCAGCGACCCGGCGCCAGAAGAGCCCGCCGCTCCGCGACGTGGCGGGCATGCTGCGCTCGATCGCGTACCTCGCGAGCTCGGCGCGCCGCGCCGGCACCGTCGTCCCTGATGGCTGGGAGGACGCCGCCCGCCGGGAGTTCCTCGACGCGTACCGCGCGTCGCCGGTGGTCGGCGTGCTCCCGAGCTCGGTCGAGGCGCAGGACCAGCAGCTGGCGATGTTCGAGCTCGAGAAGGCGTTCTACGAGCTCCGCTACGAGCTCGACCACCGCCCCGACTGGGTCGACATCCCGGTCGGCAGCATCATCGACCTGCTCGAGGGGGCGGTCGTGTGAGCAAGACCACTGCGCCGGCGGTCGAGCAGGACTTCGAGCAGCTGCTGGCGCGCCGGCAGCACGACCCGCACGATCTGCTCGGCATCCACCCTTCTCGGGACGGCGTCGTCGTGCGCGTGTACGAGCCGCGTGGCGGCACGCCTGCGATCGTGGTCGGCGGTCGTGAGCGTCCCATGCGTCGCGTCCACGCCCATGGGCTGTTCGAGCTGGAGCTGCGCGACGCCGACGTTCACACCGTCTACCGCGTGCTCCTCCCCGGCGCGGACGTGCCGATCGACGACCCGTACCGCTTCCTGCCGTCGCTCGGGGAGCTCGACCTCCATCTCTTCGGCGAGGGGCAGCACCGCGAGCTCGGTCGGGTGCTCGGCGCGCAGGTGCGCGAGCACCAGGGCGTGCGCGGCACGTCGTTCGCGGTGTGGGCGCCGGCCGCGCATTCGGTTGCGCTCGTGGGCGACTGCACCCAGTGGGACGACCGGACGCTGCCGATGCGCGCGCTCGGCTCGAGCGGTGTGTGGGAGCTGTTCGTCCCCGCCGCGGAGCCGGGCATGCGCTACAAGTTCGCGGTGCACGGTGCCGACGGCCGCGTGCGCCTCCACGCCGACCCGGTGGCAGCGTGGAGCGAGGTGGCGCCGGCAAGCGCGTCGGTCGTGTTCGCTTCGTCGTTCCGGTGGTCCGACGGCGACTGGGTGAGCCAACGCGCCGCCGATGCACACGCACCGGCTCCGATGTCGGTGTACGAGGTGCACCCGGGATCGTGGCGGCCGGGACTCGACTGGCGCGCGCTCGCCCGGGAGCTCGCCGAGTACGTCACCGACCTGGGGTTCACGCACGTCGAGCTCATGGGCGTGCTCGAGCACCCGTTCAGCGGCTCCTGGGGCTACCAGGTGACGGGCTACTACGCCCCGTCCTCCCGGTGGGGCACGCCCGACGACTTCCGCGCCTTCGTCGACGAGCTCCACCGTCGTGACATCGGCGTGATCGTCGACTGGGTGCCGGCGCACTTCCCGCGCGACGACTGGGCGCTGGCGCAGTTCGACGGCACGTCGCTCTACGAGCACGCCGATCCTCGTCAGGGTGCGCACCCCGACTGGGGCACGCTGATCTTCAACTACGGACGCACGGAGGTGCGCAACTTCCTCCTCGCCAGCGCGGCCGCGTGGGTACGCGACTTCCACGTCGACGTACTGCGCGTCGACGCCGTCGCGTCGATGCTCTACCTCGACTACTCGCGCGAGCCCGGTCAGTGGTTGCCCAACGTGCGCGGAGGGCGCGAGAACCTCGAAGCAGTCCGCTTCGTGCGCGACCTCAACTCGTGGCTGTCCGACGTCATGCCCGGAGCGTACGCAATCGCGGAGGAGTCGACCGCGTGGCCGGGCGTCACCACTGCCGTACGCGACGGCGGGCTCGGGTTCGGCAAGAA
>Ga0126306_10001324_pt1 | contig 13141 bp, 13 predicted proteins | sample Plot27_FD_92592 | JGI IMG/M metagenome (GOLD analysis project Ga0126306, IMG submission 92592) | Serpentine soil microbial communities from UC McLaughlin Reserve, CA, USA - Plot27 | ecosystem: Environmental > Terrestrial > Soil > Grasslands | place: USA: UC McLaughlin Reserve, Lake County...
GGTCGTCGTAGGCGGCGGCGATCTCGTCGGCGGACCATCCCCGGTCGTCGGCGGTCGAGGCATCGGCGCCGGCGCCGTGGCCGCGCCACCTGAGGGCCAGCAGCATGGCGGCGCAGCCGGACAACCCCTCGCCGGCCAGGACATGGGTGTGCCCGTCACCCCGGTACTCCCGCAGGAGCGTGCAGCCGTGCCAGGTGGCGGTGACCGGGTCGTCCGGCCACGGCAGGCCGGCGTGGGCGGCGAACAGCGGGCGTCCGGCGGGGTCCGCCGCCTTGGCCAGCGCCCGGACGTGATCGGCCGCCGCCGCCCACGCCGGGTCGCCCGGGCCGAGGCCGGCGAGCGCATCGCGCACGGCGACGCGGCGGGCGGCGTCCCAGGCGGCACCGTCCTCGGGCGCCGGCAGGTGCTCGGCGACCATCGGCCGGGCGAAGACGTACAGGACCGACGCGGCCAGCCACGGGTCACTGGTCCGCAGCGGCGCCAGCCGGGTGCCGAAGTAGCCGGCCCAGAAGCCGGGGGCGCCCGCGGCCCGGATCGCCCGCCGGACGCCGCGGTCGAAGTAGCAGACGGCGTGGACGCCTTCCGCCGCCGACCACAGGGCCTGGGCGGCGGACGGGGTCACGGGCGAGGCCATACCGCGAGGGTACGGACCGGTCGCCCGACAGGCCCGGTCCACCTCGCGGCCGGGTGGCCTGGGCCGTCGCCGGGCGGTGGGCCGGGCGGCCGCGGGCACTACCGTCGCGGAGGTGGAGCCTCGCGATGTCGCCGTGGTCGGCGCCGGCCCGGCGGGCACGGCGGCGGCCATCACGCTCGCCCGCGCCGACCGGCCGGTCACGCTGGTCGACAAGGCCACGTTCCCGCGGGACAAGGTCTGCGGCGACGGCCTCACCACCGGGGCGCTGCGGCTCCTCGACGGCCTCGGCCTGCGTCCGGAGGACGTGGCGAGCTGGCAGCGGGTCGACGACGTGGTCGTCCGCTCCCCCAGCGGCGTCGAGGCGCTGTTCCCCATGCCGCGGGACCGGGGCACCTACGCCGCCGTGACGCGCCGGGCCGACCTGGACGCCGCCCTCGTCGACGTCGCCCGCCGTGCCGGCGTGAAGGTGCTCGAGGGTCACGCCTGCACCGGCGTGACCGAGGACGCCGACGGCGCCACCGTGACCGTCGACGGCCACGGCGAGCTGCGGGTGGGCTGGGTCGTGGCGGCCGATGGCATGTGGTCGCCGACCCGCAAGTCGCTGGGCCTGGCCACGCCGGGCTACCGCGGCGAGTGGCACGCCTTCCGGCAATACATCACCGGCGTGGGGCCGCGGGCGCAGCGCGAGCTGTTCGTGTGGTTCGAGCCCGACCTGCTGCCCGGCTACGCCTGGTCGTTCCCGCTGCCGGGCGGGGTGGCCAACGTGGGCTTCGGCATCCAGCGGGGCGGCAAGGTCGCCCGGGTGCAGGAGATGGCCGCCATCTGGCGGGACCTGCTCGGCCGGCCCCACGTACGGGCGGTCCTGGGCCCCGGCGCCACGCCCGAGGCGCGCCACCAGGCCTGGCCGATCCCGGCCCGCGTGGACGACATCGTGTTGACCGGCCGGCGGACCCTGTTCGCCGGCGACGCCGCCGCCGCCACCGACGTCCTCACCGGCGAGGGCATCGGCCAGGCGCTGCTCACCGGCGTGCTGGCCGCCGAGGCCATCGCTGCCGGGGGCGAGGTCGCCGCCACCTACACGCGGTCGGTCCACCGGGCCCTCGTGGCGGACCACAGGATGTCCGCGCTGCTGGTCCGGGCGGTGTCGCACCGCAAGGGCGTGCGGGCCGCCATCCGCATCGCCGGCGCCACGGGGTGGACGCGGCGCAACTTCGCGCGCTGGCTCTTCGAGGACTACCCGCGGGCCATCGTGGCGACCCCGCGCCGCTGGCACCGCGGCATGTTGACCGGGCCGGGCGCCTACCCGGCACCCACGGAGGCGTGACCGCCGCCACACCGCCGTTACGGTCGTCAGGGTCGTAACACGCCTGCCACATTGCCCGTAAGCGGCGTTCACGCTCCGCTCATGGGGCCGTCACGGGCCCCGCGTAGGGTGAGCCCAGGCGGTTCGGGACGGCGTTGCTCCCCCTCCACTGGCGACTCTCTACCGGACAGCCTGCAGGTGGTTCGCAATCGGCGGCGCAGCCACCAAAGCGTTGAACGGGCGCATCCCTCCCCCTCCGGGATGCGCCCGTTACGCGCGCGCCCGCCCATCGTCGCGTGCTTGACCGCCGGGTCAAGGGGGCGTCAGGCTGCAACGCATGACGCTGCGCACCCGGCTGACCGACACCCTCCAGATCGAGCACCCGGTGATGCTGGCCGGCATGGGCGGCGTGTCGTACAGCCGGCTGGCGGCGGCGGTGTCCGAGGCCGGCGGGTTCGGCTGCCTGGGGGCCTCCACGATGGGCCACGAGCACATGAAGGCCGAGATCGCCGCCACCCGGGAGCTCACCTCCAGGCCGTTCGGCGTCGACCTGCTCACCGCCGCCCCGCAGGACATGGCGGCCAAGGTCACCGACATCGCCCGGGGCGGCGCCACGGTGTTCGTGGCGGGGCTCGGCGTCCCGCGCGACGTCGTGGACCTGTGCCACGAGTTGGGCCTCGCCGTGGTCAACATGTGCGGCAAGGTACGCCACGCTGTGGCCGCCGTGGCAGCCGGCTGTGACATCGTCGTGGCCCAGGGAACCGAGGCCGGTGGGCACACGGGGCGGGTGGCGACCATGGCGCTGGTGCCGCAGGTGGTCGACGCCGTGGGCGACCGGGTACCGGTGGTCGCCGCCGGCGGCATCGTCGACGGCCGGGGCCTGGCCGCGGCGCTCGCCCTGGGGGCGGACGGCGTGTGGGTGGGTACCCGCTTCATCGCCACGCCCGAGGCCCGCAGCGTCGTCGGCTACAAGGACGCCCTGCTCCGGGCGCACGAGGACGACACGATCGTGAGCCGGGCCTACACCGGCAAGACCTGCCGGGTGCTGGCCAACGACTACACGTCGGCGTACGAGGCGGGCGGGCGGACGGCCGAGCCGTTCCCGATGCAGTTCGTGACCTCGGTGAAGGACGGGGTCAACCACCTCGGCGGCGACGAGGCCACCGAGGGGGTCGATCCCACACGCGAGTTCTTCCCGGCCGGCCAGGGCGTGGGCGCCATCGACGAGCTCGTGCCGGCGGCCGAGATCGTCACGTCGATGGTCGAGCAGGCCGAGGCGACGCTGGCGAAGCTGCGCCCGTAGGCCGCCGGCGGCCCGCGGGCCTAGAGGTCCTCGATCCAGCCCTTGAGCCTGGTGATGAGGGCCGGCACGTCGTCGGCCACGGGCGCCACGTTGAGGCTGGTCACCCCGGCCTCCTTGTATGCCGCCAGGCGCTCCTTCACGTAGCCCTCGGGGCCGCACAGGTTGGTGGCCTCGAGGAAGGACTCGGGCACCGCGGCGGCGGCCTCGTCCTTCTTGCCGTCGAGGTAGAGGTCCTGGATGAGCTCGGCCTCGGCCTCGTAGCCGTACCGCCTGGCCAGGTCGTTGTAGAAGTTGCGGCCCCGGGCGCCCATGCCGCCCACGTAGAGGGCGACCATCGGGCGGGCGAAGTCGCGCACGCCGGCCACGTCCTCGCCCACGGCCAGCAGCCCGCCCGCCACGACCTCGAGCTGGCCCAGCTCGGAGCTGCGCTTGGCCGCCCCGGCGGCGAGCGGCTCGCCCCACACGGACGCCGCCCTCTCGGGGTGGAACAGGATCGGCAGCCAGCCGTCGGCCACCTCGGCCGTCATCTCGACGTTCTTGGGGCCGAGCGCCGCCACGTACACCGGGATGCGGTCGCGCACGGGGTGGGAGATCATCTTGAGCGGCTTGCCGAGGCCGGTCCCCTGCCCCGGGGGCAGCGGCAGCTGGACGGTGGAGCCCTGGTAGGCGAGGCGCTCACGCTTCCACGCCATGCGGCAGACGTCGATGATCTCGCGGGTCCTGGCCAGCGGCTTGACGTAGGGCACGCCGTGGAAGCCCTCGATGACCTGCGGGCCCGAGGCCCCGAGGCCGAGGATGCAGCGCCCCTCGGACAGCGAGTCGACGCCGGCCGCCGTCATGGCCAGCAGGCTGGGGGTCCGGGTGTAGATCGGCAGGATCCCGGCGCCGATCTCGACGCGCTCGGTGACGGCGGCGAGGTAGCCCATGAGGCTCACCCCGTCGAAGCCGTAGGCCTCGGCCACCCAGACGGTGTCGATGCCCGCCTTCTCGAGGGCGATGGCCTGGTCGGCCGACTGCCTGGGGCTGCCGGTGTAGCCGAGCTGCATGCTGAGCTTCATGTGTCCCCCTCGTTGCGGGTGGTGCCGGCGTCCGGTCGCCGGCACCGGGATGTCAGGCCGCCAGGCGTTCGCGCGCCCGCTTCGACCGGTCGAGCAGGTGGGGCGGCACCGTCACGCCGTTGACCACCTTGGACTCGCCGCCGGCCGCGGCTGCGGCGGCACCGTCGCCGGCACCCTCGTCGGTGACCGCCTCGGCCGCCGCGGCGGCACGGGACCGGCGCTCGAGCGCCTCGTCGAACTGCTTGGGCCGCGCCAGCATCGACCCGTCGATCGAGCCCACGTCGGTGCCGTTCTCGAACAGGACCCGGTACCGCTCCCAGGCGAAGCCGTTGACCAGGTACACGCGGCCCTTGGTTCCCTGCGGGACACCGGGGAAGGGATCGAGGGCCTTGACCGTCTCGCCCTTGCGGAACCGGTCGATGACTGCTGCCTTCGCCATAGTGCCTGCATCCTGCCAAAACGGCGGGGCGTGGCGCGAATCACCCCGGCTGGAGGTTGGACCGCTACGCCGAACTAATTATCCTTCCTAAGCGATGAACGCTTCCCCCTCCTCCGACCGCCGCCCCGGCGAGCTCGACGTGGCCGAGGTGGCCCACCGCCTCCGCCTCGCCACCGCCCGCCTGGCCCGGCTCATGCGCCAGCAGGTCGGCACGGGGCTGTCCCCCTCGCAGTACTCGGTCCTCGTCTCGATCGAGCACAACGGGTCGCTCACCCTGGGCGAGCTGGCCGCCATCGAGCAGGTGGCGCCGCCGACGATCACGAAGATCGTGTCCAAGCTCGAGGAGGACGGGCTCGTGTCGCGCACGGTCGACGAGCGCGACCGGCGGGTCGCCCGGGTCACGGTGTCCGAGGCCGGCCAGGCCCGCCTCGACGCCGCCCGCAGCCGCCGCGACGCCTGGCTGAGCCAGCGCCTCGACGAGGTCGGCGCCGACGACATCGACCGCCTCGTCGCCGCCCTCGACGTGCTCGAGGCCCTGGCGTCCGGGCCCGACCGCGCCGCCGACCACACGAGCGACCGTCCGGTGGTGCCGTGACCGACCGCCTGAAGCTCGCCTCCGCGGCCACCTTCCGATCGCTCCACACCCGCAACTTCCGGCTCTTCTTCCTCGGCCAGCTGGTCAGCCAGGCGGGCACGTGGATGCAGTCGGTGGCCATCATCTGGGTCGTCCTCGAACTGACCGACAACGGCCTGGCCCTCGGCCTGGTCACGGCGGCGCAGTTCCTGCCGCTGCTGCTCATCGGCGCCTGGACCGGCCTCGTCGCCGACCGGGTCGACCGCTACCGCCTCCTGGTCGCCTGCCAGCTGGCGTTCACCGTGCTGGCCGTCGCCTTCTCGGCCCTCACGCTGACCGGCAGCCAGACCGTCCTGTCGATGTACGGGCTGTCGCTGGCGTTCGGGCTGATCACGGCGTTCGACAACCCGACCCGCCGGGTCCTCGTCAGCGAGATGGTCGAGCCCCGCGACCTGCCCAACGCCGTCGGGCTGAACAGCGCCATGATGACCGGCTCCCGCATCTTCGGGCCGGCCCTGGCCGGCGCCCTGATCGCCGGGCCGGGCGCGGCGTGGTGCTTCGTGGCCAACGCCGTGTCGTACGTCGCGGTGATCGGCGCCCTGCTCCGCATGGACCGCTCGGCGTTCCACCTCGGCCCCCGGGTGGCGCGGGCCAAGGGCCAGGTCCGCTCGGGGCTGCGCTATGTGTGGGCGCACCCGACCCTGCGCGCCTCGGTCGTGCTCATCGCCGTCGTGGGCCTGGCCGCCTTCAACTTCCAGGTGACGCTGGCGCTGCTGGCCGAGCAGACGTTCGCCGGCGCCGCCGGCACCTACACGCTGCTGTTCTCGGTGATGTCGGCCGGCTCGATGCTCGGCGGGCTGGCCGTGGCGCGGCGCGAGGCCGTCGACCTGCCGGTCCTGGCCAAGGCGGCGGCGGGGTTGGCCGTGTCGATGGCGGCCCTGGCCCTCGCCCCGACGCTGTGGCTGGCGGTGGCCTTCGCCCTGCCGGTCGGGTTCACGTCCGTGTACCTGATCTCCGGGTCGAACGCCGTGGTCCAGCTGCAGGCCGACCCCCGCATGCGGGGCCGGGTGCTGGCGCTGTTCGCCATGCTGTTCCTCGGCTCCACGCCGATCGGCGGGCCGATCGTCGGCTGGGTGTCCGACGTGACGAACCCGCGGGTCGCCGTGGGCGTCGGGGCGGTGGCCACGGCGCTGGCCGCGGTGTGGACGGTCCGCTACATCCGGCGGGCCGGCGCCGACCCGATCGCAGCCCGGGCGGCGGCCGACGCCGCTGCGGCCGACGAGCCGCTCGTCGCCGCCTGACAGGCTGCGCCGATAGGCCCGGCGGCCCGGCGGCCCGGCGCCGAAGGCGCCAAGAGCGGAGATGCCGCGTCGTTCGACCTTCTCGGGCGCGCCAGCGCCCGAGAAGGCAACCCTGCCTACCCGTGCACCGCCTGAGGCTCCTTGGGGAGGCCGAGGACGCGCTCGGCGATGATCGAGCGCTGCACCTCGGCCGTCCCGCCGCCGATCGTGAGCGCCGGGCCGAACAGGAACCCGTGGTGCCACAGGGCGGGCGCCGTGCCGAGCGGGCCGGCGTCGGCGAGCATGCCGGCGGCGCCCGCCATGTCCTTGGCCAGGTCGAAGAGGCGCTGGCCGTGCTCGTCGGCGAGGACCTTCCGCACCGAGGCCTCGGGCCCCGGCTCGCGCCCGCGGACGGCGGCGGTCACGGTGCGCAGGCGGATGAGCCGCAGGATCTCGGCCTCGATGTGGAGCCGGGCCAGCCGGTCGCGCTGGACCGCGGTCGGCGCCCCTCCGGCGGCCGCGGCGGCCCGGCCGACCGCCACCAGGTCGTCGCCCGTGGGACCGAAGCCCCACAGGGCACCGCCGGAGGACAGCGACACGCGCTCGTTGGCCAGCGTGACCTTGGCCAGTGCCCAGCCCCGGTGCTCCTCGCCCACCAAGTGGTCGGCGGGGATGCGCACCCGGTCGAGCGTGACCTCGTTGAACGTGTGGGCGCCGGTCATCTCGATGATCGGGCTGACCGACACGCCGGGCGCGTCCATCGGGCAGACGAAGTACGAGATGCCCTGCTGGAGCGGGGCGTCCGGGTCGGTCCGGGCGATGAGGATCCCCCAGCGGGCGGTCTGCGCCAGGGACGTCCACACCTTGCGGCCGGTCACCACCCACTCGTCGCCGTCGCGCACCGCCCGCGTGCGGAGGGAGGCGAGGTCCGACCCGGCATCGGGCTCGCTGAACAGCTGGCACCACACCTCGTCGCCGGCGAGGAGCGCCGGGAGCCAGCGGGCCTGCTGCTCCGGCGTGCCGGCGTGGAGGAGGGTCGGGCCGGCCCAGCCGATGCCGATCGGGTTCGTCGGCCGGCGGGCCCCCGCCCGGCGCAGCTCGTCGTCGATGAGGAGCTGGTGGATGGGGTCGGCGGCGAGGCCGTACGGCCGCGGCCAGTGCGGCGCCACGTACCCGGCCTCGGCCAGCTCGCGCCCCGAGGGGGAAGGGTGGGAGGCCAGCCAGTCACGCACCTCCGTGCGGCGCGGGTCGTCGTCGGGCGGCAGGTCGAAGTCCATCGTTCAGGGAACGTACTCATGCTCGCGCCACGACTGTCGAGGTCTTGGTGGCCCGGAGCGGGCCCCGATACCCTCCGACTTGACCGTCAGGTCAGCGGGCCAACGACACGCCACAGAGGGAGACGTGTGATGCCGGGGTGGAACTTCGCCGAGGTCTGGGAGACCGTCGCCGAGCAGGTCCCCGAGGCCCCGGCGCTGGTGCAGGGCGAGCGCCGCCTCAGCTGGTCCGACCTCGACCGTCGCGCCAACGGCGTGGCCGCCACGCTGCTCGACCGGGGCGCCACCGAGCAGGACAAGGTGGCCCAGTACCTCTACAACGCGCCCGAGTACATCGAGTCGATGTTCGCGGCGTTCAAGGCCGGGCTCGTGCCGATCAACACGAACTACCGGTACATGGACGAGGAGCTCGTCTACCTGTGGGACAACGCCGACTGCGTGGCCGTCGTCTTCCACGGCGTGTTCACCGAGACGATCGAGCGCGTCCGCGACCGGGTGCCGGGCGTCGCCACCTGGCTGTGGGTCGACGACGAGCACGGCGAGTGCCCCGAGTGGGCCATCCCCTACGAGCAGGCGGCCAACAGCCATCCCGAGCGGGTGGTCCCGCCGTGGGGCCGCAGCGGCGACCAGCTCCTCATGACGTACACCGGCGGCACCACCGGCATGCCCAAGGGTGTGATGTGGCGACAGGACGACCTGTTCCGCACCCTCGTCTCGCAGATGAACCCGGTGTTCAAGGACGGCGAGGCCAACCTCGACCTCGTGCGTGAGGCCGTCCAGGCCCCGGGCGGCATCGGCCTGCCGGCGTGCCCCCTCATGCACGGCACCGGCCTGTACACGCAGCTCATCGTCCTCTCCCTCGGCGGCTGCAGCGTCGTGCTCGAGTCCCGCAGGCTCGACATCGAGGAGATGCTCGACACGATCGAGCGCGAGAAGGTCAACCAGATCGCCATCGTCGGCGACGCCTTCGCCCGCCCGATGCTCAAGGCCCTCGACGAGAACCCGGGCCGGTGGGACTTGTCCTCGCTCTTCCTCATCGCCAGCTCCGGCGTGATGTGGAGCGAGCAGACCAAGCAGGGCCTGCTCAAGCACCACCCCAACATGATCCTGATCGACGCCTTCTCGTCGTCCGAGGCCCTGGGCATGGGCGCCTCGATGTCGACGGGCGGCGCCGCCGCCCACACCGCCAAGTTCGCGCTCGGCGAGAACACGATCGTCATCAGCGACGAGGGCACGCGGGTCGAGCCCGGGTCCGGCCAGATCGGCCGCGTGGCCGTCGGCGGCCACCAGCCCATCGGGTACTACAAGGACCCCGAGAAGACGGCGCGGACGTTCATCGAGTTCGAGGGCAAGCGGTACTCCTGCCCCGGCGACTACGCCATGGTCGAGGCCGACGGCACGCTGTCGCTGCTCGGCCGCGGGTCGGTCTGCATCAACACGGGCGGCGAGAAGGTCTTCCCCGAAGAGGTGGAAGAGGTGCTCAAGACCCACCCGTCGGTGCGCGACGCGGTCGCGGTCGGCATCCCGAGCGAGCAGTTCGGCGAGGTCGTGGCCGCCGTCGTCGAGCCGGCCGACGGTGCGGAGGTCGACGCCATCGACGTGATCGCCCACGTCCGTGCCAAGCTCGCCGCCTACAAGGCACCCAAGCAGGTCGTGGTCGTCCCCACGATCGGCCGCGCGCCCAACGGCAAGGTCGACTACAAGCGCCTCAAGGCCGAGGCCACCGAGCGCACGGCGGCGACGCGATGAGCATCTCGCAGGTGGCCACCCGGTGAACGCCGGGTGACCGCCGCAGCGGCCGCCTGCTGTGACGACCGCGGCGGCTTGGGTACGGTGCCGGCCGTGGTCCGGCCGCCGAACCCCCTGCGCAAGCGTTTCCACCAGCAGCTCGAAGACATCGACACCAAGGTCGTCCGCCTCTTCGCCCTGGTCACCGAGTCGGTGGCGGCCGCGACCGACGCCTTGCTCGGGGGCGACGCCGAGGCGGCTCGCCAGCTGGCGGGACGCGACACGCTCGTCGACCGGCTCGAGGACGACCTCGAGCGCCTGGCCGAGCGCGAGCTGTTCATGCAGCAGCCGATGGCAGGCGACCTGCGCTACCTCATCTCGGTCCTGCGCGTGGTGCCCGAGCTGGAACGCAGCGGCGACCTCGCCACCCACATCGCCCAGCGGGCGACCACCGACCTGGCGTCCCGGTTGACCCCCACCGTCCGCGGGCAGCTCGACCGCATGGGCACGACCTGCGTGCGCATGTGGCAGGCGGCCGCCGACGCCTGGATCGAGCGTGACGCCGGCGCCGTCGAGGTCATCGACGCCATGGACGACGAGATCGACGCCCTGGCCGCGCAGCTCACCGCCGAGCTCGAGTCCGGCGCGGTCGGCCTGACCGAGTCGATGCAGACGACGCTGCTCTGCCGCTTCTACGAGCGTCTCGGCGACCACGCCGTCCACATCACCGAACGGATCCGTTACCTCTCCCCCGGGACCTGACGCAGATGCGCTTCCGCCTGATCCCCACCGACGACGCCTTCTTCGGGCTGTTCGACCGGTCGGCCGCCAACGTCGCCGAGTGCGCCCACGCCCTGCGCGAGCTGCTCGCCGACCCCACGGTGGCCGCCGCCCACGAGCGGGTCGTCGCCTGCGAGCAGCGGGGCGACGAGCTGGTGCAGACCATCCTGCGCCGGCTGGAGTCGACCTTCGTCACCCCGTTCGACCGCGAGGACATCCACGCGCTGGCCGAGGAGCTCGACGACGTCGTCGACGACATGCTCGAGGTCTCCCACCGGATCCAGATCACCGGGATCACGTCGATCCTGCCGGAGCTGAAGGAGCAGGCCGACCTGCTGGTCCAGGCGGCCGAGGAGACCGAGCTGCTGATCGCCCGGCTGGAGACGATGAAGGGCGTGCAGCCCCACCTCGACGCGGTCGACCGGCTCGAGAGCGAGGCCGACGCCGTGCACCGCCGGCTTCTCGCCCGCCTGTTCTGCGGGGAGTTCGAGGCCCTCGACGTCCTGCGCTGGAAGGACGTGGTCGAGGCGATGGAGGGCGCGATCAACACCCTCGAGGACATCTCGGACGTGGTCGAGTCCATCGTCCTGAAGCACGCCTAGGCGAGCGATGGAGTTCGCCCTCATCCTCGTGATCGCCGTCGCGCTCGGGTTCGACTACGTCAACGGCTTCCACGACGCCGCCAACTCGATCGCCACGGTCGTCTCGACCCGCGTGCTGACGCCCCGCCTGGCCGTGCTGTGGGCGGCGTTCTTCAACTTCGCCGCCTTCCTGATCTTCGGCGACGAGGTCGCGGCCACGATCGCCAACGACGTCGTCGACCAGTCGGTCATCTCGATCGGCGTCATCTTCGCCGGGCTGGTCGGCGCCATCGTGTGGGACCTCATCACATTCTACCTGGGGCTCCCCACCAGCTCGTCGCACGCCCTCGTGGGCGGGATGGCGGGGGCGGCGGTGGCCAAGGCCGGCTTCGACGTGCTCGTCGGCGAGGGCCTGCGCACCATCGGCGTGTTCATCGTGCTGTCGCCGCTGCTGGGCCTGGCGTTCGGCCTGCTGCTGACGATCACGATCTTCTGGGTGTTCCACCGCAACCGGCACCTGGAGCGGCTCAACCGGGGCTTCCGCCGGGGCCAGCTGATCTCGGCGGCCGCGTTCAGCCTCGGCCACGGCGCCAACGACGCCCAGAAGACCATGGGCGTGATCCTCGCCTTGCTCATCGCGACCGGCCACGCCGCCCCGGGGTCGGACACGCCGCTGTGGGTCGTCCTCGCCGCCCACACCGCCATCGGCCTGGGCACGCTCACCGGCGGTTGGCGCATCGTGAAGACGATGGGGTCGCGCATCACCCGCCTCCAGCCGGTCGGCGGGGTCGCCGCCGAGTCGGCCGCCGCCGCCACGCTGTTCGCCACCTCGGCGGCGGGGATCCCCGTGTCGACGACCCACACGATCACCGGTGCCATCGTCGGCGTCGGGGCGGCCCGCCGGCTGTCCGCCGTGCGCTGGGGGGTGGCCGGCAGGGTGGTCTGGGCGTGGGTCCTGACGATCCCCGGCGCCTTCGGGATCTCGTTCCTCACCTACACGATCGTGCAGGCGGCGTCATGAGGTCGCTCGTCCTCGGTGACCGGCGGGCGGTGTTCTTCCTCGGCGCCGCCGTCGCGTGCTTCGTGCTGTCCAACTTCGCCGAGGACTACACCCGCGTGGCCATCGGCCTCGGCATCGTGTACGTCCTGCTGAGCGTCGCCTCCTGGCTCGACCACCGGTCCCGGGAGCAGAGCATCGACCAGCGCCGGCGCCCCGGGGAGCGGACGGTCAGGCGGGCCGGCCGCCCGTCCGCCCCGGAGTGACCAGGCCCGTCTCGTAGGCGGCCACGACCAGCTGCGCCCGGTCGCGGGCGTGGAGCTTGGCCAGGATGCGGCTCACGTGCGTGCGCGCCGTCGCCGGGCTCATGTACAGGGTGGCGGCGATCTCGTCGTTGGACAGGCCCGCCCCGACCGCGGCGAGGACCTCCCGCTCGCGGTCGGTGAGCCGCGCCAGGCGGGAGGGGTCGGGCCGGTGCGCCCGCCCGGCGGCCACCACGTCGAGGACCCGGCGGGTCACGCCGGGCGACAGGAGGGCGTCGCCGGCCGCCGCCGCCCGCACGCCGCGGCGCAGTTCGTCGGGCCCGCTGTCCTTGAGCAGGAAGCCGGCCGCCCCGGCGGCGATGGCGGCGAACACGTAGTCGTCGGCGTCGAACGTGGTGAGGACGACCACCCTCACGTCGGCCAGGCGGGTGTCCGCCACGATGCGGCGGGTGGCCTCGAGGCCGTCCACGCCCGGCATGCGAACGTCCATCAGCACGACGTCGGGCCGCTCGCGGACGACCGTGGCGACGCCCGACTCGCCGTCGTCCGCCTCCCCCACCACCGTGATGTCGTCGGCCCGGTCGAGCAGGGCCGTCAGCCCGGCGCGGACCAGGTGCTGGTCGTCGACGATCACCACCCGGATCACGAGCCGGCCCCCAGCGGCAGCCAGGCCTCGACGGCGAAGCCGCCCTCGGGACGCGGCCCCGCCCGCAGGCGCCCGCCGAGCAGGGCGGCCCGCTCGGCCATCCCGCGCAGGCCGTAGCCGACGTCGGGACCGACGGCGCCCTCCGGCCCGTCGGCCGCGCCGGCGGCGGGGGCGCCGCCCGCGCCGTCGTCGAGCACGCGGACGGTGAGGCCCGCGGTGGTGTAGGCCAGCTCGACCCGGGCCCGGGTGGCCTCGGCGTGGCGGAGGACGTTCGTGATCGA